>Ga0075471_10000656_pt1 | contig 21169 bp, 23 predicted proteins | sample DEB19_08_DNA_2_FD_74787 | JGI IMG/M metagenome (GOLD analysis project Ga0075471, IMG submission 74787) | Aqueous microbial communities from the Delaware River and Bay under freshwater to marine salinity gradient to study organic matter... | ecosystem: Environmental > Aquatic > Marine > Coastal ... | reverse complement strand
GGATGCACGACGATTTCTATGATGACGATCTGCACGTTCCCAAGGGGCACGTGCGTTGCCCACTCTGCTACGGGCAACAGGTTGTCAATTGTCACTGCGGCGGAGACCTGTGCGTGTGTGTCAACTACGGCGAAAAGCCATGCCCGCTCTGCGGCGGGGAGTACGGCGGCGAAGGATACGTCGCGAAGGCTAAGGCCGACGCCTATCTGGAGCGACAAGCCGAGTACGCAAGAGCGTTCGAGAGGGACTGAAGAAGGGGGAGTGAGGGGATGGAGGACAGCATGTTGTGGCGCTACTATTTCCCGGACCTGGGCGAGACTGAGGAGGACGCGCGGTGGTTTCCAGGGCTGAAGCAGCCAAGCAATCGAAATGAAGCCGCGCAATTGGCCTGCGAACTTGATTACACCCGTCATGATGGGTGGGAGCGCGGCGAAAATCCGTTTGAGATAGCTATTGTGTGCCCGGATGGCGTCACAGCCACATTCAGAGCGCGCCATGAGCCGAGCGTCAACCACGTGGTCTCGGAATCGTGACTAGGGAGGGTCGAAGCATGCGCATTGACCCCGTTGCAACACCTAGGGAGGTGCAGAGGAGAACGATATGACGGTTTGGATGGTCGAGGACATGTGAAATGACAGGCAGGGAAGACCTTCGCGACGTAATTTTGGGGCACCTGTCAATGCATGTACAGGTGCAAAGTGACAGCGTGCTGGTGACGCTCAATATTGATGAGGTCGTGGACGCGATTACTCAATGGGCTCGCGCAGGCGGCTTTGCTGGCGCGGCGGACGACCGCCCAGGGAAATCGTTACGGGCGACGTTTCGTCTGGACAGGCCGAGTTGACCACACCCCCGCCACAGTGTAATTTGTCGGCATCACTCCCGCGTCATCTAGTGCCAGCGTCTCACCCCTATCGGAGGCGTCATGCGCGCTATTACTGGCTGGATTCACGCCAGCTCTCCCGCCGAAATCCCCGCACTGGCCCGCACCCTAGGCCTCGTCGGCATCGTGGCATCGTGTTGGATGTCGTATGCATTTGGCTCGTCCATGAGCGGCGGACACGCTCTGGCGCTTGTGCTCGTGACACTGCTCGCTCCAATCGCGCTCACCTACGGACGCCACGAGATGCGCCACGGCGGCAAAGCATTCGGCGCGCTGTGCATCGCGGCCGGCGCGTTTTTCGCGGTCGCCGAGTACGGTACGCACCTGGCCTATACGGTCGGCGTCCGCACGGTTGAGAGCAAGGATACCCACATCAAGAATGCCGTTCACGCGGAAGCGCAGGACACGATCACGGACCACCGAGCCAACCTCAAGCTCTGGCGTGACCAACTGGCCGAGCTGACGGCCGCCAACGCATGGGCAGCGACCGTTACCGCTGACGGCCTCAAAGGCGAGCTGCCCGCGATGGACAAAGCCATCGAGCTTGAGACCGCACGCGGTGGTTGCAAGGTCAAGTGCAAGGCACTCATGGATCAGCGCGCCGCGTTGGTTGCCCGCATCGCAACCGCCGAGAAGCGGGACGACCTGACGGGCCGCATTGAGGCGACACAGCGTCTCGTGGACAAAGCCCGAGAAGCCGGCGCGAAAACAGAGTACAAGCACTCGAAAGTTGTGGCGCAAACCGATTTTATCGCTCAGGTAGCATGGGGAACGCTTGAACCATCCGCGGACGCGCAGACCTGGACACAGATTGCGATCGCCGCATTTATGGCGCTCGTGTCAACGCTCGTGCCCATTTTCGCGCTCATGATTGGCTGGTCTGGCTCCGATCGCCCGTCCCTGCCTCAGATCGACATTCGAGTCCGCTTCGCCGATCTGTACCGGCGCGCCTGCGATGCTCGTGGAGTAACCGCCGTACTGTGAGGACCGCATGAGTGACGACACGCCTAAGGATAAGGGCGGACATCAATCGACCTACACGCCAGAGATGGGCGAGCGCATCTGCGATCTCGTGGTCGAAGGCCTCACGCTGGCAGAGATCGAAGCGCTCCCCGATATGCCGCGTGAGCGAACGATTTTGAGATGGGCGCATAGACACGCGGACTTTGGTCAGTTGTACACGCGCGCGCGCGAAGCATCCGCACACGCATTCGCCGAGCGAGTGCCACAAATTGCACAGCAGTTGGCGCGCGGGACACTACGGCAGGACGACGGGCAGCCCGTGACGGCGGAAATTGCAAAGGTGGTGATTGACGCCGCGAAATGGACGGCAGGGCGCCGCAATCCGCGCGTGTGGGGCGACAAAGCCGAGCACGTCATGACGGCAGGCGACGGCTGGGGCGAGGTGATGGCCAAGGCCGGCGTTGTGTCGGTGTTCCCAAAGGCGAGTGGCGATGGCGCTTGACGCGGCCCGAGAACAGGTTGCGAAGCTATACACCGATCGGTGGTGGCGGCTCTGCACCCTCTATCGCATCCGCGACGCGGCCGGCAACGCCGTGTCGTTTGTGCCGAATGCCGCCCAGCGCCGGCTATGGGATGAGATGCACACCCTCAACGTCATCCCCAAGGCGCGGCAGCTGGGGTTCAGCACATTCATTGCGCTGTTTATCGCGGACACGTGCACGTTCCGTCCGTCAACGGCGGCCGGCATCGTCGACCTGACGATTGACGACGCCAAGGACAAGCTCGCGAAGATCAAATACGCCTACGATGGGCTGCCCCAGCTTGTGCGCGAGGCTAATCCGCTCACGAAGGAAAACGCCTTTGAGTTGCAGTGGAAGAACGGATCATCTGTGAGCGTCGGCACGAGCCACCGCGGCGGCACGCTGCAGATATTGCACGTGTCTGAGTTCGGCAAGATCAGCGTGAAGCACCCCGAGAAGGCGCGAGAGATCAGGACGGGTGCCTTCGGTACGGTGCATCGCGGACAGATGATATTCGTCGAGAGCACGGCCGAAGGCGCGGGCGGCGATTTCTACGATCTGGTGAGCGATGCCGAGCGCGTGGCGAAGCTCGGGCGGCAACTTTCCCTGCAGCAATTCAAGTTGCACTTCTCACCGTGGCACGCACACCCCGATTATGTGGACGATCCCGCGTTGGTGACGATCCCGCGCGAGATGGACGACTACTTCCGAGACCTGGAAGTCAAGCACCAGGTCGCGCTCTCGCCAGAGCAGCGCGCGTGGTACGTCATCAAGCGCCAGGCGATCGGGCCTGACGACATGATGAGGGAATATCCGTCCGTTCTGCCGGAGGCGTTCAACGCGTCTGTGCAGGGCGCCTATTTCCAGACCCAGATGCTCAAGGCCCGTGAGCAGGGCCGCATCGGCAAGATCGCGATCGACCCGACGCGGCCGGTGCACACGTGTTGGGACATCGGCAAGGATGACAGCACGGCAGTGTGGTTTTACCAGACACACGGCGGTATGTTCCACTTTATCGATTACTATGAAAACACGGGCGAGGGCGTCGATCACTATGCCCGCGTCATCCGCGACCGCGCGACCGAGCATGGTTGGATATACGGGACGCACTACGGCCCGCACGATCTCGACAACTCGCATTGGGTTATGCCCGGCGCTCAATCGACGGTCGATGTGGCCCGTGGGCTAGGGCTGACGTTCCGCGTGGTGCCGCGCATCCCCGACAAGCAACAGGCGATCGAAGCCGCGCGTCGGCTGCTCGCCGCGAGCTGGTTCGACGAGGTTCGCTGCGCGCGCGGTATCCAGTGTCTCGACAACTATCGCAAGAAATGGGACGACAAGCGCGGCACGTATCTGAGCGAGCCCCACCATGATTGGGCATCGCACTGCGCCGATGCGTACATGACGGGCGCATGCGGCCACGTTCCCGAAAGCATTCCCGACAATCCGGATCGATATCAGCGGCGCCGAGCGCCTAAATCAGCGTGGGCGGCATGAGCGACACAGCAGACGACAGCGTCGACACGCCGCGCGATGCGGAAGCCTTGGTCAAGCGGCTCAATGAGTGGCAGCGCCGCGCGGATCAGCATCAGAGCGGATGGCGCGCCGACGCCAAGCGGTGGTACGAGTTCACGAGCGGCGACCAATGGTCGGCGGACGATCGCGCGGCCATGATGGAAGAAATGCGCGTTCCGATCACGTTCAACCGCGTCGATCCGATGGTGTCTGCGGTGATGGGCGCCGAGGTGCTTAATCGGCAGGCCGTGCAGTATTATCCGCGCGAGATCGGCGACGCCAAGGCCAGCGAGATGCTTGGCGCGGCGGCCGATTGGGTGCGCGACAACTGCGACGCGGAGGACGAGGAAAGCGACGCGTTTTCTGACACGATCATCTCCGGTATGGGCTGGACCGAGACGACGCTGAGCTATGAAACCAGCGCCGAGGGCGACGTTCTCGTGCACCGGATTGACCCGCTCGAAATGGGCTGGGACCCAACGGCCAAGAAGCGGAATCTCGTGGATGCGCGCTATGTGTATCGCATGCGCGACTATGACCCGGATGAGTTCAAATCGAAGTGGCCGAGCAAGATCGACGAAGTGCGCGGCCAGCAGGACAAGGCGATCGAAACCGGCTCGGATCTGCACAACAACATTGCCGGCGATCAGTACCGGGCGACGGACGGCAACCCGTCATCGGCTGCAACCCGGCCTATTCGCGTCATCCAGATGCAATGGTGGGACATGGAGCCCGCCTATGCGGTGCAAGACCCGCAGTCGGGACAGATTACCGATCTGACGGCTGAGCAGGTTGAGCAGATGGCCGAGCTTTACTTGACGCAGGGGTTTGTGCCGCCTCCTGCTGTCAAGGGCAAGCGCCGTGTCTACAAGCAGGCGATCTATGCGGGCTCGGTGCTCGTGGAGCCGACGAAGAAGCTAGATTGCGGCGCGTTCACGTTCACCTGCATCACGGGCAAGCGCGATCGCAACCGCAACACGTGGTACGGCGTCGTCAAGGCCATGGTGGACCCGCAGATGTGGGCCAACAAGCAGCTTTCGCAGTTGCTCCACATCATCAACACCAACAGCAAGGGCGGGCTGTTTTACGAGCAAAATGCGTTCGTCAACGCGCGGAAGGCGCAGGACGATTGGGCGCGGCCGGATAGCATGATCGAGCTGCAGCCGGGCGCGATTGCGGGCAACCGAATTAAGGAACGAACCGCTCCGCCGCTGCCGCAGGGCATCCAATCCATTCTGGAGTTTGCGGTTGAGAGCTTGCCGCAGGTTTCCGGCATTAATTTGGAAATGCTCGGGCTCGTGCAGCGGGAGCAGGCCGGCGTGCTTGAGGCCCAGCGCAAGCGCTCGGGCTATGCGATCTTGGCCACGTTCTTCGATAGCCTTCGGCGCTATCGCAAGATGCAGGGCCGTGTGCTGCTCGACTACATCGTGAGGTACATGAGCGACGGCCGCCTGATCCGCATCAATGGCGATCGCGGCATCGAATACCGGCCGCTCGTGCGTCAGCCGGGGGTCGTCAAGTATGACATCGTCGTAGACGAAGCGCCCATGAGCCAGAACCAGAAGGAAGCCGTCTGGGGCATGCTGGTTCAGATGATGCCGATCCTCAAAGAGATGCCGATCGCGCCGCAGGTGCTGGCTCAGATGATCGAATACAGTCCGCTGCCGTCGTCTCTGTCGGCCCAGATCGCGAAGTCGATCAATGAACCGGCGCCTCCCGACCCGATGGCGCAGGCTCAACAGCAGCTGGCGATGGCTGGCGCTCAGGCGGACGTGGCCGGCAAGCAGGCAAACGCGGCTCTGACGGCGGCCAAGGCTCGCCGCGAGGAGATGGAAAGCAACATCCGCCCGATCGAGGCGGCTGGACGGATCATGGGATCGCCGCAGAACGCGGCGTGACGCTGGCCGGGAGCGCATCCCGGCATCGGAGCGGCCCGGAAGCCGCAGGGAGTTGTGAATGTCTGACGCAGCAGTGATCGAGAAGGCCCCGACGCAGCCGGCACCGGACCCGGATGCGGCGAAGTATGCCGAAATGGCGCGGGAGTTGAGCGACGCGCCCGCTCAGAACGAGAAGCCAGCCGAAGCGGCCAAGACGGAAGCCGAGAAGCCCGCCGAGAAGGCACCAGAGAAGCCGCAGCCGCTCCCCTATGAGGAATTGGACAAGCGGCACAAGAATCTGCAGGCGGCGTTGGGTGAGGCGCGTCTTGAGGCGCGGCAGCTGCGCGAGCGCCAGGCAGCGGCCGAGGCCGAGGCCAAGCGCATGAGTGAGTTTCTGCGCACTCTTGCAGAGGGACAGACGCGCAATCAGCCGGATGCCGATCCCTATCTCGACCCCGTGCGCAAGCAGGTGGAGACGATCGCCGAGCAGGCGGCCCGCTTGGAGAAAGAGACACAAGCGCAGAAGCAGGCGATCGAAGCCCGACGCCAGCAAGAAGAGCTGATGAACTACGTCACGCGGGCGGAACGGGAGTTTGCGGCTCAAACGCCGGATTATACCAACGCGGTGACGTTTCTGCGCGAGCATCGGCAGCAGGAGTATGCGGCCATGTTCCCGGATGGGCATCCGAAGGTGGAAGATCTGGCCATTCAGAACGGGTTTCGCACGGCGGCAGAGTTCCGACAGGCTCTTGTCGAGAGAGACGCAATGAATATCGCCGTGCACGCGGCTCAGACGGGCATGAGCCCGGCGGAGTTGGCCTATAATATCGCGCGCCAGAGGGGATATGCGCCACGAGCAGCGGCACCGGTTGCCCAGCCGGCACCACAGCCGGTGGCTCAGAGACCGGCGGCGCCGTCTCGGATCGAGACAATTCGGGCTGGTCAGCAGGCTGCAAGTTCGCTAAGCACGGGATCGGGCGGCACGCCGGCTGACGGCGCTTGGCCGACGATCGGCGAGCTGGCGAATATGTACACGACCGATCCCGATAAAGCCGAGAGCATCCTGCAGAAGATGCGCGCGGCCGGCGTTCTGAACTAGCGTTGATTTGAGCGTTCGTAAAAGCGTTTTCGGCCAGCGGGAGCCGGTAATCCCGCATCGCACCGCGCAGCGCATGCGCGCCACGGCGGCCCGTCGGCAAGGGCGAAACCTGAAAGGAGCAACCTCAAAAAGGAGTGCCACGCCGTGGCAGACACCGCATATGGTTTGAATGACGCTGAGACCGTCAAGCTATGGTCAAAGCGTCTCGCCCGTGAAGCGCTGAAGCAGACCTACGCGCAAAAGTTCATGGGCACCGATAATTCGTCCCTGATCCAGATCAAGGCGGATACCCAGAAGAGCGCCGGCGATCGCGTTCGACTGACGCTGCGCATGCAGCTGGCCGGCGATGGTGTGGTTGGTGACTCGACGTTGGAAGGCAACGAAGAGGAGCTGAGCACCTACACCGACGATATCGTGATCAATCAGCTTCGCCACGCCGTTCGCTCGGCCGGCAAGATGAGCGAGCAGCGTATCCCGTGGAGCGTCCGCGAGGAAGCGATGAGCGGCCTCAAGGATTGGTGGAGCGATCGCATCGATGCGACGTTCTTCAACCACATCTGCGGCTACACGGTGCAGACCGACGCCCGGTACGCCGGCAACAACGCGATCGTCGCGCCGAGTTCCACTCGCATTCTGCGGGCGGGTGCGCTTTCGACCGATCAGGCGGTGCAGGCTGACAGCACGAAGGTTTTCACCCTCGATCTGATCGACAAAGCGGTGGAGAAGGCGAAGGTCGCGACGCCTCTCATCCGTCCGATCATGATCGGCGGTGAGCCGCATTACGTGATGTTCCTGCATCCCTATCAGGTGACGTCGCTGCGCACCAATACCTCGACCGGTCAGTACGTGGACATCCAGAAGGCGGCAATGAGCGGCGGCAACGCCTCGAAGAACCCGCTCTTCACGGGTGCTCTCGGCATGTACAACAACGTCATTCTGCACGAGGCCACACGTGTCACGCAGGGGGTTCACTCGACCTCGGGCGCGGCGCAGACCAGCGTGCGGCGTGCGGTGTTGTGCGGCGCGCAGGCCGTGGGCATGGGGTTCGGCAAGGAGTTCGGCCCCGGTCAGTTCGACTGGAACGAAGAGCTGTTCGACTACAAGAACAAGCTCGGCGTCGAGGCGGGCTGCATCTTCGGCATGAAGAAGACCGTGTACAACTCTGTCGATTTCGGCACGGTTGTCGTTTCGACCTACGCCGCTGCGGCGAGCTGATAAAGGAGTGATCTGACAATGGCAGCAAGCGCTACTGAAGGGCCGCACTCCTGGGTGCCCCACGTGCTCCGAAAGGACATCTCGTTTGACACGACCGGCATTACGGCTGGCGTCTCGGCGGGAGCCGTGCCGGCCGGAGCGATCATTGTGGCCGTCACGGTGCTCGTGACGACCGTGTTTAACGCGGCGACGACCAACGTGCTCAAGGTCGGACACGCGTCGGACGACGACGCCTATTTGGCGGCTGGTGACGTGGATGAGACCGCGCTCGGTCTCACCCGCTACACCGGCAAGGCAGCCAAGCTCACGTCGGCGACGGAAATCCTGGTCGCTTACACGCAGACGGGCACGGCTGCGACGACGGGTGCCGCCTCGGTCATGATCGAGTATGTCCTCGATCCGACCCGCTACGCCTAACGGGAGGCGCCCGCAGTGAGCACACTCGGAACATTGCGGGCGCGTCTCGCCAATGAGATCGGGCGGTATGACCTGCTCGAACATTTCGACGACGCGATACGCTCGGCAATCGAGTTTCACGAGGCCGAGCGCTTCGCCTTCAACGAGGCACGGTTCCGCCTGGATACGGTAGCCGCTCAGGAGTTCTACACGCTCCCGACCGCTCTGCTGACGCCAGCCGGGGCCGCCCTTGCGACGGGCGAAGACCTGATCGAGATCGACAACGCCGTGGTCCGGAACAACAACACCGGATCGCCCATGCGTGCAGTCGATCCCGATGAGTTGGAAATCCTCAACTCGACGACCACGACGGGGCAGCCGACCGCGTTCGCGCGGGTTGGCGATCAGCTTCGGCTCGGGCCGATCCCGGATGCGGTCTACTCGATTTACATCCACGGGACCAAGAAGCTATCGACCCTCACTGCATCCAGCGACACGAACGCATGGATGGTGGCCGGCGAGGCGTTGACGCGGGCAACAGCCGTTCGGCTGCTGGCTCGGGACGTTCTGCGTGACACGGAGTTGATGAGTGCAGCGGCGATCGCCGAGCGCGATGCGCTCATCGCACTGCGGAGAAAATCAACCGACGTTCTGCCGCGTCGCATTCGACCCTGGGGGTATTGATGACAACGCTTGCAACCATGCGGGACCGCATCGCCAACGAGACCACGTGGTACGATCTCTTGGACCAAATCACGGACGCGATCCAGTCTGCAATCAAGACGTATCAGTCGCAGCCGTTCACGTTCAACCGGGGGCATTTTCGGATCGATACTGTATCCGGGACAGAGACCTACACGCTGCCCACGAACCTGAAAACGGCGGCGGGTGGCTCGATCACGTCGGGCGAGGATCTACTCACGATAGATAGCGTGATCAACCGAACCAGCGGCGCGGCTAATCGGCTGGCCGGTACGTCGTATCTGTGGCTGGATAACTTTTATTCGACGACAGTCGCAAACGGCACGCCGCGGTTTTACGCTCGGGAGGGCGCCAGCATCCGCCTGGGGCCGATCCCAAACGGCGTGTTCAACATCTATTTGACGGGCGTCAAGAAGCTGGCTCCCCTCTCGGCGGGCAGCGACACGAATGCGTGGATGACGGATGGCGAGGTTCTGATCCGATCCCGCGCGAAGGCGATCATCGCGCTCGACGTGCTCGGCAATCAAGACCTGTATCAGCGCGCCCAGATCATGGAGCAGGCCGCTTTGGCGGACCTGAAGGCGGCCATGGACAATCACCGGCAATCGCCGCTGGCACCGGTCAACGTCCAGACGCGGCAGGACGGCTCGCCGACGATCAAGCCCACGCCCATGGCAGCGATGGTGAACCCGCGTGGCTGAAGAACGCCCATTCGCTCGAATGCAACGGGTCGAGTTCGGCGAATGGACGCCGGACGCGCCGAAGACGGGCGCGGGGCTTCTGACGGCGAAGGGCGTGATCAGCAAGGGCGGCCGGTACACGGCCAAGCCCGCGCTGGCGCGCTATGACGACAACGCCCGCGTCACGTCGGGAACCGTGATTGGGGCGTTCTCGTGCTACACGGGGCTTGGCGGTGCGGCGCAGCAGCATCTGTTTCTAGCCGAGGCGCGGGCCATCTATCGCCTGGCCAACCGGGTGCCGGCCGATCTGTCCCGGAGCGCCGGCTATGCGACGGCCGATGCCGAGTGGGTGTGGAGCTTCGAGCAGTTCGGCGACAATATCCTCGCGGGTGCGCGTGGCGTGCCGCTGCAGAAGTTCCGGTGGGGCGAGGACGCGACGTTCACCGATGTGCCCGACGCCGGACAGGTCGCGGGACAGGAGACCTATGCCCCGCGCACGGTGGACGCCATCGGCCGCGTCGGGCCGCATGTGCTCGTGGGCTTCGGCCGGACGCTTCGGTGGAGCGCCTTTAACGATTGCACATGGTGGACGCCGGACACAGCGCGGCAGTCTGGCGAAACCGAGATGCCGGCGGCGGGCGGCGGGTTCGTCAAGATCAGGGGTGGAGAGGCCGGAGCGATCTTTCAGGAACGCATGATCAGCCGCATTGTCTACACGGGCGGCTCGACGGTGTTTCAGAAGGATGAGGTCGAAACCCAACGCGGCGCCATGAGCCCGCACGGCGTCATCCCGTTCGGCCCGCACACGTTCTATGTGAGCGAGGAGGGGTTTTTCCTGTTCGACGGGCTCCGGAGCCAGAACGTCGGCGAAGGCAAGGTCAACAAATTTTTTCTGGACAGGCTGAATTACTCCTACCGGCACCGGATTTCCGCTTCGCTCGATCTGTCAAAGCGGGCCGTGATCATCGCCTATCCCGCCAACGGTTCGTCAACCCCGAATGAGCAGCTTATATGGTCCTATGCGGACAATCGGTGGTCCTGGGACGACGAAGCGCTGATGATGGCCTGGGAAATGGGCCGCGAGGGCACGTCGCTCGACGATAGCGCGGCCCTGATTGCCTTGTTCGGATCGGCCAATATCGACAGCATATCCGCGTCGCTCGATAGCCCGCTCATGCGCGAAAGCCGCAAGCAATGGGCGGCGGTGGACACGGGCGGATATCTCAGCCTCTACACCGGGGACAACCGGCCGGCATCGATTGCCACGTCGGAAACCGAGATCGGACCTGGTCGCAACACGTGGCTCAGCCGCACGGTCCCGCTCGTCGATACGGCCAAGGGTGTGGCGGTGACGCTGAATTATCGTCGGCACAACCTCGGGCGGGCACAAGCGACGGTCGGCGCGACCCGGACAAACATGCTCACCTACGCGGACGATCTGACGGGCGCGGATTGGTTCGAGGTGCGTTCGACGACGGCCGGAGGCGTGGCGGATCATCTCGGGGGCACGAACGGCACGTCTCTGATCGACGACGGTACCGCTACAAATACCCACTTCGCGCGACAAACCCCCACATTCGTTTCTGGCACGACGTACACGCTGAGCGCGATCGTCAAAGGCGCTGGACGCGGGGCGCGGCTGCAGCTTTCGGCAACAGCCTTCAGTTCCGCGCCGACCGCGAATTTCGATCTCACCTTGGGCGTGATCGATGCAACGTCGGGCGTGAGCGGATCGGGTATCCGTCACCTCGGGAGCAGCTGGTATCTGATTTGGATCACGGCGGCGGCAACGTCGTCTACGACATCGAATGCGATCCTGCAGCTGTACGATGAGGCGACCAACTCTCCGACGTATTCGGGCGACAGCACCAGCGGCATTCTCGTGTCGTCCGTGCAATGCGAGGCGGCATCCTATCCCACCGAGCACATCCCGACCGGGACGGCGGCGGCGAGCCTGACGGGCGCGCCCATGAATGCGTATGGCGCATGCCTGACCCGCATTGAAGCCCGTTGGGTGTCATGGACCGTCAACATTGCGGGCGGCGTCACGTGGACGGAAGCGGTGGGCATCGAGCACGACGGGGGAGCCGGTGGCGATCGCTAACCTTCCCCAGCCGCGCGGCCAGTCTCAGCAGGATCTTTACGCCTGGGGCCGCGATCTCGTCGACCAGCTTCGACGCACGACCAATGAAGCGCTCGCGACCGAAACCAGCAATGCGAGCGAGCTCGCCCGGCTGCAGGCTGCAATTGATGAGATCAACGCGCGTCTCCAGGAAGTGATCGACCTGCTCGACTCGCTCGACGGCGAGACGCTGACGACGCAGGTGGCGTTCATCCGGTCTCTGCAGACGGATCTGCAGGCGCTTTTCGACACGATGCAGGAAAGCCTGGACGATGCGATCGCGGCCTCATCGCGCACGGCGAAAACGATCATTCGGGACGGTCTGCTGGGGCTCGGGAATACCGCTTCGATCCGCGTTGAGCAGCAGACGCGGTTGGATGAGGGCTATGCGTTCGCCACGCAGCTTGAGTTGATGCTCGCGCGCATCGGAGACGCTGAGGCGGCGGTCGCTGAAGAGCGCACGGTGCGGGCGGACGGTGACGAAGCGTTCGCGCAACAGTTGATCAGCATCCTCGCCCGCGTCGGACAGACGGAGTCGGCGATCGATGAGGAGCGCACGACCCGCTCGACACTGACGGAAGCGCTCGCAACGCAGCTTCTTACGGTGCGGACGGCGATCGGTGGGCAGGAATACACCGTCAATCAACTCGTCGAGTCGGTCGACGGCCTGTCGGGCCGCTTCACGGTCTCGCTCAACCGCAACAATCACGTCACCGGCCTGATCGATCTCTCTGGGAACAACGAAGGCACGCAGTTCACGGTGGTCGCAGATCGGTTCCTGGTCGCGCATCCGACCAATACCGTCAACCCCGTGAGTGTGTTCGGCATCGGGACGGTGAACGGGGTCTCGACGGTCGGCATCAACGGCAACGTCATCGTCGACGGCACGATCCGGGCGGTTGCGATCTCGGCCGCGTCGCTTTCGGCGATCACGGCGAACCTCGGCACGGTCACGGCGGGCTTGCTGCGATCGGCGGATAGCAAATTCATCATCGATCTCGACAACAAGTCGTTTCAAATCGACTTCTGAGGCAGCATGGCATTCCGGTTTAGAGCGGACGCGACAGGGAAGGCAGCGATCTACGTGCCGGGCAACGGCGCGTCGGCCAACGACGTGTTCGACGATCCCGACGTTGACCCGTCTCGGGTCGTATTCCACTCGGCGCGTCCGGTGCTGGGCTCGGTGCGGGAGTTCCGGGGCAGCGCGATCCTGACTTATGCGGGATCAACGCAGTTCACGATCGGGGCGCATGGCCAGCCGTGGCACCCGATGACGATCGGCTGGCTGGGGCGCTCGGCGACGGCAACGCCGAATGTGCCGTGGGCCGGGTCGGTGGCGTTCCTGACCAACGCAGACGAACCGATCTTCGTGAAGCGTTCATGGGATCGGACCAACATCTATCTCGAATTCGTCGGCTCAATCGGCTTCGGCACGGCCGGGCTCAGGGTCTATTATGAGGTACACGTTCTCGACCAGGAGGTTGCAGCCTGATGCCAACCGCCATTCTCATCGATGCGACGGGCTTCTATTGCCCGGTCAACGGGTTCTCATCGGACAACCGATACCTCAGGACTGCGATCGACAACGACGGGACCGGGCGCGGCGTCGTCTCCGGGGAAACACTGACGTTTGCCGCCAAGGTGTTGAACCCCGGCTCGATCAATGAGACGCAACGCAATTCGATGCGCAATTTTCTCGGGCAGATCCACAATATCACGTTCCGGTCGAACGACGGCCCGCCGATCCCTTCGGCCGGAACGACGATCACGGCAGAGGCTAAGATCTGATGGGCGTCGAGATCGCCAGCGGTCGAATGACGGTAACACGGGCGGATGGGACCGTGGTGCTCGACACGCACGAGCGGCCGGCGCTTTGGGATAGGAACCAGATCATCGGCAACAAATTTTTCGCCGAGCGGGCAACGCCGGTGTTCACGATTACGGATCAGCAGATAGGGACGTGTCTGGCGGGGTCGGAATTCTTCATGGGCGCTTGCCGTCTCGTATCGAACGGATATCTCGGGACGGATACTTATTGGTCCGATCTCTCCGGGACCAATGTTGCACGTGCATTGATCGAGAAGACGGCCGACAACCACGTGCTCGCCCATTCGGTTTACATCGCGGGCACAATCGTTTATCTTCGCGAGGTCTGCATGTATCGACGGAAACGTGTTTCCGGCTCGCCGCAGCCGTTCAATGTGCCCCCGTACCGTCTGCACTATAAGATTTGGACGGGTCGGTTCCATGGCTGAGACGGCAGACGATATCACAGAGCTATTGACGGTCTTCGCCGACGTGCAGAGCAAGTTGGCTCTGCTTCCGGCATTGGCGGGGATTTCGGATGCCGACAAGCTCGTCCGCGTCAACCCCACCGGCAACGGCTACGTCGTCACGACGTGGGATCTCGCGACCTTTGGAGCCGCGGATCGCTTGCGCGCGATCTCGGTCGGAACGGGCCTCACGGGCGGCGGCAATCTGACGGCCGACCGCACGATATCGCTGAATTTCAACGCACTGACCACGATCGGGACGGCCGACTATGACCTGAACGACCGGTTTCCGGTCTACGACAACAGCGCGACGGCGCACGGCAAGCTCTCGATCCAGGGCCTCATCAATCACTTCGGCCTCGTCTCGACCCTATCGAGCCTCGACGCGGCGGATACGCTGCTGGCGTGGGACGACAGCGCCGGCACCATGAAGCGGCTCGCCTCGACGGCGCTCACGGGGCGGCTGACCAACCTCAATCTCGTGTCCTACACCAGCTCGAAAACCGGATCGCTCGGCTACACGATACCGAGCAATCTGATCTCGGCGCTCGTGTTTTGCACGGGTGGCGGCGGCGGCGGCGGGCGCGCGGTGGCGTCGGGAACGACCTACGCAGCCGGTGGTGGTGGTGGCTCGGGAGCCACTGCGGTGGCCCTTTACTCCAAGGCGACGCTCGATGCCGCCGTGAACGCATCAGGCAAGTTGGATATCCAGATCGGTGCGGGCGGGCTCGGGGCGACCAGCGCCTCGACCACCGGGCGCGGCGGCGTCGGCGGCTTCAGTCGGCTCGGCAGCGGGACGGGCATTCTCGCGGCGGCCGGCGGCGGTGGCGGGGCCACGGCAGCGGCCGGCGCCTTCGGCATTGGCGGCGCTGCCGGCGTCGCGCCATCGACCGGAACGGTGAAGATCCCCGGCGCGGCCGGCTCACATGGCCAGCAGCTCAAAGTCAGCTCAACGCTTGTCGGCGGCACGGGCGCGGGGTCGTTCTGGGGCGGTGGGTCGACGATCACCAGCCTGACGACGTCGGGCGCGACGGTCGGCGGCACGGGCACGGGGCCGGGGGCCGGCGGTGGCGGCGCGGTTGCCTTCACGAATGCAACGGGAGCCAACGGCGGGCCGGGCGCAGCCGGCAGCATGGTGATTATCGAGGTGCTCGGATGACAACTCAGTGCATCATCGTCACCGCGACCGGGGTTTGCGAGTACAAGGTGGACGTGGACCCGCTCGACACGTTCACGCCTCCGTCCGGCTACTCTGTGGCTCCCGACAACACCGGCGACATTGGCGACACGTGGACGGGATCGGCCTGGACGGTCGGGTCGCCCGGCTCTGACACGACCGAAAGCGCCACGTCATACGCGCTGGGAAACGGTAACCAACTCGAATTCTTCTCGAATTCGACGCGGCGCGCGACGCTCGACAGCAACGGGCGCCTCATCTTCACGGCTGACGTATCGAACCAGTCCCTTCCGGTCGGCATCGGCATCGAGCCCAAGGTGCAGATCCCGACGACGGGCACGGATGCCTCGCTCAGCATCCTTCGGCATTCGGCAGACGCGCTCGCGCCCTATCTCGTGCTCGGCAAAAGCCGGGCGACGACGGAGATAGCGAGCGACGAAGATGCGGCGGCAGTTCAGAGCGGTGATGCGCTTGGACGGATTTCGTTCGTCGGCTCGCTCGGGGCGCCCGGCTCGACGGCGTTTCTCAATGAAGCTGCGCAGATCGTTGCGCTCGCGTCGGCGACGTTTGCGGCTGGATCGACGCCTGCGCATCTCGACTTCCGCACGACCCCGAGCGGCGCAATCACGCCGACGACGCGCATGCGCATCGCGTCTTCGGGCGAAGTCGTGATTGGCAACCCTACGACCGTGACCCCGAACGGTCTATTGCATATCAACAACACCGGCTCGGGTAATACGATCCTGATCGAAGACGCGTCGGCGCCGGACTCGACGCCGTGGGTTGTCGATGCGAGCGGCAAGCAGGTTATCGGATACACGGCGCCAATCACGGGCTTGGCGATGTCGTCGGCGGCCAGCCAATCGGCGAATTTTGCCGTGATCGGAAGCTCGCAGCAGACGTCCATGCAGAGCTTTTACTATGCGGCCAACAGCGCATCTTCGGCAATCGTCGGGCATAAATCCAGGACTACAACGGTTGGGGCACATTCGGCGGTGTCGTCCGGAGACAACGCGCTCGCCATCGTCGGCGCCGTATCCGATGGGTCGGCTTGGGGCCGTGTGGCGGATATCCTTCTAGCCGCCGACGACAACGCAACCTCGGGCGCTACGCCGGGCCGCATCCTGCTTCGGACAACGCCTGCAGCTTCGACGACGCCGTCCGACAGGATGTCGATCGACAAGGCCGGCGATGTCGGCATCGGCACGACTTCTCCGGCGACGCGGGTGCATATGCACAATCGCACGTCGGACACGAACGTCGTGCGCAGCATCCTGACCCTTGAGCATGCAAGTTCTGGCACAGTCGCGGCGGGGTTTGGCACGGGCATCAGCCTTCTTGCCGAAAGTCTCGCGGGCGAGGCCATCGCCATGGCGTCGATCGCGGGCGAGTTCACGACGGTGACGGCTTCGGCCGAAGTTTCCGACGTGGTGATCAAAGCCATGACGGCGGGAGCGCTCGCGGAAGTGCTGCGCGTGAAGGGCGGTCAGACAGTCAACTTGAACGGAACGCAGATATTGAAAACACGTCGGACAGGATGGGCTTTGCCGACAGGAACCCCGACTAGGACGACGTTCAACACTGCCACAGTGACGCTGGCGCAGCTCGCCGAACGCGTTTATGCCCTTATCGACGACATGCACGCGACCAACGGGCACGGACTGATCGGAACCTGATCGGAGGCATCAATGAAATACGTTCTTATCCTCGCAATCTACCTGACGACGCCGAACGGCGACCAGGACCCGACGAAGACGCTGCAATCCGTCACCGTTGCCGGTGGGTTCGGCACCCTGACGGCTTGCAAGGCCGCTGGCAATCAGGTGATGGCCTATGCGGTATCGACGACGAATTCATCCGCTGAATACAAATGCTTGGGAGATGGCAACCGATGAGCGAAGCAACACAGCTGCAGCTTTCGATCGTGACCAGCCAGCGCAACGCGGCGCTCGACGCCGTGGCCGCGCTCGGGGCTCAGGTGGAGATGGCGAAGAAGGTCATTTCTGCCAACGCCGAGAAGATCGCGAGCCTTGAGAAGAAGCTCGCGGAATTCGAGGCGTCGAGGGTAATTGCACCGGAGCAGGTCGAGCGGGTGAAACCACGCGTCGTTGCAACGGCGAGCCTCGGCACGACAAGCGAGGCGCCGATCACGATCGGCACCAGCACCATGAACGGAACCACGGACTAAGACCATGATCGCCGTCTATCCCGTCCCGGTGGATTATGCAGATCGCATTTGGCCATGGGTCAAGGATTGGGTGGCCAAAGCCATCCGCCGGCACCCCGAGGACGGGTGGACGCTCGATAGCGCCCGTACGGCGATATCGAAGGGACACGTGGCGACGTGGATCGCCACGGTCCCCAAGAAGTCGTGCGGCGTGCTGCTTGCGGAATGGTCGGCCAATGAAGCCCGCATCGTGCTGTTCGCAGGCGAGAAGCTGCTGCCCATGATCTGGTATCTCGACCAGATCGAAGATTGGGCACGCTCACACGGCTGCAAATCTCTGGTCATTCCCGGCCGGCGCGGGTGGCGTCGTCTGCTTCGCGCGCGCGGCTATACCCCTGACGGGTCGCAACTCAGAAAGGTGCTCTAATGGGTGGCAAGAGCCAGACACAGACGCAAACCGGCGAGCGCAACCCGTGGGGGCCCGCCAATCCGCTCTTGAAGCAAACCCTCGGCGGGCTCGACGATTGGCTGAATAGCCCGATGGCGTTTCAGACCTACGGCGGTCCGACCGTGGCCCAGATGAGCGACCAGACGCGCGCGGGCCTCGACGGTCTTGGCGGGGCCGGCGGAATGTCCCGCGACTATCTGCAGTCGGTCATGGGCGGCAAATACCTGGACGCCGGCAACCCCTACATGGAAGGGCTGAAATCCCGTGCCATGGCGGACGTGATGCCTGCCATCAACGCCAGCTTCGCCAAATCCGGCATGGGCGGCTCGACGCTGCACCAGGGCTCGCTCGCGCGCGGCGTTGGCGACGCACTCGCGCCGCAACTGTTCCAATCCTACGAAAACGAGCGCAACCGACAGATGGGCGCGGCGCAAGGCCTGTTCGGAATGGATCGGCAAGCCTCGCTTGACCAGATCATGGGCGGGCAGATGCGCGAGGGCTACGACCAACGCAACCTCGACGCGGCGCGAATGCAATGGGAACAGCAGCGCCTTGCCGGCTTGCGTCCCTATCAGGAAATGTTCCCGATGCTTGCGGGCATCGCGGGCATGGGCGGCACCACGAGCGGCGTGACGACGACGCGCGAGAATACGCCGTGGTGGCAACAGGCGCTTGGCGGCGGAATGATGGGCCTCGGGCTCATGTCCGGCATTCCCGGCGCATGGGGCGGGTTCTCGAACATGATGAACGGCGCGCCGATGGGTTACGGGAATTCGTGGACGCCTTGGACGCGCTACGGACAGTGAGGGGCACGACATGGCCGAGATGGGCTTTTTTGACTTCCTGACGCGCGGCGCGGTCAACCCTCTGTTCATGGGCGGGCTCGGTCTGCTCGGCGGCGGCGGCTCGCAGGGCGCACAGCAGGGCATCATGCAGGGGCTCATGGGCCAGCAGCAGCTTCGGCAGGAAGACGAGCGGCAGAGACGCATGGAAGCGTGGCGCCAGTTGCAGCCGCAGCTGCAGGGCATGCCCGGCTTGCCGCCGCAGCTCGCCCAGGCTATGGGCGTCATGGCGCCGGAGCAGGGCATCGGCCTTCTTGGGGATCTCGGGAAGGCCCGATACAAGTCAGAGCTGGACATCGGCGAGCGCAAATCGCTCATGCCGCTGGAGCTGCAGCAGAAGATGGCGCTCATGCGCGCCCAGGGCGGCCAAGAGCTGGAAAATACCAAGGCCTTGACCGCGTGGCGGGCGTTGAATGACCCGCTCTATAAAGCTCAGGTCGGGCAGGCCAGCGCCAAGGATGAGATGAGCGCCGTCACGGCGGGCCTGCTTCGCCAGATCATGGGATCGCAGCCGGCGGTACCGACACCGGAAAGCCCGATCCGTCCGCAGTCGTATGATGGGGCGGCGCCTGACCCTAACATCGTCCCGGCGCAAGTCTCTCAGCCGGTGGCGCCGTCCGCACCGTCCGCGCCAGACGATCCGATGGTTCAAACGCCATTTGGTCCCATGCCGCAGTCGAAAGCCCGCGCGCTAGGCGGCGCGCTCGCGCTCGGCGGCAAGGGCGAGGCCGGCAAGATGTTCAACGATGCCGCGAACGCTCAAGCGCTTGGGAAGGAAGGCCAGAACGAAGTCGATAAGAAATACATTGCGGCGACGGAAAGCCTCGGCAGTCTTCGCAACATCCGCGCGTCGTTCGACCCTGAAATGCTGCAGTACAAGACGCAAGCCGGCATGTGGGGCGCGTCGCTGGCGGCGAAGGCCGGTACCCTGCCGCCGCAGACTCAGGAAAAGCTCTATAAGTTCGCGACGTTCCGGCGGGATGCGGCGGCGAACATCAACGCCGCGATCAAGGCCAACTCGGGCGCGACCGTCACGGATCAGGAAATGCGTCGCAATCTGGCCGAGTTGCCGAACGCCGGCAGCGGCATTTTCGACGGCGACGACCCGGTGACGTTCAAGGCCAAGATTGATCGCGCCGAGGAGACGATTGCGCTTGGGATCGCGCGTCTGAACCATCTTAAAAAAGATAGCTTCAAAGGCGACGCCAACGAAGCCGCCAATCGTATCCCGCTGGAACAAATGCGCGGCATCATCAACAATCGGGCCCGGCAGATCGAGTCCGAGGTGCGCCGCACCATGCCCGGTGCCGACAAGGCCATGATCGACCGGGAAGTCGACATGAAGGTCAAAAAGGAGTTCGGCATTTGACCGACTATTTCAGCCGGGCTCTGAGCGCGACGGATGAGGGACAGGTCGAACCGGTCTCCGGGACGGACTATTTCAGCCGCGTTCTCGGCACCGGAACGCAGGGCAATGCGCCGGTGCCTGACAAGGCGCTGACGTACAATCCAGATCGCACGCTTGGGTTCACGCAACAGGCGATCGGCTCATTCGCACCGGATGAGCGGGCGTGGATACGCTTCGCGGCCAAGCAACTCTATCCGGGCGAACCGGTGGACGCGGCAGAGAAGCGTTTTGGCAAGTCGGCGGGCGGGCGCATCTATCACAAGTCGGACGATGGCCAGATGCTTGAGGTGCAGCCGCCGAGCGGCTGGGGTCGCCTCGCCAACGTCGGCAGCGGCGTGGGGCAGATGCTCCCGGCGGGCGCTGGCCTTGCGGCCGGCATCATGTCGGCTCCGATGATGATCACGGGACCGCTTGGCGCGGCGGCATCGGTCGGGCTGACGGGCGGCGCGGCGGCAACCGGCGAGCTCGGGCGCCAGGCGATCGGCAAGTCTCTGCTTGGAGATGAAACCGCCCAGATCGACCCCACGTCGGCCGTGAGAGAGGGTCTGTTGAGCGGCTTGGGGCAGGGGATCGGCGCGGGATTCGGCGCATGGGCGTCCCGATACGCGGCGCCGGACGTGGCCAAATATTCCTCGCAGGCGGCAACGTCGGCGATCCAGAAAGCGCAGCAGCAGGGCATCCGGTTGACGCCGGCCGAGGCAACGGGGCTGGATAGCCTCATCCAAGAGCAGAAACGGCTGATGGGTGTGCCTCAGTCCGCGAACGTCATGCGGGATTTCTTCGGACAGAGGAACCAGGAAGTGCTCGGGTCATGGCAGCGCACCCTTGACGACGTGGCCACGAGCGCGGACGCGGGACGGCTCGGCGCGCGCGCGAAAGAC
>Ga0075471_10000655_pt1 | contig 21187 bp, 14 predicted proteins | sample DEB19_08_DNA_2_FD_74787 | JGI IMG/M metagenome (GOLD analysis project Ga0075471, IMG submission 74787) | Aqueous microbial communities from the Delaware River and Bay under freshwater to marine salinity gradient to study organic matter... | ecosystem: Environmental > Aquatic > Marine > Coastal ... | reverse complement strand
GCCTGCTGATGCTATCGCTGGTAGTCGTGGCGATCATGATGGGCTTCCCGACGGCGTTCACCCTGATGGGCATGGGCGTGGTGTTTGCCTGGCTCTCGTATCGCAGCGTCAACCCTGATACCGCCATTCGGCAAGTGCTCGACCTCATGGTCCAGCGTGCGTACTCGGTGATGTCGAACGACGTGCTGATCGCCGTGCCGCTCTTCGTGTTCATGGGCTATCTGGTGGAGCGCGCGAACCTCATCGAGAAGCTCTTCAAGAGCCTGCATCTCTCGCTGGCCCGCGTTCCGGGCTCGCTGGCAGTAGCCACCATCGTCACCTGCGCCATCTTCGCCACCGCCACGGGTATCGTGGGTGCGGTGGTCACGTTGATGGGCCTGCTCGCGCTGCCGGCGATGCTGCGCTCGGGCTATAGCGTTCAGGTCGCAGCCGGTGCCATCACGGCGGGTGGCTGTCTGGGCATCCTCATCCCACCCTCCGTGATGTTGATCGTCTATGGCGCGACGGCAGGCGTTTCGGTCGTTCAGCTCTACGCTGGCGCGTTCTTCCCAGGCTTCATGCTGGCAGCCCTCTACGTTGGGTACGTGGTAATCGTCGCGAAGATCAAGCCCAGCCTGATGCCACCTTTGCCGGAGGCGGAGCGCCATGTGGAACTGCCAGCGCTTTCCAAGGCGCTCGCGAGCCAAGGGCGCCGCAATGCCCTCGCCGGCCTGATGTCGAGCATCGGGGGCGTTCCGGGCCACCGGCAGGGCACGGTGCTGGGGCAGCTTTTCGTCGCGCTGCTGCCGGCGCTGGCCGTCATTTCCCTCGTTGTCATGCTCTACGCACTGGCAACGGCCCCCGCGGAAGAGCCGAATACGGAGGGGCTAGTGCAGGCAGGCGGCCTCGTGGCGGCTGACGCACCGGATCGCTCGTCGGGGACCGGGCTGGCTGAGCCGCCTGCCGCATCGGGAACCGGCCTGGCAGAGCCCCCGCCCCCCTCAGGGACTGGCCTCAGCGAGCCACCGGCCGTGCCGTCGAGCACGGGCCTCGCCGAGCCGCCGGGTGCCGCGCGCACGGGCCTCGCTGAACCGCCCGTCGTGAAGGAAGCCGCTCCGGCCGCCGCAGGGGGAGTGCAGGAGCCGGGCGGTGCCAAACCGCAGCCCGCGACGCCGGGCGCTAGCCAGGCGCCGGCCAAGGCGGCCGAGCGCCTGCCCATTCCCAACTGGCTCTGGATCACCATGGGTATCGGCGCTGCGCTGCTCGCTGTCGTGTACGGCTTCTTCACGTGGCAGCGCTTCGAGATCTTCAAGATGCTGCTTGCGTCGTTCTTCCCGCTCGCCGTTCTGATTCTCGCGGTGCTGGGTTCCATCGTGTTCGGCCTGGCCACCCCCACCGAGGCGGCCGCCGTCGGCGCCTTCGGCGGATTCTTGTTGGCCATTGCCTATCGTTACGTCGGTGCGGTTCGATTGAAGGCTGGCAGTCCCCTGATGGTCACCACCCGTGAGATGGGCGGCATCCTCAAGGAGTCCTCCTTCCTGACTGCCAAGACGAGCGCCATGGTGTGCTGGCTGTTCGTGGGCTCGTCGATCTTCTCGGCTGCGTTCGCGTTACTGGGGGGGCAGGAAATCGTGGAGAAGTGGGTGCTGTCGCTGGGCCTCACGCCCGTGCAGTTCCTGCTGCTCGCCCAGTTCATCATCTTCATCCTGGGCTGGCCGCTCGAGTGGACGGAGATCATCGTGATCTTCATGCCGATCTTCATCCCGCTGCTCGCCAAGTTCAACATCGACCCGCTCTTCTTCGGGCTGCTGGTGGCGCTCAACCTGCAGACGGCGTTCCTGTCACCGCCGGTGGCGATGGCGGCGTTCTATCTCAAGGGGGTCTCGCCGCCACACGTAACGCTCAACCAGATCTTCGCGGGCATGATGCCTTTCATGGGGATCCAGGTTCTCGCGTTGGCGCTGCTCTACATCTTCCCCGAGATCGGCATGTGGCTGCCGACGGTGCTTTACCGCAACTGACGTGAGAGCGCGCATCCTCGTCACCCGGCAGATATTTCCGGAAGTCGTCGCGGCGCTTCGCGAGCGATTCGATGTCGAGCACAACGACGACGACCGCCTATGGCCGGCGGAAGAGCTCTCCCGGCGTCTGGCGGACAAGCACGGGGTGCTCGCCACCGTGATGGACCGCATCGATGAAGCGATGCTCGCGAACGCGCCGCAGCTCAAGGTCGTCTCTAACATTGCGGTGGGCACCAACAACGTCGACATTGCCGCCTGCACGACGCGCGGCATTCGCGTGACCAACACGCCCGTCGTGTTGAATGAAACCACGGCGGATCTCGCGTTTGCGCTGATCCTTGCTTCAGCTCGCCGCATTGCCGAGGGCGATGCCATGGTTCGCCGGGGCGATTGGAAAGTGGCCTTCGCGATGCAGTCGCCGCTGGGCACGGATGTCCACCACGCCACGCTTGGCATCATTGGCATGGGGCGTATCGGCCAGGCCATCGCGCGGCGCGCGCTGGGCTTCGACATGAAGATCGTCTACAGCAACCGCAACCGCCTCCCGGAAGCCGATGAGGCGAAGCTGGGCGGCGCGACGTGGATGGCCATGGCCGACTTGCTTCGCACGGCGGATTTCGTGTTGCCGATGCTCCCGTACTCGCCCGCTGTTCACCACCTCATCGGGGCCAAGGAAATCGCGCTCATGAAGCCCACAGCCATCCTCATCAACCCGGCACGCGGCGGCATCGTCGACGACACGGCGTTGGTAGAAGCTTTACGGGCGAATCGCATCGCCGGCGCGGGCCTGGATGTTTTCGAGGGCGAGCCGCAGGTGAACCCGGGCTACTTCGACCTTGCCAACGTGGTGCTCACGCCGCACATCGGCAGCGCCACGCGCGCCACGCGGCTTGCCATGTGCGAGACGGCAGTCGCCAACCTCACCGCGGCCCTCGAGGGCCGCCGCCCCCCGAACCTCGTCAACCTGGAGTTGCAATGAGCCGCAAAGTCGCTTTCCTGGGCCTGGGCGTCATGGGTTTCCCCATGGCCGGCCACCTTCGCGCGAAGGGCTACGACGTCACCGTCTACAACCGCACGCCGGCCAAGTCGAAGGCCTGGGTGGAGAAACACGGCGGCCGCGCCGCCGCGACCCCTTCCGACGCCGCCTCGGGTGCCGAGTTCGTGATGATGTGCGTGGGCAACGACCACGATGTGCGCGAGGTGGGCGCGGCAGCCCTCTCTGGCATGGGCAAGGGCTCGGTGCTGGTCGACCACACCACGGCCTCTGCAACCGTTGCGCGTGAGCTGCACGCGGCAGCAGCGGCGCGCGGTATCGGCTTTGTCGACGCGCCGGTTTCCGGCGGCCAGGCGGGCGCCGAGAACGGCAAGCTCACCATCATGTGCGGTGGCACCGAGGCGGATTTCTCCCGCGCGCACCCGGTGATGGAAAGCTATGCGCGTGCCGTCACCCTGCTGGGTGGCCCGGGCGCGGGGCAGCTGACCAAGATGGTGAACCAGATCTGCATTGCGGGCCTTGTGCAGGCGCTCTCCGAAGGCATTGCGTTCGCCGAGAAGGCGGGGCTCGACCCCAACCGCGTGATCGAGGCCATCTCGAAGGGCGCCGCGCAAAGCTGGCAGATGGAGAACCGCGCCGGCACCATGGCCAAGCGCGAGTTCAACTTCGGCTTCGCGGTCGACTGGATGCGCAAGGACTTGTCCATCTGCCTCGACGAGGCGAGGCAGAACGGCGCGCGACTGCCGGTGACGGCACTGGTCGACCAGTTCTACGCGGATGTGCAGAAGGCCGGGGGCAACCGCTGGGACACCTCGTCCCTGATCGTCCGGCTCTAAGGCTTGGGCGTCGGGCGGCGGTAGATCACCCAGTAGACGAGCGCTACCAGCACGCTTCCCCCGACGATGTTGCCGGGGATCACGATCGCGAGGTTCACCAGCATCTGCTCGAGGGTCACTGGCGCCACCCCGGCCACGGGGTGAGCTGCCTGGTGCAGCATCGCCAGCGGAAAGATATACATGTTGGCGATGCTGTGCTCGAACCCGGCGGCGATGAAGGCAGCGATCGGCAACAGCACCGCGAGGAACTTGTCCGTGACGCTGCGGCCCGCGAGCGTCATCCATACCGCCAGGCACACGAGGACGTTACAGAGCACGCCGCGCACGAATGCCTCGCCTGGCGAGAGCGCCGCCTTGGCGGCGGCCACCTTCACCACGGCGGCTCCGACGTTGTTGCCGTTCATGCCGAGGTGGCCCGAGAGGTGCACGAGTACGGCGAGCCCTGCCGCCCCGACAAAGTTCGCCAGGCACACCACGACCCAATTGCGCAGCACCTCCGCGGAGCTCACCTTGCCGTCGGCCCACGCCATGGCGAGCAGGTTGTTGCCCGTGAATAGTTCCGCCCCCGCGACGACCACAAGGAAGAGGCCCAGAGAAAACACCACGCCCCCCAGAATCCGCTGGGTGGCAAAGCCGAGCGTCGAATCCGCCAGCACGATGCTGAAGAAAAGCGCGCCTAGCCCGATGAAAGCGCCCGCCAGCACGCCCAGCATCACCATCGTGAGCAGTGGCAACCGCGCCTTCGCAACCCCAATGGCCTCGACCTTTTCGGCGATTTCCCGGGGGGAAAAGGCGTCCGAACCGTAGATTTCAGCCACAAAAAGGCTCCGTTTCAGGGATTTTGTGCATTCTAGCCGCGCGCAGGAGGGGTCCGGGGAGGGCTGGGGGGGCGAAATTCCGCGGCCGCCGTGCGAAAATGCGGGGAAAACGCCCGTCCAACGGAGTTTGCCGTGAAGCTGACCCTCTACTACGCCCCCGGCGCCTGCTCGCTGGCTTCCCACATTGCACTGGAGGAATCCGGCTTGGCCTACGAGGCTTTCCGGATCAACACCGCAGCGGGGGAGCAGCGCTCGCCCGAGTACCTGAAGATCAACTCCCGGGGCCGGGTCCCGACGCTGGTGATCGATGGCCGCACCCTCACAGAGAACGTGGCGATCATGACTTTCATCGCGGGCGGCCACCCGAAGTCGGGCCTTTGGCCCAGCAATACGCTGGACCAGGCTGAGGCCCTGTCAGTGATGTCCTGGCTCGCCAATTCAGTGCACCCGGCTTTCGCGCACATCTTCAGGACCGAGCGTTACTCGGACGACGTCAGCACCCACGAGGCGATCAAGAACAAGGGCCGCGAGACTTTCTGGAATTGCCTCAAGGAAATCGACGCCATGGTCGCGGGACGGCGCTGGTACTTCGGCAATCGCTTCACCGTGGTCGACGGCTACCTGCTGGTGTTCTATCGGTGGGGGCTTCGCATTCACCTAGACATGAAAAGCCTGACCCACTACACCGCCTTGGTCGAGCGGGTGGCATCCCGCCCGGCGGTCAAGCGCGTGATGGCGGAAGAAGGCATCGCGCTGCAGCCCTGAGCGCGGCAAGCCGGGGGAGCGACGAGCTCCCCGCCGACGTGGCCGCCGCCGTCCTGGCGGCTGACATTCCCCGCATCGCCCAGGCGGCTCGTGCGCTCGACGCTCGTCAGCGTGCCCGTCAGCCTGCCGATCGCGAGCGTGCGGTGCTGGAAGGCCTGCTCGAGCGCTCACGCAACGCGCGTGCAGCGCGTCTCACCCGCCTGCCCAAGCCTGTCTTTCCCGACGACCTGCCGATCGCGCAGCACCGTGATGAGATCGCTACGCTCGTCGCGCGGCACCCGGTCACCATCGTTTGTGGCGAAACAGGCTCCGGCAAAACGACTCAGCTGCCGAAGATTTGCCTCGCGCTGGAGCGCGGCGCCGGCGGCCTGATCGGCTGCACGCAGCCGCGACGAATCGCCGCCCGAAGCCTCGCCACGCGCCTCGCCCAGGAGCTGCCAGGCGTGCCGAAAGGCTTCGTGAGCCACAAGATTCGCTTCCAGGACCGCACCGTGTCAGACACCGTCGTCAAGGTGATGACCGACGGGATCCTGCTCGCCGAGACGCACTCGGACCGGGAGCTGCGTGCCTACGACACCATCATTGTCGACGAGGCGCATGAGCGAAGCCTCAACATCGACTTCCTGCTGGGATACCTGAAGCGCCTCGTCGCCGTGCGGCCGGAGCTCAAGGTGATCGTGACGTCCGCCACGATCGACACGCAGCGTTTTTCCGATTTTTTCGATGGCGCGCCGGTGATCGAAGTCTCCGGGCGAACCTACCCCGTTGAGGTGCGCTATCGCCCCGAGTACGTCGAGGATGCCGACGAAGACGATGAGCCTGTCGACATGGGCGAGGCGATTGCCAGGGCTGTCGATGAGATCGCCCAGGAAAGCCGCACCGGCGACATCCTGGTATTCCTGCCGGGCGAGCGCGAGATCCGCGAGACAGCCGAGGCGCTGCGCAAGCGCCACCCGCGGGGAACGGAGATCCTGCCGCTGTTCTCTCGCCTTTCGGCGGAGGAGCAGGACCGCGTGTTCAGCCCGGGTGGGCAGCGGCGCATCGTGCTCGCCACCAACGTCGCGGAGACGTCACTCACCGTGCCGGGCATTCATTACGTCATCGACACCGGCCTCGCGCGCGTGAAGCGCTACAGCCCGCGCCAGAAGATCGACCAGCTTCGCATCGAGCCGATTTCTCAGGCGGCTGCCCGGCAGCGGGCGGGACGTTGCGGCCGGGTGGCGAGCGGCGTCGCAATACGGCTCTACGCCGAGGCGGAGTTTGACGCCCGCCCTGCATTCACCACGCCGGAAGTGCTACGCACCTCGCTCGCGAGCGTGATTTTGCGCATGGCGGCGCTCGAGCTGGGGGACGTGAGCGACTTCCCCTTCGTCGAGGCACCGACGCCCCGGCAGATCGAGGATGGCCGTCGGGCGCTCTTCGAGCTGGGCGCGCTGGACGACTTGCGCTGCCTCACCGCCATCGGCCGGGAACTGGCACGGCTCCCCGTCGATCCCAAAATCGGGCGCATGCTGGTGGCCGCCCGCGAGCACAACTGCCTGTGCGAGATGGTGATCCTTGCCTCGGCGCTCTCGATTCAGGACCCGCGCGACCGCCCCCAGGACAAGCGGCAGGAATCCGACCGCGCCCACGAGGAGTTTCGCGACGAGGCCTCGGACTTCATCCAGCTGCTGAACCTCTGGCGCTTCTTCGACGAGGCTTTCCGGCACAAGGAATCGAATCGCAAGCTCTGGGCCCTGTGCCGGGAGCACTTCCTGTCGTACATCCGCATGCGCGAGTGGCGAGACCTCGCCGGCCAGCTGCGCGAGATGGCGGCAGAACTGGGCATCCGCGAGAACAAGGCGGATGCCACGTACGAGCAGGTGCACCGGGCGCTTCTCACGGGCCTGGTGGCGAACGTGGGCCTCAAGAGCCAGGAGGGCGACCATTACGCCGCGCCACGCGGCATCGCGTTCGCCGTCTGGCCCGGCTCGGGGTTGAAGAAGAATCGCCCCCGCTGGGTGATGGCGGGTGAGCTGCAGGAGACCACGCGCATCTTTGCCCGCAACGTCGCGCGGATCGAGCCCGAGTGGATCGAGAAGGCGGCGTCGCACCTGGTGACCCGCACGTGTACCGAGCCGCATTGGGAGCGGTCGCGCGGCGAGGTGATGGCTTACGAGTCCGTGTCCCTCTACGGCCTCGTGATCGTGGCGCGACGCCGCGTGAGCTTTGGCCGGCGGGACCCGGCTCGCGCGCGGGAGATCTTCATCGAGGGAGCGCTGGTCGCAGCCGAATTCGACACCAAGCAGCCATTTTTGGCGCGCAACCTGGCGTTGATTCGCGAGGTGCAGGACCTCGAGCACCGGGCCCGCCGACCCGACGTGCTGGTCGATGACCGCACTTTGTTTGCGTGGTACGCGTCACGCATTCCCGAGGATATCTGCGACACGGTGTCGTTCGAGGGCTGGTATGACAAGGCGGCTTCGGCGCACAAGGGCGAGCGAGCCCTGCTCGAGCTTTCGCGCGAGGACCTCATGCGCCATGGCGCGGAGGCGGTGACCGAAGAGCTCTATCCCCGTCAGCTGCGCATGGGTGGGCAGGCCTACCCCCTCGCGTACCGGTTCGAGCCCGGCCACCCACTCGATGGGGTCACGCTCAACGTGCCTCTCGCGCTCCTCAACCAGGTGGATGAAGCGACGATCGACTGGCTGGTGCCCGGCATGGTGCGAGAGAAGGTCGCCTGGGCGATGAAAGCGCTGCCGAAGCGCGTGCGCTCGCAACTGGTGCCCGTGCCGGAGCATGTCACCGCCTTCCTCGAGCGAGAGAGTCCGGGCGATCGCCTCATCCGTGACGCCGTGCTGGATTACGCCTCGCGCCAAGCGGGCGAGCGACTCGATTCCGATATCTGGTCAAAGGAAACGCCGCCACCGCATTTGGTGATGAACATCCGGGTGGTCGACGATGCCAAGCGCGAGCTGGCGAGCGGGCGCGACGTGGCGGCGCTACGGCAGCAGCTGGGCGAGGCTGCGCAACTCACGCTCGCGAAGGCGAAGCCCGGCCTCGAGCGCGATGGCATCAAGGCGTGGGATTTCGGCGACCTCCCGGCGGAGGTGGGGTTCCGGCGTGGCAACCAGGCGCTCACGGGTTATCCCGCGCTGGCCGATGTGGGCGACAGTGTTGCCATTCGCCTGTTCGACAAGCGGGAGGGCGCGGAGGCGTCCCATCGCGAGGGCGTCAAGCGCCTGCTGGCGCTCGACTTGCGGGAGCAGGTGAAGAACCTCGAGCGAGGCCCGGCGTCGTTCAACACGGTGGCGCTTCGCCTGCAATCCGTGATCCCCGTCGAGCGCTTGCGTGCCGATTTCGTGGCCGCCGTGCTCGACCGCGCCTTCATCGGTGAGGACGAGCCTCCACGGTCGCCGCGCGCCTACGAAGAGCAGAAGAAGCGAGCTCGGGCGAGGCTGCCCGCCGTCAGCGAGGCGCTCGCACGCCATCTCGTGTCAGTCGTCGAGGCCAGTCAAGCGCTGGCGTCGACGCTAGTCCAGAAGGGCTTTCCTCCCGCAACGCTCCAGGAGGTAAAGGCTCAGGAAAGGCGGCTGGTATTTCCCGGGTTCCTCGCCGCCACACCTTGGGAGCATCTCGGCGACCTGCCGCGCTACCTCAAGGGCTACGCGCTTCGCCTCACCAAGTTGCGCACCAACGCAGAGCGTGACCAGCGGCACGCGCCCGTCGTGGCCGGGCTCTGGTCCCAGTACGAAGCGCGCGCCGAAGCCGACCGCAAGAGCGGCCGGCGCGATCCCAGGCTGGAGGAGTTCCGCTGGCTCGTGGAGGAGCTGCGGATATCCCTCTTCGCGCAGGAGCTGCGAACACCGTTCCCGGTCTCGGCCAAGCGGCTGCAAAGGTTCTGGGATGACAACCTGCGCCGCTAGGCAGAGAGGGATGGTCTTTCGGCGATAATCGCAGGCTCGTCAGGGAGGAATGGCATGGCAGCGGCGATGAGGTGGGAAGGCGCATGGTCGATGGAGGCATCGGCCGGCTGGCCCGCGCTTGCCAACACGCTCGTCGTCGAGGCTGCCGTCGTGATCCTCCCTGGCGTCTCGCTCTCCTTGTCTGGCGCGGCGACGCTATCCGCAACGGACACACTGCGGGTGGGCTGGCTCCCGCGCGGCCGATACCGAGTTCGCGTCACGCTGCCTGCCGGGCTTGCTGCCGGCACCTGCGAGGTCACGACGCACCTGCGCATGGGGAGCACGCTCACGCACCAGCACTGGCAGGCCAGCGACGGCGACCGGGTGGCCCTCGAGGCGCCCACGACGGGCGGCAGTGAGGCCGGGTGGGCTATCGAGTCGCTGTCACCGAGCGTGCCGGTCGACAATCTGTCCTGGAGAAAGGGGCATGCCGACTGGTTCTATCGCCACTTCGACCATGCGGCCCAGGTGGTGCACGGGTATTTGCTGGCGGACGCACCGGAATTGCGCGGTCGCATACTCGATGTCGGCTGCGGCGATGGCATCACCGATTTCTCGCTCGCCCTGCGGACGGGCTGTTCCGAGCTGGTGGGCATCGACCCTTTCCGCGGTTACGAGCGCCTGCCCACGATTCTTCACGACAATCATGTTCCGGCCGATGCCGTGCCCTCGACGCTCCGGTTTCTGCCCGCTGACGGCAATGCCATCCCGTTCCCGGACGACAGCTTCGACGTCGTTGTTTCCTGGGGAAGCGTCGAGCACATCAAGGGGGGCTACCAGCAGGCCCTGCGGGAGATGCGGCGGGTGCTTCGCCCCGACGGCCTCCTCTTCATACACCCGGGGCTCTACTACGGCAATTTCGGCCACCATCTCGGCGAGTTTTCCTCCGAGCCGCACTTTCACCTGACGAAGTCGCGCGCCGAAGTGCGGGACCTCGTCCTGGCGACGAGCCCCTCCTACATCGACCGCTCGGGGGAGTTCGCCTCGCCGGAGCAATACTGGCAGTGGTTTACGGAGCTCAACCCGATCACCGTGCCGCAGTTCGAGCGGGAGCTGCGCGCGCTCGGCTTCGAGCCGTGGCGCGTGGCGCTTCGCACAGAGGACCTGATCGAGTACACGCCGGCTTTGCAGCCATACCCGATGCAGGACCTTGCGACGCTTGAGCTCTACCTGTCGTGTCGCAATCGCAAGGCTCGCGGGGAGGGGCGCTGATGGTCGGCTCGGGCGTCAAGCTGCCGGGGGCCGAGCGGGTGACGATTTGCGCGATTGACTGCGCGAATCCCGTTCACGCGCTGCTCGCGCTGGACATCTCGCTCTCCCGGATGGCGTTTGCCGACGCCGTTTTCCTCTCTGACCGGGCCTCGGAGTACGCCCTCAACGGTGTGCGGATGGTCAACATTCCGAGGATCGAGTCGGGTCAGGGCTACTCCCGATTCGTGCTGAAGGAACTTGGGCAGCACTTCGATACCAGCCATGTGCTCCTCATCCAGTGGGATGGCTACGTCCTCGACCCCTCGGCGTGGCGCGCGGAGTTCCTGGACTTCGATTACATCGGTGCGCCGTGGGGGTGGTACCCCGACGAGCATCGGGTTGGCAACGGCGGGTTTTCGCTGCGCTCCGGCAGGCTGTGCACGGCGCTTCGCGACCCCGAGGTCGCTGAGGCGCATCCCGAGGATGAGGCTATCGGCCGCCGCTACCGGCCGTTGCTCGAGTCGAGGTACGGCATCCGCTTCGCCCCGGAGTCGCTGGCGGCAGGCTTCTCTTTCGAGGCGACGTACCCGACGGGCCCAACTTTCGGCTTCCACGGCCTCTTCAACATGTGGATGGTGGTGCCCCGGGATGGCCTCGGACGGTTCGTCGCGGAGCTTAGCGACGAGGTGGTGGCGGGCCCGCAGTATCTCAGGCTCGCGCGCAATTACCGTGAGCTGAATCGGCGCGAGGAAGCGATCATCACGCTCCAGGAGCGTGCCCGGCGCAATTCAACGGACGCGGAAGCCACGGCCCTGCTGTCCGAGTGGCGGTCCGATGCGCAGCCAGCCGCGCTCCCTGGCGTCGGCCGAAATGACCCGTGCCCGTGTGGCAGTGGCAAGCGCTACAAGGCGTGCTGCGGACAACTGGGTCAGCCGGGGCCGAATGCGGGTACAGAAACGATTCGAGCCAGCTTCGATCCCCGGGCGCTGCTCGACCAGGCGACAGCGTTTCACCAAGCCGGCAACCTCGAGCAGGCTGAAACGATCTACCGGCGCGTCCTTGCCGTGGCCCCCGACAATATCGTTGCCATGCAGTACCTGGGCGTGCTGTCGCTCCAGAAGGGCGACGCCCTCACCGCTGAAACCATGGTCCGAAGGGCTATCGCGTCGGCCGACGACGTGCCGGAGTTTCACAGCAATCTCGGCTTGTGCTTGCGTGCGCAGGGGCGCTTGGAGGAGGCCGTGGCCTGTTATCGGCGCGCGATCAGCTTGCGACCAGATTACGCAGGCGCCTACAGCAACCTTGGGCTGGACCTGCAGGCCCTAGGCCGTCCCGAGCATGCGATGGCCGCCTTCGAGGATGCCATCGCCGCTGACCCGGCCCTCGCCGAAGCGCACTGGAACCTCGGCCTTGTTCGCCTGTTGCTTGGCCGATATCGACAGGCCTGGGCGGAATACGAATGGCGCCTTCGTTGCCAGGCGTTCGAACGCGATCGCCTGGTATTGCCCGGTGCGACGCCGTGGCAGGGCGAGCCCCTCGCTGGGCGGACCTTGCTGATTCGCCAGGAGCAAGGCGCCGGCGACACGATCCAGTTCATGCGCTTCATCCCGCCACTTGTCGGTGCCGCTGGGCGGGTGATCGTTGAAATCGCGCCGTCCTTGCAAGCGCTGGCCCGGGCCTCTCTTCCTGGCGCAGTCGTCGTCGATCGGGGTGGCTGGCAGGAGCCGGCCGACTTTTATGTGAATCTCATGAGCCTGCCGTTGCAGCGGGCGTTGGCACTCGAGCAGCTGCCCTTTGCCACGCGCTACGTCAAGGCCGAGCCCGAGTCCGCCTCCCGTTGGCGCGATCGACTGGCCGGTTCCAGGGGGCTGCGCGTCGGCATCGCCTGGGCTGGCAATCCGACCCACGCAAACGATCGCAACCGGTCATGCCCCGCCGAACTCCTGGAGCCCCTCCTTGGGGCCGGTGGCTGCTCATGGTTCAGCCTGCAGAAGGGGCGGCCGTTTCCCAGCGCGTGGAGGGGTCGAGTGGTCGATCTTGCGGAGGAGCTGCAGGACTTTGCCGATACCGCTGCCGCCATGCAGGCGCTTGACCTCGTCGTCGCGGTGGACACGTCCGTCGCCCATCTCGCTGGCGCGCTGGGTGTGCCAGTCTGGGTGATGCTTCCCTTTGCGCCGGATTGGCGCTGGCTCGTGGATCGGGCCGATTCGCCGTGGTACCCAAGCGCGCGCCTGTTTCGCCAGTCAGCACCGGGTGACTGGCATTCCGTCGCCGAATCGGTGGTGAGTGCGCTCACCCGCCTATCGCAACAGCCGCCTCCGACGAGAATCGGCCGCGACTGATCGCCCGTCGGTTTCAGATGGCGTGCAGCGGAATGCGCCGCTCATGCACCGCGTGGCAGGCGACCTCCGCGCCGTCGAAGGGCAGAGGCTCGGGACGCTCGGCCTTGCACCGCTCGTTGGCATGGGGGCAGCGCGGGTGGAAAGCACAGCCGGAAGGTGGGTCGAGCGGGTTGGGCACTTCCCCTGCCACTGGCGTGCGTGCCTTGCCACTCATGGTGATGTCGGGAATTGCGCTCGCCAGCATCTGCGTATAGGGGTGCAACGGCCGGGTGAAGAGCGTTCGTGTCGGGGCAATCTCCACGAGCCGGCCCAGGTACATCACGCCCACCCGGTTGGCGATGTGGGAGACCACCGCCAGGTTGTGCGAGATGAAGAGATAGGTGAGGCCGTGCTCGCGCTGCAGATCCTTCATGAGGTTCAGGATCTGCGCCTGCACGGACACGTCGAGCGCGCTGGTGGGCTCGTCGCACACCAGGAACTCGGGCTTGGAGGAAAGGGCGCGCGCAATCGAGATGCGCTGGCGCTGGCCGCCGGAGAACTCGTGCGGGAATTTCTCCGCGTCCTGGGCCGAGAGGCGCACATCCTCGAGGAGCGACGCGACCCGGGCGCGCATCTCGTCTTCTGTCTGCGCCAGGCCGTGCTGGCGCAGCGGCTCGGCGATGATCTTGCCCACCCGCCACCGGGGGTTCAGGCTCGCATAGGGGTCTTGGAAGATCATCTGGAATCGCCGGCGGAAGGCAAGCATGTCAGCGCGGCTGCGGACCTTGGCCATGTCGTGGCCATCGAAGATGACCTCACCCCGGGTCGGCGCGTAGAGCCCGCAGATGAGCCTTGCGATCGTGCTCTTGCCGCAGCCGGATTCGCCCACCAGCGCCAGCGTCTCGCCGCGCGCGATGGAAAACGACACGCCATCGACAGCTTTGAGCGTCTGCCGCGGCGCGCCTTCCAGCACCCGGTTGAGCCACGGCCTCGAGACGTCGAAGGTGCGCGCCAAGTCGCGAACCTCGAGGAGGTTTTCGGGCGCGATCGGCTTCTCCTCTGGCAGGGCGCTCATCGGGCGGCCCCTTCGGCGGCGTGCAGCCAACAGGCTGCGCGGGTTGCGCCGGCCTGGATGAGGTCCGGGCGCTCGCGTCGGCAGCGATCCATCGCCTGCGGGCAGCGGGGGTTGAAGGCGCAGCCCGAGGGGATGGCGTTCAGGCGAGGCATCGCTCCCTCGATCTGCGGCAGGCGCTCGACTTCCGCGCCGATGGCTGGAATCGACCCCATGAGGCCCCTCGTGTAGGGGTGGCGCGGGTCGTGAATCACCGACTGCACCGGCCCGATCTCCGCGAGCCGCCCGGCGTACATCACCGCCACGCGGTCCGCCGTTTCGGCGATCACGCCCATGTCATGGGTGACCAGCATGACGGCGGTTCCATGTTCCCGGCAAAGGCGCTTGAGCAACGTGATGATCTGGGCTTGGATGGACACATCCAGCGCCGTGGTGGGCTCATCGGCGATGATGAGCTTCGGGTTTGCACAGAGCGCCAGGGCGATGACGACTCGCTGCCGCATGCCACCGGAGAACTGGTGCGGGTAGTGGTCGATACGACGCTCCGCAGCCGGAATGCCCACTTCCTTGAGCAGGTCGACGGCGCGCGTACGCGCCTCCGCGGCGCCCAAAGGCAGGTGCGTCTGGATCGTCTCGATGATCTGCTGGCCCACCGTATAGAGCGGGTTGAGCGACGTGAGCGGGTCCTGGAAGATGGCGCCGATCTGCCGGCCCCGGATGCGGCGCATGCCTTCAGCGGGCAGGTTGTCGATGCGCTGCCCGGCGAGCAGGACCTCGCCGCCCGCGATGCGCCCAGGGGGCTCCAGCAACCCGATGATCGCCGTGCCGGTGATGGACTTTCCGGCACCGGACTCCCCAACCACCCCCAGCACTTCCCCCGGGGCGATATCGAAGCTGACGTCATCGACGGCAACGAGCGTCCCGCGGCGCGTGTTGAATTCCACGCGCAGGTTGCGCACTTCGAGCAGCGGGGCGGTCGGTGAGGGCAAGGGGGGTCTCCGGTCGGGCGCTTACCGGGCGCTCTTCAACTTGAAGCGCGACTCGCATTCGCCGATCGCCTCGGTTCGCCTGATCAGGGGGGCCCACCTCTGGCTCACGGCGCTGTCCAGCCTCGCCATCACGTAGTAGCGGGTGCAAGCCTTGGCATCGAGGTCCAGCGTCTCCTGGGTGCTGCTGTTGAAGCCCTGGCGCGGTGGCAGGTCCAGCGTCACCTTGCGCTTGCCGGGGGCTACGACCGCGATGTTGTTCAGCACGTTCTCGTCGTCAACTCGGCTCACCAGCACCGAGCGAAGGTTCGGATCCACGGCCGGAGCGGTATCGGTGATGATGATTACGTAGGGTTGGTCATACGGCCCTGCCACCACGAGGGCTGGGGCGAGAAGCAGGGAGGCGAACAAGCGCTTCATGGGTCCTCCTTCGTCAGCGCAGCTTCGGGTTGAGGGCGTCCCGCAACCAATCCCCCAGGACGTTCATCGACAGCACCATGATGACAAGCCACGCACCCGGGAAGACGGTGATCCACCACTCTCCGGAAAACAGGAAATCATTGCCGATGCGGATCAGGGTGCCGAGAGAGGGCTGTGTGGGTGGCACGCCCACGCCCAGGAAGGAGAGCGTGGCCTCGGTGATGATCGCCGAGCCGATGTGCAGCGTGGCGATGACCAGCACCGGGCCCAGGACGTTCGGCAGCACATGGGAGAACATGATGGCGGCCGGGTGGCGCCCGATGACGCGGGCTGCCTGCACGTATTCCTTGTTCCGCTCCACCAGGGTCGAGCCCCGAACGGTTCGAGCGTACTGAACCCAGCCGCTCGCCGCGATGGAGAAGATCAGGACGTAGATGGCCAGCGCGTCGTGGGAGTCCTTGGGCAGCGCCACGCGCGCTACGCCATCGATGAGCAGCGCGATCAGGATGGCGGGGAAAGACAGTTGCACGTCCGCTACCCGCATGATGAACGCGTCGAGCCGGCCGCCGACGTAGCCCGACAGAAGGCCGAGCGTGATGCCGATCACCATGGCCAGTGCCACGGCGCACAGGCCCACCATCAGCGACACGCGCGAGCCATACATGATGGTCGAGAGCACGTCTCGCCCTTGGTCGTCGGTCCCCAGGAAGTAGGCCGGGTTGCCTCGCTCGACCCAGGCAGGGGGCGTGAAGGCGTCTAGGAGGTTCAGCGTCTTGAGGTCAAACGGGTTGTGGGGCGCCAGCCAGCCCGCGAACAGGGCCGCCACGACGCTTGCCAGGGTCAGCGCGGCTGCCACCATCGTGAGCGGAGAGCGCTTGAAGCTGTAGAAGACATCGCCATCGAGGAATCGGCGCAGCATGTCCATCAGTGCCCTTCCGCTCCCGCCCGCTCGATGCGAAGGCGCGGGTCGACGAAGTAGTACAGCAGGTCGACCACGAGGTTGATGAGGACGAAGATGAGGCCAATCAGGCACAGGTAGGCCGCCATCACCGGGATGTCGGCGAACTGGATGGCCTGAATGAAGAGCAGGCCCATGCCCGGCCACTGGAACACCGTCTCGGTGACGATCGCAAAGGCGATGATCGAGCCGAGCTGCAGTCCCGTGATGGTGATGACCGGAACCAGCGTGTTTCGAAGCGCGTGGCCGAAATGCACGGCGCGATTGGTCAGGCCGCGGGCGCGCGCGAACTTGATGTAGTCGGTTCGCAGGACTTCGAGCATTTCACTGCGCACGAGCCGCATGATCAGGGTGAGCTGGAAAAGCCCCAGCGTGATCGAGGGCAGGATCAGGGCCTTCAGGCCCGTTGGCGAAAGAAAGCCCGTCGTCCACGCGCCGAGGGCCACCGTGTCGCCGCGCCCGAAGGAGGGCAGCCACCCCAGCCACACGGCGAAGATCAGGATGAGGAAGATGCCGATCAGGAACGTGGGCAGCGACACGCCGATAAGCGATGCCGTCAGCAGCAGCCGCGAGCTCCAGGCGTTGCGCTTGAGGCCCGTGTAGACGCCGAGCGGGATACCCACCAGCAGCGCCAGGGAGGCGGCGACAAAGGCGAGCTCGAGCGTCGCCGGGAGCCGCTCGACCAGGAGCGCCGAGACGGGGCGCCCGAGCCGGAGTGAGATCCCGAAGTTGCCTTGCACGGCGTTGGTGACGAAGTTGGCGAACTGGACGGTGAAGGGCCGGTCGAGGCCCAGGGCCTCCCGCATGGCCTGACGATCGGCTTGCGTCGCTTCGGGGGGCAGCATCAGCGCCACCGGGTCGCCGACGAAGTTGAAGAGCGAGAAGGCGATGAAGCCCACCACGAGCATGACGACGACGCCCTGGGCGATGCGGGTGAGGACGAAAGCGAACATCGGTCAGCGCCCCGCCGGCGCGCGCGCCGGCCCATCGACCCGCACGAGGTGAAAGTACACCGTGTTGGTCGGCGTGAACCGTGCCGTGACTTCCTTGCGCATCGCCCACGGGATCAGTGGCTGGTGCAGGGCAATGACGGGGAGTTCACGCGCAGCAAGCTGCAGGAGCTCCCGGGCGACGCCATCGCGCCGGGCGGGGTCGGATTCCACCTGGAGCCGCTGGATCAGGGCGTCCATCGCCGGGTTGGACCAGCGGCCCATGTTGAAGTCGCCTTCGCCCTTCTTGCTGTGCGTGTGCAGCAGGGCCTGGGCGGTGTAGAGAATGTCGGAGGTGCTCGCGGCGCCCCACGAGAGCAGGTAGAAGCTCGTGTCGAACTTTTCGATCTTCGGGAAGTAGGAGGTCTGCGGGACGATGTTCGGCTTTACCCGGATACCCACCTGGGTGAGCATCGCCGCCACGGCCTGGGCGATGTCGGCGGCGGGCTGGATGCTGCCTGCGTCCAGCGTCACGTCGAAGCCATTGGGGTATCCCGCTTCGGCGAGCAGCTTCTTCGCGCGCTCCCGGTCGTAGGGCAGACGCTGGTCCCCCTCCTTGGCGTAGCCCTGCACACCCGGGACGATCAGCGCGCCGACAGGCTTCGAAAAGCCGCGCATCACCTTTGACCGGATTGCTTCCATGTCGATGGCATGCGCCACCGCCTGGCGCACGCGCAGGTCCTTGAACGGGTTCTTGCCGCCGGCGTTGCCGTAAACAAGGTGATCACGGTGCAGGTCGAATGCGAGGTACTGGACGCGTTGTTCGGCGCCTTCCACGACCTTCAGGTTGGGCGCAGCCTTGAGGCGCGCCACGTCCTGGGTCGGCGGGTCCAGCACGAAATCCACCTCGCCGGAGAGCAGGGCGGCCAGTCGCGTGGCGTTCGACTTGATGGGCAGCATCACGACTTCCGCGAGGTTGCCCTCGTTCATGCCGGCCTTGTGGCCCCACCAGTCCTTGTGGGCCGTCAGGACGGTTCGCACATCCGGCGAGCGCTCCCGCACCTGAAAGGCACCCGTGCCGTTGGCGTTGCGGGACGCGAAGGTGTCTTCCTTGGCCGTGTAGTCCTGCGGGCGCTGCGCGCCGTTCTTCATCGCCCAGGCCCGGCTCATGATTCGGAAGGCCGTGAGGTGCGAGAGCAAAACGGGGTTGGGCTCACGCATCACGAGGTCGACGGTCAGCGCGTCGACTTTCACCGCCTTCTCGACGCCCTGCAGCGAAACCTTGAGCTGAGAGGTGGGCGAGAGTGCCCGCTCGACCGAGAACACCACATCATCGGCAGTGAGCGTGGAGCCATCGTGGAATCTGACCCCCTCGCGCAGCTTGAAGCGCCAGGCCTTGTCGGTCGGCTGCGACCACGACACGGCGAGCCACGGAACGACCTTCCAGTCCTTGTCGCGGAAGACCAACGGTTCGTAGATGTTGGCTACCGCCCGCGTGGTGGAGAGCAGGTTCGCCGAATGCGGGTCCAGCGTCTGCGGGTCGTCCTGGCTCGCGTAGCGCAGCACCCGTGCCGATTCCTGCGCAGCCGCCGGGAGCGGAGCGGCAGGCAGCCCGAGGGCAAGCATCAGCGGCAGGAGAAGGGAGCGCAAGCGCATGTCGGGGAGCATAACGCAGCGAGCCCCGCGCGAAGGCGGGGCTCGTGTGCGGGAAACGGCAGTCTGGCCGTCAGTCGATCTTCACCCACTTGGCGTGCATGCGGTTGTCGGCGCGGTGCACTGCGCTGACGCTCGAGCGCATGGCCCAGGGAATGACCTGGTGATGCAGTGGAATATGGCCCACGTCGTTCTTGTGGATGGTGAGGGCTTCCTTGGCGAGCGCGCGGCGCTTGGCGAGGTCCATTTCCGTCTTCATTGCGTCGATGGCGGCGTCGACCTTGGGGTTCGAGTACTTGCCGAGGTTGAAGTTGCCGTCGCCGCCCTGCCCGATGGTGCGCATCAGGCTTTGCAATGCGTAGAGGGAGTCAAAGGTGGGAACGCCCCAGCCCAGCATGTAGAAGCTGGTGTCGTGCTTCTGGATCTTGGCAAAGTACGTTGCGCGCGGCATGGCGTTCAGCTTCACCTTCACGTCTATCTGCGCGAGCATCGCCGCGACCGCCTGGCAAAGCTTCTCGTCGTTGATGTAGCGATTGTTCGGGCAGTCGAGCGTCACCTCGAAGCCGTTCGGGTAGCCCGCGTCAGCAAGCAGCTTCTTCGCCCGCGCACGGTCGGGCTTGGCCGCCACGTCGAGCGACTTGTCGTAGCCGTCCGATTGCGGGGCGAACATGACGCCGGTGGGAATGGAGAGCCCGCGCATCACTTGCGTGCGCAGGGCGTTGACGTCGATGGCGAGCTGGAACGCCTGGCGCACGCGCACGTCCTTGAATGGGTTCTTGCCCTTCACGTTGGAATACTGAAGCTCGTCTCTCCACTGGTCGAAGCCGAAGAAGATCGTGCGATTCTCGTTGCCCTCCAGGATCCTCACCTTGGGGTCCTTCTTCAGGCGCGGAATGTCCTGGGGCGGCGGGTCAAGCACGAAATCCACCTCGCCGGAGAGCAGGGCCGCCACGCGCGTGCCGTCCTGCTTGATCGGCTGGTAGACCACCTCGTTCACGTTGCCCTCCATCTTCCCCCACCAGTTGGAGTTGAGGACCAGGACCGTCTTCACGTCCGCCTCGCGGCTCTTGAGGATGAACGGGCCGGTGCCGTTCGCATTACGCACCGCGTAGGTCTCTTCCTTGTTCTTGTAGTCCTGCGGCCGCTGCACGCCGTGCTTGTTCGCCCACGCCCGGCTCATCATCCGCACCTCCGTGAGCTGGGGCAGCAGCACCGGGTTGGGGCCCTTGGTGACGATCTCCACCGTCAGGTCGTCCACTTTCCTGGCGCCCGTGATGCCCTGCATGTAGGGCGAGAAATTGGAGGTGGGCGCCAGCGCGCGCTCGATCGAGAACACCACGTCGTCAGCCGTGAACGGCGTGCCGTCGTGGAACTTCACGTTCGGGCGCAGCTTGAATTGCATGGTCGTCGGGTTGATCGACTTCCACGACACCGCAAGCGCCGGCTCGATCTTGAGGTTCTTGTCTCGCGTCACCAGCGGCTCGTAGATATGGTCCGAGACCGTGTTGTTGAGGCCCTCGTTCTGGGCGTGCGGATCCATGGTGAGGATGTCGCCTTGGCTGGACCAGCGCAGGGTCTTGGCTTCGGCGGCGAGGCCGAAGGCGAGCAGCACGGAAAGCGTTGCAGCGCGAATCAAGGTGGTGGCAGGCATGGGGTGTCTCCCGGGGAGGGGGTTGGGCGGGCGGCCACCGAAGCCCCTTCGAATTCAAGGGCTTGGGCGTCGCGGGACCGGCGAGCGCGGGATCATGCCGCAAGCCCCCCAGAGCGTCAACGCGCTGAATGGCGCAGCGACCTCGAGAGCCGGTAAAGTGCCTGTCATGCTGACCGGAAAGACCTCCCGTTGGGCTCGGCCGTGTTTCCCTGCCGCCATTTTTCTGTGCGCCACGCTCGCGGGCTGCGGCCGCGACGACCCGCCGCCGCCCCCGAAGGCCGAGCCCGCCGCGAACCCCCTCGAGCGCGCGGCCCGGGGCGTGTCCGAGGCGCTGCGCCAGGGAGAGATTGGGCGGGCTGGCGAGGCCGTGCGCCAAATGGGGGAGGGAATCTCCTCGGCGGTAAAGACGGAGCCGGTCGACTTCAAGGCGTTGCAGGCCTGGCTTCCTCAGGGGTTGGGTTCGCTCAAACGGCAGGCCGTGGAGGGTGGTCGCACCGGTGTCGCGGGTGTGGCGCTGGCCAAGGCGACGGCCACCTACGAAGGCCCGGGTAACGCTCGAGGGCGCATCGAGGTTCGGGACGCAGGCGGCTTGTCCGGTGTGGCCTCGCTTGCCGTTTCCTGGCTCAACATCGACATCGACAGGCAGGGC
>Ga0075471_10000653_pt1 | contig 21189 bp, 18 predicted proteins | sample DEB19_08_DNA_2_FD_74787 | JGI IMG/M metagenome (GOLD analysis project Ga0075471, IMG submission 74787) | Aqueous microbial communities from the Delaware River and Bay under freshwater to marine salinity gradient to study organic matter... | ecosystem: Environmental > Aquatic > Marine > Coastal ... | reverse complement strand
TGTCGGCCGATCGTTCCGCCCTCGAGGCCTTCGGCGAGCGGGCGACGGCGCTGCTGAGCCGCACGCCGGAGCTCGAGTCAAAAATGGACGCCGTGCTCAGCAAGATGGCCACGGTCGACGAAGGCACCAAGTCGGCGACCCGCCTCGGCGAGTTGGCGGCGGAGCTCGATGCGCAGTTGACGCGCGTCGGCGCGCGCCTGCAGTTCATCGAGAAGCTCGAAAGCCGCGTCAACAACCTCCACGTCCTGACGGCGGACAACGATCGCAAGCTCAGCGAACAGCTGGCGCGACGCAACGAAGTGGAGAGCCTGAAGAGCCTGTGCGACACGCTGGGCACGCAGGTCGTCGCCGTCCAGCAGAAGCTGGACGGCGTCGCGGCGATGCAAACGCGCCTCGTGCCGATCACCACGCAGGTGACAACGCTGGCCGCGTCGTTGGAGAAGTCGCAGCAGCTGGCATCCTCCGTGAAGCAGGATGAATCGGTGATTCACGATCAGAAGGCGCGACTCACGGAATTAATCGAGCAGGGTCGGAGCCTCGCCGCTGAAACCGCCGAGCGGCTCAAGCAGGTCCAGACCGTCAGCGACGAGCTCGGTCGCGCGTCAGCCGTGAAGGAAGAAATGCTCACGGAGCTGGCCCGTGTCCAGGCACGCCAGCGCGATGCGGTCACGCAGACCGAGGCCGCAGAAGATCAGTTGAAGCGGGCCGAGACGATGGTCAAGCAGCTCGAGCAGCGTCGCACCCAATTGGCGTTCTCGGAAAAGAAAATTGCGACGTTTGAGGCGCGGTTGTCTGACCTGACGCGCGCGACCGAAGGCGTGGAGCAGAAGATCAAGGCGAGCGCCGAACGCGAAGCGCTTGTCCAGGCCGTGAAGTCCGAAGTCGAGAGCGTCCACAAGATCAGCAGCCGCAGCAAGGCGGATCTGCAGTTTGTGACCGATCACCGCTCGGAGGTCACCGATCTTCGCGCCAAGGTCGAGGACCTGCTGGGCCGCGTCGACGACACCGACACGAAGATTGCGGCGATCGAAGCGCGCCGCAAGATGGTCGAAGAGGTGCAAACCCGCGCCAACGCGATCACCAATCTGCTCGACGACATCAACGTCAACCTCGAGATGCTCGGCGAGCAGCGCGCGGTGATCGATCACGTCGGCGAGAAGATCGCCCGTCTCGATTTCATGGTGCAGGAAGCGCAAAACACCTTGCGCGCGCTGCAGCGTGAGCGCGAAGTGGCCGAGCGTATCGAGCAGGGCATCAAGTCGCTGCGCGCCAGCAGCGGCGGCGGGAAGATCGCCAGCGCCTAGAGTGGGTGCCGTGTCTGAGGTCCCTGAGGCACGGCCGTGTCGTTACTGCGTGTCGGCGGTGCGTGGGTTCTGGATGACCAGCCGCGTGCCGATCTTCAGGTTGGTCGTCTTCAACTTGTTCCAGTTCTTCAATTGAGCGATCGTCGTCCCGGTCTTGCGGGCGATTGCCGATAGCGTGTCGCCGCGTCGTACCTGATACGTCCGGCGTGGCGTCACCGGCGTCGCCAGCGGCGTCGTTTCCTTCAGCAGATCCACTGCGATTGCTTCGGCCGTGGTCTCCAGCTCACCGGCACTTGCGCGGGCCAGCAATGCGGCCGAGGGCATGCGCGGAATGATCAGCCTGGCCCCCACGGCCACGCGCGAGGTCGTCTTGAGATAATTCGCCTCGGCGAGATCGGCGCGGCTGACCTGCAACTTCTTGGCAATGGTCGCCAGCGTTTCGCCCCGCTTCACCGTGTGGGTCTGCATGGCGTTGAGCTGTGACGGGCCGGCTGCCGCCAGGCCTTCGCGGACTTTGTCGGCCGTGCCCTGGGGCACCTTGATGGTGTATTCGCCAGGACGGATCGGCGTGGTCCAGCGCCGGAACTCCGGGTTCAGCGACTGGATGTCGTCCATCGGCACCCCGGCCCACTCGGCAACGCGGCGCAAGTCGAGTGCCGGCGGCACGGTGACGGTCTCACTGAGCGTCGGCTGCATCGGCACGATCTCAAAGCCGTACTGCGCCGGGTTCTTGGCAATGATCACGGCCGCGAGAATCATCGGCACGTAGTCGCGCGTCTCGCGCGGCAGGTATCGCGTCGTGGCGCTCAACTGCCAGAAATCGTTCTTGCGGCTGCGGGTCAGCGCGCGCTTCACGCGGCCCGGTCCGCCGTTGTAAGAGGCCATGGCGAGGTGCCAGTCCTCGAACATGCCGTAGAGCGTCTTCAGATACTTCGCCGCCGCCTGCGTGGCCTTGGTTGGATCGGCACGCTCGTCGAGGTACCAATCGGCGCGCAGGCCGTTTTCGAGGGCCGTGCCGCGCATGAACTGCCAGACGCCGCGCGCCTTTGCGCGCGACAGGGCGGAGGGCTTGAACGCGCTTTCGATCAGCGGAATGTACGCCAGATCCAGCGGCAAGCCCTCGGCGCGGAAGGTCTGCTGGATCATCGGCAGGTACTGGACGCCTCGAGACAGGCCCTCGGTCAGGAACTCGCGAAGGCGTCCCTGGAAGAGCTCGACGTAGCGCAGTACGCGGTCGCTCGTCGGAATCGGAATGTCGTGGGTCGTCGCTTCGAGGTCGGCCTGGACCGTTTCAGCAGTGACCGCTTTCGGGGTGTTCGTTTCGAAGGTCTCGATGGCCAGCAGGGCATCAATCGCCGCGGGCTCCGACTTGGTTTCTGAAAATCCATCGCCGGTTCGCAGCGCGGCCTGCTCGAGGACGCTGATGCGGTCGACAAGGCGATCGAAGTGCTCGCGGATACGCGTGGTGCTGCGAGCGCCATCCGGCGACTCGAGCAGCGTGTCGAGCGCGCGATCGAATTCGGCCTTGGCGCGTTCGAGGTGCCCAAGACCCAATTCCTTCTGGCCAGCCTCGAAGTGTTGATCGGATTTCGCTATCAGAACCGCAACCGGATCAACGACCGGCTGAGCTACAGGTGCCGGCGCGACCGGTGCCGGTGACTGTGGAGCGACCTGCAGTGCTTGCGTGCGAGGGCTCGTCGCGCAGCCGGCGATGAACAAAGCGGCGATCGCCGACACGAAGGGGAGGACAGATTTCCGGTGCAAAGGAAAAATTTCGACCGCAGGCAGGGTAACACGCGACCGAATTCATGGTCAACCTGTTACGGCTCATGTGTTTACGGCTGTGGCCAGCCCGAATATGCGAAGATCTTCGCAGCCTCGCCGGCATCACGTGCGGCCGGGGTAACGATCGTGCGCTCACCGACCAGCAGTTTCCTGCCTGCCCGTATGGCCGCCCGAACGTCATCCTCACAGATGAATTGCTCGACCTGGGCGGGCTGGGCCGTGGGCGGCGGCGTGGTTGGTTGGGCGGCGCCCGGCGCCAGGCCACGCGTCGCCAGGAATCTGTCGATGCGGCTGGTCAAGGCGTCAGCGGCAATGCCTTCCGGCTGCGGCTTGGCTGGCGCTTTCGGAAGTGGCGGCGCGGCTGGCACCGCAGGTTTTGCCGGCTCGGGGAGTTGACGCGGCTCAGGCGCCTTAGCGGCGGGTGCCGGTCGAACCTCAAAGGCCACCCGCTTGACGTTGATCAGGTGCCGCGGCGTGATGTTGTCGGACGTAATGTTGCCGCCAAACCCACCGCAGCCGAGCGTCATCGCCGGATCGAGGCCCGTCGTGAAGCCGATGGCACCGAGCGTGCTCGGCGTGTTGACGCAAATGCGATAGGCCGGCTTATGGAGGCCGAACTCCAGGATCACGGCGTCGTTCTGGGAGTGAATCGACATCGTGTGGCCCATGCCGCCGTAGCGCAGGATTTCCTTGCAGCGTTCGCACGCCTCGCGCCAGTCTTTGACGACGTAGTACGACAACACCGGGCAGAGCTTTTCGATCGACAACGGATAGTCGCGCCCGACGCCCTTCAACTCCGCGATCAGTGCGCGCGTGTGAGGCGGCACGGTGATGCCGACCTTCTGCGCGATGTAGATCGCCGACTTGCCCACGAAGGCAGGATTCGGCAGTCGTTGCGGCGTGATGAGCTGCTTGGCCAGGGCGTCCGTCTCGGCCGCTGACAGGAAATATCCCCCCTGATCCAGGAACTGGCGCCGCGCTTCGGCGTCGACGGCCTGATCGACGACGACCGAGTTCGGTGAGGAACACAGCACGCCGTTGTCGAAGGACTTGCCGATGAGGATGTCGTTGGCGGCCTTGCGGACGTCGGCGCTCGACTCGATGTAGCAGGGCGCGTTTCCGGGGCCGACGCCGTAGGCCGGCTTGCCAGCGCTGTACGCAGCTCGAACCAGGCCCATGCCGCCAGTCGCCAGGATCACCGATACTTCGCGCGCCCGCATCAGCTCCTGCGTGCCTTCGAGCGTGACGGTTTTCATCCAGCCGATCGCGCCTTCCGGGAGGCCGGCTTTGCGGCCCGCCTCGTACATGATGTCGGCGGTCTGGGTGATGCACCGCGCCGCGGATGGGTGGGGCGTCATCACTACCGCACAACGCGCCTTGATGGCGATCAGGATCTTGTAAATCGCGGTCGAGGTGGGATTGGTCGATGGGATGATCGCCGCGACCACGCCGAACGGTTCGGCGATTTCGATGATGCGCTTGTCGTCGATCCGGTTGATCACGCCGACCGTCTTCATCGGCTTGATGAACTCGTAGACCTGCTTCGAGCCAAACAGGTTCTTTTGAATCTTGTCGCTCAGGACCCCGAAACCGGTCTCTTCGACGGCGAGGCGAGCCAGGGCCTCTGCGTGCGGCGTGACGGCGGCCGCCATGGCATCGACGATGCTGTCGACCTGGGCCTGTGAGAACTCGGCGAGGATGAGCTGCGCGGCTTTGGCGCGACGCGCCAAGGCGCGCGCTTCCGCGATGGACGCGAGGTCTTTATCGGATGGGGCAGATGCGGCGGCCGCGGTAGCCAACGTCGTCAGGACCTTAAGACCTTAGGACCTCAAACCCCTCAGGCCTTGGGGAGAATCCGTTCGACTTCCGCGTGCGGCCGGGGGATCACGTGGACCGAGACCAGTTCGCCTACGCGCCGGGCGGCGGCCGCACCGGCATCGGTGGACGCCTTGACGGCGCCGACGTCGCCACGCACCAGCACGGTGACCAGGCCCGCGCCGACGTATTCGGTGCCGACCAGCAGAACATTTGCCGCCTTGACCATGGCGTCGGCGGCTTCCACCGAGCCAATGAAGCCCTTTGTCTCAACCATGCCCAGAGCGTCGCGCACTGTGTCCATTGGAATGGCCTGCATGATATTCTTGTTCGCCACCCTATGCAACGGAGAGACAGTGTGAGAGGACTTGTGAGCGCCTGTGTACTGACGGCGCTTGTTGTGACCACCGCCATGGCCGCCGCCGGATGCAGCGAAGCCGAAGACACCACGCCGCCGGTCGGGTCGATGCAGGTGACGTTGTCGCGCCCCAAGGTCGCGCTCGGTAGCCCGGTTGAAGTGACCTATAAATTCACCCTGAACCAGGACGCGCCCAACATCGGCGCGCGCCGCGTGTTTGTCCACTTCCTCGACGCCGATGAGGAGCTGATGTGGACCGACGACCATGAACCGCCGACGCCCACAGCGGAGTGGAAGCCGGGCCAGACGATCGAGTACACCCGGACGATGTTCATTCCCAGCTACCCCTACGTGGGGGCCGCCAAAGTCGCCGCTGGCGTGTATTCGACGTCGACCAACGAACGGCTCAAGCTCTCGAATGAAGATCGCGGTGACCGGTCGTACAAGGTTGTCGATTTCGAGTTGCTGCCACAGACCGAAAACATCTTCGTCATCTTCAAGGACGGCTGGCATCCGGCCGAAGTCGTAACCGATGGCGCCGGTCGCACGGAATGGCAGTGGACGAAGAAGGAAGCCACCATTGCCTTCCGAAACCCGAAGCGCGACGTGACGCTCGTGATGCAGCTGGACAACCCCGCAACCGGGCCGACCACGGCCCAGACGGTGACGGCGCAGATCGGCGACCAGGTAGTCACCACGATTCCGCTCGTGGCGGCAAACGCGCCGGTGTTGAAGTTCCCGATCACGGCCGCCCAGCTCGGCGCGGCCGACATGGTGGAGATGAAGTTCACCGCCGACAAGACCTTCGTGCCGGCGCTCGATTCTTCGATGAAGAGTGGCGACCCGCGTGAGCTTGGCGCGCGCTTCTTCCACGTGTTCATCCAGTAGGGGTCGAACGACACATCGTGATGAAGACTGTCCTCACACTCGTCGCCGCAATGGCGCTGGTGGCCTCCGAGGCGAGGGCAGATATTGTTGTCTTCAAGAACGGCCGGACGATGTCGGTGAAGTCCATCACCGTTGACGCCGGCAGCGCCGTGATGCGGCTGCGCGAGGGCGGGGAAGTCACATTCCCGGCGTCGATGATCGCTCGCGTCGACCCGGACGAAGTGCCGTATCCCGAGACGCCCGACGTGCCGGATGCCTCCCCGGCGGCGCCGGTCCAGGTTGCTCAGGCGGTGCCGGCAGAGGCCCCGTTTGCCTACGCGGCGATACCCGAGGAAGTCCTCGCCGCGCGTCCGTTTGCGGAGTTGATCTCGGCGGTCGCCGCGACGCACGACGTCGACAAGCGGCTGGTGCACGCGGTCATTCAGCAGGAGTCCGGTTACCAGGCCCGGGCCCGGTCGAAGAAGGGCGCCAAGGGCCTCATGCAGTTGATGCCGGCCACCGCCCGTCAGTACGGCGTCCGCAACTCCTACGACCCGAAGTCGAACCTCGATGCCGGGGTACGGCACCTGAAGGACCTGATGAGCCGCCTCGATCTACCGACGGCGCTGGCGGCGTATAACGCCGGCGAGGGGACCATCAAGCGCTACGGCGGGCTCCCGCCGTTCCCAGAGACCCAGAACTACGTCCGCAGCATCCTGCGGCGTGTCGGCGTCTCAGGCGCGAACTGAGTCTTGCCCGGCCCCGGCCGGGCACGTCGTTCACGATCGCCCTCGCTTCGTCCCGGCCATTCATGGCCAATCCATCGTCTAACCTGACGGGGAAACGTGTGGGATTACCTCACCGGAAACTCGTATAATCCCCTGTGGGTCAATCTTTTAGGGATGGAGTTCCGCTGCCGGCTCGGCACGACATCGGGAGAAATTATCGAGGGCGTCTACGTCGCCCAGGACGAAGCTGCCCTTCGGCGCGAACTGGAGGACAAGGGACTGCACGTCCTTTCACTTCGGCCGCGGCTCGGTATTGCCGGGCTTAGCTTTGGCACGAAGACCCGCAAGATTGCCCGTCACGAATTCCTCGTCTTCAACCAGGAACTGGCGACGTTGCTCAAGGCCGCATGCCCCTGGTGCAGTCGCTCGACATTCTTCGCGCGCGCATGAGCAATCCGGCCTTCAAGTCGGTGCTCGACGGCGTCTATGAAAAGGTGCGGGGCGGCACGGCGTTGTCGGACGCCTTCATCGCCCATGGAGATTTGTTTCCGTCGGTCTACACCGCGTCACTGATGGCGGGTGAGCGCTCGGGCAACCTCGACGCCGTCTTGCGCCGCTTCGTGGCGTACACCAAGACGATCGACACGGTTCGCTCGAAGACCATTTCCGCGATGATCTATCCGGTCATCCTGATCCTGCTGGCGGCGGTCCTGGTGGGCATCATCGTGATCAAGGTCGTCCCGACGTTTGCGGAGTTCTACTCGAGTTTCGATGCCGAACTACCGCTCAGCACCCGAGTGATCGTGGGTATCTCCGACGTGGTGCGGGCGCAGTTCTACCTGATCCTCGCGGTGCTTGCCGGCGCGGGTCTCGCGTTCTATGCCTGGATCAAGCAGCCGGGGCGCGGCGCGCAATTTGACCGGATCCTGCTGAAGCTGCCGCTGGTCGGGCCGAGCGTCCACAAGTTCACGACCTCGCAAATGGCGCGCACGCTGGCAACGCTGCTTGGCGGCGGCATTCCCCTCGTGAACGCGCTGGAGATCGCGTCGCGGTCAACCGGCAATCGCTACATGGGCAAGGAACTCGAGCTCGTCGCCGTGCGCGTGCGCGAAGGGCAAGGCTTTGCCACCACCATGCTGGAACGGAAGACCGTGCCGGACGTCGCGATCAAGATGATCGAGGTTGGCGAGTCGACCGGCGCGTTGACCGAGATGCTCAACAGCCTCGCTGACTTCTACGATGAGGAGATCGATACCGAGGTCGCCCGTTTCGTGACGCTGGTGGAGCCGGCGATGCTGGTGTTCATGGGCGTCGTCATTGCCGGCATCGTGCTGGCGCTGTATCTGCCGCTGTTCCAACTGACGTCGGTGATCGGAAACCGCTAATGGATGCCACCCCCGAAGACACGCTCGATCCCGAGGCTCTGCTCGCTGAGCCGGGCGACGTCAGCGCCGCAGAACGGTCTGCCGAGGACTCGGCGGCACGGCGGCTTGCCGATCGCTACCGGCTCGAGTTCCTCGACATGCACGAGTTCCGGATCGACCAGGACCTGTTCCGGTCGATTCCCGCGGACTTGATGCTGCGCTACGGATTTGTCCCGTATCGCCGTGACGGCAAGTTCCTCGTGATCGTGGTGTCGGATCCGACCGACCTGCCGATGATCGACGAGCTGTCGGTCATTCTCGGCACGCCGGTGCGGGTGATGGTCGGCGTGCGCTCTGCGATCGAGGGCATGCTGAAGAAGAGCGAAAGCTCGCAGCGTGTGCTCGACGAGGCGACCGAAGCGTTCCAGATCCAGGTTCTGAAGGAAGAAGAAGTCAGCGACGAAAACCTGACGGTTGAAAAGCTGACCGGCGACAGCAGCCCGATCATCCGGTTGGTCGACTCCACGATCTTCACCGCGATTCAGCGGCGTGCCAGCGACATCCACATCGAGACCCAGGACGACGCGGTGTATGTGAAGTACCGCATTGACGGCGTGCTGCAGTCGGCGATGCGGCCGATCGCCAAGCGCTTTCACAGCTCGATCCTGTCGCGTATCAAGGTCATGGCGGAGCTCGACATCGCCGAGAAGCGCGTGCCACAGGACGGCCGCTTCCGCCTGCGGGTGCCGGGGAAGACGATCGACTTCCGCGTGTCGGTGATGCCGAGCGTGCACGGCGAGGATGCGGTGATCCGTATTCTCGACAAGCAGTCGATGAGCGAGCAGTTCACCGAGCTGCGCCTCGACATCCTGGGTTTCCCCGAGCAGGAACTGAAGCGGTTCCGCAAGTACATCCGCGAGCCCTACGGCATGGTGCTGGTCACCGGTCCGACCGGAAGCGGCAAGACGACGACACTGTATGGCGCGTTGTCGGAGATTCGCACGCCCGAGGACAAGATCATCACGATCGAGGATCCGGTCGAGTATCAGCTCAGGGGCATTACGCAGATCCCCATCAACGAGAAGAAAGGGCTGACCTTCGCGCGCGGCCTGCGGTCGATCCTGCGCCACGACCCCGACAAGGTGATGGTCGGCGAAATTCGCGACCCCGAGACGGCGCAGATCGCCATTCAGTCGGCGCTCACGGGCCACCTCGTGTTCACGACCGTTCACGCCAACAACGTGTTTGACGTGCTCGGCCGCTTCCTGAACATGGGCGTCGAACCGTACCAGTTCATCTCGGCGTTGAACTGCGTGATGGCGCAACGCCTGGTGCGCAAGATCTGCGACGCCTGCAAGCATCCCGCGGTCCCCGACCCCGAAGTGCTCGCGGAGTCGGCGATCGATCCGTCGCTGCTGGCGGGGAAGACCCTCTACGAAGGCACCGGCTGCATTGAATGTGGCGGCACCGGCTTCAAGGGCCGCATGGCGATCTGCGAACTGCTCGACTTGACCGATCACATTCGCGAAATCATCCTCGACAAGCGGCCGATCTCCGAAGTGAAGCGCGCCGCGAAGGAGCAGGGCATGCGCCTGCTGCGCGAGTCGGCGGTTGAACGCGTGCTCGAGGGGCTCACGACCCTCCGGGAAATCAACAAAGTGACGTTCGTCGAATGAGTCTCCGCGACTTCTTCCAGACCCCGGCGCCTGACGTCGCCGTGGAAATCGATCACACGCACGTCTCGGCGGCACGGTTGGCCTGGCGCGGAGGGCAGGCGGTGATTGCGGCGCACGCGGTTGAAGCAATCGCGCCGGGCGTCATCAACCCCGGGCTTGCCGCGCTGAACATGCCGGACGTGCCGGTGGTTGCGCAGGCGCTGTCGCGTGTCCTCGGGCAACTTGGCGGCCGGCCGTCGCAAGTGGCGCTGGTGGTGCCCGACACCGTTGCCAAGGTGTCGCTACTGAAGCTCGACAAGATACCGGCACGCGCCGCGGACCTCCAGGAGATCGTCCGGTGGCAAGTGCGCAAGACCGCGCCGTTTCCGATCGAGCAAGCCGTGCTCAGCGTGTCGCCAGGTGCTCGCGATGCCGATGGCGCCGGCGAGTTTGTCGTCGCGCTGTCGCGTGCCGAGGTCATTCACCAATACGAGCAGGCGTGCCTGATGGCGGGGGCGCACGCCGGCCTGGTCGACCTGTCGACCTTCGGCGTGATCAACGGCATTCTCGCAGGCGGCACGGTGCCGGGCGGCGATTGGCTGCTCGTCCACGTGACCGACACCTACCTGACGCTTGCCGTGATGCGCGATCGATCGCTGTTGTTCTTCCGCAATCGGGGCGAGGAAGCTGAAGGCACGCTGGCCGACCTGATTCATCAGACCGCGATGTACTACGAAGATCGCCTCAAGGGCGGGGGCTTCGGACGCGTGATGATCGCCGGCGCGGCGCAATTGCCCGGTGGCGCCGACAGCGTCCGGCGCGGGCTCGAAGAGCGTCTCGGAGTCTCGGTGGACGCCGTGGATCCCCGCGGCGCGGCGGCGCTGCAGGATCGGATCGGCGCTTCAGCTGACTTGCTCGACACGCTGGCGCCGCTGGTGGGCATGTTGATGCGCGAACGGAAGGTGGCGTAGCGATGCTGCGGACCAACCTTTCGACGCGGCCGTTCTACAACGAACGCGCGGTGCGCACGGCGCTGGGGGCCGTGGGCGTTGTTGCGCTCGGCCTGACGCTGTTCAACGGCTACGAAATCCTCCGCTTGCGTGCCCAGAACAGCGACGCGCGGTCGACCATTTCGAGCAACGAGGCTCAGGCGCTGGCGCTGCGAAACCAGGCGCAGGAGGTGCGTCGATCCATCGACCGCTCGCAGCTCGCGGCGGTGCAGGCGGCGGCCGGAGAAGCGAATGCGCTGATCGACCGCCGCACTTTCTCGTGGACGGAACTGCTGAACCAGTTCCAGGCGACGCTACCGGCCGACGTGCGCATCGGCGGCGTCCAGCCGCAGCTCGACGGTGAAGGCCGGCGCATGGTCTCGATCACCGTCTTTTCGAGGCGCGTTGAGGATCTCGAGCAGTTCATGGACGCGTTGGATAAGACCGGCGCGTTTGAAGGTGTGATGTCCCGCGCCGACAGGCCCGAAGAGGGCGGCGGGCTGCAATCTGACGTCCAGGCCTACTACAAGCCGGCGGCTCCGCCTTCCGGCCAAGCTGTACGGCCTGCACCGGCGTCTGAACCAGGTAAGGAGACACCGGCCAATCAGTCCTCCGCCAGCTCCGCTCCCGCGAATCGATCCGCAGGAGGTGCGCGGTGAAGGCGCTGTTTACGTTTGGCGCCGAAGTACCGCTCAATCGGGTCATTGCCGACCACCGGCGCTGGCTGGTGCCGGTCGGGCTGTTGCTGGCCATCAACGTCGTCGTGCTGGTCGCGGTGGTGTTGCCGCTGCGCCAGTCGGTGCAAAGCGGCGCCGAGCGGGCGGAGACGTCGGCGCGGATACTGCGCGAGGCGATGGCGGAGCTCAAGGACGCCGAGGCGACGCGGGACGGTCAGTCGAAAGCGGCTGTCGACCTGGACCGGTTCTACGCGGAGGTGCTGCCGAAGGATTTCATGACGGCGCGCCGGGTGACGCAGTTGAAGCTCGCGCAGCTGGCGCGATCGCATGACGTGACGTTCGAGAACGGTTCGTCGTCCACCGAGGAGTTGAAGGATTCCGCGCTGGAGCGGATGCACGTCAACTATGCGTTGAGCGGCGACTGGGAAGATATCCGTCAGTTCATCTACGCCATCGAGACGGGGCCGGACTTTGTCGTGATCGACAACCTGCAGCTGACCGAGGGCTCGACGAACAACACGTTGTCGCTGGCACTGGAGCTGTCGACCTATTACCGGATCAGGGGGGCGCAGAGCCCGGCGGTCGCCGCGCCCGTGACGGGCGCCAGGGGTGCCGATGGCCGTTGAACGGCGTCAGGTCCTGATCGGCGTGGCCACCGTGGTGGTCCTGATCCTGGCGGCGTGGACCTTTTGGCCGTCAACGCCTGCAGCGACCACGACGACGGCGGCTGGAAACACGCGTGCGCGTGGCCGTGCGGCTGCCCAGGTGGAAACGCCCGGCCCGGTCGATCCGGTGAAGCTGGACGCGCTTGCCGCGGATCGGTTGGAACCCGGCGACACGCCGCGCAACCCCTTCAGGTTTCAGCCGCGAGTGGTGGCGCCGCCACCGCGGCCAGTTGTCTCGGCGCCGCCAGTCACGGAAGCGCCGCGGCCGGCGGTTCCGGCTGGGCCGCCACCCTTGCCGCCGATACCGCTGAAGTTCATCGGCGTGCTCGAGCGCGCGAGCGGCGTGAAATGGGCGGTGCTGACGGACGGCAAGTCCGCGCCGATGTATGGCAGGGACGGCGATATCATCGATGGCCGGTACGCGATCGTGAAGATCGGCACCGAATCGGTCGAGATGACCTACGCCGATGGGCGAGGGCGGCAGGTGATCCGCCTGAGCGGACAGTAGTTGCGCAAAGGGTATAGATGATTAGGCGTGTCGTAGGGAGCCTCGTTCTCGTCGTGCTGGCAGCCATGGTCGTTGCAGGTTGCGCCACCGGTCGTGCGTTCGCGCGCGGCGAAGCGGCGGGTCGCGCGGGTGATTGGGAAGCCGCGGTCGGTTTCTATCGCCAGGCCCTGCAGCACGATCCTGATCGTCCGGACTACAAGATTGCGCTCGAGCGCGCGATGCTGGCGGCCGCCAGCATGTATGCCGAGCGTGGCCGTCAACTCGAAGCGGCCGATCAACTCGAAGAGGCGTTGCGCGCCTACCGCAAGGCCCAGGAATTCGAACCGTCGAATCGTCAACTTGGCGCGAAGGCGGCCCAGGTCGACCGCACGTTGCGCGATCGCATTGAGGCGGCACAGCCGCGTTCAGACATCGAGCGGATGCGCCAGCAGGCGCGCCGGGCGGCGGCCGAGCCGATGCTCAATCCGTCGAATCCCGAGCCGCTGATCGTCAACTTCGTCAACACCAGCATCCGCGACATCCTGGTCTTCGCCGGCAACTACAGCGGCATCAACGTGACGTTTGACCGCGACTTCCAGGATCGCTCGATCACGCTGAAGCTCGAAGGGGTGTCGTTCGAGGAAGCGATGCAGCAGATCATGATCGCCAACGGGCTGTTCTACCGGGTGCTCAACGATCGCACGATCATCGTGGCTGCCGACAACACCCAGAAGCGCACCCAGTACGAAGAGCAGGTGATTCGCACCTTCTTCATCTCGCACGCCGATGCCAGCGAGATTTCACAGGTGCTGGTGCAGTTGATTCGCGTCGCCGGCATGGCAATCCAGCCCCAGATCGTCGCCAACAAGACCACCAACACCATCACGATCCGCGCGACCGCCCCGGTGGTCGCCATCGCCGAACGCGTGATCGAGGCCAACGACAAGCCGCGCGCCGAGGTGATGGTGGACGTGCAGATCCTCGAGGTCAACCGCGAGCGCGCCAAGCGCTACGGGCTTGATCTCGGCAGCTACTCGGCGGCGCTGTCGTTCTCGCCGGAGGCGGCACCATCGGCGGACGGGGCAACCGCGTTCAACCTGAACACCATCTCGCAGGGCGTCAGCACCGCGGACTTCTACCTCTCGGTGCCGTCGGCGGTGGTGCGTTTCCTCGAGAGCGATTCGAACACCAAGGTGCTGGCCAAGCCGAATCTGCGAGGCGTCGAAGGCCAGAAGCTGTCGCTCAACCTCGGTGAAGACATTCCCGTGCCGAGCACGACCTTCCAGCCGATCGCGGCCGGTGGCGGCGCCACCAATCCGCTGGTGTCGTACGGCTACCGCACGATCGGTGTGAACGTCGAAATGACGCCGCGTGTCACCTACGACAACGACATCATTCTCGAGATCACCATCGACCTCAGCGGCCGCGGGCAGGACACCAACATTGCCGGACAGAACCTGCCGTCATTTTCGACACGCAAGGTCGGCACCAAGCTGCGGTTGCGCGACGGTGAATCGAACCTGCTGGCCGGCTTGTTGCGTGAAGACGAGCGCAAGTCGCTGACCGGGTTTCCCGGCGTGATGCGCCTGCCGATCATCCGGCAGTTGTTCTCCAACAACGACCAGAACATCAAGCAGACCGACATCGTCATGCTGCTGACGCCGCGTATCGTGCGCACGCACGAGTTGCGCGCCCAGGACCTGAGCCCGATCTACATCGGCACGCAGAGCAACATGTCGCTGACCGGACCGCCCGCCACGCTCGGCGGCACGCCCGAGCCCGAGGCTGCCGCTCCGGCGCCGCAGGCTCCGACGACGCCAGGTGTGGCGCCTTCGCCGGTCATGGCGGGAAATGTCGCGCCCGTGACGCCTGCCGTGCCGACTCCGTCGGCGCCACAGCGCGCCGCAACGCCGGTGTTGCCAACCGGTTCCACCCAGCAACCAGTCATGCCGGCCGGCAGTTCGCCCATTCCGGGGATGACGTCCGCGCCTCCGGCGCCAGCGCCGGCACCGCAAAGCAACGTCCAGGTCTTCACGCCTCCAGCAGCCGCAACGCCTCCGCCGACCGCCAGTCCGGCGCCGACGCCGGCGACGGTCGTGCCACCGGCGGCGTCGCCTGCGACTCCGGCCGCGGCCCCGGCAACCCCGCCCGCAGTGGCTCAAGCACCGGCACGTATCGCTCTGAGTCCGCCGAGCGAGATGCGCGTGGGCAGCGGCCCGTACACCATTCCCGTGTCGGTGGCGGGAGCGTCCAGGCTGTCGACGGTGACGTTGTCAATCACCTACAACCCTGCGCTCGTGCGCGTCCGCAACGTCCAGGAAGGGACCTTCATGCGCCAGGGCGGCGCCACGCCGGTCTTCAACAGCCAGATCGACGAGAAGGGCGGCCGCATCGACATCGTGATTACGCGGCCCGGCGACAAGATCGGCGCTTCGACGTCGGGATTGCTGGCGGCGTTGCTCGTCGAGCCGCTGACGGCCGGCACGGGTTCCGTGGGCTTGTCAGGGTCGGCTTCCATCCCGGGAGGCGAGAGTGCGGCGCTGCAGTTCATGCCGGCCGGCATCACGGTGCGATGAGGTGAGACGGGAGCAAGGCTTCACGTTCGTCGAACTGCTCGTCGTCACGACGATCGTGTTGATCCTCGCCTCCGCCATCCAGCCACTGGCGCGCGTCACCGTGCAGAGGACGCGTGAAGCCGAGCTGCGGCGTGTGCTGCGCGAGATGCGCACTGCGATCGACAAGTTCAAGGACGCGGCTGATCAGGGGATGATCCCGACGACGGAATTGAAGGCCAATAGCGAGGGATATCCCCCCGACTTGCAGACGCTGGTTGACGGCGTGGCGGTAGCCAACGACGCCACCGGCCGGCGAATCAAGTTCCTGCGGAAGATTCCCGTCGATCCGACGACCGGTGACGACGACTGGGGCCTGCGCGGGTATCAGGACAAGCCGGACTCATCGTCGTGGAATGGCCAGAACGTCTACGACGTGTATTCGAAGAATCAGGGGACGGGCCTGGACGGCACGAAGTACCGCGACTGGAATTGACGATGCGCACGACCTTTCATGCTGAGCAGCCCGGCCGGACGCCGGGCATGGGGACGCCGTCAGCGAGCCGCGGGCAGTCTTCGCGCGGCAGCTCGGCCGGCTTCACGATGATCGAGATCCTGGTGGTGATGACGCTGGTCGTCATCCTCGCGGCCGTCAGCATGACGCAGTACCGCAACGCGGTCACTCGCGCGGAAGAAGCGGCGTTGAAGGAAAACCTGTTCCGGATGCGCGATGCGATGGATCAGTTTTACGCCGACAAGAACAAGTGGCCGGCGGATCTCTCCGAGCTGGTCAGCGAAGGCTACATCCGCGAAGTGCCAACCGATCCGATGACGAAGTCGAAGGATACGTGGCAAACCGAACAAGCCGAGCCGGATGCCAACAATCCCGCATCGGCTGGCGGCATCGACAACGTGCACAGCGGATCTGAGCGCACCGCGCTGGATGGATCGCGGTACTCGGAGTGGAACTAAGCGGGAGTTAGGAATCGACACTCGGCAGTTCAGAGTGTTCAGTCAGTAGCCGCCAGTTCCGTCTTCAGTTTCTCAGTCCCAGAATGGAAAAGGGCCGGCTGCTTGCGCATACCGGCCCCTCGCATTGTCAGCGCGACGACCGCCCGTTACGGGTCGACGGTCATCGTCTTGACGAGCGTGAACGTCTGGCCTGACGAGTCGGTCGCGACAATTGTGAACGTCACGGTGCCCGCCGAGTTTGGTCTCCAGGCGAACGACCCAGGGTTCGAGCCGTTGTAGAGCACTTCGCCATCCTGGATGGTCACCTTGACGTTGGTGATCGCGGGCGCGCCGGTGCCGGCCGCAGCCGACACACTGAATGTCTCGTTCGTTCCAGCCTTCAGCGGTTCGCCGCCGGTCGTGGTGTTGGTGAAGGTAATGGTCGCCGCGGCGGCCTGGCTCACGATGATGGCCGCGGAGAGCCGACCTTGCTGGCCCGTCGAATCAGTCACGGTCGCGGTCACGGTGTACCCGCCGGCGCTCGAATACGTCTTGGTGAAGCCGGTCTGGCCGTTGATCGCGCCGAGATCCCTGAACGTGTTGTCGCCGAATTCGATGCGGACGTTCTGGATCGGCAGCGTCGGACTGGTCGGTGGCGTCACCGACATGGCCACCGGCACGCCCACGGTTGCCGTGCTTGGAACCGTGAAAGTCGTGAGCGTCGGCAGCGAACGGGTGACGTTGAGCGTCAGCACCGCCGTACCACGCTGACTGTTGGCATCGGTGGCGGCGGCCGTGACCGCGTATTGGCCGGGCGAGGTGAAGGTATGGGACACGGTTGTGGAACCGTTGACGCCGAGCGGTTGCTCACCAGAACCATCTCCCCAGTTGACGGTGACATTCACGACTGGCGCCGTCGACGTGGTGCTGCCTGACGCGGTTGCCGCGATGGTGCAACTGATCGGCACGCCCGCTGTTGCGGCGGTATTCCCGGTTGCGCCGCAGGTCAGCGTCACGGTGGGCGGATTGAGGGCCGTCAACGTCACGGGCTCCTTCTTGGTGCCGGCCGTGACGGTGATTACGGTTGTGCGATTTGTCGTCAGGCTGACGCGCGCCTCACCGTTGGCGTCCGTTGTCGCCGACGTTGCGCTCAAGGTACCGAAGTCCGCCGAAATGGATACCGGCGTGTTGCTGATCGGATTGCCACCGCCATCGAACAGGCCGGCGATCACGGTCACGGTGCCACCGGTGACGGGAATGCTGATCGGTTCGGTGCGGACCGAGACGCGCTCGGCGGCTGCGGTACCAACCTTGACGCTGACGCCGCCTGCCGAGCTGTTGCCGCTTCCGGTTCGCGCCGGGCCGGAGAACGCGTGGATCACGGCGGTGCCGGAACCGGCGCCGATAAACGTCGACGTCGCCTTGCCGTTCACGGTGGGCGCTTCGATCGGATCCATACGACCGGAAGTCGTCTGGAACGTGACCATGGTGCCGTTGTGTACGGCGGTGCCCGATGACTCAGTCACAACGGCGATGACGGTCGCGGTGCCGCCGACTGGCAGCGATTCCTTGTCCACTGACAACGAGATCGTTGATCCCGTCGGCGAGGTGAGGGGCACCCGATCGCACGCCACGACCGCGACGACCGTCACGGCCGCGATAGCCCACAGGCGCGTCATAAGTGAGGTGGAAGATACGCGCCGCGACGTGTTCAGAGCGGCCAAATCGGCACTGCGGATTTCGGTGGATTGCTTCAAGAGGCCTGTTAAGGATAATAGACGCATGGAGTTAGCGGGTCAACCGTTCGACTTCGCTCGCGGCCGTGGCGAGCGCGGCTACGCGATGGCGGCCCTGCTGGTCGCCATGAGCGTCATGGCCGTGCTGATGAGCGCATTGCTGCCGGTCTGGACGCACATGGCGACCCGGGAGAAGGAAGAGGAATTGATCTTCCGCGGCAACCAGTACGCGCGGGCGATCGGCCTGTTCCAGCGAAAATTCGCCAACACGGCGCCCCCGTCGGTGGATGTCCTGGTCGATCAACGGTTTCTCCGCAAGAAATACAAGGATCCGATCACAAACGACGACTTCCAGTTGCTCTATGCCAACTCGCAGATGGCCCTGCCCGGTCAAGGGGCGCAGGTCGCTCAGCGTCCCGGCCAAAGCGCAACGCAGGGCAACCCGGTGCAGACACCGGCAGGTGCCAATCCGCAGGCCGGCGGTTTCGGCCCTCAGGGAGGCCTGATCGGCGTGACCTCCAAAAGCAAGGAAGCGTCGATCAAGCTGTACAACGGGCGCAGTCGCTACAACGAGTGGGCGTTCGTCTACCTTCAGACGGCGCAGCGGCCGGGCCAGTCTGTTCAGCCACAGGTACCCGGGCGAGGCATTCCGGGTGGGCAGGGCGGTCGTGGCCAGCAACCGTTCGGGATGCCAGGCGCCCCAGGCATCGGGACGCCAAATCGTCCGCCCTTCGGCGGCGGGACCAGCCCGTTTGGACAGCCCGGGCAGTTCGGGCAACCCCAGGGCCAGAATCCCAATCAGCAGAACCCGCGCACCGTTTCCCCCGGCGGCGGGCCGATCTTCACTCCGGGCCAGCGTCCGCCTGGAGGCCGCTGACGATTGCGTCGTGCAACGCCCGCCTCGCGTCCTGAATTCCTTCGCCGGTGCGAGAGGGATGGACGCGGTTGGTGAGAATCACCACATACAGGTCTTGCTCCGGATCGATCCAGAGCGATGTCCCGGTGAAGCCGGTGTGACCGATCGCGCGCGCTGACATCCGTCCGCCGCACGATGACGTCGGAAGCATGGTGTCCCAGCCGAGCGCGCGCGAACTGCCAGGCACCGAACTCTTTGCCGCAAAGGTGTTCCACGCCGGCGACCGCATCCACCAGCGAGCGCACGCGCCGACAGCTGCCGCGGAACCAAACAACCCGGCGTGCGCGGCGACGCCGCCGAGTGCCGCCGCGTTTTCATCGTGAACCTCTCCGCGACGTTCTTCACCAAACGCCGAGTCCTCGGTCGGCGCGATGCGGGGCAGCCAGGACGCCGCTGGCCTGAAACGCAGTTCGACGTCAGGGCCGAGTTCGCGATCGCGCCACGCGTCAAACTGCCGATCAAGCGCCGTGGACGCCGCGCGCTCCATCGCAAACCCCAGCAACAGGAAGCCCGGATCGGAGTAGATCGATTGCGTGCGGGGCGTGTAGTCGAGCGGCTCTTCGCTGATGGCCAACTCGAACGAGGCGCGTCCGGTTCGCGACTGGTAATACGGGCGATGCGCGGGGAGGCCTGAACAGTGCTCGAGCAGGTCGCGCAGCGTGACGGCCTGGCGTTCCTCGCCCGTCCAGGCGTCAATCCAGTGGCGGACGCGGTCGTTCAGACGCATCCGGCCGCTTCGCAGTTCGTCAACCATCAGCGGGGTCGTTGACACCACCTTGGTCAGGGAGGCGAGGTCGTAGATGGTGCGGTCGTTCACCGCAGGCGCGGCGGCGTCGTAGGTGAGAGCGCCCGCGGTGATGGTCGCGATCGCGCCGCTGGCGCGGCCGACTTCGATCACGGCGCCAGGGAACACACGGGAGGTGATCGCCCGAGCGAGGATCGCCTCGACCGTCTTCATGCCCGCGCGCCGGACAGCTGGCGCGAGAGGATCGCGACGGCGCAGGTCGTCACGGCGCCGATCAACACGTACCACGTGAATGCGATCGGCGTGGCCCACCACACCCATGTCATCACGATCAGGCCGGCGATCATGCCTGCAAACGTGTCACGCTCGCGCACCGACGGCACGAGCGTGCCGAGCAGGAACGCGCCGAGCACGGATCCGGACGCAAACGACAGCACGGCAAGCCCCGCGTCGAGAACGGACCGGTTCATGAACTGCGCGCCGATCGCGACGAGTAACTGCACGATGCCCCAGGCGACGGTGGCCTGCTTCGACACCCGCATCTGGGTGTCTTGATCGGCCTGGGGATTGAAATAGGGCAGATAGAAATCGCTGACGGTGGTGGCCGCCATCGCGTTCAGTGACGGCGACAGTGCCGCAGCGACAATGGCCGCGACGATGAAGCCGGCAAGGCCGTTCTGCAATTCGTTGACGACGAAGATCGGCAGGATCTGGTCGTTGCGGGCGAGCGGCTGCGGCAGCGGAACCTGCTGATAGTGCGTGTACAGCATCACGCCAATCAGCAGGAACAAGATGAACTGCACGAACACGATAAACCCACTCAAGACAATGCCGGTCGACGCGTCCTTCTGGCTGCGCGCCGACAACAGTCGCTGCACCAGGTACTGATCGGTGCCGTGCGTCGAAAGGGTCAACGCGACGCCGCCGAGTAAGCCCGCCCAGATCGTGTAGGCACGGCTGAAATCCAGCGCCGGATCGAGCACGACGAACCGCGCGGTCTCCGAGCCGACGCGCACGACTTCCGACCAGCCGCCGTCAATGCGCGACAGCAGGGCGAGCGCCACCGCTCCCGCGCCGGCGATGTAGACAAACATCTGCACCACATCCGTCCAGATCACGGCCGACACGCCGCCGCGCATGGTGTAGACGATCATCGCCGCGCCGAGCACGATCACGACCCAGGTCACCGGCACTTGCGTGACGATCGAGATCACCAGGGCGGTCGTGAAGAGGCGAATGCCGTCAGCCAGTGAACGCGTGACCAGGAAGATCACGGCCGACAGCGTCTTGACCTTCGTGCCGAATCGGCGCTGCAACAGCTCGTACGAGGTGAACAGCTCGCCCTTGAAGTAGGCCGGGATGAACAACGCGCTGACGATGATCCGGCCGATGATGTAGCCAACGGCCAGCTGCAGGAAGGTCATGTTGCCCGCGTAGGTTTGCGCGGGAATACCGATGAAGGTCAGCGTGCTGGTCTCGGTGGCCACGATCGTAAAGCAGATCGCCCACCACGGCACGCTGCGGTCGGTCAGGAAATAATCGCGCGTCGTCTTCTGATAGCGCGCAAACCACGAGCCAAACGCCGTGATCGCGAC
>Ga0075471_10000650_pt1 | contig 21197 bp, 20 predicted proteins | sample DEB19_08_DNA_2_FD_74787 | JGI IMG/M metagenome (GOLD analysis project Ga0075471, IMG submission 74787) | Aqueous microbial communities from the Delaware River and Bay under freshwater to marine salinity gradient to study organic matter... | ecosystem: Environmental > Aquatic > Marine > Coastal ... | reverse complement strand
CGGGGCCGCGTGGCTGCTGGCACGGGCCCACGACGTCACGCTCTTCGAGGCCGGCACCTGGCTTGGGGGGCACGCCAACACGGTCGATGCCACCGTCGACGGCCTCACCCACCCCGTCGACACGGGCTTCCTCGTCTACAACGAGCGGACCTACCCGCACCTGATGGGCCTCTTCGCCGCGCTGGGCGTGGAAACGGCGCCGTCGGACATGTCCTTCTCGGTGCGCATCGGCGAGGGCGACCTCGAGTGGGCGGGAACCAACCTCGCCAGTGTGTTTGCCCAGCCCTCCAACCTGTTGCGGCCGCGCTTCCTGCGCATGCTGGCGGACCTGCTGCGCTTCAATCGCGAAGCCACCGCGATCGCCGAGGGTGGTGGCATGCCACCGGGCACGCTGGGCGAGTTTCTCGACGCCCGCGGGTTCGGCCCGGAGGTTCGGGAGCTCTACCTCATCCCGATGGCAGCGTGCATCTGGTCCACGCCCGCCACCCAGATCAATCGCTTTCCGCTCGCGACGTTCCTGCGCTTCTGTGCCAACCATGGCCTGCTGGCGGTATCCAACCGCCCGCAGTGGCGAACCGTGAAAGACGGCTCGCGCGAGTACGTTCGCCGGATGCAGCCCGGGCTCGGCCGGGTGCGCCTGGCCACGCCGGTGACACGCGTGCGCCGCAGCGCCGACGCCGTGACGATCTCCACGGCGGCCGGAAACGAAACCTATGACCACGTGGTGCTGGCGACCCATGCCGACCAATCGGCCGCGCTGCTGGCCGATGCGAGTGAGGCGGAGCGAGCAGCGCTCGCCGCCATCCCGAGCCAAGCCAACCTCGCTGTCCTGCACACCGACGAGCGCTTTCTTCCGCGGCGTCGGCGCGCCTGGGCCAGCTGGAATTTCCACGCGCCCACTTCGTCGCTTTCCGGGGCGCCGGTCTCGCTCACTTATCTCCTCAATCGGCTGCAGCCCCTGCCTTTCCGGCGCCCGGTGATGGTGACGCTAAACCCGCCGGAAGCGCCGCGCGCCGAGCGCGTGCTGGGGTCGTGGACGTACCACCACCCGGTGTTCAACGAAGCATCGGATGCAGCCAAGTCGGCGATCGACGGGCTGCAGGGCCAGTCGCGCACCTGGTACTGCGGGGCGTGGACGCGATACGGCTTCCACGAGGACGGCCTGCTTTCGGCGGTGAATGTCGCTCGCCGGCTGGGCATGTCCCCGCCCTGGCAGGCATGAGCGCCGCGCAGATCCTCTTTGGCCGGGTTTTCCATTGCCGCCGCCGGCCGGTTCGGCACGCCTTCGCCTATCCCGTCTTCTTCATGCGGGTGCCGCTCTCGGCGTGGGCATCCGCCTCGCTCGGCATCTTCTCGATCGATCGCCCCAACCTGTTGTCGCTCCGGTCCCGCGACCACGGGCCCCGCGATGGCTCGCCCCTCGAGCCCTGGGTGCGACGGCATCTCGAGCGCGTGGGCATCCAGGGGGCCGATGGCGAGATCGTGCTGCAGGCCTTTCCGCGCGTGCTGGGCTACGTTTTCAACCCGATCGCCATTTTTTATTGCCACGACCGGGCCGGCCGGCTGCGCGCCGTGCTGTGCGAGGTGGCCAACACCTTTGGGGAGCGCCACAACTACGCTCTCGCCCATGCCGATGGCCGCCCGATCGGGCCGCGCGATTGGCTGCAGTCGGAGAAAGTCTTCCACGTCTCGCCGTTTTGCGAGGTTCGGGGGCATTACCGCTTCCGCTTTTCAGGCGACGGGGAGCAAGAGTTCGTCCACATCGACTACTACGACGCCGAGGGCAAGTTGCTGGTGACGGCCATGGACGGGCGCGGCGAGCCGATCAGCCCCGGCGCCCTGTGGCGCGCGCTGCTGGCGCAGCCCTTCCTCACGCTGGGCGTGATTGTGCGCATCCACCGGCAAGCGCTCGGGCTGTGGGTCAAGCGCGTGCCGTTCTTCCGCAAGCCCGAGCCACCCGTGGCGGAGACCACACGATGAGCGCCGCGGGCGCGCCGTCCTCCCTCGCCCAGCCGCGGTCCTGGTCGGGCCGCGCGTTGTTTCGGGTGCTCGAGCGCCTTGCGTATGGGCAGCTCACGCTCACGACGCCAGAAGGCGCGAGCCGCACGTTCTCGGGGGCGGCGCCGGGGCCGATGGCGGATCTCGAGATCCGGGACTGGCGCGCCGTGGGCCGCATCCTGCGCGCGGCCGAAATCGGCGTGGCCGAGTGCTGGCGAGACGGCCTCATCGCCACCCGGGACATGACCGCCTTCCTCAAGCTGTGTGTGGCGAACGAGAAGGCGCTCGAGCAGGTCTTCTATGGCAACCCGGTGGTCGCCCTGTTCTTCCGCCTCGCGCACGCCCTGCGCGACAACACGCGCGCGCGGGCGAAGAAGAATATCCATGCGCATTACGACCTCGGCAACGCGTTCTATTCGCTGTGGCTCGACCGCACGATGACGTATTCGTCGGCCGTCTTTGCCGAAGGCGTCGTGACTCGCCCGGCGGGGGGCGGCAACGACGAGGGGCTCGCGCGCGCTCAGGAGGCGAAGTACGAGCGCATCCTGCAGACGCTCTCGGTCGAGCCCGCCCACCACGTGCTGGAGATCGGCTGCGGCTGGGGAGGGTTCGCCGAATACGCCGTGCGAACGCGCGGCTGCCGGTGGACGGGCATCACCATCTCGCAGGCCCAGCTCGCTTACGCCACCGAGCGCATCGCGCGCGCCGGGTTGTCGGACCGGGCCCGGCTCGTGTTCCAGGATTATCGCGACTTGCAGGGGCAGTTCGACCGCATCGTGTCGGTGGAGATGATCGAAGCGGTGGGTGAGCGCTGGTGGCCGTCGTACTTCGGCCAGATCCACGATCGCCTGGTACCCGGCGGCGAGGCTTGCGTGCAGGCCATCACCATCGACGAGGGCGCCTTCGAGCGCTACCGGCGCTCGAGCGACTTCATCCGCGAATACATCTTCCCGGGCGGCATGCTCGCCTCGCTCGGGCGCTTTCACGCCGAGGCGGCGGCGGCAGGCCTCGGCCACCGGGAACCTTTTCGCTTTGGCGCGCACTATGCGGAGACACTTCGCCGCTGGCGCGAGGCGATCGACGCGCAGGAACAGGCCATCCAGGCCCTGGGCTTCGACGATCGCTTCCTCGCCATCTGGCGCTTTTATCTTCACTACTGCGAGGCCGGCTTCGACACCGGCCGGACGGACGTGGCTCACCTGCACCTGACGAGGCCTGCATGAAACGACTGATGGCCATGCTGCTCCTGGCGGCAACGCTTCCCGCCGTGGCATTGCCCGCGGCCGCCACCGTGCCGCTGCCCGCGCCACTGGTGGCCGAAACCCCGACGCTCAAGCGCCTGGGCGAGGGGCGCCTGCGCTGGCTGGGCCTGCACGTCTACGACGCCGCTCTCTGGGTGCTGGGGGAGGCCTGGTCGTTCGAGCGCGCCTTCGCCCTCGACATCCGCTACGCCATGAGCCTCAAGGGTCGCGACATCGCGAGCCGCTCGATCGATGAGATGCGAAAGATCGGCATCGGCGACGACGAGAAGCTCCGTCGCTGGAGCGAGGCCATGCAGCGCGTGTTCCCCGACATCAAGGCGGGCGACCGCCTGGTGGGCCTGCACATCCCGGGCAAGGAAGCGCGCTTCTATTCGAACGACCGCCTGCTGGGCACTGTGCCCGATCCCGAATTCTCGCGGGCCTTCTTCTCGATCTGGCTCGACGAGCGCACCAGCGAGCCGAAGTTGCGCGCGCAGATGCTGCGCCTGGGCTCCTAGCCGCGCATGGCGGGCCGTCTTTCGGCGTGGCGGCTCGCTGCGTATGGCGCCCTCGGGCTGCCGCTCGCTATGGCGGCGCTGCCCATCTACGTGCACGTGCCGAAGTTCTACGCCGACACGCTCGGGCTGTCGCTCGCGGCGGTCGGCGGCGCCCTGCTGCTCGCGCGCCTATTCGACGCCGTGCAGGACCCGCTGCTCGGCTGGTGGAGCGACCGGCATCGCGCCCGCGGCGGCAGCCGCTGGGCGTTCATCGCCTGGGGCACGCCCCTGCTGGCACTCGGCATGGCCGGCCTCTTCAACCCGCCAGAAAGCGGTGCGGTGTCGCTCGCGGCGTGGCTGATCGGCAACCTGCTGATCGTCTACACCGGCTACAGCATGGTGACGGTGAGTTACTTCGCGCACGGCGCCGAGATCACGGATGACGTGGCGGAGCGCACGCGCGTCACGGCCTGGCGCGAGGGGCTCTCGCTGATCGGCGTGTTTCTCGCCTCTGCAGTGCCGGAAGTGCTCAAGCAGGCCTCCGGTGAGCGCGCCGGCTTCGCGCAGTTTTCCTGGCTGTTCGTGCCGGTGGCGCTCGTGCTCGCCTGGGTCACCATGCGCAGCTCGCCGCCGGCGCACGGGCGGCGGCCGCCCACGGGCACGGCGATCTTCGGCGCCTTCGCGCTGCCGTTTCGCAACCCGCGCTTCCGGCCGCTCATCGCCATCTTCGTGCTGAATGGCATCGCGGCCGCAATCCCGGCCACCCTGGTGCTTTTCTTCATCGAGGACGTGGTGCGCCGCCCGGACCTCACCGCGGTTTTCCTCATCGCGTATTTCGCTGCCGGTGCGGCGGGGCTGCCGCTCTGGGTGTGGCTCGCGCGTCGGATCGGCAAGGGCCGCGCGTGGCTCGTCTCGATGGGAGTGGCGATCGCCGCGTTCGTCTGGGCCTTCTTCCTGCCGCCCGGCGGGGCAGTGGCCTACGGCGTGATCTGCCTGCTGTCGGGCCTCGCGCTGGGCGCGGACCTCGCGTTGCCGCCATCAATGCTGGCGGACGTGATCGATGCCGACGAGGCGAGTGGCCGCGGGCGCAACGAGGGCGCCTACTTCGGCCTCTGGAGCCTCGCCACCAAGATGAACCTCGCGCTCTCCGCCGGCATCGCCCTCCCGCTCCTGCAGGCTTTCGGCTACGCTCCGCGCTCCGACAACGCTGCCGAGTCGTTGCTGGTGCTGGCAGGCGTGTATGCGCTGCTGCCGTGCGCGCTGAAGGCGACGGCCGCCGTCGCGCTGTTCACCTCCCCCTTTTGCCGGGCGCCTGCCGCGCCCCACTGACCCTCAGGAGAATTGCCATGTTCCGCTGGACCCGCCTGCTGATTGCCGCCTTCGCGGCGCTGCTCCTCGCCTCGTGTGCCTCGGTGTCGGTGCAGGATTACGCCGCCGAGAAGCCGGTGCTCGACCTGAAGGAGTATTTCAACGGCAAGGTCGACGCTTGGGGGGTGATCCAGGACCGCTCCGGCAAGGTCATCAAGCGCATGACGGTGGAGATGACCTGCACCTGGAACGGCGATGTCGGCACGCTCGACGAGCGCTTCACCTATGCGGACGGCACGAAGGAAACGCGCGTGTGGACCATCCGCAAGAACGGCACCCGTTACGTCGGCACCGCCGCGGACGTGGTGGGTGAAGCCCTGGGGGAGGCGCGTGGCAACACGTTGAACTGGCGCTATGTGCTCGACGCCAAGCGCGAGGGCGGTGGCACCATCCACCTCGACATGGACGACTGGATGTGGCTCATCGACGAGAAGACGATGGTGAACAAGACCAGTTTCTCGAAGTTCGGCATCCGCTTCGGCGAGGTGACGATCTTCTTCCGCAAGCGCTGAGCGGGGAGCTGCCGTGGCGTTGAACCCCCCCATCACGGATTGGCAAGGCAAGCGCTGCTGGGTCCTCGGCGCCTCCACCGGCATCGGCGCGGCGCTCGCGCGCACGCTGGCTGCCCGGGGCGCGCGCGTGGCGATCTCCGCGCGCCGTGCCGAAGCGCTGGAGAAGCTCGCCGCCGAGCTGCCCTCAGGGCGCGCTCTGGCGCAACCGCTGGACATCACCGATGCCGGCGCATGGGCGCCGGCCACCGAGCGCGTCGTCGCCGAGTGGGGCGGGATCGACCTGGTGGTGTTCATGGCCGGTGACTACAAGCCGATGCGGGCGTGGGACGTGGACCTTCCCGCCGCGCGCGCCATCATCGAGGTGAATCTCACTGGCATCCTCAATGGGCTGGTGTCGCTCGTGCCGCAACTGCTCAAGCAGGGCAGCGGCACGCTCGCCATCGTGAGCTCGGTCGCAGGCTACCGCGGGCTTCCCAAGGCGCTCGTCTACGGGCCCACCAAGGCGGCGGCCATCAATCTCGCCGAGACGCTCTACCTCGACCTTCAGCCCAGGGGCATCGGCGTGTGCGTGGTCAACCCGGGGTTCGTGCGCACGCCGCTCACGGCGCAGAACGACTTCGAGATGCCCTACCTGATCGAGCCCGAGCAGGCGGCCGAGGAGATCGTGCAGGGCCTCATGCGCGGCGAATTCGAGATTCACTTCCCGAAGCGGTTTTCGCGCATGCTCAAGTTCCTGCGCCTGCTGCCGTATCGCTTCTACTTTCCGGCCATCCGCCGGTCGACCAAGCTATGAGCCGCGAGGGGCTCGCGGGTCTCCAGGCCTATTTCGAGGCGCTCACGCCGGCGGCGCTCCGCCATCTCGACACGGTGTACACGCCCGACGCGTATTTCAAGGACCCGTTCAACGAAGTGCGCGGCATCGAGGAAATACAGCGCATCTTCGAGGGCATGTACGAGGCGATGCACGAGCCGAGGTTTCGCATCGAGGAGACCCTCCTCGAGGGCGACCGCGCCGTGCTGGTGTGGGACTTCACGTTCCGCATCAAGCGGTTCAAGCCGGACACCGAGCAGAAGATCCACGGGCTTTCGCTCGTGCGCTTCGGCCCCGACGGCCGCGTCGCCTATCACCGGGACTACTGGGATGCGGCGGGGGAGCTCTACGCCAAGCTTCCGTTGGTGGGCCCGCTCATGCGCTACCTCGCCAAGCGTATGGCCTGAGCGGCGCCAGCGCTTCAGGGCGCCCTTGTCAGCGTGGTCTTAGGTCGGGGCGTTGAATGCAGGGCGCGGCGCCGCAGCCCCAATTCGGGCCGCAAGCTGGGGCACCCCTCTGGTAAGATGTACATGTACATCCACCCCCGGCATCGAGGTCAGCACCATGGCCAACACCAAACTGTTCAAGAACGGCAACTCGCAAGCCGTGCGCATTCCTGCCGAACTTGCCTACAGCACGTGGGATCTGGAGCTGGTCATCGAGCGTCACGGGGACGAACTACATATCCGGCCCGCCCGGCGCAGGATGGGTGACGTGCTGGGCAAGCTCGCCCGATTCTCCCGTGGCTTCTTGCGCGGGGGCCGGGGCCGCAACGTCGAGGGCGAGCGCGACGCGCTATGAAGCCCCGCTACATGCTGGACACCAACATCTGCATTTACCTCATGAAGCATCAGCCCGCAGAGGTCCGGGCGCGTTTCGCCGAGTGCTATGTGGGTGACGTCGTCATTTCAGCCATCACCCTCGCGGAGCTGGAGTTTGGCGTTGCCATTTCGGGCCGGGCGCGTGCCAACAATCAGGCGGCGCTTGATAGCCTGCTCGAGGACATCCTGGTCGCGCCCTTCGAGGCGGGAGCGGCTCGCGCGTATGGCCCTTTGCGGGCGGCCAATCAGGCGCGGCGGCGGGACGCGCTAGACAAGCTGATCGCGGCGCATGCCCTGTCGCTCGGTGTCACGCTGGTGACGAATAACGCCGGTGACTTCACGAGCTTCGCAGGGCTCAAGGTCGAGAACTGGGTGCGCCACTAGGGGAGAGCCCATCTCACCTCGCCTCGACCATGCATCCGCAGAAAGTGGTTCGCTTGCGAGAAGTGCCGGCAGCCGAGGAACAGGTGCCGCGAAAAGAAAGAGGGGTGCCCGGCAGTGAGGATGGCGTGTTCGTCACCCACGATGTCCGGCCGGCGCGACTGCGCATGCGCGCCCCACAGCAGGAAGGCGATCGGGCGACCCTGGGATGACACATGGCGCAGCACCGCCGCGGTGATTGCACGCCAGCCGTAGTCCGCGTGGGAGGCGGCCTCGCCGTGCCTCACCGAGAGAGCGGTATTGAGCAGCAGCACGCCTTCGTCGGCCCAGGCCGACAAGTCGCCATGATTCGCGGGCGCCACGCCCAGGTCAGCCTGCAGTTCCGCGTAGATGTTGCGAAGCGACGGCGGCACACGCACGCCCCGCGGCACCGAGAACGCGAGACCGTGCGCCTGCCCCGCGCCGTGGTAGGGGTCTTGCCCCACGATCACCGCCCGCACGTTGTCAGGCGCCACGCGCTCGAGCGCGTGGTAGCGAAGCGCCGCGGGGGGATACACCGGCGCCTCGCGCGATTCCGCCCCGAGGCGTGCCTCGATCGACGCGAGTTGCGCGGCTTCTTCGGCGGTGAGCGCAGCTCGCCAGGCGGGGGGGAACAGAGGGTGCCTCCGGAGCGCTTGCCCCGCGCTCAGCGCGCGGGCAGGAGATCCGCCGAAGGGCGTGCGCGCGCCAGGTAGAACCACTCGTTGCCCGGCAGCGCCTTGTGGTCAGGAAACACAATAAGGCCGTCCTCGGGCGCCACGACGGGCGTGCCGTCGGCTCGCGTGCCGATGCGATCGCCCTTGCGGAGGCGGTCGAAGCTCGACCACTCGCGCGAGAACGCGTCGCCCGCATCCAGCCGGTCCGTGACGTCCCACAGGCTGAGGTACTCGGCGTCTTGCACCGGCGCTGGCGCCTCGCCTTGCGCGATGCCCAGGTGGACGAGCGTGTTGACGATGGCCCGGTGCCCTACCTCGGGCGCCCGCGGGTCCTCGTGTTGCCCGCACTCGAGCGTGATCGCACAGCCGCCCACCGAGCGCATGTACTCGGTGGTGCCGACGCCGTAGCGCGGGTCCGTGTTGAGCGCCTGCGCGCGATTGCCCGCTGCGCCGATGCGTGCGACGCGCCGCGCCACCCCGGTGGCGTATGTCTCCAGCCAGCCATCGACGAACCGGTGAACGCCAAGCCGAACGGCCAGCGCCCGCTCGCGAGCCGCCAGGCGGAAGGGCTGCAGGGGGCCGGCGTTGTCGAGGGGCCCCAGCATCGCGAAAGCAGGGTTCCTGGCTCGTGTCGAATGCAAATCCAGCAGCACGTCGTGCGCAGCAAGCAGCGGACAGAGCCAGTTGGCTACGCGGTCCTCGAAGTCTGCCGGCTGGTCGGTCGGCGAGAGGTTGCGGTTGAGGTTGCGATCGCCCGCCCGCTCGCCCTTGGCATAGGCGAGTGGGTTGGTCACGGGCACGAAGGTGACGCTGCCCGACTGGAGCACCACCTGCCCGGATTCGATGTCGGCGATGGCGTGGCGAATCGCCTGGGTGCCGCAGGTTTCGTTGCCGTGCACGGCTCCGGTGACGATCAGGCGCGGACCCGGCGCAGGCGCAGCGAATGCAATCGATTGAAACGGAGCGACGGTCGGTGAGGGCATCAGCGGAGCCGCGCCGCGCGCGACGAGAGATAGGTCCAGGCGAACGTGGCCGCGGCGAGCGTCGTGAGCTCGGCATGGTCGTAGGCGGGCGAGACCTCGACCAGGTCCATGCCGCACCACGAAAGGTCGGCCAGTTCCTCGAGGATCGTGAGCACCTGGCTGCTCGCGAGGCCGCCCGGCTCGGGCGTGCCGGTGCCCGGCGCGAAGGCGGGGTCGAGGCAATCGATGTCGAGGGTGAGATAGACGGGCGGGTTGCCGGCGGCCGCCACGCGACGTCGAATCTCGGCGGACACGTCCGAGAGCGCGCTCACGCCATCGCGGCCTCGCAATTCCCGAGCGGTGAAGATGCGCCCGCCCTCGATGTCGACGCGCTCCCGCGCCGAGCGTTCGCCCGACGAGCGGATGCCCAGCTGCACTGTCGCAGCGGGAACGACCAGCTTCTCCTCGAGCGCCTCGTGCAGCCACGTCCCGTGCCCCGATGGCTCGCCAAAGTGCTCCGTCCACGTGTCGCAATGCGCGTCGAAGTGCACGATGGCCAGCGGCCTTCCAAAATGCGCGCGGTAAGCACGGAGCAAGGGGAGCGTGACGGAGTGGTCGCCACCCAGCCAGCACAGGTGATGGCGGGCGATGGCCGGCGCTGCCGCGGCCTGGACCGCTGCCTGCATCGCGGCGTGCTGCGTTTGTGGCAAGTCGAGGTCGCCCAGGTCCGTGAGGCGCGCGAGCGGCGACACGTCGAAGTGCGGATGTATCCCGTCACACAGCATGTGGCTCGCGCGCCGGATGGCATCGGGCCCGAAGCGCGCGCCTGGCCGATTGGTCGTGGCGCCGTCGTACGGGATGCCCGCTACGGCGAGTGGCCGCGACGCGTCGTTCGCTGGAGCGGCGAGAAAGGTGTTGCGGGAGACGAAAGGCAAGCGGCCCGTGCCCATGCGGCCTCAGGCGGTGGCGAGGCGCAGGGTCAGCCCCCGGGTGCGCTCGGCGAGCGCGCCATAGCCGCGCTCGACGCGCGGCACGCCGGTGATCGTGGTCTCGCCTTCGGCGAGGGCGGCGGCCATCACGTACGCAAGGCCCGCCCGCAGGTCGGGCACCTCCAGTGAGAGGCCCTCGGAGCGCAGCTTCGTCGGCCCCTGGATGATGGCGCTGTGGGGAAAATCGCGGCCCCGGAAGCGACAGGCGACGGAGCCCAGGCAATGCGTCTCGATCTGCGTGCGAGCCCCCAGCGCAGCCAGGGCCTCGAGGTAATCGAAGCGGCGCTCGTACACCGTCTCGTGAATGATCGACGTCCCCGAGGCTTGCGTGAGCATCACCGCGAAGGGCTGCTGCCAATCGGTGGCGAAACCCGGGAACACATCCGTCTCCAGCACGATGCTCTTGAGCGGGCGCCGGCGGAAGAACCGGATTGAGCGCGGCCCCTCGATGGAAACACCCCCGCCGACGGCGTTGAAGGGCCCGAAAAAGTTGATGAGCGTGGCGGGGTCGATGCCGTCCACTGTGATGTCGCCATCCGTGGCTGCGGCGAGCGCGGCCCAGGAAGCGGCCTCGATGCGGTCGCCCAGCACCTCGAACGTGGTGGCGTAAAGGCGGTCGACGCCCTCGATCACGAGCTCACGGTTCGGGCGCAGCTGTATGCGCGCGCCCATGGCATTGAGGAGCGTGATGAGCGCGATGATTTCCGGCTCGGTGGCGACGTTTTCGATGATGCTGGTGCCGCGCGCGAGCACGCCCAGGAACAGGCAGCTCTCGGTGGCGCCCACGGAGGGGTAGGGCAGCCGGTAGTGGCAGGCGTTGAGCGGGCCGTGGCGCCTCGCGCGGTAGCCGTCCTTGGCAATCTCGATGTCGGCGCCGAAGAGCCGCGCCGCGTCCAGGTGGAAATCCACCGGGCGGGCGCCGATGTTGCAGCCGGAGACCACGGGCACGTGCGCGGCGCCGAGCCGGTGCAGCAGCACGCCGAGCAGCAGAATGGGAATGCGGTTCGAGCCGCTGTCCGGCACCGGCACGTCCGCGGAGGCCAGGGCCGAGGCGTCAATCTCCAGCACGCCCTCGCTGGGCCAGGCGAGCTTCGCGCCGGCGGCCGCCAGCAGCTCGCAGGTGATGTCGACGTCACCGATGCGGGGTGCGTTGAGGAGCGTGGTTTTCCCCTCGGCGAGGAGGGCTGCCACCATTGCCTTGGTGGCGAAGTTCTTGGCGCCGAGGCCGCGGATGCGGCCGGAGACGGGCTGGCCGCCGTCGATACGGTAACGGGATGCGGGAGTGGCGGGCACGAGAGCTCGGCGAGGGGGGATCGGTGAGGCTGGAAACTGTACCATTGCCGCGCGCTGAAACTCTGCCTTCCTCACTCGTGCACCACACCGCCTCTGCCGATACGCTGCACGCAAACTCCGATTTTCGGTCGCTGGCATCCGTGCCGGGCGTGCAAGTGGATTTGCGCTACGCAAGCGACAACAATTTCATGGGGCGCAACCTGTACTCGCCGCTGGACTGTGCCTTCCTGCACCGGGAGGCGGCGCAGGCGCTGTCACGGGCCGCCGCGGCGCTTGCCCAGGCGCTTCCGGGGCACGCGTTCCTGGTGCTCGACGCGGTGCGCCCGCAGCGCGTCCAGGAGGTGATGTGGGCTAGCGTTTCAGAGGCCGACCGCATTTACCTCGCTGACCCCGGGCCCGGGTCGATCCACTCCTTCGGCATGGCGGTGGACCTGACCATCGTCGATGCTTCCGGGCGGGAACTCGACATGGGCACCGGCTTCGACGAGATGGACGAGAGGAGCCACCCGGCGCTTGAGCGCCGCTTTCTCGATGCGGGCCAGTTGTCCGTCGCGCAAGTCGCGAACCGTGAGGCCTTGCGAGCCGCGATGCGCGCCGGCGGCTGGCAGAACATCCCGACCGAGTGGTGGCACTTCGACTTCGGTGACCGCAAGCGCGTACGCGCGCAGTTTGCCCGGGTGGTCTAGCGCGCGGCGACGCCGGGTTTGACGGCCGTGTTGCTTCGCGCCACCCAGTCGACCAGCGCGTCCAGGGCGGCTCGTGCGTCAGCGCCCTTGGCCCCCTGGCGGTAGATCATCGCGACCACGGCGTGGGGCTGCCCTCGCGCGTCGTCGACGAAGCCGGCCACGGCCCAGACGTCCCTGAGGGAGCCGGTCTTGATGCGCGCGCGGCTGGCGGCGGGGCTGTCGGCGAGGCGCCTTCGCATGGCGCCGTCGACGGCGACGATCGGAAAGGTCGCGAGAAACTCCGGTGCCCACCGGCCAGCGCGGGCCGCGATGAGCGACTGCGCGAGGGCCTCGGCGGAAATGCGCTCGCGCCGCGAGAGGCCCGAGCCGTTGTCGAGCACCAGACTGGCGTCGTCGATCTTGCGAGCCCGCATCCACTGGCGAACGGCGGCATCGGCCCGCTCCGCGGTGGTCGAGCCTTCGCCGCCCCGCGTGCCGAGGACGAGGTAGGCCAGTCGTGTCACCGGGTTGTCGGAGCGCTTGTTGATGTCGAAGGCGAGCTCCGAGAGCGGGCGCGAGAGATGCTCGGCCAGCACGCGCGCGCCCTCGGGCGCGCGGGCCTCCCTGGCTCGGCCGCGCCACTCGCCGCCAAGGCCGGACCAGGTTGCCCGGAACAGGCGCTCGGCGAAGCGATCCCGATCCATCAGCGACACGCGCGTGGAAATCGTGCATTCCCGGGGAACCTTGCCGATCAGGCGAACAACCACGAGGCCATCGGCCGAATCCGACGTCTCGGGCGTCCGCCAATGGTCATCCCAGCGGGCGCAATTGCCGTCCGTCAGCTCGAGCGCGGAGTCGATGCGCACGCCATCGAGCGGCGGGTGCAGGCGGGTCGCGACGCCGCCGCCGCGCGTGTCGATCTCGAGCCCGGCGAGCTGCATCGCTACCGGCAGGGCGTCGGGGATGGCGTTGTAGCGAAACTCAGGCGCTTCGTCGAACGGGGGCAGGCCGACGTCGGCGCGCGAAGGCGTGAAAAAGGTGCGGTCCAGCACCAGGTCGCCCTCGATGGCGCGCACGCCGCGGTTACGGAGCGAGGCCAGCATGCGCGCGAGCGCCGCCTCGTCGAAGTCGGGGTTCGCTTCGCCGCGCAGCACCAGGTCGCCCTTGAGGGCATCACCCTCTTGCGGGGCGTCGGATAGGAGCACCGTTCGGCCGCGCCACGCCGGCCCCAGCTCCTGAAGGGCCACCGCGAGCGTGAGGGGCTTGATCGTCGAGGCGGGGGGCATCGGCTCCCCCGCGCGGTGCGAGAGCACGCTTTTCCCGTCCCGCAGCCGGATCACGGAGACGGAAACGGCCTGAGGCGGAATGGTCGCTTCCCGCAGCCGGGTGGCCATCGGCTCGGGAAGTGGCGAGGCCTGCGTGGGCAGGGTCGCTAGCAGGAGCACGGCAAGGGCGAACAGGTATTGCATTTCCGGGGCGTTGGCAGCAAAGTTCCGGTCACGAAAGCGGGATTATCCCTGTCCCGCGAATCCGCCGGCGGCGCGAGGCTCCGTCGCCGTGCCGCCCTCCCTGTCGAGCCCCGAGGAGACCCCTTCGTGACGCGTAACCTGAAGCTTGCCCATTTTGTCGCGCTCGCCCTGGCCACCGGCCCGGTGGCGGCGCAAACCCCGTCATCCACGCCGCCGCAGCCCCAGAAAGTCGAGAAGGTCCAGGTCACCGGCTCGAGCATCAAGCGGGTGGCCGATGAGGGCGCGCTGCCGCTGCAGGTCATCACTCGCGAAGAGCTCATCACCCGCGGCATCCAGAGCGCCGAGGAGCTCCTCATGCGCCTGTCGGTGAATGGCACCGGCGCAGACAACCTCTCCTCCAACGTCGGCATCCAGCTGGGCACCACGGACCGCAACAACAATGGCAACTCGAGCGCCAACCTGCGCGGCCTGGGTGCCTCCAGCACGCTGGTGCTGCTCAACGGCCGCCGTGTGTCGACTCACGGCGCCAAGGGCAACGCGGTGGACTTGAACTCCATTCCGTTCTCGGCGGTGCAGCGGGTCGAGATCCTCAAGGACGGCGCCTCCGCCATCTATGGCACGGACGCGATCGGCGGCGTCGTGAACTTCATCCTCCGGCGTGACTTCGTCGGCGCGGAAGCGTCCGGCTCGCTGGATGTCACGGAAGCCGGCGGTGGCGACATGTATCGCGGCAACCTGCTGCTCGGCTGGGGAGACCTGGCGAAGGACCGCTTCAACATCATGGTGAACGTGGCCGTGGACCGGCAGGAGATCCTGAACGGCAACGAGCGACGTTTTTCCAACGGGTTCCAGCCCGAGCGCGGCCTGTCGCCGGACACGACCGGCACGCCGTTCGCCACCCACACAGGCCTCGCCGGCACCGCCATGGGCGCGTCGTTCCGCCTGCCCGCCACGGGCACGCAGTCCTACAACCGCGCCAACCTGCTGGCCTTCACCACGGGCTGCGAAAGCTATCCCGGCATGACGCAGTACCAATGGGAACTGTGGGCCACGCCGGGCTTTCGGTACGGCTGCGCGTGGGATTACGGCGGGTCGGCGGTGCTGATCCAGCCGGTGGACCGCGTGAATGCCGTGGCGCGCGGCACCTTCAACGTGTCCAGCAACATCACGGCGATCGCGGAGGTCGTTGCCTCGCGCGTCGAGGCCACCAAGCAGTTCGAGCCGGTGCAGATCACCACCACCGGCAGCTTCGCCGGCATGCAGTACCCGGTGAACGGCCCGTACTACCAGGACCTCTCGGCCTATATCCCGACCTTCAACCGCAACCTCCCCATCGCCTACCGGTGGCGGTGCGTGGAGTGCGGCGGTCGCACCATCTCCACCACCACGGATGCCTACCGCGCGCTCGTGGGCCTCGAGGGCGTGCTCGACGGCAAGTACGACTGGCGCGTGGGCTTCTCCAAGGCCGGCAGCGAGGCGGAGTCGGTGCTGGGCCGCGGCTACATGCTCACCGGCCCGCTCACCACGGCGCTTGGCAGTGGCCTGGTGAACCCGTGGCTTCGGCCCGGCGAGTCGCAGACAGCGCAGGCCATGGCGCTACTCGATGCGGCGCGCGCCGATGGCACGCGCCTCTTCGGTGGCGAGTCTGGCCTCACGCAGTTCGACGGCGCGATCTCCGGCGAACTGATGAAGCTCCCGGCGGGCTCGCTCGCCTTCGCAGCGGGGTTTGACTACCGGAAGGAGAGCTACAAGTTCTCGGATGGCTCCACCTCGGCGCAGCCCACCTACCAGGCGCCTTTCGATGCCGAGTTCCCGTTCGTCGAGCGCACCGTGAAGGCTGCGTACGGCGAGGTGATCGTGCCGATCATCAAGAACCTGGAGGCGCAGGTGGCCGTGCGCCACGACCGCTACAGCGACTTCGGGGGCACCACGAACCCGAAGGTGGCGTTGAAGTTCAACCCGGTGCAGGAAGTGCTGTTCCGTGGCTCTTACAACACCGGCTTCCGCGCCCCGAGCTTTTTCCAGCTCTACACCGCGCAGGGGGATGCTCCGGTTCCGGGCAACATCGCCGACCCGGTGCTCTGCCCGCAGAACCCGGGCGACTTGTCCGTGTGCGCGATTCGCCCGAATGCGCGCCAGGGCGGCAACCCGACACTCGAGCCCGAGACCTCCAAGCAGTGGACAGTGGGCTTCGTGTTCGAGCCTGCGCCCTGGGTCTCCGGCAGCGTCGATCTCTGGCAGATCCGCCGCTTCGACCGGATCTATGAACTGACGCCCCAGCAGGTAATCGCGAACTTCACCACCTTCCCGGAGAACCTCGTGCGCGGCACCAACGGCCGCCTCGATGGCCCCGGCGGTTACATCCGCGCCGGCTTCGTGAACGCCGATGGCGATATCACGCGCGGCACCGATGTCACGCTGCGCTTCAACTGGAAGGCGTTTGGCGCCAAGTGGGCGGCAGGCCTCGATGGCACCTATATCGACAGCTTCCGCTCCCGCGTGTTCAGCAGCCAGAACTACACCGAGTTCGCCGGCCAGTGGAGCTCGCGTGACATCTACCCGCGCTGGAAGCATGCGGCCAACGTCACCTACACGCGCGGCCCGTGGTCGGGCACGCTGGTGCAGCAGTACACCACCGGCTACAAGGACCAGGTGCCGTTCGCGCCGCCGCCAGGCTTCAACCCGAACGTGAAGGAATACGTGATCTACCACGCGTCCGTCACCTACACGGGCATCAAGAACACGTCGCTCACGTTCGGCGTGAAGAACCTGTTCGACACCGACCCGCCGTTCACCGCCCACAACCTGGACTTCACACCAGGCGCAGGCTGGGACCCGCGCGTGGCAGACCCGCGTGGCCGCTCGGTCGTGGCGCGCGCGTCGTACACGTTCTGATCGTCACCGGCGTCCGAGCTCAGAAGGCGCAGGGCGAAAGCCCTGCGCCTTTTTTCTTGTCGGGCGCCCATGCGTAGCCGTCGCCGATTCCTGTCGACGAGCGTGGCCGGCGCTGCCGGCTTGGCGCTGCCTGCTGTGGCGAGCCCGGCGCTCATCAAGCCCCCGCGGGTTCGCGAGGGCGACCTCGTGGGCCTGCTCGCGCCCGGTGGCGCCATGGAGGACGCGCAGATCGAGCGCGCCGTTCGCAACATCGAATCCATCGGCCTCAGGGTCAAGTTGGGCGACAACGTCCGGCTTCGGCGCGGGAACTACGCGGGTACCCCCGCCCAGCAGGTGGCCGACCTGCACGCGATGTTCCTCGACCGCGAGGTACGCGCTATCTGGAGTGGCCGAGGCGGCTCGGGCGCAGCGTTGCTGCTGCCGCTCCTCGACTATGGCCTCATCCGCCGGAATGCCAAGGTGCTGGTGGGCTTTTCGGACACGACGGCGCTGCACCTTGCCCTTCAGCGGTATGCCGGTTTAGTCACATTCCACGGCCCATCAGGCATCTCGACGTTTTCCCCTTACTCCGTCGAGCAGCTGCGCCGGGCCTTGATGGACGCTTCCGCGCCGCGTGTGATCACGGGGGCGGCGGAAAACGAGGCGCTCGCTGCTACGCGCCCGCAATTCATGCCGAAGCTCATCCGGGGCGGGATGGCGGTCGGCCCGCTCGTCGGGGGCAACCTCGCCACGCTCGTCTCCCTGGTGGGCACGCCGTATGCGGCGCGCCTGCGCGGAGCGATCGTCTTTCTCGAGGATGTCGCCGAGCCGCCTTACCGCGTGAATCGAATGCTCACGCAACTCGCCCAATCCGGCAGCCTAAACGGCGTCGCAGGCGTGATGCTGGGAGTGTTCACGCGCACGGACCTGCCTGCCGGAGAGGCAACGCTCACGCTCGAGGAGACGCTCATTGACCGGCTGGAGCCGCTGGGCGTGCCTGTGCGGTACGGGTTTTCGTTCGGGCACGTGGCGCATCACTTTACGATTCCCGTGGGCGTTCGCGCGCGAATGGATGCCGACGCGGGCACCCTCACGCTGCTCGAAGGCGGCGTCGCTTGAAGGCTTAGGGACGGCTCGTCGCGACGAGGGTCGCGTTCGGCGCCACGGCGGGCGGTGCCAGGCGGCCCGCCAGGGGCCGGTACAGGCGGTCGAGCAGCGCCCGGCCGGTGCCTCCGGCGCGCAAGGCCAGAGACTCGTCGACGGTGCGCGCGAGCCGCGCCGCGAGGCGTTGATACGGATGCGCCGTGAGGTAATGACGCAGCGCCGTGTGCCGGCCCACGATCGTGCTCACCCGGTCGTGGTTGCCGGGAATGCCGGCGCAGGGCTTGGGCTCCGACAACGCAAACACGGCAGTCAGGTTGCCACCGTCGGCCGAGACCCGCAGCGACTGCAGGGCGAGCCCCGCGCGCGCGCCCATGGCTTCGAGCGTGGCGGGGTTGAAGGTGAAGAGATGCGCCTCGTGGAAGGAACTACGCGGTGACTGGCAGGTGGCCTCGAGGTTCGGCACCTCGACTACCAGCCGGCCGTCAGGCCGCAGCGCATGCCTCAGGAGCGTCAGCACGGCGTGAGGCGATTCGGTGTGCTCGAGCACGTGCCAGATGGTGATGAGGTCGAAGCTCGCCTCCGTGAGCGTGGCCTGGTCGATGAACCCCCGCTGGATGGCGAGGCCGTATTCGCGCTCCGAGTAGCCTGCGTAGCCCCGGTTGGGTTCCACGCCCGTCACGGCGTGGCCGAGCGTTTGCAGAAGATAAGCGAACTCGCCGCCGCCACTGCCTACATCGAGAATACGGAGCGGCCGATTGAGCAGCGCTGTGATCTTGCCCGCCCGATCGATCGCCACGCGCCCGGCCCGCAGCACGTGCTTGGGCTTGGGCTCCGCAGTCTGCTTGTAGGCGACGCGATATTCGTCTTCGTAGAAGGCGCGCGCATTGTGGGGGCGGGGGTCCGACCAGGCGAGGCCGCACCGCACGCAACACACGCTTCGCAGCGCGGCGCCGCTGCGGCTGCGGGTGGCGAGCACGCTGACCTCCTCATTCCCACAGAGGTTGCAGGCGTTTTGGGCGGCGACGGTGGCGGTCATGAGGACGGGCGCAGGGTCGGGCTGGAAAAAGCGGCAGAGGATAAGGCTAACGTCGCCGAGATGATAGCCCTGCCCTTCAGATCGCGGCCCGAGTGTTCACATCGCGGGTGTTTCGGCCCTGGGCCTCGGCGAGATGGGCGCCCGCGTGGTGACGACTAGGGCGGCGAGGCCTCGCGTTTCACCGCGCGATTCCAAAGTACGCTGAGCAGCCGCTCGTCGTGCCGGTAGTGCGCCGAGTAGCGCCCGGGCTGCTTCTCCGGGTCCGCGCCGATGCCGCTCACGAGAACGATCAGCCCATCGCGCGTGGCCGGGTTGAACACGAACGTCCCCGTGAGGCCCCACGCGTCGCCGAGGTGTCCCACGCCCTTGAAGCCACCGCCTTCCACCAGGCGGTCGCCACGCTTGGGGCCGGATAAATCGAGAAAGTGCTGATTGCCGAGCCCCCACGCGTTGAAGAGCCCGGGGTGGCCCTCCTCGGAGGCCGGGTCGCCGTTGCGGCGGCCTGCGTCGTAGCGCCACTGCTCGGCGAGCATCGCGTCGACCGTGTCAGCGCGCAGGAAGCGGATGCCATCCAACTCGCCACGATTCATCAGCATTCGCATGATGCGCAGCAGCCCGCCCGCGCTGGTTCGCAGCCCCCCCTGCGGCGCGTAGAGCGTGCCATTGGTGCCGGCTACGTAATCGGGGCCGGCGCGCGGCACGGGCGCTTCGCGCGTGTAATCGTCGACTTGCGCGTACCAGGGCCCATCGACGGCACGCCAGATTTCCCGCCCGTCCGGGAAGTTCTCGCGCTTGCGGTAGAGCGTCGCGAGGCGCTGCAAATCCTCCGCCGAGAGGTCCGCAGGGCTAAAGCCGCCGGGCACGCCAAGGGGCTCGAGCACGAGGCGCTTCATCAACCGGTCGAAGCGCTCGCCGGTCACCTTCTCCATCGCCTCGCCGATCACGCCCCACGGCAGATTGGCGTAAGCGAAGAAGGACCCCGGCGGCGCATTCCTTGCCCACATAGCGCCAGACCCGTGATGCTTGCCGCCCGGGTGCAGCACATCGCGCAGGCGGTGCGTGTTGTTCCAGAAGTAACCGCCGTCATCCCGCAGCGACGACGTATGCGAGAGCAGCATGCGCAGGGTGACCGGCGTGTCGGGAAAGTGCGGGTTGCGAAGCGTCCAGCCCAGGTCGATCGAGATGTCGCGGTCGAGGTCGAGGCTGCCGGCCTCCACCAGGCGCAGCACGCCGAGCGTCACCACCAGCTTCGAAATCGACGCTACGCGCATCAGCGAGTCGCGCTCCAGCGGAAGGTCGTTCGCGGGCTGGGCGCCGTCGATGCGCCGTCGGCCGACGTAGCCTTCGTAAGCCACTTCGCCGCCGCGCAGGGCGATCGCTGCCACGCCCGCGAGCGGATAGGCGGGGTCGCTCACGATGGTGGCGATGTCGCGGTCCAGCGCTTCGCGCGCGGGGGCGGGCAGGGCGGTGGGGCCGGAGGCTTGCATGGCGAGGGCGAAGGAGAGCAGCGCGGCGACGAGAAAGCCAGCGAACACGCAGCGCGGGCCCTAGCGACGCTCGGCCGGCTCGGTGAGGACGGCGAGGAGGGCGGCCGTCTCTGCATCCGGCTGGCCGTCGAACTTCGCGGGTCGGTACTTCATCTGGAAGGCGGCGAGGACCCTTTGCGACACCACGTCGAGCTCGCCGGTCTGCGGGATCGCGAAGCCGTGCTCGCCGAGCTTCGCCTGGAACCATGCCGTGTCGGGAAGCGAAGCTTCATAGGCGATGCGGCGCTGGGCAACCTTCGCCGCATCGGGCCAGACGATGAGCCCCTCGTCGGCGAGGCGCTTCCACGGAAACTTCGGGCCTGGGTCGACCTTGCGCAGCGGCGCGATGTCGCTATGGCCGAGAATGCGGTCAGGCTTGATCTGGTGGCGCTTGACGATGTCCTTAACCAGCGCGACGACCGCCTCGATCTGCTCGGGCGGGTAGTCCTCCCAATCGATGCCCTGCGCGGCGAGGCGATTGCCGGCATTCACGATCTCAATGCCGATCGAGCTCGCGTTGATATGGGTGTGGCCCTTCCACCAGCTGACGCCCGCATGCCACGCGCGACGGCTCTCATCCACCAGGCCGTAGATCTCGACTGGCTTGTCGCGCACCAGGTAATGGCTGCTCACGGGCCCCTCGGTGAGGACCTTGTGCGAGGACTTCCAGTCTCCCCAGGTGAAGTGCAGGATCAGGAACTGCACGCGGCTGTCCTGGCTCACCGAGCTATAGCTTCGGTCGATGGCGGGCCCGGTTGCACAACCCGCGAGCAGCAGCAACGAGACAGCGAGAAGTCGAGTGAGGGCTTTCATTGGGTGGGGCTATTGTCCCCGCTCGAGGCCTGCGCTGCCAAGCGTGCTGCCGCGCGGTGCGGAAACGCGTCTCGCTGCGTCATCTCGATGGTGGAGGGCAGGCGCTCGCGCACCGATTGGGCAATGAGGGGATGCAGGCTTG
>Ga0075471_10000649_pt1 | contig 21212 bp, 17 predicted proteins | sample DEB19_08_DNA_2_FD_74787 | JGI IMG/M metagenome (GOLD analysis project Ga0075471, IMG submission 74787) | Aqueous microbial communities from the Delaware River and Bay under freshwater to marine salinity gradient to study organic matter... | ecosystem: Environmental > Aquatic > Marine > Coastal ... | reverse complement strand
CTCGGCGACGATCTCCACGATGCGTCCATCGATCGCGTTGCGCTGCCCGGCCAACTCCGAGAGCTCACCGAACAACACCTCAAGGCGCGGGACGGGCGGCGCGACCGTGGACATACCGACATCATCGCAACGGGGTCCGACAAGTTTCGGGGGTCAGGGCTAAACGCCGGCGCGGCCGCCGCGCAGGTAGACCGTCGTGGTGTGGGTGAAGAACTCCCGCGCCGCGCTGCCCTGCTCCTTGGGGCCGAGGCCGCTCTTCTTGGCGCCGCCGAACGGCACATGCGGGTCGGCGCCGGCGGACTCCGAATTGATATGCAGCACACCGACGTCGATGTGCTCCATCGCCTGCAGGGTGCGGGTGAGGTCCTGGGTGAACACCGCGGCAGACAATCCGAACTCGCTGTCATTGGCCAGTGCGAAGGCCTCCTCGGCATCGGCTGCGCGCCGCACCGCGAGCACCGGACCGAAGAGTTCCTCGGTCCAGACGTCTGCCGGGCCCGAGAGTTCGACGATCGTGGGCGCGACGAAGTAGCCCTGCGACAGCGGCCCGTCGCTGTAACGTCCGCCGCCGGCCAGCACGGTGGCACCCTGGGCTTTGGCAGTGTCGATGCCGCCGACGATGCTGTCCTGCGCCGAACCGCTGACGACCGGACCCATCTCGGTGGCGTCGACGGTCGGATCGCCCACCGTCAGCGCATCTGCCCGTGCGGTCAGCGCCGTCAGGAAGCGGTCGGCGATGCCCTCGGTCAGAACCAAACGCGAAGTGGCCGTGCACTTCTGGCCGGTGCTGCGGAACGCGCCGAGCATCACCTGCTCGACCGCGAGGTCGAAGTCGGCGTCGTCGAGGACCACCGCGGCGTTCTTGCCGCCCATCTCGGCCTGCACCGGAACTCCGCGGGCGGCGGCCGCGGCGGCGATCCGCCGCCCCACCCCGGTCGATCCCGTGAAGGTGATGGCGTCCACGTCGGCGTGATTGACCATCACGTCGCCCACCGCGGAGTTGCCGATCACCAGGTTCAGCACCCCGGCCGGCAGCCCGCCCTCGTGCAGCGCCTCGGCCAGCCGGATCGCAAGCAGCGGAACATAACTCGCCGGTTTCCACACCACGGTATTGCCGAAGATCAGCGCCGGGGCGATCTTCCAGGCGGGGATCGCGATGGGGAAGTTGAACGGGGTGATCACCGCGACCACGCCGACCGGCTTGCGGGTGACCAGGATCTGTTCGCCGGCGCGTGGGGAGGCGAACACCTCACCGGCCTGACGGTCGCCCTCGCCGGCGTAGTAGCGCAGGATCTGGGCGGCGCGTCCGACCTCGCCGATGCCCTCGGCCTTGGTCTTGCCCTCCTCGGCGGCCAGCTCGACGCCCCAGACGGCGGCGTTGCGTTCAATGACGGCGGCGGCCGCGGCCAGCACCGCACCGCGCTGATGCATCGTGGTGCCGGCCCATCCGGGCAGCGCCCCGCGGGCCGCCGCGATGGCCTCCTCGACGTCGGGTGCGGTGGCCGAAAGGCCATCGGCCACAACCTCTGCCGGCCGGGCGGGATTGACGCTCTGCACGCCGGCGCCCGTGCCGGGGCGCCACTGTCCGGCGATGAACTGCCGGATGGACTCCGTCATGCTCAGCGGAACGCGGCCTGGCCGGTCAGCGCGCGGCCGATGGAGAGCATGTGCATTTCGGAGGTGCCTTCGTAGGTGAGTACCGATTCGAGGTTGTTGGCGTGGCGCAGCGGCGAGTACTCCAGGGTGATGCCGCTGCCGCCGAGCAGGGTGCGGCATTCGCGGGCGATCGCGATGGCCTCGCGGGCGTTGTTGAGCTTGCCCAGGCTGACCTGCTCGGGTGTCACGCCCCCGGCGTCCTTGATCCGGCCCAGGTGGATGGCCAGCAGCACACCCTTGCCGAGTTCGAGGGTCATGTTGGCCAGCTTCTCCTGGGTGAGCTGGAAACTGGACAGCGGACGGTCGAAGACGTCGCGGTTCTGGGTGTAGGCGATGGTGGTCTCCAGGGCGTCGCGGGCGGCACCCATCACGCCGAAGACGATGCCGAACCGGGCCTCGTTCAGACACGACAGCGGGGCGCCCAGGCCGCGTGCCTCGGGCAGTTGTGCCGATGCGGGCAGCCGGACGTTGTCGAGGACCAGTTCGGAGGTGACCGAGGCCCGCAGGGAGAGCTTCTTGTGGATGGTGTTGGCGGTGAATCCGGGGGTGTCGGTGGGGACCAGGAACCCGCGGATGCCTTCATCGGTCTGCGCCCACACGGTGGCGACATCGGCGAGGTTGCCGTTGGTGATCCACATCTTGGTGCCGTTGAGCACCCAGTCGTTTCCGTCGCGGCGGGCCCGGGTGCGCATGCCGGCCGGGTTGGATCCGAAGTCGGCCTCGGTCAGGCCGAAGCAGCCGATGGCCTCACCGGAGGCCAGCCGGGGCAGCCATTCCTGCTTCTGCTCCTCGGAGCCGTAGCGGTAGATGGAGAACATCGACAGCGAGCCCTGCACGGAGACGAAGCTGCGGAAGCCGCTGTCGCCGGCCTCCAGTTCCAGGCAGGCCAGCCCGTAGGAGACGGCGTTGGTGCCCGCACAGCCGTAGCCCTCCAGGTGCATCCCCATCACACCGAGTGCGCCGAACTCCTTGGCCAACTCCTTGGGCAGGCTGGCTGATTCGAACCAGCCCTCGACGTTGGGCCGCAGCCGGGTGTCGACGAACTTGCGGACGGTGGCGGCGATATCGCGCTCGTCCTCGTCGAGGAGGCGGTCGATGTCGAACAACTCCAGAGGCGAGTAGACGTCCTTCTTGACTGGCGCGGCTGTCGTGCTCATTTATCGTCCCGATCACAAGGGGGTTGGTGTCAGGTCAGAATTCTAGTCGCCAGGTCACCCCGTTCGGCTATCGGCGATCATCCGCTCCGCAGTCGCCCACAGCGACCGGCCGTGGGTCTCGAACAGGGCCAGCAGATCGACGCTGTCACCGCCGATCTCCTTGGCGATGAAGAGTCCGTCGGCTCCGGCCATCGCGTAGCCGGCGAGCTGTTGGGCCTGGGCTTCGGTCAGCTCGGGCGCCAACTCGCGGACGCTGCCGACGAGCATTGTGAACGCCCGTTCGCGCACCTGAAGGAACATCGCACGGGCCCGAGGTTCCACCGGCCGGCGCTCCAGAGTGAGCATCAGTCCGAGCCGGATGAAGTCGGGTGATTCTGCGAAGGCCTGGGCGCACCGGATGGAGATCGCGATGAGGCGTTCCTGTGGTGAGCCCTCGGCGGGAAGCTGCCAGACGTCCAGCCAGGTGCCGAAGCTTCGTTCGATGACGGCCGCCATCAGGTCGTCCTTATCGGTGAAGTGCCAGTAGATCGAGCTGGCCGGCAGGCCGCACTTGGCGCTTACCGCGCCGATGCTGGTGCCCTCGTAGCCACGCTCGGCGGCGATCTCGGTGGCCGCATCAAGGATGCGGGTTCGGGAAAGCTCACCGTCCGCACGGCGCTTCTTGGGCTTCTCCGCCATTTGACCCTTGCTTCTGTAGTGATCGTTCTATTACCGTAGGGATCACTACAGAGGATACCGGAACGAGGCCCGATGGTGCAGACCCCGCAGTACGACGTGGCGATCGTCGGTTACGGCCCGGTTGGTGCGACGGCGGCCAACTTGCTGGGGCAGAGCGGGCTGAGGGTGGCGGTCGTGGAACGCGATCCCGACATCTACTTTCGCGCCCGCGCCATCTCCACCGATGAGGAGACGGTGCGCATCTGGCAGCAGATAGGCCTGGCCGACCGGCTCAACGCCGACATGTTGCCGGGTGCGGGCGCCAACTTCGTCGACTCCGACGGCCGGCCGTTCGCGAAGTTGCTGCCGGTCGACCGGGGTAACGGACATCCGCCCCAGCAGTTCATCTATCAACCGGCCGTCGATCGGGTGCTCCGGGAAGGAGTCGACCGGTTTCCTGATGTCGAGGTGCTTCTCGAGCATGAGTTTCTGCGGCTCAACGAGCAGCCCGACTTCGTGGAACTGACGCTCAACGATCTGACCACCGGAGCGCAGAAGACCATCCGCGCCTCCTATGTGATCGCCTCCGACGGCGGATCGAGTTCCATCCGTTCACAGTTCGGGATCGGCTTCAGTGGGCAGACGTATTCCGAACGCTGGATCGTCATCGACACCAAGGTGCTCAACGAGTGGCCCGGCCACGATCGGCTGCGGTTCCACTGCAACCCGGCCCGGCCGACCGTTGACTGCCCGACCCCGCTAGGACATCACCGATGGGAGTTCCCGGTTCACGACGGGGAGAACGAGGCGGACCTGCTGAACGAGGAAGCAATCTGGAAGGTGTTGTCCGCCCAGGGAATCGACCGGGCGAACGTCAAGATTCTCGGCTTCGCCTGTTACAGCCACCATGTGCGGTTCGCCGACCGCTGGCGGGTCGGCCGGGTGTTCCTGGCCGGCGACGCAGCGCACGCGATGCCGCCCTGGATCGGTCAGGGGATGTGTGCCGGCGTGCGCGATGTCGGGAACCTGTGTTGGAAGCTGACGGCCGTCCTCAACGGGGCACTCCCGGTGGCGGTGCTCGACAGCTATCAGTCAGAACGGCTGCCTCACGTCAAGGAGGTGACCAACCGCGCGGTGAAGGTGGGCGAGCTGATCATCGAGCGCACGCGGTGGAAAGCGGCGCTGCGCAACCACTTCTTCCGGATCGCGACCAAGGTGCCGGCCTTCAACACCTGGCTTCTCAACAACCGCTGGCTGCCCGATGCGCACTACCCCGAGGGGTTGCTGGCCCGCGGGGGAAGTCCCGCTGTCGGCTGGCTGATCCCGCAACCGAGGGTGGTCGACGAGAACGGGAGCGAGGTTCTTCTGGACGACGTCATCGGCGGGCGGTGGACCCTTCTGCACATCGGGTCCGGCCACTGGCCGTCGTGGCAATCGACAGGAGTCCCGTTGATACGAATCCTTCCGGCCGGCAGCGAGCCTGCGCCGGGATGCATCGTGGATCGCGACGACGTGCTGACCCGTTGGCTTGCCGAGAAGAAGGCCTTTGCGATCGCCGTGCGCCCCGACGGATTCGTCTATGCCGCCAATGCTCCCGGCCGTCCGCTGCCGCCACCTCCGAAGGGATTCCGTACATGACCAACGAGCACACCATCACGGTGGGAAGTTCTGAGATCTTCGTGACCGACACCGGCGGGCGGGATCCTGCGGTGGTGTTGTTGCACGGCGGCGGTCCGGGGGCCTCCGGGGTGTCGAACTACTCCCGCAACATCGAGGCACTCGCGGCGAACCATCGGGTCATCGTCCCGGACATGCCGGGATACGGTCGCTCGGCGAAGTTCCTCGACCACAGCGACCCGTTCGGTTACCTGGCATCCGCCATCCGAGGTCTGCTCGACGAGATGGGCATCGCCACAGCGCATCTGGTGGGAAACTCTCTTGGTGGGGCCGCGGCACTGCGCCTGGCGATGGACACCCCGCACCGGGTCGGCAAGCTCGTTCTGATGGGACCCGGGGGGATCGGAACCACCCGTACGCTGCCGACCGCAGGGTTGAAGAGCCTGCTCTCCTATTACGGGGGTGAAGGCCCGAGCCGGGACAAGTTGGCGACTTTCATCCGCACCTACCTGGTGTACGACGGGGCGGACATCCCCGATGAGTTGATCGATCTGCGGTATCGGGCATCCGTCGACCCGCAGGTGATGGCCAACCCGCCACTGCAGCGACCGTCCGGACTGAGCACTTTGTTGCGGATGGATCTCACCCGGGACAAGCGACTCAAGCGGCTACCCACGCCGACGCTGATCCTGTGGGGACGTGACGACAAGGTCAACCGCCCCTCCGGCGGGCCGTTGCTGCTCAATCTGATGCGTAACGCGGAATTGGTGATGACCTCGCGCACCGGCCACTGGATGCAGTGGGAGCGTGCGGAACTGTTCAACCAGCTCGTCACCGAGTTCCTCTCGGCCGAATCGCAATTGGCGCATTCATGAACGACGTCTTCGGGAAGGTCCACCTCGGCTACCTCGTCATCGAGACCGAGAAGTTCGCCGACTGGAAGCGATTCGGACGCGACGCCATCGGCATGCACCTCGACGAGACGTTGCCGGACGTCGCGCGCTTCCGACTCGACGGCAATGAGTGCCGATTTCTGCTGCAGCGCGGTCCGGCCGAGGACACCACGGCGCTGGGTTGGGAGATCGACGACCACGAGACCCTCGACGTCATCGCGGCCCGGGTCACCGGCCATGGTGTGCCGATCACCGAAGGGACGGCGGAGGAGACCTCTCTGCGCGGTGTGGAGCGGTTCCTGCGGTTCCCGGGACCCAACGGCCTGGCCCAGGAGATGTACGTCAGGGCCGACCGGTCGACGGAACCACTGAAACTCGCCGTGACCGGAGGATTCGTCACGGGAGCGGACGGTATGGGACACGTCGCCATCGCCACCAAGAAACCGCACCAGATGCACGGCTATTACAAGACGGTGTTCGACGCCCGGTTATCGGATTACATCGACGAGACGATCAGCGGGCTGAAGTTCAAGATCCGATTCCTGCGCGTCAACGAGCGCCACCACACGGTGGCCATCGCCTCGGTGAACCGGTTGCCGCTCAACCCGATCCGGACCCGGATTCAGCACTGCAACGTCCAGGTCGCCGAACTCGACGATATGACCGCCGCATACCAGCGGGTCAAACAACTGGGTTTCCAGATGGCGCTGTCCGTCGGCCAGCACACCAACGACAGGGAGTTGTCGTTCTACGCGGTGACGCCGTCGGGTTTCGAATGGGAACTGGGCTGGAACCCGATCGTCGTCGACGAGTCGGTGTGGCAGCCCACCACGCATCAGGGCATCAGTATCTGGGGCCACACTCCGCAGGGGCAGGCCATCGTGCAACTCCTGGACCGGTTCAGGACGGGGACGAAATCAATCCTGCGGCATGAGGATCCAGTGCCGGCTCTTGCCGGCGCGGGCATTCCCGACAGGTGACGTCAGCGCAACGCGGGTAGTGCCGCACACAACCGGGATACATCCGTTCCGGCCAGCATCACCGTCCGGTCCGGCCGCAGGATTGCGGCGGCGGCCCGGCCCTTGCTCAACCACTCACCGATTTCGCTGTCCGGGTCCGTGACATGGATGGCGGCGCCACGCTGCGCGGCCAGTTCCGCAGCGGAGGAAGGCAACGATTCGATGCTGATCACCGCCCAGCCGTCTCCGAGTACCGCGTCGAGACGCCGGCCGTCCTGCGTCCGCGGGTTCGGGCAGAGCTTTCCTGCGAGCCTGCTGGGCCCCTGAACCAGGGGGCCACGAGACAGTGCGGGAGTCTCGGAGTCCAGCACTTTCTTCCGCAATCCCGGCAGCAGCTGCAACCGGGGCACCACGATCCCGCGCAGCAGGTCACCTGCTCTGCCTCCGGAGGTCATCGCCCGGCCCACCATCAGCGCCAGGTCGATCATGCTGCGTGCGTGTGGTTTCCGTTCCTGCTCATAGGTGTCCAGCACCGCCGGATCCAGTGTTCCGTTCACGACGCCGGCGAGTTTCCAGGCCAGGTTCATCGCGTCCCGCAATCCCGCGCAAAGACCCTGGCCGACGAACGGCGGAGTCAGGTGCGCTGCATCGCCGAGCAGGAAGGTGTTGCCGCGACGCCAGTGGTCGGCGATCTTCGCGCGGAAGGTGTACTCGGCGACCCGGATGATCTCCAGGCGGCCTGCATCGACCCGCTCTGTCCACGGCGCGATCAGGGGTCCAAGGGTGCCCATCGCGCGGAAGTCCTCGGCCTTCTCGCCGTCGAGCAGCCGAAACTCCCACCGGTAGCGGTTGGGGCCGATGCGCATGAACGTGCCGGCCCGGCGTGAGTCGCACAACTGGTGCACGCCGTCCCACTGCTGCAGCTCCTCATCGCTGGCGACGTCGATCACCAGCCACCGTTGTTCGAATCGGAGATCCTCCATCGCTGCACCGATCCGGTTGCGCACCAGGCTGTTTGCGCCGTCACAGCCGAGCAGATAGTCGGCCTCGATGCAGTGCTCGGTGCCGTCGTCACGATCGGTGAAGGTGACCCGGGTCCGTCCGCCCTCAAGCGCCGCGATGTCGGTCACCTCGACGCTGCCGCGCAGGGTGATCTCCGGATAGCGGGTGATGTTGGACCGCAGCAGTCCTTCGAGGACGGGCTGGTCGAACATGTTCGCCGATGGATGCCCGTTGCGGTCCTGGTCCGGGTCGCGGTGGAACTCGGCGAGCACCCGCATCTTCGGGTCGATCAGGCGAAGCCCGAGCGCGGGCCGTGATACCGCGGCGAACTGTTCACCGACGCCGACTCGATCGAGAATCCGGTAGACCTCGTCATCGAGGTGAACGGCCCGTGGCTGCGGATACACGTCGGCCCAGCGGTCCAGAACCGTGGTGGCGACGCCGTACTGGGCGAGCAGGGTGGCGGTGGTGACACCGGTCGGGCCGGCGCCGACGATGACCACGGTCGACTGCGCTTGGTTCACGGGTTCTCCTTGCAACTGACGAAATCGTCACATGCTCCCGGTCGGCCGTCAAGGGGTTCTGATGAAATCATCAGAACTGATAGAGTCCGTCCTGTGGGAGAGGCCGAAGAACCGGTCAACCGGCTGGAGCGCCGCAAGCAACGGACGCGCTCGGCGCTGATCAAGGCCGCCCAGCAGTTGATCGTGGAGGGCAGGCTCAACGTCCCGGTTCTGGAGATCACCCAACTCGCCGATGTCGGGATGGGCTCGTTCTACAACCACTTCGACAGCAAGGAAGAGCTTTTCGAAGCCGCTGTCGCCGATGTCCTGGATTCCTACGGCGCAGTGCTGGACTCTCTGACGATCGGTATGGATGATCCGGCCGAGACCTTCGCCGCCAGCTTCCGGCTGACCGGCCGCTTCTTCCGGCGGCGTCCGCTGGAGAGCCTCATCCTGATGGCCAACTGGCCGAGGCTGATCACCTCGGACCGCGGACTGGCGCCACGTGCGTTGCGTGACATCAAAGCGGCGGTCGCGGCGGGCCGGTTCACCGTCGATGATCCGGAGCTTGCGCTGGCTGTCGCGAGCGGGATCCTGCTCGGTCTTGGCACTCTGTTGCAACGCGACACCACCCGTGACGACGGGGCAACCGCCGACGCCGTCACCGAGGATCTGCTCCGGATGTTCGGGATGTCGGCCGCCCAGGCGCATAAAGTGTGCTCGCGGCCCCTGCCGGAGGCGACTCTCTAGGCGTACTTGACGGTCATCCGTTGGGTGCCGAGGTCGATCGCGCCGTCGTCGGTCCGCACCGACGCCTCCACCACATCGCCGTCCTTCAGGTACTTCGGATTGGCGGCCTGGCTCTTGAAGAACGCCTTCCACTTCACCGCGGGCGGCAGCAGTCGCGAGATCATCTCGACGGGCTTGGGGGGTGCGCTGAGTGCGGTCCCGACCGGAGTGCCGGTCAGGATCAGGTCGCCGGCGGACAGATCCTGGAACCTGGTCAGCGACTGAAGCGCCTGCAGTGGCTTGTACATCATGTCGCCGTCGACCAGTGCGTTCTGCCGCGTGTCGCCGTTGACACTCAACCGGAGCCGCAACTGCCCGAAATGCTTGAGTTCGCCGGCGTCGAGCAGGACCAGCGCCGGACCGGCCGGGGTGAAACTCGGATAGGACTTGGCCTCGTAGAACTGGGTCTGCGGCAGCTGAACATCACGTGCCGAGACGTCGTTGGTGATCACCAGGCCGGCGATGACGTCGGGGAGATCCTGCTCGGAAATTCTTGTGCCGCATGCGATATCGCGACCGACCACCAGTCCGATCTCCACCTCGTAGTCGAGCAGCTTAACGTGGGTTGGCTTGACGATCGGATCGAACGGGCCGCTGATGGACGCCGAGGACTTCCGGAAGAAGGTCAGCGGAATGGTCTTCGGGTCCAAGCCCGCGTCCTTGACGTGGGAGGCGAAGTTGGTCATCTGGGCGATGACGCGGCACGGCTTGGTGACCGGGGAGAGCAGCGACAGGGTTCCGACGGGAACCGGAGAGCCCGCGGTGGCCTTGACCGCCGCCCGGTCGGCGAGAAGTTCCGCGGTGGTCACAGCCGAGGTCTGGACCTTGACCGCACCGTCGGGTGTCTGCACCCACCATCCGTCTGCCGTGCGCAACACCGAAATCGTCATGAGCGAGCCACCTTCAGTAATCCGATCAACCGTTTGACGTCGAACTCGTTGTGTTCCCGCAGTGCGGTGGCGATTGCGCCGACCTCCTCGCGCGCATGCCTGGGATCAATGCCCAGGAAATCCTTGCTGGCCGGCGGGCCCCACTGTGCCAAGCCGGATGCGGTGAAGGGCGCCCACCCCGGTTCGACGGTGTTGTCGAACACGTCACCGTCGGTGTAGTGCTCGACCATGAAGCCGTCGGGGTCGCGCCAGTAGTCGAAGAGCTGGCTGCCCTGGATATGTCGCCCGATACCCCAGGACCGGTAGTACCCGCGCTCGCGCAGGTACTCCCCGCCGGCGGCCAGGGCGTCGAGATCACTGATCTCGTAGGCGGAGTGCACGTAGCGGTTGGCCGGACCGAGCGCCATGGCCAGGGTGTGATGGTCGGTCGGGGTGCTGCCGCGGTCGCAGCGGATGAAACTCATGGTCGGGCCGCGGTCGCGTTGCCCGGCGTAGTACTGGAAGTCGCTGACGATCAGGCCGAAGTGCTCGAGATACCAGTTGAGGTTCTCGAGGTATTTCGTCGAGGACAGCACCACGTGGCCGAGTCGCTGGATCCGGGCCGGGGAGCGGGGCGGGCGCTGAGTTGCGTTGATCCGCTGGGCTTTCTGGCCGAAGTTGAAGACGTGCGATCGCTGACCGGGCAGCGCCGGGAGTTCGTGCAGTCCGGCCACCACGCTGACCCGGTTACCACTGGGGTCGACCAGGTGCACGGCCCGGCCGCCGAGGTTCTCCGGCAGCGCGACCGGCCGAGCCCCGGTCTTGTCGGCGAGGCGCAGCAGGTCGGCTTCGTCGGCGGCGCGGAAGGCGAACCCGCGAAACCGGGTTTGCGTTCCGCGGCGGAGGATCACGCACGGTGCCCCGGCATCGGTGCCGCGCAACTGGATCTCGCCTGATTCCCTGGCCGCGGTCTGGAATCCGAACGCGTGGGCGAAGGTCTCCGCGCGGCCCAGATCCGGCTTGTCGAACTCCAGCCAGGCCAGGTCGGCGACCTTGATCACCGGGTTGCGGACGCGGCCCGGGTGCTCCCCGGGCAGCGCGCCCCGCTCGCTGTGCAGCTCGTTGTGCGCACCCACGATCTCGCTCATCAGCATTCACCTCCGGTGATGTTGACGAAATCGTCACATGCGACGGATGGGTCAGTCAAGGCCGGGATCAGCCCAGCGCCGGCCACCGGTCGGTAGTCATCGCCGTCAGGGTCTGCTGCATCGCGTCATGCACCCGTGCGGCGAATGCCGCGGCATCCTCACCCTTGTGCGGCTTCATGGCCGGAAGCACCGAGGTGTGCAGCTTGGCGGGCAACGGCAGGTAGGGAAGCATGCCGACGAGACCGACATTGAGTCCCCAGGGCACCGACAGGCTGATCGGCAATGACTTGACCCGCAGCAGCCTGTCCAGGCCCAGCGCCGTGGCCAACCTCTTGCCGTCGGTCAGCACGAACAGCGTCTCGCCGGCCCCGGCCGTGACGATCGGAACGATCGGCACCTTCTGTTCGATGGCCAGCCGGGCGAAGCCGGTGCGCCCGCCGAAGACGATTTCGTTGCGGTGGAACCACGACTTGCCGGCGTCGATATCGCCGCCCGGGAAGACCACGACGTGGTCGCCCCGCGCGAAGGCCTCGGTCGCGCTCTCCTCGCTGGCGGGCCGGGCGCCCAGATGTTCGATCAGCGGACCGACGCCCAGCGTCCAGGCAAGTTCATGGGTCAGGAAGGTCACCGGCCGGTCCAGGCCGAGATCCTCCAGGGCGGCGAAGGCGGCCAGCACGTTGAGATCGAAGATGCCGCCGAAGCCGTGGTTGCCGACGAACAGCACGGGTTTGTTCAACGCCTGCACTTCGCGGTCGATCTCCAGCCGGTGATAGCGGCGGACGAAGTCGGTGGCTCGATGCCGGAACGCGGCCAGGGCGGTATCCAGGTTCTCCGGCTTGCCGCCGGTGAGAATCTTTTCGATCGCTGCCAGCAGGGCGTGCGCCGCGTCCTCGGTCAATGCTGACCCGATCCCCGCGCCGCGTACGGCCACGGGTTGTTGCGCTCGGGAACAGATGTCGCGCGAACCTCTTTGAGTCTCATCCGCAAGTGCTGGCGCAAGTCGTGCAGATCGGGATCCTCCCACCTGTTGACCGCCTCGATGGGGTCACCGGTCAGGTTGTAGAGCTCCCACTGGTCGTCGAGCGGGCTGGTCCGATACGTGTCCCCGCCCGGGCCGTTGGCCGCCAGGTGACGCACGCCCGGCTCGGTCCAGGTCGACGGGTCGTCGAAACTGCGGACCAGCTTCCACAGCTGGCCGTCCACATCGGTAACCAGGCCCTCGAAATTTGCCGCAGTGTGTGCGGGAAGCCGGATCCGCAGCGGCGCAGGCGGGTTCGAGGTCGCCTTGAGCTGACGGCCCAGGCCTGACGCGCCGGAATCGCCTTCCAGGACGTTGTCGCGCGTCATCAGATAGACGGCACGGTCGGCTTCGGCCGCGGCCCCGTCCACGACGGGCATGAGGTTGCGGCCGGGCAGTGCGTGCACCTCGGTGAACGACTCACGCAGCGTCTCGGCAGTCGCCTCGACGTCGACCCCGGCCGCGCCGAGCAGGGTGGGCACCAGGTCGACGTGCGAGGTCGGCGCGTCGACCGTCCGCGCGGTGGTCGCATGTTCGCCTACCCGGACGATGGTGAACGGCACCCGGGTTGCCTCGTCGTAGAGGTTGAACCATTTCTGGTGCAGTCCGCCGTGCGCGCCCAGTAGGTCGCCGTGGTCGGCGGTGCGCACCAGCACCGCGTTCGACGAGCCTTCCGTCACCGCACGGCGAACCTGGTCGATCGGGGAGTCGACCTCGGCGTGCAGACGGTAATAAAGATCCCGGTAGCGCTGGTCGTTGCGCTTGTAGATCGCCTCGATCGCCGGACCCGGTGCGTAGCCGGAGTAGTAGGCCTCCCGGAACGCGATCTGGGCCGCGGGTTTGGTGCGCAGATCCTCATCAGCGGTGGGAGCGGGCGGGATGTGCGGCGGGTCGAGTGGTGAGGGCTTCACCGGGCTGCGCAGCACCCAGGTGGGGAACAGCACGATGTCGTGCGGATTGACGAAGCTGGCCACCAACAGGAAGGGGCGCAACGCATCCGGGTCACCGGCGCGCCGGCGGGCGTAGCGGTCGGTCAGCCAGGCCACCACCCGTTCGGTGATCAGAGGATCGCGCCGCATGCCGCTGTTGGCCAGTCCGGCACCGTGCGGTTCCGGGCCGACCCAGCCGGAGAACCCGTACGGGTCAAGCGGATCGGCGTCGAGGTAGCGGCGCACGGCGGCGGGATCAACGACGCCGTCATCGTCATTGGTGGCCAGTGGCCGTCCGGTCGCCGGATCGGTGAGATCGGCGTGCGAGATGTGCCACTTGCCGTCGTAGTGGGTGTCGTAACCGGCTGCGCGGAACCAGTTTCCGAGCGTGGGCACCTCCCCGCGGCGCAGCCAGCGCATCCGCGAGTCCTCCGCGCTCTTGCCGATCCCGTCGGTCTGGGTGACCCCGTGCAGATCGGGATATTGCCCGGTGAACATCGTCGGCCGGCTGGGCACGCAGGCCAGCGAACCGGTGTAATGCCGGACGAAGTCGACCCCGTGCTCGTCGAACCAGCGGCGTCCGGTCAGCACCCGATTTCGCCAGGCGCGGACGTCGTCGGCCTCATACGGCGGGATGGCCCGCTCCTCGTCGGTCATCACGATCACGATGTCGGGACGGTCACTCATGGGACTCCTCCAGTCTCTGCGCCAGCCCGTCGAGCATGGTGTCGGACTGCTTGGCCATGAACCGGCACACCGCCTTCTCGGCGATCCGGGCCAGCGGGTTGTCGGCGATCTCCACCGTGCTGGTCAGCGTGACGGCGGCCGTCTCGCCGAATCCCATCACCGTCCAGCGGTTGGCCACCCGGCCCAGCCGGCGGGGCAGCCCTTCTATCTCGTAGCGCAGCGTGGTGGGAGCGGTGCTGTCGGTGATCCGTTCCACGAGCGTGTCCCGGCCCACCTGGATGCGTCGCGTCGTGCCGACCGCGGCCGGGTCCGCGTCGTGCTGCAGCAGGCAGGAATGGTCGACGTTGCCGGCCCAGGCGCTGATCGAGCCGAAGTCGGCCAGCACATCCCATACCGCCGCCGCGGGTGCGCTGACGGTGCGCGTCCGGCTTATCGATGCCACCGGATCAGAATAGGTTCATCGACCCATCGGAGTTACCTGAGTCACATAGGCTCGGTGTATGAGCCTTTGGGATCTACGGGACCAGGCGCTGGCCAAGGTGCAGCAACTGGCGGAACGCGGTTCGGCCGAACTGCACTACCTGCAGAAGATGATCGACTCCGGTGCGTTCGGCCTGGAGCCGCCGCAGAACCTGGTCGCGATGGTCGCTGACATGCGTCGCTGGGGTGAGGTCGGGATGATCCCGGCGCTCAACGCCCGCCGCACCCCGCACCGGCTGGCGCTGATCGACGACGAGGGTTCGATGACCTACGCCGAACTCGACAACGCCACCAATGCGGTTGCCAACGGACTGCTGGCCATGGGTATCACCGGCGGCGACGGGGTGGCGATCCTGGCGCGCAACCACCGCTGGTTCCTCATCGCCAACTACGCATGTGCCCGGGTAGGGGCGCGGACCATCATGCTCAACACGGAGTTCTCCGGTCCGCAGATCCGCGACGTCTCCGAGCGTGAGGGCGCTCGGGTGATCATCTACGACGACGAGTACGCCGACGCAGTGAAGATGGCCAGCCCCGAGGTGGGCATGCTGCGGGCACTGGCCACCAACCCGGACAGTCCGGATCCGTCGACGAGCACCGACGAGACGCTGGCCGAATTGATCGACCGCAGCAGTCGCGAACCCGCTCCGAAGGCGACCAAACGCTCGTCGATCATCATCCTGACCAGTGGCACCACCGGTACGCCCAAGGGCGCTAACCGGCACGCCCCGCCCACGCTGGCGCCGATCGGCGGTGTGCTGTCCAGCGTTCCGTTCAAATCCGGTGAGGTCACCGCGTTGCCCTCGCCGATGTTCCACGCGCTGGGTTACCTGCACGCGACCATCGCGATGACGCTGGGTTCCACCCTGGTGTTGCACCGCCGATTCAGGCCGGCCGAGGTGCTCGAGGACGTCGCCAAGCACAAGGTGACCGCGATCGTGGTGGTGCCGGTGATGCTGTCCCGGATGCTGGACGTCCTGGAGACCCTGGATCCCAAACCTGATCTGTCCTCGTTGCGGATCGTCTTCGTCTCCGGCTCGCAGTTGGGCGCCGAACTCGCCAGCCGGGCCATGAAGGACATCGGCCCGGTGGTCTACAACCTTTACGGCTCAACGGAGATCGCCTTCGTCTCCATCGCGCGGCCCGAGGATCTCAAGAAGAGCCCGGCGACCGTCGGCCCATTGGTCAAGGGCGTCAAGGTCAAGATCCTCGACGAGCACGGCAAGGAGGTGCCCCGCGGTCAGGTGGGCCGCATCTTCGTCGGAAACTTCTTTCCGTTCGAGGGGTACACCGGAGGCGGCGGCAAGGAGATCATCGACGGGCTGATGTCGTCGGGCGACGTCGGCCACCTCGACCCCGATGGACTGCTGTACGTCAGCGGCCGCGACGACGAGATGATCGTCTCCGGTGGTGAGAACGTCTTCCCCGCGGAGGTCGAGGACCTCATCAGCGGGCACCCCGACGTCATCGAGGCGACCGCAATCGGCGTGGAGGACAAGGACTTCGGTGCCCGGCTGCGCGCCTTCGTGGTGGCCAAGGACGGTGTCGAGCTCACCGAGGAGACCGTCAAGAACTACGTCCGCGATCACCTCGCGCGGTACAAGGTCCCGCGTGAGGTGGTCTTCCTGGCCGAACTGCCGCGTAACCCGACCGGGAAGATCCTCAAGCGCGAACTGCGTCAGATCGAGGTCAAGTAGGGATTACGGGTCGCGGGGCAGTCCGAGCAGGCGCTCGGCGATGATGTTGAGCTGGACCTCGGAGGTGCCGCCGTAGATGGTGGTGGCCCGGCTGGCGAGCAGGTACTCCGCCCACTTGCCCTGCACCGAGTTCTCCTCCCAGATGGCGCCGTCGACGCCGAATGAGGACACCACGAATTCGGCGTAGCCCTGACCGGTGCGCATCGACAGCAGCTTGCCGATCGCGGCCGAGGGCATCGCGTCGCCGCCGGCCAGCGTGAGCAGCGTCGAGCGCATGTTCAGCAGTTTGGCGGCGTGGCCCTCGGCGATGAGCTCGCCGGCCCGGTGGTGGCCCACCTGATCGAAGTGGCCCTCGCTGACGAACTCGACGAACCGGGTCAGGTTCGGCAGGAAGCCGGGCTCATCGCTGCCGATCGAAACCCGTTCGGCGGTAAGGGTGTTGCGGCTGACCTCCCAGCCGTGGTTCACCTGGCCGAGCACCATCTCGTCCGGCACGAAGACGTCGTCGATGAACACGGTGTTGAACAACGCGTTGCCGGTCAGTTCGCGCAGCGGCTTGACCTCCACGCCCTCACTCTTCATGTCGAGCAGGAAGTAGGTGATGCCATTGTGTTTTGGAGCGCTCGGGTCCGTTCTGGCCAGCAGCGCCCCCCACCGGGAGAACTGTGCGGCGGTGGTCCAGATCTTCTGCCCGGTGATCCGCCAGCCGCCGTCGACCTTGGTGGCCTTGGTGGTCAGGCTGGCCAGATCCGATCCGGCACCCGGTTCGGAGAACAGCTGGCACCAGATCAATTCGCCGCGGAACGTCGGAGGCAGGAATCGCTGCTTCTGCTCCTCGGTTCCGTAGGTGACGATCGACGGGATCAGCCAGGCGGCGATACCCATATTGGGGCGCTTGACCCGGCCCGCGGAGAACTCCTGGGCCATGATGATCTGCTCGATCGGGGTCGCGGCGCGGCCCCAGGGCAGCGGCAGGTGCGGCTGCACCCAGCCGCCCTCGGCGATGGCGACGGCGCGCTGCTCCCGCGGAATGGCTTTGAGCGCATCGACTTCCGCGCGGATCTCGGCGCGCAGCTTCTCGGTGGCCGGGTCGAGGTCGATCTTCACCGCGCGCATCCCGGTGGTCGTCGCGGTGTCGAACACCCGCTGTGGATACTCCGTCGAGCGGCCGAACGCCGCCACCAGAGCCAGGGTGCGGCGGTAGTAGATGTTGGTGTCGTGCTCCCAGGTGAACCCGATGCCGCCGTGCACCTGGATGCAGTCCTGGGCGCAGTGCTGGGCGGCGACCGGGGCCAGGGTGGCAGCCACCGCGGCGGCGAACTCGTAGTTGGTCGACCCGTTGTCCCAACCGCTTCCGGCGGCCTCGTCGAGCGCCCGGGCGGCATCCCACACCGCGGCGGTGGCCCGCTCGGTGGTGGCGATCATCCCGGCGCACTTGTGCTTGATGGCCTGGAACTGGCCGATCGGGCGGCCGAACTGCTCGCGGATCTTGGCGTACTCCGAGGCGGTGTCGGTGGCCCACCGCGCGATCCCGACGGCCTCGGCGGACAGCAGCGTGGTGATGATCGCCCGGCCGGCGGCCTGGGAAACGTTGGACAGCAACGCATCCACGCCGATCTCGATGCTGTTGGCGCGAACATGGGCGACCGGATGCAACGGGTCCACCGACCGTAGGACTTCGATCTCCAATTGGGAGGCGTCGATCACCGCCCATTCGACACCGCTTTCGATGGCCACCGGGAGTACCAGCACGTCGGCCTGGGCCGCACCCGGCACCGACCGGGCCTCACCGCAGATCACCAGGGTGTCCCCGTGCCGGTTGGCGGTCAGGTCGGACTCCAACGCGTAGGCGGCGATGGACTCACCGCAGGCAAGCCGGCGAAGCACCGCGGCCTCGGGCGCGTGCGCGGCGATGAGTGCACCGGCGATTGCCGAGGGGACGAAGGGCCCCGGCGCGGCGGCGTAGCCGAACTCGGCGATCACGACCGCCAGTTCGAGAAACCCCGCGCCCTGGCCGTCCGCCGATTCCGGTAGCGACAGGCCCTGGAGCCCCTGTTCGACGGCACCTCGCCAGTAGACCGGCGGGTTCTGCACCGGCGCCTCGAGTGCGGCGTGCAGGACCTCGGCCGGTGCGACCTTCGCGAGGAGGGATTTCACCGACTTGGCCAGTTCGACGTGCTCGGACTCGATTGCGATGGGCATGTGCGACCGCCTTCTTGATCAACCGGTTGATTGGGACCGAGGGTACTACCCGTCGGCCGGGGGCCGATCGGGTGCCGGGGTGGCCTTCAGTGCGACGACCAGGCCCGCGCACACCACCATGATCACGCCCACCGCCCACATGCCGGCGCGGTTGCTTCCGGTGAGATCGGACAGCGCTCCGGTGGCATACGGGGCGGCGAAACCGCCGAGGTTGCCGAACGAGTTGATCAGGCCGATCCCGGCTGCGGCGGCGGCACCGGTGAGGAACCGGGACGGCAGCGCCCAGAAGACCGGGAGGGCGCTGTAGACGCCCATCGCGGCGATGGTGACCGGGATCATCACCGCGACCGGATGGCGCAGGTACAACGCGACCGGAATCGCCAAGCCGCCCAACAGGAGTGGGATCGCGACGTGCCAGACATGCTCGCGTACCCGATCGGCATGCCGTGACCACAGGAACATCGCCAGCGCGGCGAAGACATAGGGGATCGCGGTGATCAGCCCCACCTCGATGATGGAGAGCTGAACCCCGAAGGTCTTCTTGAATCCCGCGATGATCGACGGCAGGAAGAACGCCAGCGCGTAGAGGCCGTAGGCGACACCGAAATAGACCACCGCGAGTGCCCAGACCCGGGGGCTGGTCAGCGCCCGGCGCAGCGGGAAGTGGAAGGTCCGGGCCACCTCGTGCTCCTCGGCGGCGAGTGTGTCGATCAGCCAGCGCCGCTCATCGGCCGGTAGCCAGTGTGCGTCGGCGGGCCGGTCGGTGAGATAGAACCAGCAGATCACCCCGAGGATCACCGCCGGCGAGCCGACGCAGATCATCATGACTCGCCAGCCGGACAGTCCGAAGGCGCCGTGTCCGGCCTCAATCAGCCACGCCGCCAACGGTGTTCCGATCGCCGAGGCGATCGGGATGGCAAGCATGAACACCCCGACGATCCGGGCCCGGTAGGCGGCCGGGAACCAGTGGCCGAGGAAGAGGATGACGCCCGGGAACAGGCCGGCCTCGGCTACGCCGAGCAGGAATCGCAGGGCCAGCAACCATCCGGCGTTGGGGGCGAAGGCGATGGCGACCGCGACGATGCCCCAGGAGACGGCGATCCGGGCCAGCCAGCGCCGGGCACCGAAGCGCACCAGTGCCAGGTTCGACGGCACCTCCACCAGGACGTAGCCGATGAAGAAGATGCCGGACGCCAGACCGAACATGGTCGCCGACAGTTGGAGGTCGGCGCTCAATTCGGCCTTGGCGATACCCAGATTGGTGCGGTCCAGATAGTTGACGAAATACAACGCCATCAGAATCGGCACCAGCCGGATGGTCACCCGGCGCAGTGTGCGCGCCTCCAATCCGGAGTCAGTCAAGGCGGACCCCCTGCTTTCCATTGACGACGTTCACCAGATCCACTCCATCACGCAGACGCCGGCAGTTGTCCACCGCCTGTTGCAGATAGCGCCGCCAGGTGTCCCGGGTGTACCAGACCACGTGCGGGCTGAGCACCACATTGTCCAGCGCCAGTAGAGGATTGCCGGTCTGCACCGGCTCTTTCGTGAACACATCGAGTCCGGCGGCGGCCAGCCGACCGGAGGCCAGGGCATCGACGAGCGCCGACTCGTCGACCACACCGCCGCGGGAGGTGTTGACCAGTAGTGCCCCCGGCTTCATCAAGGCCAGCGCCGCGCCGTCGATCAGCTTCTCGCTGTCCGGGGTCAGCGGCAGGTGCAGGCTGACGATGTCGCTGACGGCGAGCAGATCAGCCAGCGGCCGCCAGTCGGCGGAGCCGTCGTCGCGGGTGCTGGTGTGCAGCACCTCGGCGCCCATCGCGGTGACGATCCGTTCCACCCGTCGGGCGATGTTGCCGTAGCCGACCAGTCCGACGGTGCAGTCGCCGATGTCACGCACGGTCTCGCCGAGTGTCGGGTCGGTGGGCCATCCCCGGCCGGCGCGGGTGGCGGTGTCCAACTCCAGTAACCGGCGCATCGCCGCCAGCATCAGCAGCACCGTTCCTTCGGCGGCCGACGGGGCGTTGGCGCCCGGCATGTTGGCCACCGCGATGCCCGATGCGGTGGCGGTGTCGACGGCGATGGTGTTCACGCCGGCGCCCAGTTTGTGCACCAGGCGAAGCCGGGTGCCGCGGCGCAGGTCCGCCTCGGACAGCGGGCGCAGCACGTGCCAGACCACATCGGCCCAGGGGAGTTCCCGGTGCAGGGTCTCGTCGTCGTCCTCGTGGCACCAGCGGATGTCGAGCCAATCCGATTCCGGCCCAACGATATCCAGCACCGCATCGCTGGGCAGGAAATGCGCCAGCACTTTCACGGCCATCTGCGGCCGATCCAGTCCGCGATGCCGTCGGCCTGCTCGTCCCGAGCGCCGGGAGTGGTGAAGTAATGGTCGGTGTCGATCGACGATCGGGTGACATCGGCGCTCGCCAGTGCGGCGGTGATGCGCGCGGCGTCGGAGGGGAACACCCCGGTGTCACGGTCTGCGTTGATCACCAGGGCCGGGCAGGTGATCCGGGCCAGATGCGGTTCGGCGCGGGTCTGCGCCGTCTCCAGGCTCCACATCCCCAGCCAGTTGCGCAGCGTGCAGGCAGCGGCGATGCCGCGCGGTGAACGGTTGGCCACAGCCGGCACCCCGGCGTAGCACATGTTGGGTTCCCGGCCGGTGGGCTCGATGGTCGGATCGACCATGCGGGGGTCGGCCCAGGTGCGCATGACGGTGAACGGCCGGTCGGAGAATCCGGCGGCCCGCACCCGGACCAGTTCGTCGCGCGCCCAGTCGGTGATCCTCTGATTGCGGGCCACCTGGGCGGCGCGGTAACGGGACACGAATTCGGCGGAGAACGGCGGGCCGTTGCGGTTGTCGAAGAGGTCCAGGTCCGGGTCGCTGGGGACGGGGTCGTTCTCGTCGACCACCGCACCGTCCATCCAGGCGGTCAGCACATCGGGTCG
>Ga0075471_10000648_pt1 | contig 21220 bp, 25 predicted proteins | sample DEB19_08_DNA_2_FD_74787 | JGI IMG/M metagenome (GOLD analysis project Ga0075471, IMG submission 74787) | Aqueous microbial communities from the Delaware River and Bay under freshwater to marine salinity gradient to study organic matter... | ecosystem: Environmental > Aquatic > Marine > Coastal ... | reverse complement strand
TCCCAGGGCAAGTCGGGCTGCTCCCTTTCGGCCCTGGTCGCGGGACAGTTTGTCCTATTAGGTAGGAGCAGTCGTCTTCCTAGAAGCCGCCGCACTCCTAGGAGCCGCCGCACTCCCTTGTGCGGTCGGCGACGGAGTGCGGTCGGCGACGGAGTGCGGTCGGCGACGGCAGGAGCCGATGTTGGAGTTGGGGGTTTGTTGTGGGTTATGGGAGAGAGTCGTGGAACGGTTGGCCTGCTGACGGGTCGTTGCCTCCGCATGTGGAACGGTATGTGGAGTGGGTGACGATGCCTACTTGGGAGCGGCCTGCCGATTTGAAGACTCGGGTCGCGTTTGCCAAGTCGATCGGTGTGGCGGTGGCTCGTTTGGGCAAGTGGGATAAGGACTCTCGTGTTCGGAAGGCTGTAGATAAGCGTTGTAATGAGTTGAATCTGTCTCCTGTGCGGATTCAGGAGGTGATGAACGCGGTGTTTCGGTCTGCGACGGAGGGCGATATGAAGGCTGCTGGCTTGTTCTTGCAGCATGCGGATAGGTTGAAGCCGAACCGTGTGGTGATTGAGGATCGTCGGATTGCTGATTTGTCGGATGACGAGTTGCGGGCCGAGTTGGGTAAGTTGGGGCTTCTTGCTGGGATGGGGGACGCTGATGGCAGTTAGGTTTGTTTGCGACGATCAGGCGGACGCACTGTCTGCCTGGTCGGTGAACTATCCTGAATGGGTGTTCCGTCATGAGCAGGAACGTCAGTTCTGGTTGGATCAGGGGCTGTCGGGTACGCCGTGGGGTGTGGCTCGTGCGGCGGCTGTCTCGGATGCTGCGGCGTCTGTGTCTGTGACGTTGACTGCTACGTCTCCGTGGACGCGAGAGCGGCAGTTCTGGCAGTTGTGGGCTGATTTGCCGCCTGTCCCGTTGGCATGACGGACGTTCCGTTCTCGAAGGCCGAACTGTTTCAGGAGGCTTCGTGGCGTAAGTGCGCTCAAGATCCTGTGTTCTTCTTCGAGAACTATTGGCGGATTCAACATCCTGAACGTGGGCAGATTCCGTTTGAACTGTTCGATGCGCAACGTGATGCGTTGCGGGTGTTTCAGGCAGAACGGTATGTGGTGACGTTGAAGGCCCGTCAGATCGGCTGGACGACGTTGGTTGCTGCGTATTCGTTCTGGTTGGCGTTCTTTCATGAGGATCGTTTGGTGATCTTCTTGTCGAAGGGTGAGCGGGAAGCGAAGACGATTCTGGATAAGGTCAGGTATGGGCATAAACGGCTTCCTGAGTGGTTGCGTGCTCGTGGCCCGAAGTTGTTGCGGGACAATCAGCAGGAGTTTCCGTTGTCGAACGGTTCTGCGATTGAGTCGTTGCCGTCGAAGTCTGATCCTGCTCGTGGCCGTTCTTGCTATTTGGTGATTGTGGACGAGTGGGCGTTCTTGGAGAATCCTGTTGATGCGTGGGCGTCGATTGAGCCGATCGCTGATGTTGGTGGTCGTGTGATCGGTTTGTCTACTGCGAATGGTTGGGGGAACTTTTTCCATTCGTTGTGGGTTGGGGCGAGGACTGGCACGAATCAGTTTGTGCCGATCTTTGAGGCGTGGGATGCGCGTGCGGAGCGGGATGCTGCTTGGTATGAGGTGAAACGTCGGTCGTTGCCTGAGTGGCAGTTACATCAGGAGTATCCGCGGACGGAGGATGAGGCGTTCATTCAGGGTGGCAATCCGTTCTTTGATACTGCCCGTCTGGCCGAGTTTGTGTTGGAGGATGGCCGTGTGGGTGAGGTTGTGGCTCGTGAGTTTCGGACGTTTGTTGAACGGTCGGGTGGCCCGTTGGAGATGTGGGAGTTGCCGCAGGATGGCGACCAGTATGTGATTGGTGCTGATGTTGCGGAGGGGTTGGAGCATGGTGACTTTTCGTCGGCTCATGTGATCCGTTTGCGGTCTGGTTTGGTTGTTGCTCATTGGCATGGGCATGTTCCTCCTGACGAGTTCGGCGATGTGTTGGCCGATTTGGGATGGTTCTATAATCGGGCGTTGGTTGGGGTGGAGAACAATAATCATGGGTTGACGACTTGTGTGGCGTTGAAGGGTGCGAAGTATCCGAATATCTTCTATTCGCGGATTGTGGATGAGCGGTCGCGTCGGGAGACTCGGAAGATTGGTTGGTCTACGACTCGTAAGACTCGGCCGATGATGTTGGACGACCTATATGCGGCGTTGCGTGACGATTCGATCACGGTCCGCGATCGGGAGACTGTTGGGGAGTTACGGACGTTTATCCGCGACGAAAGCGCCCGCCTGCACGGGTCACCTTTCGATGACCGTACGATCTCGTTGGCTATCGCCGTGCAGATGATGGCGTACGCCCACCAGCACGACTACAAAGTGCAGAATGTGCAGTGGGGCCAGTTGGCCTGGTGGGATCAGGTCGATAGTCACGAAACGGCCGTGCCGACAATCGGCTCCCACAACGTCCGTTGGGGGCCGAACGGCCCACGCATCCCTGGGACAGTTTGACCTATTAGGTAGAAGGCGTCGTCTCCCTAGACGGTCGGCGACGCCAGAAGACGCCGAGTCCCTCTCGTGCGGTCGGCAAGGAGCCGTGGCTGTGGCAGAGTGTGAACATTCCCAACATTGGTCGTTGGACGCCTGCCCTGGGTTGACGGACGCCGAGCAGGCTTACGGCGAGAAAGTCAGATCTGTCTGCCTGAACTTTGTGGCAGCAGGGGGCCGTGACGATTGGCATGGCGAAACGGTAAAGGAACGGGTAGACGAAATGTTCGCCAACGCCAAACGGTACGGGAACCCCGAACCGCAATATGAGGGACGCAGGTGGGTGTGATGGACGGACAGCAGCCGCAAGTTCCGCTCCCCGAACAATATTGGAAAGGGAACGACAACGAACAGGACGGCCCTGCCCCGTACCGCCGTGCGGGCGGCACGAAGAAAGATCTGCTTGCCAAGTACCGCCAACGGTTAGATACGGCGCAACGGTGGCGGAAAGACGAACAGTACGAGGACACTTGGCGTCGCCTTTCCGACCTGTACCGCAACCGCCATTTCGACCAGTTCTCGTCGGAAGCGCAGATCGCTGTGAACGTCGCGTTCGCTACGGTGAACACGATTGTTCCGTCAGTTTCGGTGAACCATCCGAGAGTTACGGTCACGGCCCGTCAGCCCGAAATGGAACCTGCTGCCGAGGCTGCCGAAGCGGCCGTAAACTATTGGTGGCGGCACTATAACTGGCGGGTCGAACTGAAACGGGCGGTGAAAGACTCGCTGATCTTCGGGAACGGCTGGGTGAAGGTCGGCTGGAAATATGAGGCCGAATATCGCGAGAAGAGCGCGGACGAACAGTTCGCCGAGTTTCAACAGTTACGCGATCAGGCCGATTTGCAGTTGGAACAAGATCCGATGTTGGACGGCCCGTCGGACGAAATGTTACGGTCGCAGGTCGATGAACGGGCCGAGGAACCGAAGGTGGACTGCCCGTTCGTGGAACGGGTCAGTCCGTTCGACCTGTTCGTAGATCCCGAATCGACTTGTTTCGAGGATCTGAAATGGGTTGCCCAACGGATGGTCCTCCCGTTGGAAGATGTGAAGAAGGACCGCAGGTACCGTAAAGCGGCCCGTGACCGTCTGCAAGCCGACGCGTCTACGAATGTGCGATGGCGGGACAGTATCGATTCGCATGATGAGGCCCACAAGTACGACGACGATGTGAAACGGGTTGTGCTGTGGGAGTTCTACGATTTGCGGGCCGAGTTCTACTGTGTGTTCGCAGGGTCGGGTGACGACTTCCTGTTGGAGCCGACCGATTTCCCGTACCCGTATGGCAGCCCGTACGTGTTCCTCGGCAACTATGAGGTACCTGACCAGTTCTACAACATCGGTGACCTTGAGGTGATCGAACCGTTGCAGCACGAACTGAACGCCACACGGTCAGATATGGTCAATCACCGTAAACGGTGGCAGCGGGCCTATATCGCTCGCCGTGACGCGTTGGACCCGTCAGCACAGAATGCACTGTTGACCGATAAGGACAACAGGATCATTTATGTTGACGGAGATGTCGATCTGCATAACGTGGTTGTGCCGTTGCAGCAACTGTCGTTGGACCCGCAGATGTATCAACATTCGCAGCAGATCGAACAGGATGTCGATCTGGTTTCTGGCGTGTCCGAATATCAGCGTGGTGGACTGTCGGAAGTTCGACGGACTGCTACGGAAGCGGCAATGATCCAGGATGCTGCGAACGCTCGTGCGGCCGACAAGTTGGCGAAGATCGAAACGTTCATGTCGGACGTTGCCAGGAGGGTTGTGGAACTGGCCCAACAGTATTTGACGGGCGATCATGTTGCTCGCATTGTGGGGATGGATGGGGCGGCGTCATGGATTGAGTTCGACATCGAACGCATTCAGGGCGAGTTCGACTTCGAGGTGGAGGCAGGTTCGACACAGCCTCGCGATGAGGCGTACCGTCGCCAGCAGGCGTTGCAGTTGGCGAATGTGCTCAGCCCGTATGTGGGGGTGGCTGTGAACCCGCAGGCGTTGGTGACGTATGTGCTGCGGGAGGGGTTCGGGGTGAAGAACCCCGAACAGTTCATTACGATGCCTTCACCGATGATGGACCCGTCGATGATGGGTGGCGATCCGTCGATGATGGGCGGCGCGCAGGCAGGTGGTGGTTTCCCGCCGTCGGCAGGCCCGCAGGGACTTCCTGCGGGGCAGGGGCCGACAGACATGCCGCAGGAAACGGCAGCGACACCGAACGCTGGCGTGAACATTCCCCCTGAGATTCTGTTGCAGTTGCAGAACCAGTTGGGTTTGGAACTGCCGAACGGAGGATGATGGACGCGAGTGAGTGGGAACGTCGTCTGGACCGCCTGTTGGCGGTGATGGAACGGATGGCACAGCAGCAAGCGCCGACAATCAACGTGAATGTGCAGGAGGTTGTCGCCCAGAAGAAGAAACGCTCTGCTGTTTCGTCTCCCGAGACGGAGGGCGATGTTCCTGAGCCTGGCGGGCAGCCTCGCCCGTGGGTGTCGTGAGCGGCCGTTATGCAGAACGGGATTTGGTCCGCGTTCTGCCCGTACGCCCGTTGGAAGCAGGCGAATATGTCGCAGCCGCAACGAACGTGCAGTTGCGGTACGACATCGGCAGTTCCGCGATCTATGTGGGGGAAGCCGAGAAGGGCGCTGCCGCTGGCGATGCGGTGTGGACGATCAAGAAAGTGATATTGGACGGGTCGGGCAACCCGACCCAACAGGTATGGTCGGGTGACCGCACCGCCATTTGGAATGACCGCACAACAGAAAGTTACAGTTGAGAGATGGCCTCATATCTGTTCGATAAGTGCAAAGAGTCGCTGCTTTCGCAGAACCCGTCGATTGATTTCGATACTGACACAATCAAGGTCGCTATTTGTAATGTTGCGACCGATAACGGTTCGGTGACGAGCGCCACTCAATATAAGTCGTCGGTTACGTCGTATGGGGCGTCTACCGATCAGACGTTGGGGTCGAAGACGGTGACGGGCGGCACGTTCGACGCTGGCGATTCTACGTTCACTTCGGTGGCGGTCGATGGGGCAAAGACGGTCGGTGCGCTTGTGATCTACAAGGACACGGGTAACCCTGCGACCAGTCCGTTGATCGCATGGATTGACGGGTTCACGCCGATCACTCCGAACGGCGGGAACATTTCCGTAACGTGGGATGCGGGTTCGAACAAGATCTTTGCGCTCTGATGTGCGATGGCAGTTCCCGACATCCTCGCTGTCTTTGATCGCGAACATCCATCTGAACGGGCGTTACATCATGAGGTGTGTGCGAAGCATGTAGATGCTGCACTTGCCGAGATTGTTTGCCCGTTCACGCCTGTTGAGGGCGTGACGGTTTTGGCCGTGTCGCGGGCTGCTGATGGCGATGGTGGCGATGCGTTGCGGCTGGATGGTGAGGGCGGCAACATTTCTTGGCCCGTGATTGTGTCCCGACCGCCCGTGTTGGCGTCGGATCCTGCGGGCGAGTGGGCTGTCCGTACGGTCGAACAGGGCGATGGCCGTCTGTTGGTCGAAACGACTTTGTTGCCTGCTCGGGCGTTGGACGCAATGGAAACGGTGGTCGGGTTACGTCGGTTCCGTTACGATCCGCAGGCCGCGTTGACGGCCTTGTTTGTGGCGTTGACAGCATGACCACTTCTTCGATTTATCCTGTTGCGACGGGCCAACGGTCCGAGGGCCTCACAACGTACCATTCGGATATCAACGATACGATTGATCGTGCGTTGACCGATTGGGGTACTGTCCAAACTGCGTCTGCGACGGTTACGTCGTCTACGAACTGTGCGGTTGCGTTCTCGTCGGCTCCGACCGCAGGGAACTTGCTGGTTTGTGCGATTGCTATCGAATCGAATGTTCGTTGTTCGATTGATACGGGCACTTATAAGTGGACGGAGATCGTTGATGCTGGGGCGACGGGCCGTGGTATCGCGATGTATTGGCGTCGTGAGGGCGAGAACAGTAACACGACTGGCACTACGTCGCAGCCGTTTACGGCTGCGTCGAACGTGACGGGCAAAGTGTACATGTGGGAGTTCTCTGGCCCGTATGCCCAGTATCAGCAGTCTTCTGGGATTGATACTTGGACGAGTGGGGCTACGTCCCGTTCGTATACGTTGTTGACCAGAGATAAGACTCGGCATCCGCGTTTGCGGGTTGCGGTGTGTGCGTTGAACTCGGGTGGGTCTGCGATCACGATGTCGGGTGGTGATGCGTCGTCGCAGGTGTTCTCGTCGGGCCGTCAGGCTTTCTATCTTGATAAAGAAGATGAGACTTCTACCGCGTTGACGGATGGTGATACCCCGTCGGCGCATGCTTGGTCGTGGACAGGTTCGGTTACGGGGTCGGCGATCACGTACGAGTTTGGTGGTGAGGGCATCACCAGTTTGACGAATGACGATTCGACGTTCTATGTGGGCTATTACGGTTTGGTTACGTCGGAGTATCGGGCGGGTTTGTTGTTCGATACGGCCTCGCTTCCTGATTATGACACGATTTCGGGTGCGTCGCTGAGGTTCTGCTTGCAGGATAAGGATGCGATTGGTACTGGCGATTCGTTGCTGGTGGTTGAGGGGAAGGTGGCCGACGGTACGTCGGCGTTTGGTGGGACTACAACGTATTCGCAGGTGATGCAGGCCCGTACGTCGATTTCTGGTTCGACGTTGGGGTCGATGGTCAAGGCGAATATGGTTGAGGGGACGGCGGCATATAACGATCTGAACGGTTCGTCTGGCCTGAACTCTGATACTGCTTTGAAGGCGACGATCAACAAGACGGGTACAACGTCGGTGTTGGCGGTGTTGTCCCCGACGACGGATTCGTCGTATCCTGCACAGTCGCTTGCGACGGTGTATGGGGTTGGGACGGTCGGTACTGATTCTGATCCGCTGCTGGTTGTTACGCATCATTCGATTGCTCCGTCGGGTCTTGCGGACGGTCAGGCGTTTGGGACGCCGACCGTGGATCTCGCTGCTGGCGGTCAGACGATCTCTCCTTCAAGTTTGGTTGACGGCCAGGCGTTTGGTACCGCGACGGTCACACCTGGGACGGTGACCGTTAGCCCCACGGGTCTTGCCGATGGGCAGGCGTTCGGTACTGTAACGGTCACCCCTGGTGAGGTGACTGCGAGTCCGTCTAGTTTGGTTGACGGTCAGGTGTTTGGGACGCCGACTGTCGATGTGGCGTCTGCTTTCCCGCAGACGGTGGAGCCGTCGGGTCTGGCTGACGGTCCGACGTTCGGTAGTGTGACGGTCACGCCTGGTGAGGTGACTGTCGGCCCTGCGGGGTTTGCTGCGGGTCTGTCGTTCGGCGTTCCGCTTGTTGGCGATTTGGCTAACACTTGCGTTCTGGTGGTGCAGGTGGCCGACCAGGTTGCGGTCGGATTGGCTGCCCCGATCGTGACGCAGGCGTTGAGCGCGTTGGGTGTCGCCCAGCCGTTTGATGCGACTCCTACGGTGCGGGTGTATTCGATTGATCCGTCTACGGGAACGGAAACGGACGAGGTGGCGTCTGCGGCGATGGGGCAGATCGGTGCGACCGATTCGTGGTCGTATTCGTGGGTGCCGTCTGCGGCGGGGACGTTTGTGGTGTCGGTGGTTGGCGAGTGTGCGGGCGTTGTGAGGGTGGAGGCGGTGTCGGTGTCGGCTCGGCCGAAGTTCGATCCTGTCGCTTTGGCGCTGTACGGCCAGTTGGTTTCGCGGTTCTGACCGCCGCAGCCCCGACGGCGACGGCAGGTTGGGACAGTTTGTCTTATCTAGTAGGGGGTGTTTATCGCCGCCGTCAGGTCACCGCGATGGTGACCTTCACCCAAGAGAGCAACCCGAGAAGGACTCTGTGGACGAATATATGGGCGAAACGGCCGACACGGCCGTTTCGGACGAAGGGTTTCAGGGCGAGACCGATCTGGCCGCAAGTCAGGACATCGGTACCGAAACAGCAGACCCTTCCGCTGCTAGCCAATATTTCACCGTGAAAGTAGGCGGGGAAGACGTTCAGGTTTCGTTGGACGAAGCGCTGAACGGCTACATGCGTCAAAGCGACTACACGCAGAAGACGCAGGCGTTGGCAGAGCAACGTGACTCGTTGACATATGCGGAGGAGATCCGCAACGCGTTGGAACAAGACCCTGAACGGGCCATCCAGGCGTTGCAGGTCGCATATTTGGGGGCGCAGGAGCCGCAGATGATGCGGCCCGAACCTCAAGTTCAGGACACCGAAGCCGACTGGCAAGACCCTGACGAAGCGTTCCGCAGCCGTGTTGAGGAGTTCATGCAGCAGCAGGAAATGCGGACGTTTGAACAGAAAGTTGAACTTGAACTGCAAGCGATGCACCAGCAGTTCGGCCAGTTTGACGATCTGCAAGTGCTGCAATATGCGGTGGAGCGTGGCATCCCGTCGGTGACGGAAGCGGCGAAGGCTTTCGTGGTGGACAGGGTGTTGGCTCAGGCCCAACGGCAACAGGCCCAACAGCAGGCCCAGCAGCGGAAGGCGTCAGCGCCGCCCGTTGCGGGAGGCCGCGGGGTCGCTGGCGGGACCGTGCAGCCTGGCGGGGTGACTGCCCCTACAAGCGTCCGCGATGCGCTTGCTCTCGCAGAGCAGGCGCACGGAATGACCTTGTAATCGTCTAAATGTTTATTCTCGGAAGGGGACGGCGATGGCTGCTGATACCAGTTCGCTGAACTACGACTCGCTACTTGCGACAACTCTTTACAACTACCGTAACACGCTGGAAGATAACGTCTTCCAGGCCCGACCGATGCTGAACTGGCTGAAGTCGAAGAACCGTATCAAGACTTACACGGGCGGTGCCCGTATCGTCATCCCGATCATTGAGGGGTCGAACAGCACGGCGGGTACATACAGCATGTATGACACGCTTTCGACTGCCCCGCAGGATGGGATGACTGCCGCCGAGTACCTGTGGCGGCAGGCTGCCGTGTCCGTTGCTATCGCTGGCCTTGAGGAAGCGCAGAACAACGGCAAGGAAGCGATCATCGACCTTCTCGAAGCGAAGGTGATGCAGGCCGAGGAATCGCTGTCGGACCTGCTGGTCAAGCAGTTCCTCGGGAACGGCACGACCACGAACGCGTGGAATGGTCTTGCGAACATCGTTGACAGCGGCATTGCGCTTGGTGGCCTGGACGTAAGTAACCACGCCACTTGGGCGTCGGTGGAGACGGACCTGAGTTCAGGCCCGTTGACGATTGCTGCGATGTCGGCGGCGTGGAACGATGTCGCTCAGGGTGGCACGGACACTCCTGACTTCATCCTCACTTCGCAGGATCTGTGGGAGAAGTACGAGTCGCTGTTGCAGCCGCAACTGCGTTACTCGGACCCTGCGACCGCGGATGCTGGTTTCGTGAACCTGCTGTACCGTGGCGCTCCTGTCACTTGGGATGTGGCGGTGGACAACTCGTCGTTCCTGTCGGGTTACACCTACGACAGCGGCCCTGTCTACTTCCTGAACTCGAAGCACCTGTGGATCGCACGCCACTCGCAGAAGTGGTTTACGAACACTTCGTTCCAGCGGCCCACGAACCAGGACGCACGGTACGCACAGATTCTGTGCTACGGCAACTTGGTGACGAACAGCCGTCGGCGTCTCGGCAAGATCACGGGCGCGACGGTCTAACCGCTGGGTTTGGGGGACGGCCTCACGAGGGCCGTCCCCCCCTTCCAATGTTCTGAAAGGAACTTATTATGTCAGCAGCCTCTACTGCTAAGAGTGCCCAGCATCGCGGCGAGGAGTTGGTGCGTACCGCTGGTGTCAAGGCTATTACTGCCACTTCGGCTACTTCGGTGACCGTACCGTCGATCACGGACCCTGACATCGCGAAGGTAGATGTGACGGTGTCTGGTGTTGCGGTCGGCGACATGGTACTTGTCGCTCCGCTGGAAGCCCTTCCCACCAACTGTCGTTTGCAGGGTGCGTTTGTGACTGCGACGGACACGGTGACGTTCGTGTTCGGTACGGAGGGCGGGAGCGTTACGGGTGCGGCCAAGACGTTCGATATCCTCATCTTTGATCGGACCTGATAACTCGTGGCGACGGCAGATATCAGTAAGAGCGGCCAGCATCTGCTGGAGAACTTGATTGTTGCTACGGGCGGGGACAGTTTCGCCCTGCTGGAGGACTTGTCGGCCGATGAGGGCGTGCAGGGTTTCCTTACGGCAACGAACGCTGCGTTCGATCTTCCTTCGATCGGCACTCTCGCGAACGGTTCTGCCGATGTGGCTATTACGGGTGTGGCGGCTGGCGACGTTGCGTTCGTCAACTTCCGCACCGCGGTCAGCGGTGGCCTTGTGTTTGTTGGGGCGACGACGGGCACCGACAAGGTGACGTTGACGTTCTACAACACGACTAACGGCTCCGTCGATAACGCGTCGGTCAATGTTGACATTGTGGTATTTGACCTGACTTGACTTTCACCACACTTTCGGGTGTGACTGATTGGAGATAACTGATGGCAGTTACTTGGACTGCGAGCGCACCGCATGCAACTGCGGTGAAGGAAGTGCAGAAGGCTGGAATCGGCTCGGGTTATGGGGCGTCTGGCGCGTCGGTGTTCGAAACGTTGAAGTGGCCTGGTAATAAGCGGGCGGTGCTGACGAAACTTACTGCGTCGGGCACTTACACGACGGGTGGCGATGCGTTCAATGAGGCGACGGTCGGCCTGAAGGAAATCCATGCGGCGTTTGTGGTCGGTTCCCCGACCACGAACGTGAAGCCTGTAAACAAGGGCGATTCGTCGTTCACAATGTTGTGTACGACGCCTGGCACTCCGAAGGTCCAACTGTTCGATGAGGGCACCGAAACGGCGAATGCGACGACGGTCACGAACTTTGCGGTGCATGTGATCCTTGTTGGTATCTGATGGGTGCTGAGCGGCGTCCTGTGAATCATGGTGGTGTGGAGGGTGCCCGCCCGTATGGGGTGGCGGGCGTCGTTCCTGCCGATGCGGTGACGACAACGTACCGTCCGCATGGGAACGGCCGACTGCATGTGTCGGACACGCCGTTTGTGCAGCCGTATGCGGAACGTCCGACTTGTCAGGGGACTCGTACGGACGGTAAGGCTTGTGGGGCGAAGGCGCAGCCTGGCGGCACGCATTGTTCGGCTCACGATCCGTCCCAATAGTAGACGGCGACGGCAGGGGACGGAGACTCCCTCAAGGAGTCGGTCGTCCCCGCCAGGGGACGTAGGAGGGGGTTTGGGTGCCTAGCCCGATGACCGCCCAACAGTTACGCGATTATGTGCGTAACTTTCTGGACACGGACGCTGAGGAAGTCCCTGATGTCCTGTTGGACGTTTGGATGAATGAGGGGGTCGCCCGCATTCAGCGGACGATCCCTTCTTGGTCGTTCTTTGAGACTTCTTGGTCGGTGACGACCGATGAGGCTGAGATTCCGTTCGCCCAGTTTGATCCGTCGGTCGATTCGGTCACCTCGGTTGAGGGGCCTGATTGGATGTTGCGTTATTTGCCGCATGCTCAGGCGGTGGCAAAGTATGCGTGGGGTGATGTGACGGGCGTCGCGTACGAGTTTAGTGTGTCTCGTACGGAGGGGCAGGGGCCGTTTCTGCGGTTGTGGCCGACTCCTTCGGCGTCTGCGACGTATGTGGTGCGTGGCTATCGGGTGGCGGCTGATGTGGTGGCTGCGACGGACAGCCCTGATCTTCCTGAGGAGATCCATCCGTTGGTTGCGGAGTGGATGTTGGCTCGGGCGTTTGAGCAGCAGGACGATTTGCAGATGTCTGTGCAGAAGCAGCAGATGTTTGAACGTCAGTTGGATGTGTTTCGCCGTCAGTACATGCGGGCGATGACGCCTGATGTGCAGCAGATTGGTGGCGGGGCTGGTTTGCAGTTGTCGGGACGTTTACGTTTCCCGTGGGAGTAGGCGATGCCTCAGCGGGTCCGTTCGTTGGAACGGAAAGATTTCACGGGCGGTTTGAACGTCGTTGATGATGCGTTTCAACTGTCGGAGAATGAGACTCCTGACTGTTTGAATGTGCAGTTGTTGCCGCGTGGCGGGTTCCAGTTGAGGAACCCGCTTGTGTTGTTCTCGAAAGATCCGTTTGCGGTCGGGTCTGTGAAGAACATTTGGCCGTTCTATGGGACGGGTGTGCCGCAGGTTGTGGTGCAGACGGCTGATGGGCTGTCGGTTGGGGATGGTGCGGGCGCGTTTGTGGCGGTGCCGCAGCCTGGTGGTACGGGCACGATTTCGGGTCGTTCTCGTGCGGCTTCGTTGGCTCGTACGTCTACGGGCGTGTCGTATTTGTATGTGCAGCGGAATGTGGAACGTCAGGCGACGAGGTTTGATGGGTCGCAGGTTATTGTTCTGACGGATTCGCATGGGGCTTATAACGATGTGTTGGCGTCGCCTGCGGCTGGACATATGCCGAAGGCGAAGTTGGTTGTGGCTCATGCGAACTATCTGTTTCATGGGTGGACGTTGGAGGGTGCTACTTCGTTTCCGTCTCGTTTGCGGTGGTCGCATCCTGGTGAGCCTGAGGATTATCGGACTGACGATTGGGTGGATGTCGGTCTGGATGATGGGGATGAGATTACGGCGTTGGTGTCGTTCGGGCAGGCGCTGTTTGTGTTCAAGCACCGTTCGGTGTGGCGGCTTTCTGGTTATGATCCTGACACTTTCCAGTTGCAGAAGATTGCTGATGGGGTGGGGTGCGTTTCGCAGGAGGCTGTGGTCGCGTCTTCTCAGGGTTTGTTCTGGTTCGATGGGACGCAGGGCATGTTTACGTTGGGGGATGGCCGTCCGCGTTGGATTTGGCAGAAGTTGGCGTCCTTGTTGTTGGACGGGTCGATTTCGCGGTCGTCGCTTGATGGTGTGACGGTCGGCTGGTTGGATAACCGTCTGTTTGTGGCGGTGCCGTGGGATTCGGCGACGGTGAACACTCGTCTGTTTGTGTTTGATTTGCAGGCAGGGAAGGGTGGGGCGTGGTATCCGTACGAGTTCGGTTCGCCTGATAGTCCGATTTCTGTGGGGCCGATGATCTGTTGGTCGGACGGTCCTGGGGACCGTCCGTTCTGCCTGTTGGTGGGCCGTGAGGGGCAGGGGGTGTTCCGCCTGTCGGATGATCGCCAGTTGGCGTCGGACGATTTGGGTTATGCGGCGTTTGTGGCGCAGCAGTCTGAGGTGGGCGGGCAGGATGTGTTGGGCGGTACGGCGCAGGATTTGGTGCCGTTCCGTTCATATTTGAAGACGGCTTGGTTTGCTGCGGGGATGCCGACTGTGCGGAAACGGTGGCGGCGTCCGTCGTTTGTGATGGATGCCGATTCGCAGGGGACTATCGCTGTGGATGTGTTCCACGATTATGCGGCGAATATTTCTCGCCGTTCGTTGTCGTTGGCTGTTGATCCTGCGGATAGCGGTGGGGCGTTGTGGGGTTCGGGAGCGTTGTGGGGGGCGTTCAGTTGGTCGTCGGGTTCGGTGGGCGATCAGGCGATTGTGCGCGGGTCGGCGTTGGGGAACGCGTATGCGGTCCAGTTGTTGTTCAGGGGGCCGCAGGCTCGTTGGGGTGTGAACGCTGTGGCGTTCCGATATTTGCCGAAGAAGGTGCGGTGAGATGTCTTCTGCGTCGTTGAGTTATACGATTTCGAATAACACGCCTGCTGATGCTACGGAGGTGCAGCAGAACTTTGTCGATTTGCGAGATTTCGTGAACGATGAGGTGGTGCATGTCGATGGGTCGAATGCGATGTCGGCTCCGTTGTTGCTGTCGGGGAATCCGTCGGCTGCGGCGCATGCGGTGAGGAAGGCATACACGGATGGGCCGTACGTGTTGGCGAAGAACTCGAACATGGTTTGCGGTACGGACTTTATCCATAATGACCAGAACTATTATGTGGTGAAGAACTTTCAGTCGGAGGAACGCGATTCGCATGGTGCGTTCGTTCCTGCGTCGGGCGTGTTTACCGCTCCGACCGCTGGTTTGTATCATGTTGGGTTTGTGACGGAACTGAATGTTGATGATCCGTCTGACCAACTGATTTCTAAGGCGTTGTATCGGTTTCGGGTTGCGGTCCGTAACTCGGGTGGGACGGTGCAACGGTCGGTGGATGCGTTGCGGGTCTGTCCGTATGTGCTGAACCGTGCGTGGCCGTTCGGTGCGGCGCAGGAGGGATGGTATGGCGTCCACCCGAACGACGAGCCGTTGAAGTTGGCGTCCTCTCAGGTCGTGTATTGCGAGGCTGGGAACAACATTGTGGTGCAGTGTTCGACGGGTGGTGCTGTTGCGGCGGCGAACACGTACGAATATCCGATGTTGGATAGTTTGACGATTGCGTGGCTGCACGGGTTGGGGTCATGATCAAGAACGAGAACGCTACGAAGGTGACGTTCGATGATGGGCAGGTTCGGGTTGCTGTGATCGACAAGTTGGTCCGTTTGGAACAGTTGGTTGCGTCGATTCAGGCTGCGTTAGAGGCGCAGGGCTACTACCCGTACCCGTAGGAGAGGTTGTAGGGAATGAGTGCGTTTACTATCCCGAATGTTGGTAGTGCATCGTATGCCGATCAGGCCCGCGTGTATGCGGCAGATTTCGCGATCCTGACAGCCGCGACGAACGGCACGGGCGTGTATACGGGCTGTGCGGTGACGGCGAAGTCTCCTGCGGCGATGAGGGTCGCGGTTGCGTCGGGGCAGGTGTTGATCGCGAATACGTTGGTTTCGGTGACGGGCGCTGATACTGGCACGATTATTGCGGATGGTGCGAATCCGAAGTGGTCGTTGGTTGAGGTCGATTCTGATGGGGTGTTGTCTTGGAATGAGGGGTCGGCTGCGGCCGACCCGCAGATGCCTGCCCCGTCGGGGTCGAAGGTTGTGTTGGCGGCTGTGTATGTGCCTGCGAATGTGTCGGCGTTGACTTCTTCGATGATTGTCGGGAAGGGTGTGCAGGTCGCGAACTCGTCGGTGACTGCGGCGGGCCACACTTATTATGACGATAACGGTTTGCCGTTGTCGCCGTCTGATTGGACGGCGGTGACGGAGGTCCGTCAGGTGACTGCGAATGGTGGCGGTTCGTGGACGATTGGCGATGTGGTCGGCTATTTGGATGCCGATGGTGTTCACGATGATACTTATACGTTGACGGGTACGGCCCGTCAACTGCCTGACAGTTTGGCTTTGACGATTATGGATCGTCGGGCGGGCTATTCGGCGCAGGCGCAGGGGGCGGCGTACAAAGAGTCGGGTTATGCGGCCCATTCGTCTACGGGGACGGCGGCGGGGCAGGCTGCTGCACAGAATGTTCCGCGTGCGACGAGGTGGACGAGTGCGGCTTCGGCGGGGGCGGCGGCTGGGACTTCTACTTCGGTTGCGCCTGTGTGTCGGGGGGCTGGTACCGATTGGGTCGGGTCGGGGTTTGTGGCGTCCGCGACGTTCAACTTTACTGATGTGTCGTATGACGAGTCGGGCGCTTCGACTGGTTCGCGGTTGGGGTTTGGTTTGTCGTCTACGACGATTGCGACGGCTTTGAGTGCCGATACGGTGTCGGGCCATTTCGTCGGGTTTGTGCGTAGGTCTGTGAATGGTGGTGCTGCGGACACTTATTGGACGTTGTTGTCGCGTGACGGGTCGAATGTGTCTACGTCGGCGACGACGGTGACGTTCTATCCGCAACGGTGGTATTCGATGCAGGTGGGGATGGTTGCGGGCGGGACGGCGGTCCATTGGAAGATCTGGGATCGTACTGCGGGGACGGAAACGTCTGGTGTGTGGTCGCCAACATATATGCCGTCGGCTTCAACGATGCTGTTTCCGATGGTCGGTTTGGTGACGGTGGATGCTACGGGAAGGGCGGTTGACATCAACCGTTTGCAGGTGATCGGCTGATGTTGTATCCGTCGGTGGCCCGCCAGCCGAAGCCCGCTATTGAAGATTTGGATACGGCCACTTGGCGTGGCCGTCAGTGGGTCGGTGCGGACTGTACTGCGATGACGGTCGCTTGGGATGGGACTGTCCTCATGTTCTGTGGCGACACCTATATGGGTCGTGTGCCGCAGATGCCTGATGGGCCCGTACCGTCTGGCTGTCCGTTTACGAACAACAGTTTGTTGTTCTGGCGGCAGGGGACGTTCGGTGTCCGCTATCAGGGCGGCACGAACATTTATGGGGCACGGAAGCCGTATGTGCCTGGGTTCTTGTCGCCGTCTCCTGGCGGGTTCCGTTGGCCTGCGGGCGCGTGGGTGGATGTGGACAATAAGGTCCATGCGTTCTTTGCGGGCTATACGGGCAATATCTTTACGGGCTATGAGGCGGCGACGTTAGGTGAGGTGACGGTCGATCCTGTGACGTTGATGCCTGGCGTGTGGGCGGCAAGTTCAGGTTTGGGGCCGACGACGGTTGGTGGCCTTCAGGTCACTTGGGGGCAGGCTGTTTCGTTTGACGAAACTTACCAGTATGTGTATGGGGCGGTGCAGCATGTTGGTGATGGGTACAGGGTTGTTGTCGCTCGTCGTGGACGAGGCACGACGGGCACTCCCACCTATTGGGATGGGGCTACCTGGTCGGCTGCTGTGGCGGATGTGGCCGAGTTGGGGCCGACACCTGGGAACTCGTTTACGGTGTTGCCCCATCCTGCGGGCGGCTTGCTGTTGACTTCGTGCCGTAAGGGACTGTTGTCGAACAAGGTTGCTGCGTGGTGGGCGGCAAGCCCGACGGGGTCGTGGACAGATTTGGGGGATCTTTATACGGTCCCCACAGTGTGGGCCGACCAATATAACTATGGTGGCTTGTCGTACCGTCAGGGCAATATGTTGCGGCTGCTGTATAACTTGAATGGTGATGGTGTGTTGAACGATTATCGTCGCTATGGGGTCAGGTGGGCTGAGGTGCCTTTCCCTGCCCGCCCGTAGGAGGTTTGTGTTGTGGTGAATCCGTTTAGCCCTGAGGCGTTAGATTATTATCGTCGTGTGGGCGAGCAGGAGAAGGCCGACCCGTTGGGTGCGCCTTTGCGGGTGTCGGCGAATGCCGATTTGCAGTTTGCGAATCAGCGGCAGGCTGCCGAGGATGTGTATGGGCAGCAGTCTGCGAATAATGCGTATGGTCGGGCGACTACGGCTGCTGATTATATTCGCCGCCTTCGCGATTTCAACTTTCAGCAGGACAAGTTCCGTGAGGGGCTGCCTGGACGGTTCAACCGTCGGGGCATGTTGGGTTCGGGTGTTTGGCAGCATGGCCTGAAAGATTATGCGCTGTTGCGTGCCCGTCAGGGTGGCGACTTGCAGGAGCAGCGTGCTCGGGCGTTGGGACAGTATGACGTAAATGAACAGATGTTGCTGAAACAGAAGTTGTTTGCGTTGGCACAGTTGGAGGCGCAACGTCAGATGATGATGAATCAGATGGCCGCACAGCGGATCGGGGGTGGTGGACAATGAGTCATCCCAATGGGGAGCATCGTAGCGCGTGGGACATGCTCCTGAATGGGCCTCAGCGGGCCGCGGCGCGGGCAGAGCGTGAGGCGAACGAGAAGAAATGGTTGGAGGCGATGGCTTACAACCAGGACATGGAGAATACAAATAAGGCGACCGTTGAAGCCGAGGCGATTCTGAATGGGACGGGACCGTACGGCTATGGCGGCGGCGGGGGCGGCTATGGCGGCGGCGGCGGTGGCGGTGGCCGTTCTCGCGCACAGTTGATCGCCGACCTGTCGAAAGTGTTCGAGTCGGGAAAGCAGGGGGTGACCAATGCTGGTTCGGCCGCACAGGCACAGTTGTCGGCGTTGATCGACCAGATGCGTCGCCGCAACAAAGATCTGTTGTCGGCGAACGCCGCCCCCTACAGGGATGGGTTGGGGCAGAATCAAGCGTTGCTCGCCCAACTTTCTGCCGATCTTGGCCGTCAGGGCGCTTCGACGGCGGGGGTGGGGTCGGAGATGGCGTTGCGTGATGCTGCGATGCGTGACGCTCAGGCCCGCCAACAGTCGTTGATGGGCCAGTATGGGCAGCAGTTCGAACAGTCGTTGGGTGTGCGCCAGTTGGCGTCGGCGCAGGCCCAACAGAACGCGTTGCAGGACCTTGAACGAATGTACGCGGCGTCTAAACAGCGCCTCGGATAGCAGGAGATAGTTGTGGACCCTGAAGAATACGACCCTGAAGATTACGGTTACGACGCGAACGGCAATGTTGTGCTGTTCGATAGTGGCGGCGGCTACAGCGGGGGCGGCTACCAGTTTCCTGACTATAGCGGCGAGATGGGCGACTATCCGTTCTTTCAGGATCAGCCGTTGGGGCCGTCGAAGCCGATGTCTTCTTCTTCGATCATTTCGTTGAACAAGTATGTTGACGCGCCGAAACAGGTTCCTACGGTCGATTGGGGCCGTCTGTTGGAAGCGGAACAGAAACGGTTCTCTGACGACGGTCGCAGCGGCATCAACCCGAACGATCCGTTCGCACAGCAGATCGTGTCGAACTATCTGAACGATCTGGCTGCTAACCGTACGTCGGTGGAGGAAGCGAAACGGAACTTTATGTTCCGTTCGGGTCTTGGTACCGTGCCTGGTGGCCCTGCTCCCGACCCGAATGGCGACTTTCGGAAACTGTCGAAAGAACAACAGTTGGCTGTTGCCCGCATATTCGATATGGGCCAACAGTCGTTGGAGCGGCAGCGGCAGGCGCAGCCTTCTGAACTGGAGCGGAAGAAACGGTATTTGCATGTCTTGCAGCAGATGATTTCACTGCGCCAGCGGGCGAAGTAGACGACAGATGGCAGAGCCGACTTACAATCCTGCGGAACAGTTCAGACGGTCGATGGAGCGGTTTGCGCCGCCGCCGAAACCTGCCGTTCGACGGTCAGGTTCGGCAGGTTGGAGCGGCCCTGCAGCGTACGCGACGGGCGGTGGCGGCGGGGGCGGCTGGCGGGAGCGGCTCGCTGGCCCGTTGTCTGCGTTGGGGTATGTGTTCGACGTTGTTGATGTTCCTCGTGCGTTCGTGTTCTCGGCGATCAACGAGGTTGCACAGTTGTCGAACAACCCTGCTGGCGGCGGCATGTTGCTGGGCCAGTCGGACGACGATGCGTCGTTCAAAGACCTGTTCGAGCAGACGTTCGATAAGAAGAAACGGATTTACGGCCGCGATTGGATTGAGGGCAGTCCCGAACATGGGATAGTAAAGAGTCCACTGGCCGACCATATGCCCGATTGGGCGGTGGCGGCTACGGGGTTTGGTGTCGATCTGGCGTTCGACCCTTTGACGTATGTGGGCGGTGCAGGTGTAGCGAAGGCGGGGGCGAAGGTTACTGCGACTCGTGTTGCGGAGGCTGCCGCTGATGACATTGCCCGTACGGCAGAGCGGGCTGCCGCCCGCAAGTTGGGGGAACAGGCCGTTGGCGATGTTGGCGAGCAGGCTGCGAAGCAGGTTGCGGAGTCTGCGGCGCAGGGTGCAGCGAAAGGCGGTCTGGAACGGACGTTGGCGAATCAGGCTGCGAAACAGGCTGACGATGCCGCAAAGTTACGTGCCGAGATTGCTAAGACCCTTGCGGAGGGCGGCGACCTGAAGCAAGGGAAGATGATCCGTCTGGTTGCCGATGACCCTGAGGTTGCGAAGGCTATCGAAGCGGGCCAGCAGGCGGTGGCGAAGGCTCGCCGTACGAAACTGTCGGAGTTGACCGCCGAGGAGATGGCAAGGTATTTGCCGAACGAACAGCGCGGTTTGCAGTTCGCAGGGTTGGGGGTGATCCCTGGGACGGGATCGAAGGCAGGTCAGGCGTTCGGGGAACTGTATGCGAAGGGTTCAGCGAAGGCTGCCGATCTTGTGTCGCACACGGTCGGGCGGGCGTTCGGGACGAACGTCGCGTTGCGGGATCTTGCACGGTCGGGGAAACCTGAGGAGGCTTGGGGGGCCGTCTGGAAACAGATCGGCGCGGACCGTGCGCGGGCCGAGGCAAGAACTCTTTCTACGAAATGGTGGAATGATGCTCACCATGCGTTGAAGGGGTTCTCTGACGACGAGATGGATTCGTTGCCGAAGGCGTTGGAGGGCGATCAGGCGGCTGTGAAGGCGTTGGGTGGGGACAGGGTCGCTCCTGTCCGTAAACTGTTGGACGAGATCGCAGCCCACGAGAAGGCTACGGGCGCGAATATCAACATCATTGAGGATTATATTCCGCGCCGTCTGCATGGCGATCCGAAAGTTCGGGACGCTCTCCGCAAGTTGGGGCTTCTTGCGAAGAAGGGCGGGAATGCGAACCCGTTGGCGATCCACGAACGTGCCCGTTCGTTGGTTGCCGACAGTCAGGGTTTCTACCATTTCGGCGGCGAGTCGTTCAAGGCGGCGAATAACGCTGAGGTGACGGCGAAGGTGACGGAGATTGCCCGCCGCATGTTGGAGCAGGTCGATCCCGAGTTGGCGAAGAACTTCGATGGGTTCTTCAACACGGACATGCGGGAAACGTTGGCTCACTATATCAAGCAGGCTGCGAACCGCAGTTCGGAACGTATCGCTGCGACTGAACTGTTCAACAAGGGCCTGTTGGGTGAGGTGAGTAGGGTCCGAAAGTTGACGCCTGCGGCGGCGAAAGAGTCTCGTACGGTCGGGAACCAGTTGGTCCGTCAGGTGCAGAACACGGTCGGTTTGCGGGCCGTGTTGGATGATCTTGACGGGGAGATCCGTCGTCTGGCTGAGGGGCTGGTGCGGGGCAGACAGTCCCAGTTGCGGCTGTCTGCCGC
>Ga0075471_10000645_pt1 | contig 21252 bp, 21 predicted proteins | sample DEB19_08_DNA_2_FD_74787 | JGI IMG/M metagenome (GOLD analysis project Ga0075471, IMG submission 74787) | Aqueous microbial communities from the Delaware River and Bay under freshwater to marine salinity gradient to study organic matter... | ecosystem: Environmental > Aquatic > Marine > Coastal ... | reverse complement strand
CCGGCTGGTTCGAACTCGCCACCGACCGGCTGGGCGACCTTTACCACGACATTTTGGACTGGTCCTTGAGGCACAAGCTGACCACCCTGGCCATGGCCGCGCTGATCTTTGTGGGCAGCTTGCTGATGGTGCCGCTTTTGGGAACCGAGTTTGTTCCGAAGGCCGACTATTCGGAGACCACCATCAATTTCAATACTCCGATCGGCTCCTCGATCGAAGCCACCGAGGCCAAAGCCCGCCAGGTGGAGGCCATCCTGCATGAATTACCTGAGGTGAAGTACACAGTCTCAACCATCAATACCGGCAGCGCGCAGGGCAAGATTTACGCTAGTGTGTATGTCCGCCTGGTTGACCGCAAGGACCGCAAACGCAATGTCGATCAGATGTCAGCTGCGCTCAGAAGCCGCCTCCAACAGGTGCCTGGCATCACGGTCACCCATGTCGGATTGCTCGATCCGGTCGGCGGCAACAAGCAGATTGAGTTTTCACTTCAAGGTTCGGACCTCAAGGAGCTGGAGCGCCTGACCCAACTGGTCATGGAGAAGATTGGCAACATCCCCGGCCTGGTGGACCTAGACTCCAGCATCAAGCCTGACAAGCCGACCATCGATATCAGGGTGAACCGCGACCTTGCTTCTGACCTGGGACTCAATGTTGCGCAAATTGGCAGCACTCTGCGGGCCCTGGTGGATGGGACCAATGTCGGCAACTGGCGCGCACCCAATGACCAGACCTATGACGTCAAGGTACGGTTATCACCTGAGGCGCGCAACATGCCACAGGACCTCGCGCGTCTGCCGGTCATGGCAAGCCCCCTACCTGACGGCTCCAATCGAATCATCCGCCTCAACCAGGTGGCGCAGGTACTTGAATCGACCGGCCCCAACCAGATCAACCGGCGCGATCTCTCACGTGAGGTTGCCATCAACGCCAACACTTTTGGTCGCTCGATGGGTGAGGTCTCTGGTGACATCCGGCGTGCGCTTGACAGCATTCAATTCCCGCCAGGCTACCGTTACCAGTTTGGCGGATCCACCAAGAACATGACTGAATCTTTCGGCTATGCCCTGTCGGCCTTGGCGCTGGCCGTTATCTTCATCTACATGATCCTGGCCAGCCAGTTCAAGAGCTTTCTGCAACCACTGGCACTGATGACCTCCTTACCCCTGACCCTGATTGGTGTGGTCCTGACGCTCATGATGTTTGGCTCGGCCTTGTCCTTGTTTTCCATCATTGGGGTGGTGATGTTGATGGGTCTGGTGACCAAAAATGCGATTTTGCTGGTGGACTTTGCAATCCGCTCGCGTGCTGAGCGGGCCGGGCCCGATGGCCAACCCATCCCGGGGCTTGACCGCAGCGCGGCGTTGCTGATGGCCGCCCGGGTCCGCCTGCGCCCGATCATGATGACCACCCTGGCCATGATATTTGGCATGGTGCCTCTGGCTTTTGCCTTGTCTGAAGGCTCGGAGCAGCGTGCCCCCATGGGACAGGCGGTGATCGGCGGCGTGATCACCTCATCACTGCTCACCCTGGTGGTCGTGCCAGTGGTTTACTGCTATCTCGATGATTTGTCACAGTGGCTGCGCAAGCGCCTGATCGGGCGACAATAGGCGTTTAGGCAAGAAATTCTGCAATCCATTAGAATACCCCTTGGAGTATATTAAGTGAACTTGGAAAAAGCCCGTTTCAACATGATCCAGCAGCAGATCCGCCCTTGGGATGTGCTGGACAACGATCTACTGGAACTCTTGTCAGTGGTTCGCCGCGAGAACTTTGTTCCGGCTGTCCACAAGGGTCTGGCCTTCGCCGACATCGAAATCCCACTCAGAGGATCCTCCGAGCTTGCCATGCGCCTGGGACAGTGCATGCTGGCCCCGAAAGTGGAAGCGCGCCTGTTGCAGGATGCTGCGGTACAGGCGCATGAAAGAGTGCTGGAAATTGGCACCGGCTCGGGCTATATGGCGGCCCTGCTGGCCCACCGCGCCCAACGGGTGATCACCCTGGAAATTGAACCGGAACTGGTGGCGATGGCCAGAACCAACCTGCAAACAGCCGGCGTTCAAAATGTGGAGGTTCGACAGGCCGATGGCGCCTCAGGCGCACCGGTAGAAGCCCCTTTTGATGTCATCATGCTCAGCGGCTCGGTCGCCGAAGTACCCCAGTGGTTGCTGCAAAGCCTCAAGCCCGGCGGTCGTCTGGTGGCCATCGTGGGCGATGAGCCCGTCATGTGCGCCACTACCTGGACCCGGGGTCAGACCGATGGGTTTAGCCATAACCAAAACTGGGATACGTTGGCACCTCGCCTGCTCAACTTTCCTGAACATTCCCATTTCAACTTTTAAACCAATCGACAGGCACGCGCATGATCGAAAACATTCACCCGGGTGACTTACAGAGCTGGCTCGAAAAAATGCGGCCGCTGGGTCAACCCATCGTACTGGATGTTCGCGAACCCAGTGAACTTCAACGTGCCAGCGTCAATGTCAATGGCTTCGAACTGGTTCATATTCCCATGGGCGTGATACCGCCCCGACTCAATGAACTCGACCCCGAGCGCCCGGTAGCCTGTCTGTGTCATCATGGCGGCCGCAGCATGCGGGTCGCCGCCTTTCTTGAATACCAGGGCTTCAAGCATGTCGCCAATATCACCGGAGGTATCAATGCCTGGTCCAGCCAGCTTGACCCCAATGTCCCGCGTTACTAAGATGAAAATCACCATGAACAAGCTTTTTCTCTTGTCCCCGGCCTTGCTTGTGACAGCCGGCCTTGGCGTGCCCGCACAGGCACAAAGCCTTGCCGAGCTCTATGAATCAGCTCGCAGTTACGATGCAGCCTACCAGTCAGCACAGGCCCAGTACGATGCCAACAAATACAAGGCTGAGCAGGCCAGGGCCGGATTACTGCCCACGGTAAATCTCTCTGCCAATGCCAGCCAGTCGCAGCGTAACCTGAGTTCTGGTGCTCCACAGGACATCAGTTACGGCACACAAAACGCCACTGTCAGCGCCAGCCAGCCTCTCTACCGCCCAGCCAACCAGGCCACCTTTGATCAGGGCCAGCGCCAGCTTGAGCAGTCGCAGGCACAGTTGCAGGCGGCCGAGCAGGATCTGATCGTTCGGGTCAGCCAGGCCTATTTCGATGTCTTGGCGGCCCAGGACAACCTGGCCTTTGTCCAGGCGCAGAAGACAGCCGTGTCCGAACAGCTCGCCTCAGCCAAGCGCAATTTTGAAGTTGGCACAGCCACCATCACCGACACCCGTGAAGCGCAGGCCCGTTACGACCTGGTACTGGCGCAGGAAATTGCTGCCGAAAATGATCTGCGCGTGAAAAAACTGGCGCTCGACCAGTTGGTCGGCAAAACCTCGACCACGCCCAAACCCTTGCAGACTGCCAGCTTGCCCCAGCCCATGCCGCAGGATCTCAATACCTGGGTAAAGCAGGCCGAGCAGGATCACCCCAGCGTTCGGCAAAACCGAATTGCTTTGGATGTGGCAAAGCTCGAAACCGCCAAGGCGCAGGCTGGCCACAAGCCCACCCTGGACCTGACCGCCAGCCTGTTCACCAACCGCAACCTGGCAGGCTCCGATATAGCCTCTGTTGACTCGACATTGACCCGAACCACGGTCGGTCTGTCCTTCAATCTGCCCCTGTTTGCTGGCTATGCCACCCAGAACCGGATTAAGGAAACCCTCTTGCTGGAGGACAAAGCCCGCGCTGATCTGGACAACAGCCAACGCACTGTGGCACAGGCCACCCGCGCGGCTTACTTTGGTGTGATTTCAGGCCTGGGTCAGGTCAAGGCTTTGCAGGCGGCCGAGGCGTCAAGCCAGAGTGCACTGGATGCCAACAAGCTGGGCTATCAGGTGGGGGTGCGGATCAACATCGATGTGCTGAATTCACAGAGCCAGCTTTTCCAGACCAAGCGTGATCTGGCCAAGGCCCGCTACGACGTGCTGGTGGGCGGCCTGAAGTTGCGCCAGGCCAATGGCTCGCTCAAGCCGGATGATCTTCAGGCGGTCAACGCCTTGCTGGCCAAGTAAGCAAGCTTCTAATCTGGGCGGCCGTATGATGGGCCGCCCCCTGGTGGGCCTTTGCAAAGCGACTCGCCGCGTTAGCCATATCGCGACAACGGGCAGTATCCGCCAGCAGGTCAACCCCCGTCTGCGCGGCCTCAGCCAGTGAATTACAGCGCATGGCCGCCCCTGCGCGCAAGGCAAGTTCGGCCACTTCACTGAAATTGAAGGTATGCGGCCCCATCAACACCGGACAAGCACAGGCTGCCGCCTCTATCAGGTTCTGACCGCCCAGTGAGGCAAAACTGCCGCCCAGCAGGGCCGCATCGCTCAGCCCATAGTAGCTGGCCATTTCACCCAGCGAATCCCCCAGCCAGATATCAGCAGCGGAGGGGCGATCCTGCCAACTACTGCGCGCCGAAACGCTAAAGCCGTGTGACCGGGCGAGCGAGGCTACCTCTTCAAAACGCTGCGGATGGCGCGGCACAATCAGGCACTGTACTGCCTGCATTGCCTGGGGTTGCTCTTTCAACCAATGCAGCAAGTCCTGCTCTTCGCCTTCGCGCGAGCTGGCCAGCATCAGCACCGGTTTGGCGCTCGCTGCCCGCCAGATCCGGCCTCTGGCCAGCAGCGCCGAATCTGGCGTGGCGTCGAATTTCAGATTACCCAACACAGCCTTCACCGGCGCCCCCAGTTGGCGTAGCCGCGCCGCATCGTCCTCGGTCTGGGCCCAGACGGCCTTGAGCCTCTGGTAAGCCGGACGCACCAGCCAGCCAAAAGACAGCGACTTGCGCAAGGACTTTTCGCTCATGCGGGCATTGGCCAGCACCAGGGGCACATCGGCAGACGCACACTGCGCAGTCATGTTGGGCCAGACCTCGGTTTCCATGAGGATGCCTAGCCTGGGATGAAAATGATCCAGAAAAGCGCGCACCGCCTCGGGTGTATCCCAGGGTTGCCAGACCTGCACATCTTCTTCTGTCAACAGTCGCTCGCCTTCAGTTCGCCCAGTGGCCGTACCGCTGGTCAGCAACAAGCGCATGCCAGGCAAATGCTTACGCAAGCGCTCAAGCAAGACGGCCGCTGCACGTGTCTCTCCCAATGAAACCGCATGCACCCAGATGGTTTTTCCGTCATCCGGCCAGGGGGGCTGGCTGTAGCGCCCAAAGCGCTCTTGGATTGCATGCGAATAACCGGGTTCAAGCACAGCACGGCGGGCCAGTTTTCGCCGCAACACCGGCTGCAGGCATCTCATGAGCAAACCGTATAGACGCAATATCATGACCGGCTCACCGACTGCCAAGCCTGCCAGACCTGATCCACCGAGGGTGAAGGATTAGCATAGACGCTACGCTGGTAATCATGACCTTGAGGGCCAGTGCGCCAGGCCGTATCAAAGTTGTAGATCTGAACATGCGGCAGATTCAGGGCAACAGCGATATGACTCAGCCCGCTGTCAACGCCAATCACACCCACACAGCCCGCCAAGGCATCGGTGAGTTCACCCAGATCCAGACGTGGCCAAACGGTTGCGTTAGGCATGGCATCAGCCAGTTCGTGACTGCGCAATTCTTCCAGTGGAGAACCGTGAGGCAATGCCAACTCACAACCTGCCTCATGCAGACGCCTGGCCAACTCAATCCAATGATCGACGGGCCACAGCTTGTCTGAGCGTGAAGTGCCATGCACCAGCGCCACACAAGGACGCGCCTGCGCTTTAACAAGCGGATGACCCATCAAGCCATAGTCTTCAATCGCCGAGATCGGGTAGCCCAAGGCCTTGGCGCACAGCTCGCGCCCCCGCTGCACCGCATGCACATGCACGTCAATCCGGATGGCCATATCGGCCACCCACCGGGTAGGCACCTCATAGGCCGACCCTTCGGTTCGGTTGGCCAGGGCAAAGCGCTTGCCCTGAGCGGTAAGCCGTGCCAGCCAGGCCACCAAGGCCGACTTGGTCAGCCCCTGCAGATCAATGACTGCGTCATAGGATTCGCTGTGCAAGGCGGCACGGAAATTTCGCCACTCAAGACGGGTTAGGGCAGAAAACGGCGCCTTGCGCCAGCGCCTCTCATCGCAGGCAATGACCCGACGTACTCCCACACAGCGTTGAACCAGCGGCGCAAAATTTCGTTCCACCACCCAATCGATTTGTGCCTGCGGCAGGGCCTGACGGATATCCTGCACCACGGGCATCGTGTGCACCACATCGCCCAGGGATGACAGCTTGACCAGCAGAATTTTCAACCGAGGTCTTTCAATGGGCTGCTGCCTCAAAGTGCGCATCGGGTTTGACCGACCGCAACAGGGCCAGCATCTCCCCTTCGATGCGATGCAGGGCTTCTTCAGAATGCCCCTCGAATCGCAGGACCAGCACGGGCGTGGTGTTGGAAGCCCGGATCAGCCCGAAACCGTCAGGCCAGTCCACTCTCAGGCCATCGATGGTGTTGACCTGGGCGGGCTCCTTGAAAGCCGCCCTGCGCTGCAAGGCTTCAACCAGTTTGTGAGGTTCACCCTCGGCACATCGCACATTGAGCTCGGGTGTGGAAAAACTGGTTGGCAAAGCATTTAAGGCGGCACTGGCATTGTGCTTGTGACTGAGAATCTCCAGCAGCCGGGCCGCGGCATAGGTACCGTCATCAAAACCGTACCAGCGCTCCTTGAAGAAGATATGACCACTCATCTCGCCCCCCAGGGGCGAGTTGATCTCCTTCATTTTTGCCTTGATCAGCGAGTGGCCAGTCTTGAACATCAGGGCCTTGCCGCCGGCTGCATGAATTGCCGGAGCCAGACGCTGCGAGCATTTGACGTCAAACACAATGGTACCGCCGGGCACGCGGCTGAGGACGTCCTGCGAGAACAACATCATCTGCCGGTCAGGAAAAATATTCTGGCCATCCTCCGTGACAACGCCCAGACGGTCCCCGTCCCCGTCAAATGCCAGGCCCAACTCATAAGCGCCTGTCTGCAGCGATGCAATCAGATCACGCAGGTTCTCTGGCTTGCTGGGATCTGGATGGTGGTTGGGAAAGGTCCCATCCACTTCGCTGAAGAGTTCAGTCACCTCACAACCCAGGGCGCGCAGAATGTCTGGCGCAGAAGCACCGGCAACGCCGTTGCCGCAATCAACCACGATCTTGAGAGGACGGGCCAGCTTGATGTCACCCACGATCCGGTCACGGTAGGCTGCGAGGACATTAGCCTGCAGTACCTGACCGCCACCTTGAAGCTCCCAGGCTTCAGATTCCATGGTTGCGCGCAGGGACTGGATGTCCTCACCATAGATCGCCCGCCCGGCAAGCACCATCTTGAAGCCGTTGTAATCCGCAGGATTGTGGCTGCCGGTCACCTGAATACCGCTTTGACACAAGGTGTTAGCAGCAAAGTAGAGCATCGGTGTGGTGACCATGCCCACATCGATGACCTGCATGCCCGTCTGAGTCAAACCCCTGATGAGCGCTGCACTCAAGGACGGACCGCTCAAGCGGCCATCACGCCCAACTGCGACCTGGGTCTGGCCAACCTTTCGGGCTGCAGTGCCAAAGGCTCGTCCGAGACCCTCGGCAACCGATTCATCCAGCGTGGTTGGCACAATGCCACGTATATCGTAGGCCTTGAAGATTGAGGGGTTAACTTGCATGATCTGGGTGTCTGCCGAGAGTTTTTAGCTTGGCAGCAATTGTAGGTTGCAGTCAATTGCCTTGGGTTCAGCCTTAGCCTTAGCCACAGCCAACCACCATCACATTCAGCGATCCTTATGAAATTTGTCGCCTCCCAGATGTCATTGACCCAGTGGCATAGCCCGCTGGGTGTCATCTATCTGGCCTGTAGCCCCAAAGGTCTGACTGGGCTCTGGTTTGAAGACAGCGCTCACCGGCCGGATATGCAAGCATGGTCAAAGCACACCACCCCCTTGCATGCGCAGGCCATTGGGCAGTTGAGTGCTTATTTTTCAGCCGAACTGACCACCTTCAGCCTGCCGCTGGATCTGGACAGTGGCACCAATTTCCAGCGGGCGGTCTGGCGGGCTCTGCTCGAACTGCCCTACGGCACCACCGCCAGCTACGGCGCGTTGAGCGCGCGCATCGATCGACCGCGCGCGGTGCGCGCTGTTGGCAGCGCTATCGGTCGCAACCCACTGAGCATCATCGTGCCCTGCCATCGGGTGGTCGGCGCCGACGGTTCCCTCACCGGTTATGCCGGTGGGCTGTCACGCAAGACGGCGTTGCTCAGACTGGAAGGCGCGCTGGCTGGTGGACAGGACTGATGCAAGAGGTCACTGATGCAAGCCGACGCTGGCATAACACTGGTCCGAATCAGGGCTCAGGCAGAGAACGCAGAAACCCCGGCTTTTTCAGGGTCGGATGACGTCGGCCCCCTTCGGAGGCTTGAACTGAAAAATCTCGGCTGGCAAGCGGGGATTGAGCTCGAAGCGGGAAAAATTGAGCACCGACATCTGCCCAAAGTTATCGTTGATTTCAAGAGTGGCCAGCTCGACGCCTCGACCTGTATTTTTGAATCCGACTCGAATCGACTTCAAAGCACCCTCGCGAGACTTGGGTGTGGCTGTCAACCACTGCACGCCTTGACTTTCAGGCGCTGAGGCCAGACTGAAATCCGCTTGCAAGGCTCGGAGATCGGCAGCAGCCGCAATCAGTGCAGCGGGCGTGGCACCCAGGGCCTGCGTCTGGGGCCGAGCCGTCACCTGGTTCAGGTCCACATCATGCAGCCACAGGGTCTGCCCGTCTGCAACAATGGTCTGTTCAAAAGGCTTCTTGTAGTTGAAGCGGAACCGATTGGGGCGGACAAATTCGAAGTTGCCAATGGAGGTTTTACTTCTTGCGGCTTGCCCGTCACGGGCCGGGCTGGTAACGACCTGGACAAATTCGGCCCTTCCACTGTGGGCTGACTTCATGAAGGTCTCCAGGCTTTGCAGTCCATCTGCCTTGGCCTGCCATGCCAGGCCCAGCAACAGAATCAAGGTGCCAAGCTTCATGCTCACTCCGGCCGAGCGGGGACCAGGATTTCGCGTTGCCCGCTGGTGCTCATGGCGCTGACCAAACCAGCCTTCTCCATGTCTTCGACCAGACGAGCCGCGCGGTTGTACCCAATTTTGAGGTGTCGCTGGACCAGTGAAATACTGGCCTTGCGATTTTTCAGAACAATTTCAACCGCCTGGTCATACATCGGGTCCTTTTCACCACCTGGTGGTGTATCGCCAAATCCAGTGTCAGTGCCATCGACCGAGCCCCCTTCAAGAACACCCTCAAGATAGTCGGGCTCACCCTGCGTCTTGAGATAGCTCACCACGCGATGCACTTCATCATCACTGACGAAGGCGCCGTGGACACGGACCGGCATCCCCGTGCCGCTGGCCATGTAGAGCATGTCTCCCATGCCCAGCAGGGCCTCGGCACCCATCTGATCCAGGATGGTGCGGCTGTCAATCTTGCTGCTGACTTGAAATGCAATTCGGGTCGGGATATTGGCCTTGATCAACCCGGTAATCACATCCACGCTGGGCCGCTGGGTAGCCAGAATCAGGTGGATGCCGGCGGCACGAGCCTTTTGCGCTAGACGGGCAATCAGTTCCTCGATCTTTTTGCCCACCACCATCATCAGGTCAGCCAGTTCGTCAATCACCACCACGATATGGGGCAGTCGGTTGAGGGGCTCGGGGCTGTCAGGCGTCAGGCTAAAGGGGTTGTATAAAAATTCTCCCCGCTGCCTGGCCTCTTCAATCTTGCTGTTGTAACCCGCCAGGTTTCGCACGCCCAGTTTGCTCATCAATTTGTAGCGTCGCTCCATCTCCCCAACGCACCAGTTCAGCCCATGGGCTGCCTGCTTCATGTCAGTTACCACGGGTGCCAACAAATGCGGTATGCCTTCATAAACCGACATTTCCAGCATCTTGGGGTCGATCATCAACAGGCGCACATCGCGGGCTTCGGCCTTGTACAACAAGGAGAGAATCATGGCGTTGATGCCAACCGACTTGCCGGCACCCGTTGTCCCCGCTACCAGGACATGAGGCATCTTGGCCAGATCAGCCACCACCGGATTGCCAACAATGTCCTTGCCCAGCCCGATCGTGAGCAGCGAACGGGCCTCGTTGTAAACCTGAGAGCCAAGAATTTCAGACAGGCGAATGGACTGCCGCTTCGAATTAGGCAATTCCAGCGCCATGTAATTCTTTCCGGGAATGGTTTCTACCACCCGGATTGATACCAGACTGAGCGAGCGGGCCAGGTCCTTGGCCAGATTGACAATCTGAGACCCCTTGACCCCGGTCGCTGGCTCGATCTCATAGCGGGTGATCACCGGCCCGGGTTGGGCCAGCACAACGCGCACCTCGACACCAAAGTCTCTGAGCTTCTTCTCGATCAGGCGACTGGTCATCTCCAGGGACTCAGCATCAATGCCCTCCGGCTTGGATTGCACGCTGTCGAGCAGATCAACCTGGGGTAACCTGGAATCAGGCATTTCACTGAACAGGGGTTTTTGTCGCTCCTTGACGACCCTTTCGCTTTGAGGCACTTCGAGCAGCACGGGTTCAATCAATACCGGCGATGGGTGATGTTCAATGATTTCTTCACGCTGCTCAGACACCACCTCTTCCCGTTCACGGGCAGCCTGTTGGCCCATAGCCACATCCTCATCGATCTCCCGCCTCTCGCGGCGGGACTCAATCAGCCCGTCTATCGCTGCGCCGATGCGTTCGGCCAATTGCCCCCATGAGAAGCGCAGCACAAACGCCATGCCCAGGACTAGAAATCCAATGGCCAGCAGAGTAGAGCCCGGAAATCCCAACCAACGTACAGACTGCTCACCCAGCCAGATACCCAGGGCACCGCCACTGGCGCCGGGAAGTTTCAGATCCAGATGATGAAAGCGTGACCATTCAATCACCGAACTGGCCGCCAGCACGAGCACCATGCCCAGCCAAAATCCGACCCTGCCTCGAAAAAACCGCACCAGCCAGGACAAAGAACCAGCGTCATCGGCAGGAGCCAGTTCCGGTCCATGCAACCATTTCAATAACCCCGAAACCCACACCCTCAAGCCAGCCAGCCAACACCACCAGCTAGAAAAACCCAGCAGAAAGTAAGAGCTATCGGCCAGCCAGGCCCCCAGTCGACCTCCGTAATTCTGTAGGCCACCTCCAGCACCCGAAGTCGACCAGGCTGCATCGTTGGGGCTGTAGCTGATAGCGGCCAGCAGCCAGAAGGAAAGCAGTAAAAAACCAAGGATCAACATCGCTTCGGTGGCAAACCGGCTCCAGCCTGTACGAACCGGCTGGTCCTCAGAGGTATGGGAACTGCTGAGCGTGTTGAGCGAATAGGTCATGGGCACCCTGAAATTCTGAATGGTCCTGGTAGCGGGATAGGTCGTTCAGGCCGCCAGTCAGTCAGCAACCATCCCACCAAAATTGACTGGTGAATCTGCGGCGGGACAGCCGCGGGTAAAAAATCGTTCTTACAATGCAAGCTTTTGATTCCTGCAACATCAGCCTTGCGGGATGATTCGGCTCCTATTGAGCCGATTTGACTTTAATCGGCTTTATGGCCGGATTTCCAATAGGTATCTAAGAATGTCACAAAACAAACACGCCAAGGTCCTGATTCTAGGCTCTGGGCCTGCTGGCTATACCGCCGCTGTCTATGCGGCACGCGCCAACCTGAACCCGGTTTTGATCACCGGTATCGCCCAGGGCGGTCAACTGATGACCACCACTGATGTGGATAACTGGCCCGCAGATGCCGAGGGGGTTCAGGGTCCGGACCTGATGCAGCGGTTTCAGGCTCACGCAGAGCGCTTCAAGACCGAGATGGTGTTTGACCACATCAACCGTGTCGACCTGAGCCAAAGACCCTTTACTCTGATGGGCGACAGCGGCAGCTACACCTGTGATGCACTGATCGTTGCAACCGGCGCCTCTGCCAAATATCTCGGCTTACCCTCCGAAGAGGCCTTTATGGGTCGTGGCGTGTCAGGCTGCGCCACCTGCGATGGATTTTTTTACAGAGACGAAGTCTGCTGCGTGATCGGTGGCGGCAACACGGCCGTGGAAGAGGCGCTCTACCTTTCCAATATCGCCAGCAAGGTTTACCTTGTGCACCGCCGGGACAAATTCAAGGCCGAGCCCATCCTGATCGACAAAATGATGGACAAGGTCAGGGATGGAAAAATTGTTCTCAAGACATTCAGGACTCTGGATGAAGTCCTTGGCGATGCCAGTGGGGTGACCGGCGTGCGGCTCAAAAGCGTACAAGACGCCAGTACCGAGGATCTGGCACTCAAGGGTTGCTTCATTGCCATTGGCCATTCACCCAACACCGATATCTTTCAGGGACAGCTGGACATGGAGGGGGGCTACCTGGTCACCAAGACCGGGCGCAATGGTTTTGCCACCCAGACCTCTGTGCCCGGGGTATTCGCCGCGGGTGATGTGCAGGACCATGTCTACCGGCAGGCGATCACCAGCGCAGGCACAGGTTGCATGGCCGCCTTGGACGCGCAGCGGTTTCTGGAACAGGAATCCTAGAACCCAACCCACAGCCTTGAGTCACCGGGCCACTTGTAGTCAAGGCCTAAAACCCAGGCAAATCGTCTATAATGGCGGGCTTGGCCTGAAACGCTCGCAGTTGATTCAGCGCTGATAGATGCACAAAATGGGTTACCGCCACCCTTATGGCGAGGTGAGGCGGGTTCCGATGCCAACAATCCAGGTTCATCCTGCTGATGGCCATTGACCGCTGTTGAAAAAGAAAGCGAAGTGTCCCTATGGCACGCATATGCGAAGTGACGGGCAAAGCCCCGATGGTAGGAAACAATGTTTCCCACGCCAACAACAAAACCAAGCGCCGGTTTCTCCCAAACCTGCAATATCGTCGTTTCTGGGTAGAGTCTGAAAATCGCTGGGTACGCCTGCGTGTTTCCAGCGCCGCCCTGCGTCTGATTGACAAGAACGGCATTGATTCCGTACTTGCCGATCTTCGTGCACGTGGACAAGCCTAAGAACTGAACCGTCAAGGCGTCTAAATCTCGACTGCCCTGCACGCATCAGACTAGCTACTTAATACTGAAAGGAAATCCCCATGGCCACCAAAGGCGGACGCGAAAAAATCAAGCTGGAATCCACAGCCGGAACAGGTCATTTCTACACCACCAGCAAAAACAAAAAAACAATGCCCGAGAAAATGTCGATCATGAAGTTTGATCCCAAAGCTCGCAAGCATGTTGAGTACAAAGAAATCAAACTGAAGTAATCCAGTTTTTCTTCCCCCAAAAAATGCCCGCCTCAAGCGGGCTTTTTTTATCCCTCATCAGCGAAATAGACAAAAAAAAGCCCCGCCAAGAAGCGGGGCTTCGATTCCCAAGGGGAATTACTTGCCAGCAGGTGCCGGGGCTGCAGCGGGCGCAGCAGCAGGTGTTTCGGCAGCAGGCGCAGCTGCAGGGGCTGCAGCGGGAGCGGCTGCAGGCGTTTCAGCAGCAGGAGCAGCAGCGGGAGCAGCAGCAGGAGCAGCAGCGGCAGGAGCTTCTTCTTTTTTGCCGCAAGCAGCCAGGGCAACAGCAGCGATCAGGGTAGCCAGAACTAGAGACTTTTTCATTTATTTACCTTAAGAAAGTTAATTGATGACAATTTCCGGAAATTGCCAGGACGTGAAATCCTGACGGGACAGCCTAGCTCGAGCAAAACTGTTCCGGGGCGGATTATATATAAATCCCTAGGGCATACCCTTACGCGAAATCCCTAGGCCTTGCGGAAAGGTTGCGCCTATCCCCTGGGATGATGCTGTGCATGCAGGGTCTTCAGACGCTCTCGGGCAACATGAGTGTAGATGGTCGTGGTCGAGATATCGGCGTGCCCGAGCAGCATCTGGACAGCGCGCAGGTCTGCGCCGTGATTAAGCAGATGGGTGGCAAAAGCATGGCGCAAGGTGTGAGGAGAAAGAGGCGCATTGATACCGGCCTGGGTTGCGTACTTTTTGACCATCAGCCAGAACATCATGCGTGACATCGCCTGACCAGACTTGGCACCTCGCTGAGTAACAAATAGTGCCTCCGACTGTCTGGCCTGCAAAATTTCTGGCCTGGCCTCTTGCAGGTAACGCCTGATCCAATGGGCAGCGACCTCACCAAAAGGTACCAGCCGTTCTTTTTCGCCCTTGCCCATCACGCGCAGGACATGTTCATTCATGCCGAGATGGAACAGCTTCAGGCCAACCAGCTCACTCACACGCAGTCCACTGGCGTACATCAGCTCCAGCATGGCGCGGTCGCGGATCGCTATCGGCGTTGCCTCACCCGGGGCCAGCAACAAGGCTTCAACCTGAGCTTCGGACAGGGTCTTGGGAACCCGTAGTGACTGTTTGGCAGACTGCAGGCGAAGGGTTGGGTCAGAGACGATGCGTTGCTCGCGCAGGGCCCAGCGGTAATACCGTTTGAAGACAGTGAGCCGTCGATTGGCAGAAGTAGCCCGCGTCGCTGCGTGCCGGTCAGCAAAATAAGCGCCGAGGTCGGCTTCACGCGCCTGATCGAGGTTCATTTGGTGCTGTGCCAACCAGCGTGCCAACAGGCTAAGGTCGCGCCTGTAGGCCGACAGGGTGTTGACAGACAGCCCCTCCTCTAGCCAGAGCGCGTCAATAAAGGCATCGATAGAGTTATCCATGCCTCGACCCAGCATCTTTCAGTCCAGTGTCAGCTTGGACGTCTCAACCACTTTCTTGTAAACAGCGAATTCTGCTTTCATCTGCTCAGCGAATTGCGATGTCGTATTTCCGATGACGATAGATCCCGTTCCTTCAATGCGCTTGCGCACTGCTGGATCTTGCAGCACTTGGCGTGCGCTGGCATTGACCTTGTCGACGACTTCCTGCGGTAATCCCTTGGGCCCAAGAATGCCGTAATAAGCCATTCGGTTGACAGGCTCGAGACCGACTTCCTTGAAAGTCGGCACATTCGGAAGCTGGGCAAGTCGGTTTGGTGCCGCCACGACGATGGCGACCAATTTACCGCTTTGGATGAAAGGCAATGCAGATGGCAGATTGTCAAAAATAATCGGAACCTGACCAGCTACTGTGTCGTTCAAGGCGGGGCCAGCACCCCGGTAGGGAATGTGCGTGATAAAGGTAGCCGTCTGACTTTTGAACAATTCCATCTGCAGATGACCGATGCCACCCGTTCCGGAAGAGGCAAAGGAGTACTTGCCTGGCGACTTTTTCAACTCAGCAACAAATCCCTTGAAATCCTTGGCAGGAAATCCAGGGTGAACGGCAATCACATTCGGTGTGGCTGCAATATTGATGATGGGTGTGAAATCAGTCAGAACGTTGTAAGGAATTTTTGGGTTGATGGCCGGGTTGGCCGCAGTAGTGGAGACCGTAGCCATGCCCAGCGAGTAGCCGTCAGGATTGGCCCGGGAGGTTTCCAGAGCCCCCACCACACCCCCACCACCGGCCTTGTTTTCCACCACGACCGGTTGGCCAAGCACCTTACCCAGCGGCTCGGCAATGACGCGCGCCACGATGTCGGTGGTTCCGCCGGGGGCGAACGGTACCTGTAATTTGACAGTTTTGGTGGGATAGCCCTGAGCAAAAACGGCCCCGCTAACCAGGACCCCCAACAACCAGAAAGAACGACAACGCATTGATTACTCCAGAAGACAAAAAGAATGAAGGTCTGAAGTATTTTATTGTCCCAAGAGACCGTCACGCAGACGCGTGTCAACCGGATCATCCCCCACAAAAATGGCGAGCATGGCCTGGTAAAAGTCAGCCCCGGGCACGGCGGCCCCCTTGACGACCCCGTTGACACTAAGGACCAGGCCACGTTCAGGCAGGTAATCCAGCGAGATGCTGTCACCCACTTTGGCCACTTCCAGGGAGTCGATGGTTCTGGCAAAACTGGAAGCGCGATCCTGCATGGCAGTCCACTGAGCATCACTGACATTTTTGCGCATGCCGTCAATCAAGGCCTTCTTGATGTCCTCCGCACCAATTTCCATCAACATGCGTAATTGCAGGCGCTTGGCACCGGGTTGTCGCAGGATTTCCGCCCCCCGACTGGCCTTCTGCGGCAGGTACAAGCCAGCCACATAAGCCTTGAAGATAAATACACCCCGTACTCCCAGACCGTTGAGGACCAGATCGTTGGTCTCCAGTCGCAACTTGTCATCGAAGATTTGGCCTGCAAGCGTCGCAGCCTGAGCACTGAAACCGCACAGGCTAAAGCCAAGAAAGAGTGTTGGTAAGAACTTGTGCATGGGTTGTCAACGCACAATGAAAGCCAGGCGATGACATTTTTATGGCTTTGTTGACCATAGAAGGCTTGAAAATGATCAGTTGGCCAGATCTTTCAACTGCCCAAGCAAGCCATCTGATAGGTTGAGCCCGGACACCGAAGCTTTCACCTCCAAGACTCTTCTGCGATCTCCCGCCAGTCGAACACCATCATCGACCAGCATTTCGGCGATCAGTGTTTCAATGCGCTCGTAATAGACAGCGTTACCGGCCAGTGCGCCTGGATCAATGACCACGAAAGCCTGGCCAATCCGCGGCGCGTTACCTTCATCGACAAAGAAGGATGACGCTTCAAAGCCAAACTGGGCGCCAATCACCGCCGTTACCAGCAACTCGACGATCAGTGCCAGCATCGAACCCTTGGGGCTGCTGATGGCACCCAGGGGCAGCATGGATCCTTCCAGTCCTGCCTTGGGGTCGGTGGTCGGCTCCCCGTTTTTATCGAGTGCCCAGCCTAGCGGAATGGTCTTGCCCTCCTTGGCTGCCACCATCAACTTGCCGCGGGCAATTTCGCTCAGTGAAAGATCAATCATGAGCGGCATGTGATCCTTTCGGGGGAAAATCGCTGCGACTGGATTGGTGCCGAAGATGGGGTGCCTGCCCCCCGCCGCCGGCATGGCAGCAGGCGAATTGGCAAAGCCCAGCCCCACCAATCCGGCACTCGCCACTGGACGCAAGTGGTCAACCAGCACGCCACAATGGTGGCTGTTGGTGATGCCAACAAAGCACACGCCCAATTCACGCGCCGTTTCGATAGCGGTCGAAGCTGCGAGTTCGCAGGCCGGAAACGCGAGGCCCTGGCCCGCATCGACCAGTACCGCGGCGCCCTTGCGTCGTGCAACACTTGCAACCGCGCTGCCATTGGCCCGTCCGTTTCGAAGGTGCGTGGTGTATTGCGCAACTCGACTCAGCCCATGGGACGCCAAGCCCTGAGCTTCTGCCATCACCAGACTGGTGGCGGTGCTCTCAGCCATGGCTTTGCCAGCTCCCGCACGCGCCAGAGCGCGCGAAACAAGCTCGGTGGCTTCTTGGATAGAAATTTGAGGCATTTCAGCGAAGACTTTCTAGAACTTTGTCTGCGATCAAGAACGAGACGCGCTCATTGGAATCCGCACTGACGCCGGAGATGTGAGGCGTCAGCAAAAGATTGGGGCAGCCCTGCAGGATAGGATCGGATTTCAAGGGCTCAGCGTCGAACACATCGATCGCAGCACCTCCCAAATGGCCTGCACGCAGGGAACGGGCCAATGCAGACAAGTCAACAATGTGTCCGCGTGAGGTATTGATCAGGATTGCGCCAGGCTTCATGGCAGCAATACGGTCAGCATGGAAGAGGCCGCGTGTTGCCTCTGTCAGCGGCACATGCAAGCTTAAAACATCTGCCGTGGCGATCAACTCATCCAATGGGAGATAGTCAGCCCCTGTCTGGTTCAGGATCGGCGCCCCGGGGGCAAGGAGTGGGTCATAGGTCTTCACCATCATACCCAGGCCCATTGCCAGGCGCGCTGTAGTCTGGCCAATGGAGCCAAAGCCAATCAACCCCAGAGTTCGTCCCGCCGTCTCGCGTCCATTGCCCAGAGCACTGCGTGGCCAAAGCCCGTTGGCCACATCGGCGCTGGCCATATAAGCACCACGCAACAACATCATGGTGGTGGTGATCACATATTCAGCTACTGACAGCGCATTGGCGCCAGTGGCCGGAATCACCTGCATGCCCTGCGCTTCGCAGCCCGTGACATCAATATTGTCAAGCCCCACGCCCAGACGACCAATGACTCGACAACGCTTCAGGGCCTGCAGCAAATCACCGCGCACCTGGGTTCGGTTACGAACGATCAAGGCGTCGGCTTCAGCCGCAAGCGTGATTAGTCTGGCAGGATCATCAACCAGCTGGGGATCGTATTGCACGTCGTGCCGTGCGCGAATTTGCGCAACGGCACGCTCGTCCATGAACTCGGTAATGACGACGCGCGCCATGACCAGCTCAGGCCGATTCGTAAAGACGCGTCAGTACAAACTCGCGATGCCCCAATGCCTCGGCAGCTGTCAGCCGACCGTTGGCTGTACGCAGCATGCACTCGAGCAGCTTGTCGCCTGCCTGGTCCAGCGTCATTTCGCGCTGTAGCAGGCCCGAGCTATCCACATCGATATGCTCGCTCATGGTCCGCACAGTCCGGGGATTGGCGCAGATCTTGATCACAGGCAGGATTGGGTTGCCAATCACATTGCCCTGGCCTGTGGGGAAGAAGTGCACGGCATAACCGGACGCGGCGCACAGGGTCACCATCTCGGCTGCCGCTGAAGAGGAGTCCATGAACCACAGACCCGGATGGGTTGGCATTTCGGCTTTGTCAATGACTCCGTCAACCGTACATTTTTTGCCGATCTTCTGAATGTTTCCAAGCGCTTTTTCCTCAATCGTGGTCAAACCACCGGCGATATTGCCTTTGGTCGGCTGACTTTCGGACAAATCACTGGTCTTGTGACGATTGATCATGTCCTGGTAACGGTTGAACATGAACATGAATTGCTCGGCGACTTCGGGCGTTTTGCAGCGCGCTGCAACAATGCTCTCACCCCCGGTGATCTCGCTGGTTTCACCAAAGCACAGATAGTTGCCAAGCGGGTGCAGCTTGTCGAAGGCGTTGCCCACTGTGGGGTTAGCGCCGCAGCCGCTGGTGGTGTCACTCTCGCCACACTTGGTGCTGACCCACAGCTCGGAGATGCCGCACACCTCGCGCTGCTTCTCGCTGGCCCACTGCACATACTCGCGTGCCACCTTGCTGGCCTTCATGATGGTCTCATGGTCGCCATGGCCTTCGATGCCAAAGCCGGTGACGGGCTTGCCTGTGGCAGCAATGCCGTCAACCACTTTCTTGGTCCAGCCATCCTCGATACCGATCACGACCACGGCGGCCACGTTCGGGTTGCAACCAGTGCCAATCAGGGTTCGGAAATGCAAATCTAGGTCGGCACCAAACTGAAGACGACCATAGGGATGCGGAATCGCCAAAGTCCCTTTGATGTTGTGTGCCACAGCCTCTGCCGCCGCATTGGACAAGTCATCCAGCGGAAGAATGATGACGTGGTTACGCACGCCAACCCGGCCATTTTCCCGGCGGTAGCCAAGAAACGTTGTGTTTTTATCAATCACTGACATGTTGAATTCCTTTGTGCTTACCAACGCTTGGTCTTGATGTTGTGAACATGGGCATGCTGACCCACCTGAATGGGTGCAATAACTTTGCCCATATCGATCCCGTATTTCCAGACGGTATCGCCAGCACTCATTTCCTTCAGCGCAATTTTGTGTCCGATAGGAATATCCTGTTTGGCCTTGATCTGAATGGTCTTGTCCTCATCCATGATCCAGCCGGTCAGGTTATCCCCCGACTTCACACCTTCAACAACGACGACAGCCACGGTGTCTTTGGCATCGTGTAATACAAAATGAATCATTAATGCTCCAGGGTTTACTGTTGAACCGGGATGTGAGTTTAAGGATTGTTCCAGCGCTGTCAATCAAGTCATATATATGACTTGTATGTCTGTCCAGTTCATGCTCAAATCTGCCTTATGAAAGCGAAATCCCAAGCCGTCCTGCCTAATGCGCTTGCCCCTGAAGAGACAGAACCCCTGTACCGACAGGCCAAGCGCGAACTGCAAAAATTGATTGAAGCCCGACACTATGGACCTAGCGAGACTTTGCCGAGCGAAGCCTCATTGGCCAGCGCCTTAGGGATCAGCATCGGCACCCTGCGACACGCAGTCGATGAGTTGGTGCATGAGCATGTCCTGATTCGTCGCCAGGGTAAAGGCACTTTTGTGGCGCCTCACAACCCGGCTCGGTTCTTATTTCAATTTTTCCATGTTGAACCCCGCTGGACCTTTGGTGATGAAGTGCTCGATCGTCGGGATGAATATCCCAGTATCGAATGCATTCATTTCGAAAAAGCTGTGCCCACCGAAGAAGAGGCCATGGCCTTGCGCATCAAGGCTAGCGACTTCGTATTTCGCATAGAGAATCGACTTTTACTTCAAGATCAAGTGGTCATGCATGATCAGCTCGTCTTGTCAGTCACATTGTTTCGTCAGTTAACTGAGAAACGATTCATAGAACGACCCAACACCATCTATGGCCTATACCAAACAGATTTCGGGATCACCGTCTTGCGAGCTCAAGAACGTGCACGGGCCGTCAGTGCCAACCGAAACAGCGCACGGGTGTTGGGTGTACCTCTTGGCGCTCCAGTCATGGAGGTACATCGGTTGGCCTTGAGCTTTGAGGACCGTCCGGTTGAATATCGCGTGTCGACCATCAACACCAGGCACCATGATTACGTCAATACTCTGGCGAAAAAATAAGACCTAAGGGCTGGGTCGGTTTACCTAGAAGAATCTTTGGTGTGCGGGGGGCCGCAGGACTGGCGCACAACCAACGCAATGTCTACCTCCGTCTGAGACTGAACATTCTCATTTCTCAACGAGGCAAGCAAACGCTCGGCGGCCAAACTCCACATGTGCTCTGTAGGCACCCTGACCGTCGTCAATGCTGGCTGCAAGTGCTTTGCCATTTCCAGATCATCAAATCCAACCAGGGAAACATCCTGTGGCACTCTCAGCCCCAAATGTGAAGCCTCCAGCAGAGCTCCAAAAGCCAGCACGTCGTTACCGCAAATCACCGCTGTCGGCCGAGACTTTTGGCGCATCAAACTTCTCATACCTTCGCGCGCCTTATCCAGGGTGTAGGGGCACTCCACCAGAAAATTGTCAGGCATCGAAATGTTTTCACTTTGCAAAGCCTCCCGAACCCCCTCAAGCCGCTGTAGGGCTCTGTCATTGTGGCGTGTCACTCCGGCCAGCATGGCAATCCGTCGATGCCCTAAGTCCAATAAATATCGTGTGACTTGGCGCATGGCAGCGGCATTGTCAAAACC
>Ga0075471_10000640_pt1 | contig 21294 bp, 16 predicted proteins | sample DEB19_08_DNA_2_FD_74787 | JGI IMG/M metagenome (GOLD analysis project Ga0075471, IMG submission 74787) | Aqueous microbial communities from the Delaware River and Bay under freshwater to marine salinity gradient to study organic matter... | ecosystem: Environmental > Aquatic > Marine > Coastal ... | reverse complement strand
GACGAGCCAGCCGCGCTGACGGTCGGGCGCGAACTTCCGGTCGGTGAGCTGTTTCCAATCGCGCTGCACATCGGCTAGGCCGAGCAGTGCCGCGCCACCGGTATCGAAGATGACCGTCGAAAGGTCGTGGTCCAGCAGCGCCCACTTGCCCGTGCCGTAAGCGCCGCCGGTGAGCCAGACTTCAAAGGCGTTGTGGCCCGCCGCACCGACGCCGCGCCCGCGCCCATGGCCGAGGAGAAATTCCATTTCCGCCGACCACTGCGAGTGCGTCGTGCCGCACAGGCCAAAGCCGTGCGCAAACAGGCCGGTCCAATACTCGCGCAGGCGCAAGTCGCCGCCGCTTTGAAAGCCCTTGCCCCACCAGTCGTGCGCGCCCTCTTCGCCGTGGGCGTAATGCGTGTTGCGGAAGAACCACGAGGCCAGCGCACGGTCCTCGTCGGTGATCGGAGCCTTGCCGGTCGCACGGCGATACTGCTCGGCTTGGGTGGCGAAGAGGCGGTCGAAGGTCGATAGCGCGAGTTCGCCCGGATACCACGGATGGTCCGTGCGGAGCTGCGGGTCGGGGACTTCGGCGCGGAGCGGGGTGACGAGAAAAACCAGGAGCGCAAGCGCGAGGGGCGTGCAGTCACGACGGCGTTGGCTGGAGCGATGGAACATGGGACGGCGGAGCAGTGCTCAAAAGCTGAACTCGACTTCGCAACGGACGGACGCCTCGGATGCGAACGCGCGTCTCTGCCGGTTCAGGAACGGCAGCGTCCGCTCGCAATCATCCAGCATGAACTGCCAGCTCACATGCGGAATGCGGCGGAAAGAGTCCGCGCACACTGGCAGGTCGAGGTCATAGCTGGCCGGCAGCCGAAACGCGGGTTCACCGGTCGCGGAGTTTGAGGAGGCGTCCATACAGTTCTTCGGTTCCGAATTTCAGAAACAGAGCACGAAGCTCCGGCTTCGTCATGTCCATGCCGTTGCATTCGATGAGCCGCACCACATCGTCCATGTCCTTGATGCCCCGGATTCCGTGCGTGTGCTTCAGCGCATGCAATTTGAGCGCCAGCAGATGGTTGAGACTCGGGACCAAGGCCCGGCCCAGCCGCAGGGTTTCTTCCCGGCACTCGGCCATGAATTTCTGGAATGTGTCGTCGTTCACGAGCATCAGGTCCACTTTCCAATCGTCATCCGTCGGCGGCTCGAACTGTAGGAAGGTCTGGCCATCGTGAAACTCCCGATAGCCCAGCCCGGTCAGCAACGCTCGCCATTCGGACAGGCGGCTGCGTTCCACGAGAAAGTCCAAGTCGTAGGTCGGCCGCGAAAAACCGTGCGCGTTCACCGCATGTCCGCCAATGACCAGGCTGCGCAAGCCTGCCTCGCGGGCGGCGTTGAGAATTCGGCTGAAACTGCTCATGCGCCGATCCTCTACAAGCCCGCATCCCAATCCACGCTGTTCTCCTGCCGGCCCACGCGCCAAAGCACGTGCTTCGTCGGTTCCAGCAACCGCATCACTTCGGCCAGAAGCTCGTGGTCCACAGGTTCGTTCATCCAGCGGAGCATGGCGGCCATGTTGTCCGGGTTCGCCGTGCCGGGGACGCTGGTGGTGATGTCGGGGTTGAGCAGCGTGAATTGGAACGCCAGTTTCGCGATGTCCACGCCCTTCGCGTCGCAGAACTCGACGGCCTTGCGGCACTGGGCCTTGAGTGACTCCGGCGCGTGGTGCCAGGACGGCAGCGGCTGCCGCGTCAGCAGCCGCTCGCTGAACGGTGACGCGCTCATGATGCCCACGCCCTTGGCCTTCAGATACGGTATGAGGCCGAGCAGGGAGGTGTTGTTCAGCGAGTAATGGCAGTAGCTCAACATGCAGTCCAGCTCCGTGCGGTCGAGGATGTAGCGGAAGATGTTCAGCGGAAAGCCGGTGACGCCGATGAAGCGGATTTTCCCCTGCTCCCGCGCCTTGCGTAGCGCGGGCAACGCCTCGTCAACCACCTGCTGCATGTCCCCGAACTCGATGTCGTGGCACTGCATGATGTCGATGTGGTCCACACCCATGCGCTGAAGGCTCTCGTCCACGCTGCGCAGGATGCGGTCGTAGCTGAAGTCAAATCCCGCCACGTCGTAACGCCCGCACTTTGTCCCGAGGATGTAGCGGTCGCGGGCAATCCCCTTGAACGCCCGGCCGAGCACCTGCTCCGACAACGTGCGCCCGTAGTAGGGCGACGTGTCGATGAAGTTCACGCCGCCGTCCAGCGCCACGTGGAGCGAGCGGATGGCCCGCGCCTCGTCGGTGGCGTTGCCGTATTCGTTGCCGAGCGAGGCGGCCCCGTAGCTGATGACCGAGAGGTTCAGGCCGGTTTTGCCGAGTGGACGATATTGCATGGGGGGCAGGGGAGTTGTGTGTGCTGGCGAAACTCTAGTCAGCCGCTCACCGGCGGGCAAGCGGGGACGCTTGCGGCACGGCCGGCCGGAGGCCGGCGCTACGTAGCGCCTGCGTCTCGTGGGCCGTATCGCTGGCGTCCCCGCCGGCCCAGTTTCGGGGGCAGTGTCAAAGAGCGCCCCGGTTGACGAAGAAAATGCGTGCGAAAACTGGCCGGTTTTGTGACAACTGCCGCGCATGTTTTCACTCGCCCGTTTGTTTGGTAAGGAAGATCGTTTCTTCGCCCTGCTCGAAGCCAGCGCGGAGGAGGCGCGGCACAGCGTCCAGGCCATGGTCAAGCTCAGCAAGGCCGCCGGCCAGCCCGGCAGTCTGGAGGAGTTCGCGGCTTCGCGCCGGGCAGACAAGAAGATCACGGAGGAGATCAGCGAGGCGCTGACGACGACCTTCGTGACTTCGATTGAGCGCGAGGACATCGAGGCGCTGTCGTATGCGCTCTATAAGATCCCCAAGACGGTGGAGAAGTTTGCGGAGCGAATCGACCTCGCGCCGGAGCAGGTGCGGGGAGTGGACTTCGCGCGGCAGACGGCGCTGATCGAGCTGGCGGTGGAGACGCTGGTGACGATGGTGCGGGGCCTGCGGCGACCCGATCTGGCGCAGGTGAAGTCGCTCAACGCCCGGCTGCAGCAGTTGGAAGGGGACGCGGACAAGGCGGTGCTGGAGCTGATGAAGGATGTGTATGGCGGCAAGCATCCGCCGCAGCGGGCGCTGCTGTTGAAGGACCTTTTCGAGCTGCTGGAGAAGGTGATTGACCGGTGCCGGGATGCCGGAAACGTGGTGACGCACATTGTTCTGAAGAACTCCTGACGCGCGATGGAACTCATCCTGACCGTCGTGCTGGTGGCGTTGATCTTCGAATATATCAACGGGTTCCACGACACGGCCAACTCGATTGCCACGGTGGTGTCCACGAAGGTGCTCTCGCCACGGCAGGCCATCGTGCTGGCGACGGTGACGAACTTGGTGGGGGCAATGATGGGGGTGGCGGTGGCCAAGACGATCACGAGCGGGCTGGTGGATTCAGCGGTGGTGAGCACGCACACGATCATCTGCGCGTTGCTGGGGGGAATCGTGTGGAACCTGCTGACGTGGTGGTTTGGGCTGCCGTCCAGCTCGACGCACGCGATGGTGGGTGGGTTGGTGGGGGCGGCGTTTGCTTCGGCGCACGGGAGCATGTCGGCGATCATCTGGTTCAAGGAGAAGGCCGGTGCGCCGCTGTGGCGGGCGGATGGATTGCTACCGAAGGTGATTTTGCCGATGGTGACTTCGCCGGTAATCGGGCTGGTGGTGGGCTTTGTGGTGATGAGCCTCCTGTATCTGGTGGTGTTCAGCTGGCGGCCGCGCACGGTGAGCCTGACCTTCGGCAGGCTGCAGATTTTCAGCGCCGCTTACATGGGCTGGAGCCACGGCCAGAACGACGCTCAGAAGACGATGGGCATCATCGCCCTGGCCTTGCTCGCGGGCACCAAGGCCGGCGATCTCGCGAGTGCGCCGGAGTGGTTGAATTTCTTGAAGATTGAAACGCTCGGGCCGAACAAGGATCAGATCCCCATATGGATCAAGGTGACTTGCGCGCTGACGATGGCGGCGGGCACGGCGGCGGGGGGGTGGCGGATCATCAAGACACTCGGGCACAAGATGGTGAAGCTCCAGCCGGTGCATGGCTTCGCGGCGGAGACGACGGCGGCGACCGTGCTGGCCGGGGCGGCGATGCTGGGGATGCCGGTTTCCACCACGCACGCGATCACCACGAGCATCATGGGCGTGGGCGCGGCGAAACGCTTCAGCGCGATCAAGTGGGGCGTGGTGGAGCGGATCATCTGGGCGTGGGTGCTGACGTTGCCGGCCACGGCGGTGGTGGCTTATGGGCTGATGCGAGCCTGCCAGATGGCGGGCTGGGTGAAGTAGGCCCAGCGGCGAGACTGCGTGATCTGTGGACGCACCAACTGCCACTCATTCCTCGCTGCGGGTCGCGGCGGTCATTGTTGCGGCCGGCTCGGGCACCCGGATGGGGCCGGGCGTGGACAAGCTGTTCCTCGAAATCGCCGGGCGGCCCATTGTCGCGCACACGTGGGCACGGTTTGATGCCGCGCCGATGATTGATGAACTGGTGCTGGTGGTGCGCGAGGGGATGCAGGCGGAATTCCACCAGCTCGCCGCCGAGCATCGTTTTCAAAAGCCGTATCGTCTGGTGGTGGGCGGGAAGGAGCGGCAGGACTCGGTGTGGAATGGTTTGCAGGCGGTGTCGGCAGGGTGCGGGATCGTCGCCATTCAGGACGGGGCGCGACCTTGCACCAGCCGGGCGGTGATCGAGGCGACCATCCAGGCCGCGCTGGAGATGGGGGCTGCCGTGGCCGCCCAACGGGTGACGGACACCATCAAGGAATCGGACGGCGGGACCTTGGTGGCCCGGCACATCGACCGCTCGCGGCTTTGGGCGGTGCAGACGCCGCAGACGTTCCGGGTGGGGGTCATCCGGCGCGCGTTGGCGGCGGTGCGGGAGCGGGGATTACTGGTTACCGATGACACGGCGGCGTGCGAATTGATCGGCCAGCCCGTGCGGCTGGTGGAGGGCCGGGAGCCGAATCCGAAAGCCACCGCGCCGGCGGATTTGCCTTACCTGGGCCTGCTGCTGGAAAGAATGAACGGTTGAAGCGGGTGGCCAGTCCATCCATGAGCTGCGGGAAATGCCTCACTTGCCAATGCCAAGGGTGGCTTCTACTGTCGGCACCATACTCATTATGAAGCGACGTTTCTTCCTCGGACTGCTGGTCGTCGTGCTCGGGCTCAACCTGGTCTTCGGCACCCGGCTTTACCTCACCCAGGCGGAAACTGCCGCGAAGGAAAATCCCTACGAGAACATCGAGCTGTTCACGCGCGTGCTGGAAACCATCCGCCAGCACTATGTAGATGGCGGGAAGGTTACCTACCAGCAGTTGATCCACTCCGCGCTGAAAGGGATGGTCAACTCGCTGGACCCGCACAGCGAGTTCATGGAGGCGCGCAAATATGAGGACATGCGCAAGGACACGGAAGGGGCCTTCGGCGGCGTGGGCATCGTCCTCGGCGTGCGCACCAACGCGGGCAAGGGGATGACACTGACCGTGTCGGAGACCATGGAGGACACTCCGGCCAGCCGCGCCGGCATCATCGCGGGCGACCGCATCACGAAAATTGGCGGCCAGACCACGGAGAAGTTCACCATTGATGACGCGGTGCGCCGCCTGCGGGGCAAGCCCGGCACCGATGTGAATCTCAGCATCTTCCGCCCGGCCACCGAGCAGGATTTGGAAATTAAAATCACCCGCGCCGTGATCAGCGTGGCGAGTGTCCGCGACCTGAATGGTCGGGGCGAGTTCGCGCTTGATGAAAACAAGATTGGCTATTTGCGGATGCGGCAGTTCGGCGAGAAGACGAGCACGGAAATGGAGGCTGCGCTGGTCAAGATGGAGAAAGCCGGCATGAAAGGCCTGCTCTTCGACTTGCGGGACAATCCCGGCGGCCTGCTCGATCAGGCCGTGAAGGTGTCGGAGAAGTTCCTGCCCCGGGGCCAGTTGGTGGTCTCCACGGAGGCGCGCCAGGCGGCGGATCGTTCCCAATACACGGCCTCCGGCGTGCGTGCCCGGCTGCAACTGCCGGTGGTGATTCTCGTCAATGGCGGCAGCGCCAGCGCCTCGGAGATTGTGGCCGGCTGCCTGCAGGATTTGAAGCGCGCCGTGGTCCTGGGCGAGCAGACCTTCGGCAAGGGCTCGGTGCAAAGCATCCTGCCGCTCTCCGACGGCTCCGCGCTGCGCCTGACGACCGCGAAGTATTACACCCCCAGCCACAAGGTCATCCACGGCAAGGGCATCACGCCGGATGTCATCGTGCCCATGTCGGCTGACGAGGAGCGCCACCTGGCCATGAAGCGCGCCGGGGCGCCGCTGGAAGCGCTGGATGAGAAGGAGCGGGAGCTGGTCCGGAACGCCAAGGACCCGCAGCTCGAACGCGCCACGGACATGCTTAAGGGCATCCTGCTCTATGACAAGCAGGGTAAACCCCTCGGCAAGGTGGCGGCCCAGACCGCGCCCGAACCGGCCAAGAAATAGGCGCGGTGCTGCTCGCCCTCGAATCATCCTGCGACGAAACCAGCGTGGCCGTCATCCATGACGGGCGCGTGCTGGCGAACACGGTTTCCTCCCAAATCAAGCTGCACGCTGAATACGGTGGCGTGGTGCCGGAGCTGGCCACCCGCGAGCATTTGCGGAACCTCCTGCCCATCGCCCGCGCCGCGCTGCGGACCGGCCGGCCGGTGACAACGGGCGAACCCCCGTTTCCCGACGATGCCGCGCACTCGGCGGCGGTCCTGGCAAAGTGCGATGCGATTGCGGCCACGCTCGGGCCGGGCCTGCCCCAGGCCCTGATGATTGGCTCGCGCGCCGCGCAGGCGATGGCCTTCGCGTTGCGCAAGCCGTTCCTCGGCATTCACCACCACGAGGCGCACTTGTATTCGCCGTGGATTGTGGCCGGCCCCACCGAGACCCAAACCGGAGCCCCGCCGGCGGCCTGTCTCCGCGCGGACTTCGGCAGCTTCCAACCCAACGTCTCGCTGATCGTGAGCGGCGGACACACCATGCTGGTGTTCGTGGAAGCCGAGCTGAAGCACCGGCTGCTGGGCAGCACGGTGGATGACGCTGCCGGCGAGTGCTTCGACAAGGTTGCCAAGCTCATGGGGCTGCCTTATCCCGGCGGGCCGGAGCTGGACGCCCTGGCGGAGCAGGGGGATCCGCGTTCCTTCGATTTTCCCCGCCCGATGATTCGCGATTTGCATCATGACTTCAGCTTCAGCGGGCTGAAGACCTCGGTGCGCTACTTTCTGCGCGACCAGCCCTTCATCCTGGAAGATCCAGAGCGCGTGCGGGATCTGTGCGCCAGCGTGCGGGCCGCCATCGTGGACGTGCTCGTGACGAAAACCGTGCGGGCTGCCAAGCAGCTCGGCGTCCAGTGCGTGACCGCCTCGGGCGGCGTCACCTGCAACCGGGGGCTGCGCAAACAACTGGCCGCCGCCTGTGCCGAACACCGGCTCACGCTGCGGCTGGCGGACAAATCGCTTTGCACGGACAACGCGGCGATGGTTGGCATGCTCGCCGAGCGCAAGCTGCTGCGCGGGGTTGCGCTCGCCTCGCTGGATGCGGAGGTAAAGCCCAACTGGCCGCTGCCCTGAGCGGAATCCGCCCGGCGTTGGCGGTTCAGCGTGCGGCCTGTTTGCCGGGCCTTTGTTCCAGCCTGTAGAGCGCGGCGTCGGTGCGCAGGAACAGCGCGCGCTCCGCCACGGCGAGCGAGGCGAAGATTTTCCCGGGCAACTGGTTTTTCTCCAGCACCTCGAACTTGCGGCCGGGTTTGATCACGGTGGTGAGCCCTTCGCGGTTGTGGACGTAGATCCGGCCGTCGGCAAACGTGGGTGAGGAGCTGAAGTTGCCGCCGAGCCGCTCGCGGTAGATCTCCGCGCCGGTCCGGGCGTCGAGGCAGGTGAAGATGCCGCCGTCGTTCACGAAGTAGAGGTCGTCGCCCACCAGCAGCGGCGAGGGCATGGTCGGCGCGCCTTTGTTGTAGCGCCAGGCGATCTCCGGCTTGTCCAGGCCCTGGTAGCGGATGGCGAGCATCTCCGCCTTCATGAATCCCGTGCTCATGAATATCATTCCGTGCCCGACCACCGGGCGGGGGGTGATCGAGAAGCCCAGCAGGCCATACTTCACGCGCCACAACTCGCGGCCCTTGGCGTCGTAGCTGTAAAGCCAGTCCGAGCCGGGAGAAATCAGTTGTTCCTGTCCCTTGATGGAGAGAACGAGCGGTGTGCCGTAGGATTTCTTGAGCTGCGGGTTCGTGTTCATCTCGCCCGCCCGCGTGGTCTTCCAGGCCAGCTTGCCGGTGTGTTTGTCGAGTGCCGCGATGAACTGGTCGTCGCTGCCGTCGAGGTGGAACACCATGAGATCCTTCCAGATCACCGGGGAGCTGCCGGGGCCGTTCTCGTGCATCACCGTCAACGAGGTGTTGGTCCACAGCACCTTGCCCGTGCGGGTGTCGAGGCAGGCGTTGCCCAGCGCGCCGAAGTGGCAATATAGCCGGCCGTCTTCCAGAAACGGCGTGCAGGAGGCGTAGCTGTTGAGCGCGTGGACCCATTGCGGATCACGGACCGTGAGCAGGAGGATGTTGTGCAGCAGCTTGCCGGAATCACGATCCACGCCCAGTGCGCGCAGCTCGACTTGGGCGAGCAGGTTGAGCGGCTGGTTGCCGGTGTTGCCCTTGAGCCGTCGATCCGCGTCCTCCTTCGTGGCGGGCGTCTCAATGGCGGTGGTAAGCCAGATCAGCTTGTCTTCGATCACTGGTGACGACCAGCCCCGGCCGGGGAGCGCGGTCTTCCAAGCCACGTTGCTGGTCTCGCTCCAGGTGGCGGGCAGACCAGTGCCGGCGGCATGCCCCTGGCCGGCAGGACCGCGCCATTGCGGCCATTCGGCGGCGGAACAGGTCAGAGAGCAGAGGACGGCCAGGGCGGCGGAGGCTAGGAAGGTTGATTTCATGCAGATTTCAGCGGCTAGAAAGACGCTGGGGCCGGCGCTGTCAATTCAGCGCTTTCACGGCCTGGCGGATTACGAGCCGGCCAACTTGAGCTTGCGCCCGTTTTGTTCCGTGGTTGTATCGCCGCCATGCAATCAGCCCCGCTGGCCGTTCTCCCACTCCTTGCGCTACTGCTCATGTCCCACCCGCTCTCTGCCGCTCCGGCCGCTCCCATCCCTCTCTGGCCTGGTGAAGCGCCTGGCGAGAAAGGGCCTGTCGGAGAGGAAAAGGACACGTCCGGACCGAAAAGCAACCTGGTGCAGGGCAAGCCCCTTATCCGCCTGGGCAACGTGTCGAAGCCAACCCTCACGGTGTATCGCCCGGCGAAGGACAAGGACACTGGCGTGTCGGTCATCATCTGCCCCGGCGGCGGTTACAACATCCTCGCTTACGACCTCGAAGGCTCTGAGGTCTGCGAGTGGCTCAACTCCATCGGGGTCACGGGCGTGCTGCTGAAATACCGCGTGCCGAAGCGGACGGGGTTGGAGAAGCACACGGCTGCCTTGCAGGACGCCCAGCGCGCGGTGGGGTTGGTCCGTGCCCGGGCGGGAGAGTGGGGATTGGACCCGAAACGGATTGGGATTCTGGGCTTCTCCGCCGGTGGGCATCTGGCGGCGGCGGCGTGCAATAACCATGACAAGCGGACTTACGAGCCCGTGGATGATGCCGACAAGCAAAGCTGCCGGCCGGACTTTGCCGTGCTGATTTATCCGGCCTACCTCACGGTGAAGGAGCAGGGTGACAAGGTGGCCCCCGAACTGCCCGTCACCACCAACACCCCGCCGACGTTCCTCGCCATGACCCAGGACGATGGCGTGCGGGTGGAGTCAGCACTTTTCTACTACCTCGCGCTCAAGAACGCCAAGGTGCCGGCAGAGCTTCATCTGTATCCCACCGGGGGCCACGGTTACGGCCTGCGCCCCAGCCAGCATGCGGTGACCACCTGGCCCCAGCGCGCTGCGGAGTGGATGCAAACGCGCGGCCTGCTCACCACCGGCAAGTGACCGGCACTCAACGCACTGTTCCCGCGTAGCTCATCCAACCACGCTGCACGGCGGGGGCGGCTGTGCGCATGGCGTGCGCGTATTCCAAAGCCCGCAAATCCTTGCCCGCTGCGTGGCATAGGCTGGCCGCTTGGGCGGCCACTGCCTGATCGAAGCCGGCCAGCGCGGGAAACAATTTCGCCGCCGTCATTCCGTGCTTCTTCACCAGACGCTCCGCATAGCGACGCGCGGGGGTGAAGGTGCCGTCACCGTCCACATCCACCCAGACCGGATTCGTCGCACCGAGCACCCGGGGCGTGAAAGTCTTTGAGCTCGGCTGATAGGGCCGGGGAGTTTCCCAAAAAGGGGCCGTCACCCCGGGCCCGCTGGCAATGGCCACCAAGTGAACGTCGTGCGGCTGCGGGGGCAGCCGGAACGTGACGCGGGCCTTGATGGTCTTGTGGGTCGGCGCGATCCGTTGCTCGGCCACCTTGCGGCCGTTGGCGAAGAGTTCCACGCGGTCCGCCTGCACCCACGCCGGCCCCAGCACGGTCACGACTGCGGTAATGCCCCGTCGGCCGCGCACCGCGAGGTCGCCTGCGCCGAACCGCTCGTTGACCAGCAAGTCGGTCAGGAGCCCGAAACTCACCAGCGCGCGCCCCTCGCGCAGGCTCCGGCAGGCCTCCGCGACGTTGAGGGCGGCCACGTTGCTGTCCGGGCATTTCACATAAGTCCGGCCCTGCCCGAGGATGAACCGGCTCACGTCGTGGGTGTCGCTGGAGCCCAACGCCGTGGGCCGATGACCGTGGTTCAGCAGCGCGAACCAGTCTTGGAACAGCAGCATGATGTCGGATTGCATCGCCCCGGAGGTGATGACTTCCAATCCGTCGAAGCTGAAGTCCTGCCCGCGGAGGGCTGCGCCGGAGACGGGGTTGAAATTTGTCGGGCCGAGCGGAATGAAGCCGCTGTGCAGATCGCGGGGATGGTTCAGGGTCACCACCTGCACCCCGGGCGTGGCTCGGATGCCCTTGAGCAGGTCGCTCCAGTTCGTGATGCTGAAGTCCGCCACCGGGCTGCCCGCCTGGATGGGAAAGGCGTTGAAGTGGCCGGCCTTGGTGGTCACTTCATTGCCGATGACGGCGGTGAAGCGGTCACTGGTCCGGGTCCGCTGGGCCGCCTCGGTGTAGTCGGCGTGGTGGTTGTGATCCGTGGCGACGGCGAGTTCGATGCCCTCGCCCGCGATGGTGAGCATGCGTTCCTCCTCGGTCGCATCCCCATGCTTGCTGCGCGTCAGGGTGTGGATGTGCGTGTCGGCGGCCACCCATCCATGCGTGGGCACCGTGCGACGAATGGACAGGGCAACGGCCTTGGTCTCAGCGCTGGCGACGGTGACCGTCTGCGTGGCGACGGAATACTCAAAGCCACGGGAAGCGAAGACCGTGTATTGGCCGGGCAGCAAGCCCACCCGGGCGTTTCCGTCCCGGGTGTAGATCACTCCGGGGCGCACGGTGAATTCGGTCTGATTGGTGGTGCCGGGCTGCAACGCGGCCAGCGCACCCGTTGCATCCACAATCGTGAAGCGGCAGGGCAGGGTGCCGGGCGCGTCCGTTGTGGTTGCGCGCAATTCCAACGTGGCCTGCGCGAGCGTCTCACTGCGTCCGGTGGAAAAGAGGCGGAAATCCCCGACCAAGATGTCGTCCACCGCCGTGGGCGGCATGATGGCCAGCGAGTTGGTGCCGTCTTGCAAGGCTCCCGCCGCGACCGCCAGCGCATGGACCAGCGCGGTTTCCTGTGCGACCAAGCTGCCCAACCGCCGGCCGTTGAGCTGCACCTGCCAGCCCTGTTTCACGTCTCGCTGACGCAGCAGCAAGGTTTGCTCGGTGCTGTTGCGCTGCGCTGGAAACTGGATGAGGAGCGAGCGTCCGTGAGGCTTTTTTCCGGCGAACTCCTGCCACTCAGGGAACCCTTCGGTGCCCAGATGATACACGGTGCCGTCGAGCGAACGGGCTGGGGCGGCTGCTTGGGCTGCTGCGCTCAACAGCGCCCATCCCAAAGTGACCAGGCACAAAAGGCATCGAAGCACTCGGGGACACTAGGACACGTGTCGTTGCCGGGCAATGACGCACTCAGGCGTTTCAGGCGGGAAGGTTTGTCAGCCCAGCTTTGCCAGCTCGCTGCGCACCAGCGAGACGAGCGGACGCACGGTCTCGGCGCTGAAGTCGAAGCGGCAGCCGGCGGCGGCGAAGAGCTCCGGCAATGGCCGCGAGCCGCCCAGGGCCAGCCCGGCTTGGTAGTCGCGCAAAGCCTGGGCGGCGTTCCGATGCGAGTTGGCCCAGACTTGCAGCGCGCCGAGCTGCGCGATGCCGTATTCCACGTAGTAAAACGGGTGGATGAAGATGTGCAGTTGCCGATGCCAGTGGTGGGCGCGTGCCGCTTCGTGCCCGCTCCAGTCCACGTCGCCGCCAAAGCGGTCCATCAGCGCGATCCAGGCGGCCTTGCGCTCGGCTCGCGTGTGGCCCGGATGGGTGTAAATCCAGTGCTGGAAGGCATCCACTGTCGCCATCCACGGGAAGAAGTTGATGATGCCTTCCAAGTGCGTCTTGCGGGCGCGGTTGGCCTCCGTGGTGGAGTAGAATTCCTCCAGGTGCTGGTTGCCCAGCAGCTCCATGGCCATCGAGGCGACCTCGCAGAACTCAATGGGCGCGCTGCGGTAGCTGTAGAGATCCTCGCCCTTGGCGGCGAGCGTGTGGAACGCGTGGCCAGCCTCGTGCAGCATGGTCTCCACATCGCGCTGCAAGCCGACGGAGTTCATGAAGATGAAGGGCAGGCGTGCCTCCGCGAGCGTGGCTTGGTAGCCGCCGGGGGCCTTGCCCTTGCGGTTCGCCAGATCGAGCAGCTTCAAGTCGCGCATCGTGCGGAAGCCGCCGGCCAGCCCGGCATCCAGATGATCGAACACGCGCTGGGTGCGCTCCACCATTTCCTCCACCTCCGTGAAGGGGCGCAGCGGCGGGCGGTTCAGCGGATCAACGGCCGCGTCCCACGGACGGAGCGAGGCGACGCCGAGCTGGCGCTTGCGCTCCGCCTGGAGCAGCCGGACCACGGGCATGATTTCCGTCTCCACGGCGGCGTGGAACTTGAGGCAGTCCTCCGGCGTGTAATCAAAGCGGCCCTTCGCCCGGAACGCGTAGGCGCGGTAGTTCGGGAAGCCGGCGTTCCGCGCGATTTGCTCCCGCAGAACGAGCAGCGCCTCGAAGTTCTCCTCGAACTTGTCGGCTTCCTGCAACCGGCGTTGCGCCACCAGCCGCCACGCTTCCTCGCGCAGGGCGCGGTCGGGCTCCTCCAGATAGCGGCCCATTTGAACGAGCGTCTTCTCCTCGCCACGGAAGGTCACGGTGAGTGACCCCGAGAGCTTCTGGAATTGCTGGGCCAGCTTGGACTCCTCGGTTTCGAGGGGAATGTTCTCCTCGCGGAACAGCTCGACGCGCAGGGTGGTGTCGCGGTCGAACACCTCGTAACGGTGCGGGGCAAGCTGCGAGCGAAGCGGGTGGGCCAGATAAAGCTTCGCGAGCTTGAACTGCCGTGGCTTCAGCTCCGGCTCGATCTGCTCGACGAATTGCAGGTAGGCCTGCTCCGCCTCCGGGCTGTCGGTGTGGCAGGTCATTGCGATGTAGCGCTGGCTGCCCTCCTGGTCCAATGCGGCGGCGAGCTCCCCTTGGTCCAAAATCCACTGCTCCAGTTCCGCCACCGTCCGGCACTGCGGCGCGCGGGCGTCAAGTTGATCGAACAACGGCGCGATCTGGCTCCAGTTGCCAAGGTCAATGTGCGTGGGCACGAAACGGCGGGGCGCGTGGGCGGGCAGGTTCGAAAAGGGCAGCAAGCTCATGGCCCCGGAGAATGGCGGAAGCGGAGGCCCGACTGAAGCGATTTTTCTGCTGATGGACGGTGTCCGAACCGCGGAGGGTGCTGTTCAAACGCCCGAACTCTGTGAACGCTTGGCTCCAGATTGGCAGTCGCCAGTCTTCACTCTGGGCGTTGCCTTTTCCGGCCCGGTGTCACCGGGGCGATCCTGGTGAAACCATGTCGATCGCGGTTCAGCGTGCTCCGTGTCCCGACGTTGAAGCGGGATGCTCCAAACACAACTGCATCCTCTCCGTGAAGTGCCGTGCCTTCGTCCATCGCGGAAATCTCTGCCGCATGGCCTGGAGCCAGCGACCTTCAAGGCGGACGAACGAATTGTCCGGCGCGGAAGGTTACTTCTTCGTGGGCACGCTTGCTGCGTTGGTGGCAGCCGGTGCGGCAGTTGGGGCGGTTGCGGGCTTTTCGGGCTCTTTCTTTGGGTCGGGTTTCTCGAAAAAGGCCAGGCCCGCCATGACCACGCCAATACACGCCAAGCCCACTCCAGCCCGGGAGAAAATAGCACTGCCTGTGAGCAGCGTCAGGGAGCAGAGCACCACGGCGACTTGCAGGGCGATTTCCGCGTGATCGAAGGCGTCGTTCTTTTTTCCGGCCAGCGCAGCCTCGGCCTTGGTGGTGTCAGCCTCTTTGAGGATGTCCTCGTTCTCCTTTTTGTATTCGGCGTTCTTTTCCTGGAGCTTCTTCTTGAGCTTGCCCATCGCTTCCCGCTGCGCCTCGGTGGGGTTGCCGAGCAGATCGAGATCCATCTGAACGATGGCCTGATCATTGAGCGCGCTACGAATGCGCTTGGCCTGATACCAAGCGTAGCCGTTCGAGGCTTTCACCTCGTTGATGATCATGTCATTGGCGGCGTTCTTGCCGTAGGATGAGACGATCGCCATGACGACTGCGATGACGGCGATTTTGATGCCGACTTTCTTGTCTTCCTTGTTGCCCTCGTGGGGGATTTCGATTTCAGCCATGGAATGAGTGGTAAGTTGTCTCTACGGGCGATTGCAACGGGTTCGGTTGCGGCCGGGTGGGTAGCAATGCGCCCCGGCTTTGCCAAGCGAAATGACGTTTCAAAAATCCGGTGCAGCACATTTCCCGACGCTGGGGGGTTGTGGCGTCTGCGGTGACTTGCGTATCTTTCGCGGATGCTTCCTATGAATGCGCCTTTGCTCGCTGCCGGTTTGAGCCTTGCCGTCTTTGCTTTTCTCGTTCCGTCCGGCAGCGTGGCAGCCCCTGCACCGGCCAAAGCCACCGCCAAGCAAAGGGCGCAGCCGCCCGCGCCCTACAAGCTCCCGATCGGCCCCGCCTCGCCTGATGCCGAGCTGGCCATCAAGAAGTTTGCGGTCGCACCCGGGCTCAAGGTGAACCTCGTCGCGGCGGAACCGATGGTGGCGCATCCCGTGGCCTTCAGCATTGATGAACGCGGGCGCATCTTCGTCGCGGAGACTTTCCGCTTTCCGAACCACACCAAGTCCATCTTCAACCACTTCGAGTGGCTGGACGAGGATCTCGCTTCAACCACCGTCTCCAACCGCGTGGCCTTCATGACCAAGCATCTGGGCACGAACACGATTGCGAAGGCCCCGCGGGTCACCGACCGCATCAAGCTGCTCGAAGATCGGGACGGCGATGGCAAGGCCGAGCGCGCGAGCGTGTTTGCGGAGGGCTTCGATGATTACTTCATGGGCGTGGCGGAAGGCGTGCTGATGCGCAAGGGCACGGCTTACTACACGCTGGCCCCGGACCTTTGGAAGCTCACGGAGAAGGACGGCAAGGCCGCGCGGCGCGAGGTGCTGCACACGGGCTTCGGAGTGCACATGGGTTACTCCGGGCACGAGTTCCACGGCTTGAAGTTCGGGCCGGATGGCCGGCTTTACTTCAGCATGGGCGACCGCGCGTTTCATGTGCAGACCGAGGGCCGCACCATTGCCCGTGCGGACAGTGGCGGTGTCTTCCGCTGCAACCCGGATGGTTCGGAGCTGGAGCTGCTCTGCTGGGGCCTGCGCAATCCCGAGGAACTGGCCTTCAACGATCTGGGCGACCTCTTCACCGCCGAGAACAACGCCGACATTGGCGACCAGTCCCGCTGGCTGCAAATCCTGGAAGGCGCGGACTACGGCTGGCGCATCGGCTACCAATACATTGAGCGCGACCAGCTCAAGAGCGTCTGGCACGCGGAGAAGCTCTGGCATCTGCCGCATCCCGGCCAGCCGGCGTATCTGCTGCCACCCTTGAGCCACATCAGCGCCGGACCTTGCGGACTGGCCTACTATCCCGGCACCGGTTTGCCAGACCGCTATCGGAACCACTTTTTCCTCGCGGACTTCCGGGCGGGAGTCGGCGGCGGCGTCTGGGCTTTCACCCAGAAGCAGAAGGGCTCCACCTACGAAATCACCGAGTCGGGTCCGTTCCTCTGGGAGGTGCTCGCCACGGATGTGGAGTTCGGCGTGGAAGGCGGGCTCTACGTAAGTGACTGGGTGCAAGGCTGGGGCGGCTCCGGCAAGGGCCGCATCTATCGCGTCACCGATCCCTCCACGCAGAAGCAACCCATCTTGCGTGAAACCAAGAAGCTCCTCGCGGAAGATTTTTCCAAGCGCCCGCTCGATCAACTTCTCCCGCTGCTCGGTCACGTCGATCAGCGGGTGCGGCAGGAAGCCCAATTTGCCCTCGCCGACGCGTGGGCGGTGCAGACGCTGAGCATTCCCGCAAATGGGGCGAAGAGTGAACTCGCCCGCCTCCATGCCATCTGGGCGCTGGGGCAGATCGCCCGGAACCCGGCTGCCGCCGACGCCCGCGAGGCCGCCCGGTCCGTGCTTCGTCCGCTGCTGGCCGATGCCAACGCCGAAGTTCGCGCGCAGGCGGTCAAGGTCTTGGGGGATGCGCGTGATGCTTCCAGCTTCAGCGCGATGCTCAAACTCCTCGCCGACCCCGGCCCGCGCGTGCAGGCGCAGGCGGCGGTGGCGGTGGGCAAGCTCGGCCGGCGCGAGGCCGTTCCCGGACTGTTCACCTTGCTCCGGGATAATCAGAACCGGGATGCCTATCTGCGGCACAACGCAGTGTTTGCCCTCACGCGCCTCGGCGACACCAACGCCGTCCTGAACGCCGCGCGCGACTCCGCGCCCGCCGTCCGACTCGGTGCGCTGCTGGTGCTGCGCCGCTGGCAGCATCCGGCCGTGGCGCAGTTCCTGGGCGACGCCGATCCCTTCCTCGTCGCCGAGGCGGCAATGGCCATCAACGATGAGCCGATTGCCGAGGCGCTACCGCAGCTCGCCGCCAAGGTCACGCAAGCCGCGAGCCTCACCACCGGTGGGCCGCTGGCCGCGGAACCAACCTTGCGCCGCATCATCAACGCCCACTTCCGGCTCGGTCAGGCGGCCAACGCGACCACCGTGGTCAGCTTCGCCGCCAGTTCCGCCGTGCCCGAACCGATTCGCGTGGACGCGGTGCTCGCGCTGGGTGACTGGGCCAAGCCCTCGGGCCGCGATCGGGTGGTCGGCCTCTGGCGTCCTCTGCCGATGCGCGAGGCCAGCCTTGCCCCCGCCGCGTTGAACCCGGTCATCAACACCCTGCTCACCAGCGGCTCGGACGACTTGCGGGTCGCCTCCGCCAAGGTCACCAGCAAGCTGAAGCTCACCAATGCCCTACCCACGCTGTTCAACGTCGTCGCCGATGCGCGGAGTGCCGCCGCAGTGCGGGTGGCGGCGTTGGAGGCGCTCAACGAACTCAAGGCCCCGCGCCTTGGCGAGGCCGTGAAGCTCGTGCAGACCGATCCCGATGAACACGTGCGCATCCAGGCCAATCGGCTGTTCATTCGTCTCAATCCGGCTGAAGCCCCCGCGCTGCTCGCCCGCCTGCTGGAGGCCGGCACCTTGCGCGAACGCCAGGACGCCCTCAGTGCGCTGACCGGCCTGGGCGACAAACAAAAGGCTGATGCCCTCTTCGTCGAGACCTACGACAAACTCCTCGCCGGCAAGCTCCCGCCGGAACTGCACTTGGACTTGGTTGAGCACACGCGCAACCGTTCCGCCGAGCCGGTCAAATCCCGATTCAACGCCTGGCAGGCCACCAAGAACACGAACGATCTCCTGGCCGGCTGGCGCGAAGCCTTCCACGGCGGCAACGCGCAGGAGGGGAAGAAGCAGTTCGAGCGCGTCGAGCTGGCCTGTCTCCGCTGCCACAAGCTCAACGGCGAAGGCGGCATCGTCGGTCCTGACCTCACCGGCATTGGCAAACGGCAGACCCGCGAGTATCTGCTGGAGTCCATCGTCCATCCCAACTCGAAAATCGCGGTCGGCTTTGAAGACGTGCTCGTGGTGCTCAAGAACGGCCAGAGCTTCGCCGGCCGCCTGAAAAAGGAAACCGACACGGAACTCATCCTCGACTCCCCCGAGGACGGCGAAATCAAGGTGAAGAAAGCCGACCTCAAACGCCGCGAACGCAGCCTCAGCGCGATGCCGGACAATTTTCTCCGCATCATGTCCAAGTGGGACGTCCGCAACTTGGTCGAGTTCCTCGCCACCCAGCAGTAAATGGAGCGCGGCTTTTACGCCGCTTCATCGCCCGCACGCCCACAGACCCACGTTTTGCCATGCGCGGGCGGAAACTGGATTCTTCTCAGGCGGTTGGAGTCCGGGCGCTGACTTGGCAAGCCGTGTAATGGAAGACTCCTTCGGGGTTGTTCGCCAGCCCTGCGAATTCGATTTGGATGGCTTCCACGAGGGCGTGCGGGATCTTTTTCCGTTCACGAAGTTGAGCCGCCCCGCTCAGCCAAAGTGATTGCCAATAGTTAATAAACCGCCTGCGCGCCGCCGGGGCTTCCATGGTTGCGTCCATCCGCACTGGCACAGTGCGAAACTGGATTTCGCAGAAATCCGCTTGGGCAACCAATTTGCCAAGTTGCGACCCCACATCGGGCTGGCCGCCGAAGTCACGTTGCAGTTCATTAAATGCCCGCCAATAGCCCGCCATGGCAGGGCAGGGTGGGTGGGTTTCCCAACTGGCGTTGTGAACCTCGGTGACGGAGAACCAGCCCCCCGGGCGTAAAACCCGGTTCGCTTCTCGCAATGCCCGTTCAGGCTGGCCGAGGTGTTCGAGCACCCAGATGAGGCACACGCCATCGAATGCCCCGGAGTCAAACGGCAGCTCGTAGGCGCTGCCCTGCCGCAGTTCAATTTGTCCGGTGGCGAGATCCGCGTGCAGCAGTTCGCGCGCTTTCGCGAGTTGGGCGGCCGAGTAATCCAGCCCGGTAAGTTTTGCTTGGGGGAATCGCCGTCGCAGTATTTGCAGCTCCGCGCCAACTCCACAGCCCACTTCCAGCACCCGAGCACATCCGGGGAACTCAATGGTCGGAAAGATGTAAGGCTCGAGAAACTCCGCCTGGGCCACCAGCCGCGCCTGCTCTTCGGCGGAAAAGGAATGGATATAGCCGTCGGCCATTTTGAGCCATCACTGCTGGCTGACGGTCACTGTCTTCCGCCCCTCCACGCGGACCAGGCCGCGGGCGAGGGCTGAGATGGCCAGAGGATAGAGCTGCCGCTCGGCGATTTGAATCCGGGCGTGCAGGGTTTGCTCGTCGTCCCGGCTGAGCACAGGCACGGTTTGCTGGGCGATGATTGGTCCTGTGTCCACGCCTTGATCCACGAAGTGCACCGTGCAGCCGGTGAATTTCACGCCATAATCCAATGCCTGCTTCCATGCCTCCAGGCCCGTGAAGGCCGGCAGCAATGAAGGATGGATGTTTACGACGCGCTGGGGAAACGCCCGGAGAAACTCCCCCTTAAGAATGCGCATGAAGCCCGCCAGCACCACCAGTTCCACTCCGGCCTCCCGCAAGGCGGCGATGTAGGCGGCTTCCGCCTCTTCATCCAGCTTGGTGCGAAATTTTCCCGGGGCAATGAACCGGGCAGGCAGGTTGAAACCCCGGGCGCGGTCGAGAATGCCCGCGTCGGCGACATCGCTAAGCACGAGTGCGATTTCAGCGGGAACACTGCCATTGGCGATAGCTTCCGCGATGGCGACCATGTTCGAGCCCTTGCCGGATCCCAGAATCCCCAGCCGAAGTTTCTTATCAATGTTCACAGGGCGAGTGAGCAACAGAATGCCCCGGCTAGACAAGGGGAAAGGCACCTTGTGCCCGGTAAACCGTCTGGTGGCGCAGCGCGGCCGATATTCCTGCTCATTTCAGCCCGATAAGTATCCTTTGCCCAGCGACCTGTTCAGATTAGGCACAAATCCGTTTTACATGTGGACAGTTGTTTGTTAGCAGACACTGGTGCGGGTTTTAATCGGTGCCTGCCAGAAAGAGGTCTGGTAACGCCTGCCTCAAGTGTCGGGTTCGGGCCGGTTCGGAAAGACGCAGTCAGGCCAGCCGACCCAATGTCAGCAAAGATGCAAAATGCCATTGCGCCCGCGAAGTGGTTTGTTACCGTCGCGCGGCTTTTTCGGAGCGGACAGGCGCGACCAGCCTTTTGACCACGCATGGAAGCTTTCCAAACCGGGACAAAAACCGGCCAGCCAGTGACGATGAACGACAACCAAATGAGCACGCAAGCGCGGTGGCAGGGATTGCCGCCCAAGCAGGGACTTTACGACCCCCAGTTCGAGCACGATGCCTGCGGCGTCGGGTTCGTGGTGAACATGAAGGGAAAAAAGTCCCACGAGGTCGTCCAGCAGGGCATCCAGATTCTCATCAACCTCGACCATCGCGGCGCATGCGGCTGCGAGCCGAACACGGGCGACGGCGCGGGCATCCTAATTCAGCTCCCGCACAAGTTCTTCACCAAGGCGGCCAAGGAAAACGGCTTCGTTCTCCCCGCGCCCGGTCGCTATGGCGTGGCGATGATTTACATGCCCAAGGACGAGGAGGACCGGCATCACTGCGAGCGCACGTTCGAGCGCGTGGTGCGTGAGGAGGGACACTCGGTGCTCGGCTGGCGCACGGTGCCCACGGACAATTCCACGCTCGGTCCGACGGCGGTTGCGACTGAGCCGTTTGTGCGCCAGTGCTTCATCGAGCGCAACGTCCGCAAGGCCAAGGACGAACTCGCCTTCGAGCGGAAGCTCTACGTCATCCGCAAGCGCGCTTTAACGGAGATTCGCAACTCCGGGCAGCGCGGCACGCAGGAGTGGTATATGCCGAGCGTGTCCTGCCGGACGATTGTTTACAAAGGCATGCTCATGCCCGCGCAGGTGGATGCGTATTACCCCGAGCTGCGCGACCCGGACATGGACTCGGCGCTGGCGCTTGTCCACTCGCGGTTCTCGACGAACACTTTCCCAAGTTGGGAGCGGTCGCACCCATATCGTTACATCGCGCACAACGGCGAAATCAACACGCTGCGCGGCAACATCAACTGGATGCACGCGCGCCAGTCCATGTTCGAGAGCGAC
>Ga0075471_10000637_pt1 | contig 21336 bp, 15 predicted proteins | sample DEB19_08_DNA_2_FD_74787 | JGI IMG/M metagenome (GOLD analysis project Ga0075471, IMG submission 74787) | Aqueous microbial communities from the Delaware River and Bay under freshwater to marine salinity gradient to study organic matter... | ecosystem: Environmental > Aquatic > Marine > Coastal ... | reverse complement strand
GGGCTGATCGTGCGGCTGCCGGGCGACCGGTTCAGTCGTGTCTCGCTCGTGACCGAACTCGGTCCAGCCCCCGCGGAGTCGCTCGCCGCCGCGATCATCGATGTCGACGTCGTCCCGCTGCCGGGCGGCCCGTTGGTCGCCGCCCTCGACGACATGGGCCGCGTCCGGATCGAGACGGTGACCTCGAAGCGAAACATGCTCACCGGCAAGAGGACCAGTGTGTCGCAGGGCGTGTCCATCGAGCCCCCGGCCGGCTTCAAGGCCCGGTTCCTCCGCGTGTCCGCGCTCGGCGACCAGTTGTTCCTCGTCGCCTCCTCAGGAGACGCGCGCCGCTATCTGATCCGCGATCTCCAGGAGCCGGTGCTGATGGAGTCGTTCGACGCGGCTCCCGGTGCCGCCGACGTGACCGCCGTGGAGCGGCTCTTCGGCGGCGCCACCCTGGCCGTCGGCGATTCCGCGGGTGTCGTGAGGATCCTTTTCCTCACCCGCGGCGGCCTTGATGAAGCGGCGGAATCAACCCCCGATGCGTCCACCGCGGACGGCCTGCGGGTGGTGGCCGCCCGGGCGTTCGAGCCACCGGCGACGTCTGGTCGCCCTAGCGCCATCAGCTCGATCGCCGCGTCGCCGCGTTCCCGCCTGTTCGCCGTCGCCGATGCCGCGGGGGAGGTGCGCATGCTCCAGTCCACCACCGGGGCGACGGTGCTTGCGCCGTCGCTCCCGGGATCGTCGGGCGATGCGGCCTCTCCGCTCGCCGCCGACCGCCTCTGCATCTCCGCGCGGGAGGATCGGCTGCTCGCCGCGGGCAGCCAGGGCATCGCCGCATGGTCGATCGACGTGGGGCATCCTGAGGTGGCGGTCGGCACGCTGCTGACACCCGTCTGGTATGAGAACTACGCCGGGGCGACGCATGCCTGGGAGACCACCGGTCACGAGGCTTTCGAATCGAAGTTCGGTCTCGTGCCCCTGATCTTCGGCACGGTCAAAGCGACGCTCTACTCGATGCTCTTCGCGACTCCGATCGCGATCATGGCCGCGATTTACGCCAGTCAGTTCATGCATCCGCGGTGGAAAGCCCGGATCAAGCCCACCATCGAGATGATGGCCGGCCTGCCGAGCGTGGTGCTCGGATTCATGGCCGGGCTGGTGTTTGCGCCGCTGATCGAAAGGCTGCTGATGCCGCTCATCACCGGCTGCTTCATCGTGCCTCTCGTGATCCTGCTCGCGGCCCACGTCTGGCAGCTGATGCCTTCGGGATGGCGGACCCGTCACGCCGGTTGGCGGCTCGCCGTCGTGGCCTTCGCCGCCCTCCCGGCGGGGGCTGTTCTCTCGAAGGCCCTGGCGCCGCTGGTCGAGCGGGTCCTCTTCGGCGGTGACGTCACCGGCTGGTTGGACGGTCGGGATGGCAGCGGTTTCGGAGGTTGGGTGTTGGCCAGCCTCCCGTTCGCCGCGATCGTCGCGACGTTGTGCGTCGCCCGTGTCGTGAGCCCCTCGCTACGGCGCAAGAGCTGCGGCTGGTCACAGCGACAGTCCGCCATGGCATCGCTGGCGACGTTCGTGCTCGGCGTGGTCATCACCTTCGCGGTCGCCGCCGCCGTCGCTCTCCTGCTCGACGCTCTCAGGCTCGACACCCGGGGCGGCATCTTCGGGACCTATGTCCAGCGGAACGCGCTGGTGGTGGCGATCGGCATGAGCTTCGCGATCATTCCCCTGATCTTCACGATCGCCGACGATGCGCTGTCAAGCGTGCCCGACCATCTCCGCAGTGCGTCGCTCGGTGCCGGGGCCACCCCGTGGCAGACGGCGATCCGCGTGATCGTGCCCTCGGCGGCCAGCGGACTGTTTTCGGCGGTGATGATCGGCCTCGGGCGGGCGGTGGGAGAGACCATGGTCGTGCTCATGGCGGCGGGCAACACGCCGCTGATCAGCGGGAACCTGTTCAACGGTTTTCAGACCCTCTCAGCTGCGATCGCGACCGAACTTCCCGAGGCGGCCCGGGGCTCGACGCACTACCGTGTGCTCTTCCTGGCGGCGTTGGTCCTCTTCGCGATCACGTTCGTCGTCAACACCGTGGCGGAGCTCGTGCGACAACGGTTTCGGAGGCGCGCGTATGAACTCTGAGCGGCTTTCTGGTCGTCGGCTTCGGTCCGGGTATGCGAGCCTTGCCGCCCACGGCGAGCCCTGGGTGTGGCTCACGGCCTCGTCGCTCTCCTTGGCGATCGCGATGATCGTCGGCCTGCTCGCCTTCATCGCCTCTCACGGGGCGGCCACCTTCTGGCCGGTGCCCCAGGACCTCCTGACGCTGAAGGACGGCCGCAGCCTGCTTGGTGAAGTCACTCAGCGGGAGGCTTTCGAACCGGCCACGGCGACGTCGGCCGGGCATCCGGCGAGGCGACTCGTCCGCACCGGCGCCGCCGCCGGCAGCCCCTTTGAATGGATCGACGACACCACGATCGCGGCGACGTCGCGACCCGAATGGGGCACCGTCGTCGAGCGACTCGATGCCGGCCGGCTGCATGGCTTTCCCCGCCGGCTCCTTCATGGTGAGACGGTCGTCGCCGAGGGGCCGGCCGAGGTGTGGAAGGCCTTCCTTGTGGAGCACCCGGCGGCCCGAAGCCGGCACCGCCGTGCCGGTCGGATCGACAAGCAGGAGCGGGGCGACCTGCAGCGGCAACTGCGTGCCGCGCGGCTCGCGGTGGTCCAGGCCGGGCTCGATGCGGGGGCGGGCAACTCCCGGCAGGCCGAGGCCGAGGTCCGTGAACGCGAGGTGGTGGATCGAGTCGCCGAGCAGGAGAAGGTGCTCGATGAGGAGACGGAGCGGCTTCGCCAGCGGAATGCCGGCTGGGCGGTCGAGTTCTCGACGGCGTCGGGCGAGACGGTGGCGGTGCCCCTCGACGAGATCGTCCGGGCGTGGCAGCCCAATAGGCTTTCTGTCACGGACAGCCTCGGCGTCTATCTTTCCCGTTGGGGAGAGTTTCTCGGCGACGATCCCCGTGAGGCAAACAGCGCCGGCGGCGTCTTTCCCGCGATTTGGGGCACCGTGACGATGACGCTCATCATGGCGGTCTTCGTCGCTCCCTTCGGCGTGCTCGCGGCCCTCTACCTCCGCGAATATGCCGGCAGCGGCCCGGTGACCACCGCCGTGCGGGTCGCCATCAACAATCTGGCCGGAGTGCCGAGCATCGTCTACGGCGCCTTTGGACTCGGCTTCTTCTGTTACGTGCTCGGAGCCGGTATCGACGACTCCTTCTTCAAGGCGAGTCTCGTGGCCGACGGCCAGCCCACGTTCGGCACCGGCGGCCTGCTCTGGGCCTCGCTGACCCTGGCTCTGCTGACGCTGCCCGTCGTGATCGTCGCCACGGAGGAGGCCCTCTCCGCGGTTCCCAACTCGATGCGCGAGGGCTCCTACGCATGCGGCGCGGGCAAGTGGCAGACGATCCGCCGCATCGTCCTGCCGCGGGCCCTCCCCGGCATCATGACGGGACTCATTCTCGCCATGGCGCGCGGCGCGGGGGAGGTCGCCCCGCTGATGCTGGTCGGCGTCAAGAAGCTGGCCCTGGAACTTCCGGTCGACGGCACGTTTCCCTTCATCCATCCCGAGCGGGAGTTCATGCACCTCGCCTATCTGATCTATGACGTGGGCTTTCAGAGCCCCAACAGCCAGGCGGCACGGCCCATGGTGTTCACGATCACGTTCCTGCTGGTGGCGATCATCGCGCTGCTCAACGTGACGGCGATCTGGATCCGCTCCCGGCTGCGGCGCCGCTACGTCGCCCAGCAGTTCTGAGGTGGTTCGTGTACGATGCTTCCCTTTCGGGTTCGGCGGACGGCCGTGGAGGCAGACACACCATGCAGACGGTCGGGGAGACGCCTCGAGAGAGCGGCGACGCGGGCCGCCATGGCGACAGGCCTGCCGAACGACACCCTGGTAGGCAGGCTGAGCCGCCGACCGATCGCCTGGTGGCCGTGGCGGCCGGCCACGAAGTCGATGCCGAGGTGCACGAGAGCGTGCTGCAGGAGCCACCCGTGCTCGAGGTGGATCGCTTCAATCTCTGGTATGGCGCGAAGCAGGCGTTGCACCGGATCACGATGCCGATTCCGCTCAACAAGGTGACCGCGCTTGTCGGCCCGAGCGGCTGTGGCAAGTCGACGCTCCTGCGGAGCGTGAACCGGCTCAACGATCTCGTGCAGAGCGTGAGGATCACCGGCGACATGCGGCTCAACGGCGACTCGATCTATGACCCCCGGATGGACGTGATCGAGCTGCGGAAGCGGATGGGCATGGTCTTCCAGAAGCCCAATCCCTTTCCGATGAGCATCTACGAGAACGTCGTCTACGCCCTGAGGATCGACGGCGAGACCAACCGGGGCGTGCTCGACGAGGTCTGCGAGGGCAGCCTGCGGGGGGCGGCGCTCTGGGACGAGGTCAAAGACCGCCTGCAGGACAGCGCCCTCGGGCTCTCCGGCGGCCAACAGCAGCGACTCTGCATCGCGCGGGCGATCGCGGCCGAGCCCGAGGTGCTCCTGCTCGACGAACCCTGCTCGGCCCTCGATCCGATCGCCACGGGCAAGGTCGAAGACCTGATTCAAGAGCTCAGAGGCCGCTATTCGGTGCTCATCGTCACCCACAACATGCAGCAGGCCAGTCGCTCGAGCGATTACACTGCCTTTATGTATCTCGGCAGGCTGATCGAGTATGGTGCCACGCCCGACATTTTCACCAAGCCGATTCTCCGCGAGACGGAGGCCTACGTGACGGGCCGGTTCGGCTGAGCATGCCCGCTGGATCCGAGGCCACGCCATGACCAAGCACATCGAACGCCAGATCGAGAATCTCAAGGACCGGATCCTGCGGGTGGGAACACTCGTCGAGGAGGCGATCTCCAAGTCGATCACCGCGCTCATCAATCGAGACTCGGCCCTCGCGCAGCGGGTGATGGCGAGTGACGAGGAGATCGACAGCATGGAGGTCGAGGTCGAGGAGGAGTGCCTCAAAATCCTCGCTCTCTATCAGCCCGTGGCCGCTGATCTGCGGTTCGTGGTCGCGGTTCTGAAGATCAACAACGATCTCGAACGGATGGGTGATCTCGCGAGAAACATCGCGAAGCGGGTCACGCAACTCGAAGGAGGCAGCCCCTACGATCTGCCGCCGGAAATCCGCACGATGGCGACCCAGGCCCAAGAGATGGTTCGCCAGTGCCTCGATGCCGTGGTGAAGCGTGATCCGGCCCTCGCCCGGCAGGTTCGCGAGGAGGACGACATCGTCGACGAAGCCCGGCAGCGGATCCAGCGGCGGGTCATGCAGGGCATCAAGGACGATCCCGAGAACGCCGAGAACCTGCTGCGGATCAACTCCGTCTCGAAGCACATCGAACGGATCGCCGACATGGCGACGAACATCGCCGAGGATGTCGTCTACATGGTCGAGGGCGACATCGTGCGGCATCGGACCGAGAGTTAGGCGGCGGGGTTCGTCCAGCGTCCGCTCAGGACGCCAAATCCCCGGTAAAACGCCCCGCCGATCCGGCGTTCACCCTCGCCGACGCGGCGTGGTACCCTCTTCCCGGCGAGAGATACGGGAGTTTCCAGGCTCAGGATCGGAGGCAGGTCGATGACGGGTTTGTGGCGTGGCGTTCGTTCGCTGATCGCCGCCGTGGCGGTCGGCATGCTTGGCATGGGCCAGGTACGCGGCGAGGATCCGGTGCTCGTGTCGATCACCGGGCCGCTCGTCGGCCGGGTCGGCGAGCGGGCCTCGTTCGAGGTCGAACTGGTCAACCGTTCGGGTAAGCCGCTGCAGAAGTTGCGGGTCATCGACTACTTCGACAAGGGCTTCCACCACGAGGCATCGGCGAGTCCCATCGAGCAGAAGGGCACGATCGATCTCATGCCGGGCACAGCCCGTCGGCTGACCCTCGACTTTCTGCTCGACGAACCCGGTCGGCAGTGCCATCGTGTCGAGTTGCTCGATCAATCGCATCTCTTCGTCGGCGGCGCCACCCACTGCGTCGAGGTGCAACCCGCGGTGGCGGCCGCCATCCCGCGATATGCGGCCCCGACTCCCGCGCCGACGGCGGCTCCACCGGTCGCGGCCGTTGCTCCTGTCGCCGTCCCCGCTCCGGTGGCGGCCGTTCCTCCCGCGACCGTGCCGCTCGCGGCCGCACCTACGGCGGTGGCGCCGGTGCCGGTGCCAATGCCTCGGCCGACGGCCGCATCCACCGTCACCGTTCCTGCTGCGCCGGCGTTGGAACTGGATCTGCAGGGCCCCGCCGAGGCGCTCTCCGACGGTGTCGTCGAATATGTGGCGATCGTGAAGAACAAGGGTGCCGGTGCAGCGCCGCCGACGACACTCGAGTTCTCGTGGGACGAGCACGTCACGCCCCTCGAGGCCTCCGACGGCTACAACCTCGTCTCGTCGAAGGTGTCGTGGAACCTCCCCGCGATCGAGCCCGGCGGCCAACTCAAGCGGCAGATCAATCTGCGGGCGAAGGCGCCTTCCGGTGCCTACCGTGATTCACCCGCCACGCGGTCGTGCATTCGGGCGGTGCTCGGGGGCTTCGGAGGCGGAGCGATGGTGGCCGACGAGGCCTGCGTGATGATCAGTTCGACGATGCCCCGCCCCCGAATCCGCACGCCATCGGAGGCCGGCCTGAAGCTTTCCCTCGCCGATCTCGACGATCCCGTGCGGCCGGGCGATTCGACGACGCTCGTCTGCACCGTCACCAACAACGGCACCGAGCCCACGGGCCGGCTCGACCTGATGGTGCTCCTGCCCGACCAGGCCCGCCTTGACTCCGACCGGACGACGGCCCGGGTCAGGATCGACGACTCCCGCGTATCGTTCGATCCGCTCCCGACCATCCCGCCCGGCGGCCAGCGGTCATTCGAGATCACCTACCGACTGCCCGCGGGGGGCACGGGCCGGGCCGCGGCGATTCTCTCGAGTACCGAGCTCGACGGCACGGTCGAGCGAAGCTGCCAGACGAGCTTTCTCGAGCCCTGATCCACGATCCCCGCCGGCCGGGCGGTCGGCACGATCGGCAGCGACACCGCAATCGCGCCGGTCGGGCGGGCCATGCACTGTGGACGTGCTCCGTGGTCAACCTTCCGGCGATGCCCTGACGATGAGACCCTGCGGAGGCAGGCATGCTCGTCGTCACGTCCAACTTGGCCATCGGGGATGGAACGCTCTTTCGGGCGGGCGGGCGGCATGCGGCCCTGCCCCTGCTCGTGCATCGGGCGGCGATCCGCGGAGGCTTTCGGAACGCCGGCACCTATCGCCCGATCGAGTCGCTCCATCTCGTCGTCGCCGGAGACACGTTCGACTGGCTGGCGTCGGCGGCCTGGTGCGGCGGGGTGAGGCCCTGGCGCGGCGGCCCTCGCGCACGGGAGTCGCTCCTCGGCATCGCGACGGGCTCGGTGCGGGCGGCTCGGAGGCTGCTCGCCTCAGTGACCCGCTGGATCCGCCACGGCCTCCTGGTGCCGGCTGCCGATGCCCGGGGACGGCCGTGCGGCGGTGCGGTCGTGGTGCCGGTTCGGGTGACTCTCTTGGCGGGGGATCGGGATTGCAGTCTCGCCGACGTCGCACGGCATCTGCCCCGGCAACTCTTCGCCATCGGCGACTCCTGGTCGGATGACGCGCTGACGATCCGCCACGGCCACGACCTCGATCCCGCCTGCCGTCGGATCGACGGTGAACGTGCGTGGACGTCCGGGGCCAGGCCACCGACGCTTGCCGAGAGTGTCGGCATCGATCTCGTGGCCAGGTTTGCCGTAGCGGTTCGGCGGCTGACGCCTGAGCCGCCCGGGGTGGGCCGGTTGCTCCGCGGGCTGGCCTGCTCGAGGCCTGTGGACCTGCCGCTGACCGTCGGTGCCTGGCGCACCGCCGTCGATCGCGATGGCCCGCTGTCTGCCGGTCAGATCGGGCTGCTCGCCTCGACGTGGCGGCGGGCGGTGTCCGAATGGGTGGGCGAGGCGAGCCGCGAGGTGCCGGCCTGCGAGGTCGAGTTCGACGCGGTGCACGCGCTGGCCGCCTGGCTCGACACCGCGTTTCATCCCGCCGAAGGGCCGATCAACGTGCCGGCCGGTATCCGACGACTCCGCGGCGGACCTCCCTTGCCGAGCGGGCCGGAAGATTCGCGGTTTCGCACCGGGGCCGGGCCGCGGCTCGTCCTGGGGCACTTTGCCGACGTGTCCGGTGGCGGACGGGAGGGCGGGACCGTCGGCCTGGCGGCCGACATGGACGGGTTTCCGGGCGTGGAACCGGCGCCGACCGTCCTCGCGGTGCGGCCGCAGGGATCCGAGATCCACTGGGAGGCGATCATGGCCGGGGAGCACCGGCCGGCGATCGTCACGATCGCCCCTTGCGGCTGGGACCGTGGCAACGCGATCGTCGATGCGGCATGATGCCCGCGTCGCCAGCCATCGAGATCGCCGGAGGCCGCCATGTCGTCACCCTCGAACCCCGCGGCCCTGGTGGTCGAGATCCGCACCACGTTCGCCTCCCGGGTCGCCGCCGAGACCTGCGCCGCCCGGCTCGTCGCCGAACGGTACGCCGCGTGCGTGCAGGTGCAGGGGCCGATCTCCAGCACCTATCGCTGGCGGGATGTCGTCGAGCATGCCGAGGAGTGGCGGTGCACCTGCAAGACGGCAGCGGTCCGCGAGGCGGCATGCATCGCGGCGATCGTGTCGGCGCACGACTATGACACTCCGGAAGTGGTCGTGGCCCACGTTGAAGCTTCGGCGGCCTATGCAGCATGGGTGCGTGCGAGCGTGAGCGTGGGCGAGGGCTGAGTCTCCCCGGTAGGAAGCTGCGGAAACGCGATGGGCGACGATGCGTCGATGAACGGTGGAACCTATGCATTCGACATCACGCTGCATGCCCTGCCGGCCGCTGTCGCCCCCGGCAGCCTGCTCACCGATGCGTGGGGCACGTGGCCGTCGTTGATGGTCTCGAAGGACGTGCTCGCGATGCCGATGGCGATCGACTTCGACGTCGCGCTCGACTCGCTCGGCAAGCTCGAGAGGCTCTATGTGGAGCCAGACGGCTCGTTCGTCTGGACGAGTTCGCGAGGTGAGGCGGTCGGCGGCCGGGGGCGAGCGACGTGGCAGGTCGACGGCAATGCCTTCGAGAAGGACGGCCGCGTGCTGATCGTCGATCTCAAGGGCAGCTGCCCCCCCGTGGAGTTCGATCGTCTGCTGGCGGCCTTTGGCTGGCCGGCTCAACCCCTGATGATGCAGTTGGTGCGGTCTGCCGCCTTTCTCGACGAGGCGACGTTTCGACGGCACGCCCTGGCGCGGGGGCTTGTCGGGGACGGGGAAACCCTGCGGCCGACGTGAGGGTGGGGTCGTGGCGGTTCTGCCGAGCCGAGCCGGTTCCACCCGGCTGCGAGGATACACTTGGACGATATCCCCGACTGCGTCCGCGTGGCGCGTTCGTGAGCCGTGGACGGCGTGTCGTTCGGGAGAGGCAGCATATGGCGATCCGGAGAGTTGGCCGTCTTGACGGCGGACTGAGAGGGCTGGCGGCGGCGTGCACGGTGGCGCTCGCGGGAACGGCGGCCGCGGCCCCGGTCACCACCATCGAAAGCCTGCCCTTGGCCGCCGCCTACGGCAGCGGCGTCCATTCGTACTTCGCCGGCGACTATGGCCGCAGTTACGACGATCTCTCGCAGGCGATCGAAGGGGGCACGCTGGATCCGCGGGCCTACTACTTCCGAGGCCTCGCCGCCCTGAAACTCGGACGCATGGACGAGGCCGAGGCCGACTTTACGGCGGGCGCGGCTCGAGAGGCGGAGGGCACCGGTTCGTGGCCGATCGCCCGGTCGCTCGAGCGGGTGCAGGGCTGCGACCGGCTGAAACTTGAGCGGCATCGGACCCGTGCCCGTGTCGCGTCGCTCCAGGAGAGCCGTCGGCGCAACGAACTCCGCTATCTCGATGTGGAACGCGGCGAGTCCGATGTCCTGCGTCGCCGTCGCCCCGTCAGGGAGCAGGCGGTCGACGGCGGCAGTCCGTTCATCGAGGAACCGGCCCCGGAGGCCGTGCCCGCGGAGGAGCCACGCGACATTCCTGCGAGTGATCGCAATCAGCCAGAGCCGATGCCCGACCCCGAAGTGAATCGGCCCGAGGAAACGATTCCCGAGCGGGGCAGCGATCCGTTCGGAGACGGCGATGGATTCGGGGAGAATGTGCGGCAAAACAGGGATCAGCAGGCCGAGCGGGCGGTCTCCGAGCGCGAAGACGTCCTCGAGCAGCGGGATCAGTTGTCGGAGCGAAACGCTTCCGAGTTCGAGAACGCCGCCGGCCAGCGTGACGGTCAGGCCGAACTCGACGCGGTGCGCTGAGGCCCTCCCGCAGTACCGCTCTTCGGCACTGGTCGGCCGGAACTGCGGTCCGGAGCTGCGAGCTTCCGGCGATCGTCCTGGCTCGTCAGCCGCCCGCGGCGTTCAGCCGGCTGCCCGCCACGGCCATGAGCAGCCATCCGGCGATCAGCATCACTCCGCCGACCGGCACGACCGCCCCGAGCGGCTTGAATCCCGTGAGTGCCAGCGTGGCGAGGCAGCCGCTGAAGATCAGCGTGCCGAAAAGAAAGCACCAGGCCGCCGCCGCCAGCGGTGCCGAGATCCGCGGTCGTGACAGGCCGAGCAGGCCCACCGACACCAGCGCTGCGCCATGATACATGCAGTAGCGGGCCGCGGTTTCCCAGTTGGCCGATTGGCCCGTGGCGTCGAGCGTCGCCCTGAGCCCGTGGGCGCCGAAGGCACCTACGGCGACGGACAGGCCCCCGAGCAGGGCGCCGGCGATCAGGCACAGGCGGGCCATGGGCATCACGGCCGTGCCGTGCCGAGGAGTTTCTCTTCCTCCTCTTCCTGGATGATGATCCGCGGCGTGACCATCAACATCAGGCTGTCGGTTGTGCGGCCCATGCCGACATTCTTGAAGAGGCGGTTGATGTAGGGAATCTTCGACAGGATCGGCACGCCGAACTCGTTGCGGCCCTCGCGAAGCCGCTTGATGCCGCCGAGCAGCACGGTGCCGCCGTCGGGAACGCTCACGGTCGTGGTCACGGTGGTGAACAGGAACTCAGGCAGCTGGATGGTGGTGCCGTTCGACTGGAGTTCGAGTTCGCCGGACGAGGCCGCGCCGTTGGTAAGGCCGACCAGGCCGTCTGCCCCCGGCACCTTCACGTCCGTGCCGCTCTTCTCGTCGCTGGTCTTCGATTTGGTCGACCGCGAGCCCTCGAACTGGAACTGCTCGACCCGGCCGATCTGCGAGAAGAAGGGAACGAGCGTGAGCCGCACGAAGCGGCGATCGTTCGAGACCACCGCCTGGACGTTCACGGCGGTACCCTCGTTGAGCACCGTGATCACCGGCTGCTGGGCGGCGGAGAAATCACCGACCACCGGCACCACGGCGGTCACGAAGGGCCGCTGCCGCGTGTCGGAGACGAACGCCTGCTGTCCGTTGAAGAGCGTGACCTTCGGCGCCTGCATCACGTTGGAACGCGTGTTGCCCTGGGCGGCCTGGATCAGGAAGTAGGCCTCGATGTCGGAGAGGATCGCGAAGCCGAAGTTCGCGGCGCTGGTGGCGGGATCGGGAAGGCCGGGAAGGGCCGGCACCGTGGCGCTGCCGAAGCTGTTCTGGCGGAACGGAATCGAGAAGAAGTTGCGGCCCGCGGGGGTGATGCCACCCTGGCCGACGCCGCCCTGGCCGACGCCACCCTGGCCGACGCCACCCTGGCCGACGCCACCCTGGCCGACGCCACCCTGGCCGAGGCCTTGATTCGTCTGATAGAGCGCCACTCCGGGATTCCCGGAGTTGTCGAGTCCGATCGTCTGCGAGCGGCCCCCTTGGGCGGCATTGATGCCCTGGGCGAACGGTGAGATCGAGCCGTTGCTCTGGGTCGGGATCGCCGTCATGTTGAGCGGCTCGTTGACGTTGGTCTGGATGTTGAAGTCGAAGTCGACGCCGATCCGCTCGAAGAATGTGTCGGCGAGCGTGATGAACCGGACCTCGATCGTGACCTGCAGATCCTGGAGGCGGCGAAGCTGCACGAGCAGGTTGGCGATCTGCTCGTGGACCTCCTGCGTCTGGCTGACCACGAGGCTGAGATTGGTCTGGAAGGGGCTGATGGCGCCCGGACCCCCGGTGGTGTTCCACGTTTCCGGGGCCACCGTGGTCTGGATCAGCTCGATGAGGGGGCCGAAATTCGTCTGGCCGCCGCCACCGATCGAGGGAGGTCCGAAGGGGATCGAGGGCGTCGAACCGGTGACGGGGCTGCCGCCACCGCCGAGTTGCAACTGGGCGAGTGAACTGCCGCCGAGGGCCGCGTCGCCGCCGGCGGCCTGGGGCGGCGCGGCGTTGATTCCCGCAGGGGCCGGCCCGACTTGGACGGCGAGGTTGTTGCGGAGTGCGACCTGGGAGTAGCCGTCACGGAGAGCGCCTGTGATGCCGAGCCCGTCCGAGGAGAAGTTGGGGATGGGCAGCACGAGGTCGGCGACCGGATAGGTCACGGCGTAGACGTCGCCCTTGACGAGCCGGGGACTCGTGACCTTCAACACCTCGTCTCTGACGACGTAGTCCAGGTGCAGGGGCTCGAGCAGCAGTTTGAGCGCGCTCTTCAGCGATATCGGCTGGTCGAGGGTGAGCGTGACCGGCGTGTCGCTGCGAACCGCCTCCTGATCGAGCCCGACCATGTCGAGGTGAATCGCGACGTCGGCCTGCCTGGCCAGGGCATCGATCACCGCCGCGAGCGGCTGCTCTCGATAGGTCGGCTTCACCGGGGTGTCGAGCTTCTTGATGATGGCGGCCTCCGCGGCCGTCGCCTGCGACCGGCCCTCGGCGAGCCGCTGGGTTCGCGACTTGGTGAGATCTTCCCAGTCCTTCGTGTCGGGAAAGGTCATCGGGCCGGTGAACGGGACGGCCGAGCCCTCGACGTCTTCCGCCGAGTCGAGAAAGCCCGCCTGGCGATCTCCGTCGATCGAACGCTGGGCATCCAGCCGGCGGATCATCCGGCTCTGGGCGAGCAACTGCCGCACCACCGCGTTGTCGGGGGCCAACTGCCCGGCCTTCTTCGCGATCGCCTCGGCCTCGGCGAATCGCCGCTCGTCGACGAGGGAGTTGTATTCCTCGATCAGCATCGCGATCCGCTGGTCGACCTCGACCCGCTGGGAGCGTTCGCGATCGATCTGGGCCTCGACCTTGGCCGCCTGCTTCTCGAGCGCGAGTTCGGCCCGCCGCTTGCCCGTGGCCTGCTCGATGTCGGAGCGGGTCCGTTCGATGCGGCGCAGCATCTGCGACTTCGTCTCCTCCGGCAGCGGCTGATCGTCGAGGCTCGTGGCGGTGGCGTCGAGCAGATCGAGCGCTTCGGCCGGCGACTTCTGCGACAGGCGCTTGGCCTCCAGTTGCTTGGCGGCGACCTCCGCCGAAATTCGGGCGAGCATCAGCGCATCGGATTCCTGGGCCTCCGCGACGGCCGGCTTGGGCTTCGTCCCGGCGGCCTGCTGGGCGGCCTGGCTGATGGCCTCTTCGATCACCTTCCGGGCCAGTTTCTCGTCCGCGTTGCTCGTCGCATCGGGGGGAGGAAGATCCTCCGAGGTGGCTGGCACCGTCGAGCAGGTCCATGCCATCGCGCATGCGGCCACGGCGGCGAGGCGTCCGGCGCGACCCGCCGCCGTTCGGCGCCGTCCTCGGCCTGGCGCGACTCGCGGAGAGGGGATGCGTGGCATGCGCGGCTTCCTTGTTCCGGGACACAATCGAGGGAACGAACCTTGTGCAGGCGGGAGAAGTACCCGTGGCGGCTCCCGTGGGTCAAGGCCACGTGCCGGCTCTGGAGGCCGGGAAAGCAAGGCAAGATCGGCGGCCCGGGCGGCTGGTTTTGGGGGGTCGATCATCGCTCGCCCGAGGGTCGGCCCGCCCGCATCACGGAGGCTGACAGGAACGGGCCGAGCGGCGTCACGCGGGCCCGGAAGGCTCGGCGGAAGCGACCGGAGAAGCCTTCTTGCGGGCCGCGGCCTTCTCGACCGTGTCGAGCAACTGATCGACCCGAAACGGCTTGAAGAGCACGAGGTCGACTCCGGCCTGTCGTGCCTTGACGATCGAATGCCCCGGGTCGTAGCCGAATCCGGTCATCAGCGTCAGGGGCACTGGATCGATGATCTCCTGCAGCCGCAGGAGGAGTTGGTAGCCGCTCATGTCGGGCAGGCGGATGTCGGAGATGATCACGTCGTAGGCGTCGTTGCCCCCGGCCCGGACCATCGAGGTCGCTTCGACACCGTCGCGGGCGGTCTCGACCGTGCAGCCCGAGCGTTCGAGCAGGGCGTGGGCCGCCTGCCGCACCTGCTCGTCGGAATCCACGACGAGCACCCGGCGGCCGATGAGGGCCAGACGCCGTTCACCCTGCCTGCGTTGGGCATGGGCGGCGCTGGGCGCCATCTTTTCGCCCACCCGCTGGATCACCTGCTTGATGTCGCGGGCATTCCTCAGGATCCGTTGCAATCGCTCGACCACGTCCGCGTCGTGGCCGATGTACCGCTCCATCACGCTGACGGCGTCGTTGAGGATGTCGTCTACCGGCAGGGCGACGGCGCCGTGGATGGCCTCGATGCTTTCGGCCGCCGTCGAAGCCTTCTCCGCGACGAGCAGTTCGAGCGTGTTGAGCGCAGCCGCCACGTCACGCGAGAAGATTTCGAGAAACTGGAGGTCGGTGGCGTCGAAGCCGCCGGGCTCGGGGCTCTCCACGTTGAACGTGCCGATGACCTGATCGTGGAGCATGAGCGGCACCGTGATCGAACTCTTGGCCCCCTTGCAGCCCTCGAGGTAGAGCGGATCCTTCGTGGTATCGCTGCACCAGTAACTCTGGCCCGTCGCGGCCACGTAGCCTGTCACGCCGTTGTTCTGCGGCCGTGCGTACAGGATTCGGACCTCGGCCTCGGGCTGCATGCCTTCGGCGAGCAGCGGCTCGAGCCGGCCCGTCTGCCGATCGAGCAGGCGGATCTCCAGGACATCGAACTGGAGCAAGTCCTTCGCGTAATGGATGATGTTGCTCTTGAGCAACTCGATCCGCTCGCTGATCGTCATGTCGGCGAGTTCGGCCGGCGAGAGGTCGGCGAGGTTCTGCCCGGCTGCATGGATCGCGGCCCGCTTCTGCTGCTCGAGGATGGTCAGTGTCACATCTCGAATCGTGACGACCGTGCGTGGTCCGGTGGAGAGGTCGGCGGCGGTGAAGGCCGCGGAGGCATGGACCGAGAAGAATCGATTGCCGTCCGTTTTGAGAATGGCGGCGGCAGACCGTCCGGTAAGCAGGGCTTCGTGGAACGCCGTGGCTTCCGCGGCGCGGGCATCGCCGTCGCCGCATCCCAGGGCCGACAGCAGATCGCGACCCCTCAGATCGCCGCTCCCGCACCAGCCGGTCAGGCGATCGTTCGCCCAGCGGATGCGGCCGCCCGATTCGAGCACGGCCACGCCGTCCGGAAGGTGCTGGACGACCTCGTGGTCGCGATTCCAGGCCGATGGCGGTTCGGCGGATTCATCCTCGGACTCGGTCACCAGACACCCTCCGTAACCGACAGATGTGCGTTCAGTAAGAGTATAAAATCGGCCCGGTGCGCCGCCAAATCGTCGGGCGGCGTTGTCGTCCGGACGGCCACACCTATACTCCTCGAGGCCGACGTCGCAGGCGTGAAAATGCCGACGGACGCTGCCCGCCACCACCCCCCCATCGCGGTTTCGCCGCCTCCAGAGGTCGATCGTGAGCGAGTCTTCACCGCCGTTTTTTGAACGGCATCAGTTCCTCATCTATCGACTGTTCTCCCTCGCAGGCCTGATTCCGGTCGGAGCCTTTCTGGCGGTGCACCTGCTGACGAACTCATCGATCCTCGCCGGCGACGACGGCCGGACCTTCCAGTCGCGGGTCGACATGATCCATTCGCTCGGACCGCTTCTGGTGCCGATCGAATGGCTGTTCATCTTCCTTCCCATGTTGTTTCACGCTGCCGTCGGCTTCGTGATCATCGCCAACGGGATGCCGAACGTGGGCTCGTATCCCTACGTCGGAAACGTCCGCTACACGCTCCAACGGGCGACTGGGATGATCGCCTTTGCCTTCATCGTCTGGCACGTGATGCAACTGCACTGGCTGGGCAGGCCGTTCGGTGGCGGGCGATTCGACCCGCATCATGCGGCGAGTACGGCGGCCGAGGCGCTGCAGCCGACTCTGGTTGCCATTCTTTACGCCATCGGAGTGCTCTCCACGGTGTTCCACTTCGCCAACGGGCTCTGGACGCTGGGCATCACGTGGGGTCTGTGGACGAGCCCGGCCGCCATGCGACGGGCGAACGTCGTCAGCATCGTGGTGGGGATCGGTCTGGCGGCAGCCGGTCTCGGGGCCCTGGGCGGCATGCGATCGCTCGACATCGGCAAGGCCCGGGAAGCCGAGACGTGGATGGAGAAGCAGAAGCACGCGATGGCGGTGCCCGGAGCGGTCGCGCAGCCGGTGGCGATTCCCACACCGACCAAATAACCAAGGACCGAGACGGGCAACCGAACTCCCGGACAACGGGCGGCAATCTTCACAAGACGGAAGGGCTGGCATGGCACAATCCAGGGTTCTGGTGGTTGGCGGTGGGCTGGCTGGCCTTTCGGCGACCATGCGTCTCGCCGAACTGGGGGTTCATGTCGATCTAATCAGCCTCGTGCCCGTCAAGCGGTCCCACAGCGTGTGCGCCCAGGGGGGCATCAACAGCGTGAATGCCCTCACGCGGCAGCAGGGGGACAGCGAATGGAAGCACTTCGACGACACCGTCTACGGCGGCGACTTCCTCCAGCACCAACCGCCCGTGAAGGAGATGGCGGACTGGGGGCCGCGGATCGTCGATCTCATGGACAGGCTGGGCGTGCCCTTCAATCGCACCTCGGAGGGCTTCCGCGACCAGCGGCGATTCGGCGGCACGCTCTACAAGCGAACGGCGTTCGCGGGAGCGACGACCGGTCAGCAACTGCTGTACGCGCTGGACGAGCAGGTCCGGCGGCGGGAGGTCGAGGGGAAGGTCAAAAAGTGGGAGTTTTGGGATTTTCTGGCGCCGGTGCGCGACGAATCCGGCCGTTGCCGCGGTGCGGTCTGCCAGGACCTCGTGACCATGCAGTTTCGGGCATTTCCGGCCGATGCGGTCGTGCTCGCCACCGGTGGCAACGGGCTGATCTACGGCCGATCGACGATGTCGATGGTCTGCACCGGCAGTGCCGTGAGCCGGGCCTATCGTGCCGGTGCCTGGTATGGCAACGGTGAGTTCATCCAGGTGCATCCCACGGCGATTCCGGGCGCCGACAAACTGCGGCTCATGAGCGAGAGCGCACGAGGCGAAGGCGGCCGTGTCTGGGTGCCGAGAAAGCCGCAGGATCCGCGCGATCCCCGCGACATCCCCGAGGCGGAGCGGTGCTACTTTCTCGAGGAGCGGTACCCGAAGTACGGCAACCTCGTGCCCCGTGACATCGCGACCCGGGAAATCTTCGACATCTGCACGACCGATGGCCTTTCGGTCGAGAAGGATCGTCTCTGCGTGTACCTCGACCTGACGCACATTCCGCGAGAGACGCTGGACCGAAAGCTCGGGGGAATCCTCGAGATTTACGAGAAGTTCCAGGGGGTCGATCCGCGGGCGATGCCGATGAAGATCTTCCCCGCCGTGCACTATTCGATGGGTGGCCTGTGGGTCGACTACGAGAGGAGTGCGTCGGGCGGCATGGTCGAGGGTGCGTTGCGAAACCAGCAGACCAGCATCCCTGGGCTGTATGCCATCGGCGAATGCGATTACCAGTATCACGGGGCCAATCGGCTCGGCGCGAACTCGCTCCTGTCCTGCATCTTCAGTGGGCTGTTCGTCGCCCCGACGCTCGCCAACGTGGGGAGCGCGGCTGCCGCGAAGCAGGAAGAGCACTCGCGGCTCTTCGAGGCGGAGATTCGCCGGCAGGAGGACCGTCACCGGCGGCTGCTGGCGCGGACGGCCGGAGACGAGAACCCCTACGCCCTCCATCAGGAACTCGGCAACCTGATGACCCGCGTGGCCACCGTGGTGCGGCGGAACGACCAGCTGGCGGCCGCGTACGACGAGGTCTGCCGAATGGCCGAACGCTGGGAGCGGTGCGCCGTGTCGGACACGGGCAACTGGACCAATCAAAACGTCGTCTTCACCAAGGCGCTCGGGGACATGTTCCCCGTGGCCAAACTGATTCTCAAGGGCGCTCTGATGCGGGATGAATGCCGGGGTGCGCACTTCAAGCCGGATTTCGCGATGCCCGGTCTGGCGGCCACCGATCCCGACGCGAAGCGGCGCGAGGCGGAGCAGTGGTGCGACACCTTCGAGGCCAACACGAAGCGGTGGCTCAAGTCCACGATCGCCAGGTGCGATGCCGACGGCAATCCCGACATCACCTACCAGGACATCGACACCTCGCTGATTCCTCCCCGTCCGCGGCTCTATGGCCTCGTTGGCGGCGAGGCGATCGAGGAGGTCTGGAAGGAGCGGCAGGCGGCCGCCGCGCGGGCCAGAGGGCACGCAGCGTCGCAGGTGGTGGGCTCCGGTGTCGGAGGGTGATGAGTCATCGCCGCGGCCTGCAGGCGGCGGATAACGTGGGGAGAGAGACGATGATCAAGGCGACCGAATCGGCGGAATCCCTGTCGCACGTGGGCGATGCCCCGGGGCATTCCGAGCCGCACCGAGTGGTGCGGGTGCGGGTGCTCCGGCAGGACATCGCCGGCGGCGAAAGCTACTGGGAGCGTTTCGAGGTTCCGCACGAACCAAACATGAACGTGATCAGCGTGCTGCAAAAGGTCGCCTGCCAGGCCCGCTCGCAGGACGGCCGGGCGGTCGCGCCGGTGGCGTGGGACTGCTGCTGCCTCGAGGAAGTGTGCGGTTCCTGCACAATGCTCATCAACGGCCGGACACGGATGGCTTGCTCGACGCTCGTCGACAAACTCACCGCGGAGGACGGCGAGGAGATCGAACTTCGTCCGATGTCCAAGTTTCCGGTGGTCCGCGACCTCGTGGTCGACCGGCGGCGGTTGTTTCGTGCCCTGGAGAAGGTCGAGGCGTGGGTGCCGGTGGAGGGGTCGTACGACCTCGGGCCGGGCCCCAGGATCTCCCCGGAGGATCAGGAGGATGCCTACCCCCTCTCCACCTGCATCAGCTGTGGCTGCTGCGTCGAGGCATGCCCGCAGTATTCCAAGGTAGAGGTGGTGCGTCGTGAGGGAGAGTCCGAGGCGGATTTCGAGAAGCGACGAACGAGCGCGTTTGATGCAGGCTTCGTCGGCCCGCATGCGATCAGCCAGGCGATGCTCTTCAATAGTCACCCAACCGGCCGCATGATCGCCGACGAACGGCTGGAGGCCCTGACCGGCCGAGGTGGCATTCAGATGTGCGGGAATGCCCAAAACTGCGTCGCGGTCTGTCCCAAGAGCATTCCTCTCACGCGATCGATCGCCCGGGCCGGACGTGCGGCGACGGTATGGGCCATCAAGAAGATCTTTGACCGCTGAGATGCCGGCCCCGGAGAGGGCCAGGGATCCAGGGATCGAGGGACCCAGGGAAAAGACGCTGAAAGTCGGCTTCGCGTCGGTCGCAGTTTGCCGCCCGAGCCGCAGCGTGGTACTTTCCAGGCATTGAGGGGCGGCTTTCTCAACAGCCGCCGGCCGCTTTGCCGGGCCATGGCCGAGGCCGTGGCGGCCCTTCCGGTGCGGGCAGAGGAATGCCCCCCGGATCGATGCGGACAAGGTGTGAGGAAGCACAACGAGGCAACGAGTGTTCATGGACAACGAGGCGGGACGCCCGACGGAGTCGGGTGCTCCGGCCGGGGCGGTGGGCGGTGCGTGTGCTCCGCAGGTGGCCGGTGATTTTCGCTCCCTCGGACTGGCTGCGGCGACACTCGAAGCCGTTGACCGGGCCGGTTACACGACCCCCACGCCGGTGCAGGCGGGGCTGATCCCGCGGGCGATCGCCGGGGTCGATGTGCTTGGTCAGGCCCGCACGGGGACGGGCAAGACGGCCTCGTTCGTGCTCCCGATTCTCGAGCGCATGCTTCAGGCCGGACGGGGCGGCGGCCCGCGGGCTCTCGTGCTCGTGCCGACCCGGGAACTGGCTGTGCAGGTGAAGGATGAGTTCGAGAAACTCGCCTTCGGCTCCAGGATCCACTGTGTCGCGGTCTACGGCGGCAAGCCGATCAAGGGCCAGATCGACAAACTCGCCAAGCATCCGGCGGTGGTCGTCGGCACGCCGGGCCGCGTGCTCGACCACATGAGCCGAGGCACGATCTCGTTGTCGGCCCTCGAGATTCTCACGCTCGACGAGGCCGACCGCATGCTCGACATCGGCTTTCGGCCCGACATCGAGAAGATCCTCCGCCGCTGTCCCGAGAGCCGCCAGACGCTCCTGCTCTCCGCGACCGTGCCGCCACCCGTGCAGAAGTTGGCGTCGCGGTACATGCGGGATCCCGAGATCATGGACTTCTCGACGAACGAACTGGCCGTCGAGACGATCGAGCAGCGGTATTTCACGGTCGATCCGACCCGGAAGTTCGACCTGCTCGAGCGGCTGCTCGATCGGGAGAATCCGCGGCAGGTGATCGTGTTTTGCCGCACCAAGCGGGGCACCGACAAGATCTTCGAGAAACTGCAGCGCCGCCGGCAGCGGCACTCCCGCTCGGCTGGCGAGGACGTGGCCTGCATTCACGGCGACCTGTCGCAGAGCGTTCGCGATCGGGTCATGAAGCAGTTTCGGGACGGCACCGTGAAGATTCTCGTGGCTACTGACGTCGTGGGCCGGGGCATCGACGTGTCGAGTGTGTCGCACATCGTGAACTACGACATTCCGGAGTTCTGCGACGATTACGTGCACCGTGTGGGTCGGACCGGCCGCATGGGCCGCGAGGGAATCGCCTTCACGTTCGTGAGCCCCGAAGAGGGGCCACAACTCACGCGGATCGAGATACGCATCGAACGGCTGCTGAAGCGGGATGAGATCGAGGGCTTCGAGGCCTTCGATCGCAGGCCGAAGCCCGCCCCCGTGGAGCGGCTGCCGACCGGTGGCTTTGAAAAGGCTGCCGCCGCGCAGGCCGGCGACTCGCCGGACGAGCCGAAGCGGCCGCCCGCGGCGACGCTGCTGGGGAAGGGCCGCGGCCCAAAGCGGCATCGTCGGGCGCTCTGAGCGGACGGCATGCGGAACTCGGGCCGGACGGGTATCGCAGCCAGCGGTCGGTCGGAGGGTGGTCGAGCGAGACGAGCGGATCAATGGACCGGAATCATTCGCGGGCGCTGAGACAGCGGCTGGAGAGCCTCGCCGCAGCCGGGGTCAT
>Ga0075471_10000636_pt1 | contig 21372 bp, 21 predicted proteins | sample DEB19_08_DNA_2_FD_74787 | JGI IMG/M metagenome (GOLD analysis project Ga0075471, IMG submission 74787) | Aqueous microbial communities from the Delaware River and Bay under freshwater to marine salinity gradient to study organic matter... | ecosystem: Environmental > Aquatic > Marine > Coastal ... | reverse complement strand
GTTCTCGAGCGTGAGCAGACCCTGCACGATCGCATTGATCCCATCGGCTCCCACGCCATCATCGTTGGTGACGAGAATCTGCAGTACCTCCACCGGTTCCTGAGCCGGTTGAGGTGCGGCATCCGAAGCCGGCGGTGCACTCGAGGGAGCCGATGCGATTGAGGTCGTCTCGTCAACGGAACCGGTCGACGACTCGTCACCTCTACACGCGACGAGTCCGACGACGAACAACGCGGCGATGAACCCGCGTCCGGAACGAACCAACCTCGACATCACTCCCCCGCTCTCCGAACCGGCGCGACCGGAAACCTCCGGCGTGCCTCGGGTACACGCTAGAACAAGTAGGTGCCCGCAGATTCCGACACGCGCTCTCCCATCACCGCGACCATTGCGGTCGGAGCCTTCGCCGGGCTGCTATCGGGACTCTTCGGCGTGGGCGGCGGAATCCTCGTCGTACCGGCTCTCATCCTCGTGCTGAAGCTCGATACGCGTCGGGCCAGCGGAACGTCGCTCGGCGCCGTGCTTCCGATTTCGATCTCGAGTCTCCTCACCTACTGGGGACACGACAACGTCGACTGGACGATGGCGTTGTGGTTGGCCATCGGAGCCGTCGGTGGCGCCGTGTACGGCACGAAGTTGATCCACGTGCTGCCGCGCAAAGTTCTCGGCTATTTGTTCGCCGTGGTGTTGTTCGCCACCGCCGTGCGCCTCTACATCCCCACGAATGCCGACGGTCGCGCCGAGATCGCCTGGATCGGTGCCGTCGTGCTGATCGTCATCGGATTCGCAACCGGTGTTCTGGCCGGCCTGCTCGGCATCGGGGGCGGCGTGGTGATGGTGCCGGCGATGATCGTCGCATTCAGCGAGCTACCCGTCATCGCCAAGGGAACGTCAGCAGCGGTAATCCTGCCGACGTCGATCATCGGAACCTGGCGCAACTCGAAGAGCAAGAACATCGATCATCGCGTGGCCGTGATCGTCGGCCTGTCGGGTGTTCCGACAGCGATCGTCGGCGGATTCATCGCGGACTTCATGAGCAAGGACGTCTCCAACGCGCTCTTCGCAACGTTGGTGCTGATCGTCGCCGCGCGCATGGTCCGCGACCTGCGCGCCGAGTGACTCAGGCTCGGGAAGCGACGGCCTCGGAAAGGCGGTCGAGCATTCGCGGATCACTGGTGGCCGGCACCACGATGAACTCGTCGGCTCCGACGGCCTCCACGGCATCGAGCAGGTCGACCAGCCGCTTCGCATCGTTGAGTTTCATGGCTTCCGACAACGACTTCGCGAGATCGGGCGAGAACACCCGCAGGTAGTCGGCGGCGAATCCACGCAACGTGTCGGCCGCGTCGTCGCCGAGGGCGACGAATGATCCGGTCACGAGTCGCGGCGAGTCGGTTCGACCGGCTGACTTCCACGCGGCTTCGGTCGCGCGGAAGAGCCGATCGGCTTCGGCGGCGTCACCGAGAAGAGTGAATCCACTGACCCCCACCGCCCAACGCGCGGCGCGCGTGAGGGACTTGGGCCCCATGGCCGACGCCATGATCGGAGGACCGCCCACCTGCACGGGTGACGGACCAACGGTCTCGCCGTCAGCCGCCGCGCCGCCGTTCCACAGACGCTTGATCTCGGCCACCGCATCGTCGAGTCGACCGTGTCGACCGGCGAACGGCGAACCGAGTGCTGCGTAATCCTGATGTCGTCCACCCACGCCGACGGCGAGTTCGACGCGGCCACCCGACACGACGTCCATCGACGCGAGTTCCTTGGCGACCATGGCCGGCGCGTGCCATGGCAGCACTGCGACGTTCACGAGAATTCGCACGCGTCGGGTGAGCGCGGCAGCCGCCGAACACAGCGTGAAGCCGTCGAGGTTGTGGAAGGTGATGCGCTCGCCGGCCGAGATGCTCGAGAACGGTCCGTCGTCGATACCTCGGCACCAAGCCAGCAGCCGATCACGATCCAGACCGCGGGCCATCTGCGGCAGGGCCACCCCCACGGTCATCCGCCGACGGTCGTTCACCATTCCCCCAGTCTGACGGGCACGATTTAGGCCCCAGAAATCGTGTGAAAGATGCCCCTGACCTGCATCGGGCCGAATCTGACACACCGTCAGATTCCAGTGCTACCCTCGCACCATGCGTGAACTGCCCAAGATCATTTCGGTCGACGACCACGTGACCGAACCGGCCAACGTCTGGCTCGACCGGATTCCCAAGAAGTACCACGACGTCGCCCCGCGAGTGCATCGTCTACCGGTCAAGGAGATGACGTTCGTCGGCGGCAAGTTCACCGCCGTTCCCGGCGACAAGGGTGACTCGGGCCCGCTCGCCGACTGGTGGTTCTACGAAGATCTCCGACGTCCGCTCACCCGCCTCGACACCGCCGTCGGCTTCGATCGCGACGAGGTCATCCTCGCCGGAATCACCTACGACGAGATGCGCCAGGGTTCGTACAAGTTGAAGGACCGTCTCGAGGACATGGACGTCGCCGGTATCGAGGCGTCGCTCTGCTTCCCTACCTTCCCGCGTTTCTGCGGTCAGACGTTCTACGAAGCGCAAGATCGTGAACTCGCGATGCTCTGCGTTCAGGCCTACAACGACTGGATGGTCGAGGAGTGGTGCGGCGAATCGGGTGGACGCATGCTCCCGCTGTGCATCATTCCGCTCTGGGATCCGGTGGCTGCAGCCGCCGAGGTCCGTCGCAACGCCGCTCGTGGCGTGCACGCGGTGTGCTTCAGCGAGATCCCGCCGAACCTCAATCTGCCGAGCATCCACGACAAGGATGGCTTCTGGTTGCCCTTCTTCGAAGCGTGCAACGAGACCGGCACCGTGATCTGCATGCACATCGGCTCGGGTTCGAAGATGCCGAGCACGTCACCCGACGCGCCGGCCGCCGTGGGTTCCACTCTCACCTTCGCCAACTGCTGTTTCAGCATGGTCGACTGGTTAATGAGCGGTCACTTCTCGCAGTTCAAGGATCTCAAGATCGCCTACAGCGAAGGTCAGATCGGCTGGATCCCTTACATCCTCGAGCGCGCCGACACGGTGTGGCAGGAGAATCGTGGATGGGGTGGCGTCGCCGATCGCGTGCTCGAACCTCCGAGCCAGTTGTTCAAGAAGCACGTCTACGGCTGTTACTTCGATGACCCGCACGGCCTGCGCTCACTCGTCGAGATCGGCGAGGACAATGTGACCTTCGAGTGCGACTACCCGCACTCTGACTCCACGTGGCCGCACACGGCGAAGGTCGCCTACGAGCAGACCCTCGACCTCACCGATGAGCAGGTGTACAAGGTGTTGCGCGGCAACGCGATCAAGATGCTCGGCATCACCCACCTCAAGTAACACGTGACAACCATCCCCGAAGTCGTTCGGGGCGCAGTCGAGCGCTTTGCCGATCGTGAAGCGTTGGTCGACGGCGATCGCCGGTGGACCTTCACCCAACTCGCCGACGACGTTCGGCGAGCCGCGAAGGCATTCGTGGCCGCCGGCCTCGAACACGGTGATCGCGTAGCCATCTGGGCACCCAATTCGGCCGAATGGATGCTGGCCGCCCTGGGGGCGCAATTCGTCGGTGGCGTCATCGTCCCGCTCAACACCCGTTTCAAGGGACCCGAGGCCGCCCACGTCCTGCAGCGAAGCGGCGCTCGCCTGCTCCTCACCGTCGATGGTTTCCTCGGCCTCGATTTCGTGCGCGAGATTCGCAGTGCGATGACGGAATGTCCGCCGATCGTTCTGTTCGCCGGGCGGGCCGATGACACACGCGATTGGTCGGAGTTCGTGGACACGGGCGCATCGACCGACGATGAAGTCGTGGAAGCACGCACCGCCAACGTGAAGGGATCCGATCTCTGCGACATCATCTTCACTTCGGGCACCACCGGTCATCCCAAGGGCGTGATGTCGCGTCATGACCAGACCTGCGAGGTGTTTCAGGTGTGGAGCGAAGTCGTCGGGCTCCACCGCGACGACCGATACCTGATCGTCAACCCGTTCTTCCACACGTTCGGTTACAAAGCAGGCTTCCTCGCGTGTCTGCTCACCGGCACCACCGCGATTCCGATGCCGATCTTCGACGTGCCGTCGGTACTGCGCTCGGTCGCCACCGAGCGAATCACGATGCTGCCCGGCCCACCCACGCTGTACCTCAGCATCCTCAACCACCCCGACCGCGACCGCTTCGATCTGTCGAGTCTGCGGCTCGCCGTCACCGGAGCCGCCGCGGTACCCGTGGAGATGATCGAACGTATGCGTCGCGAATTGACGTTCCGCACGATCTTGACCGCCTACGGGCTCACCGAATCGACCGGCGTGGTCACGATGTGTCGAGCCGACGACGATGCGCACACGATCGCTCACACCAGCGGCCGCGCGATCCCCGACGTCGAAGTCCGCATCGTCGACGACTCGGGGCTCGAAGTCGCCTACGGCGAGCCGGGTGAAATCGTGTGTCGCGGATACAACGTGATGCCCGGATATTTCGCCGAGCCCGAAGCCACCGCGGCTGCGATCGATTCCGATGGCTGGCTCCACACCGGTGATGTCGGAGTGATGGACGATCGCGGGTATGTGACGATCACCGATCGCAAGAAGGACATGTTCATCGTCGGTGGATTCAACGCGTATCCGGCCGAGATCGAGAATGCTCTCCTCGCCCATCCATCCATCGCCCAAGCCGCTGTGGTCGGCGCTCCCGACGAACGCATGGGCGAGGTCGGTCACGCGTTCGTGGTGCTACGCCCGAACACGACGTTTCACGAACCCGATTTCATCGAGTGGTGCCGGACCCGAATGGCCAACTTCAAGGTGCCCCGTCGGGTGACAGTTCTCGAGAACCTGCCCACCAATGCCAGCGGCAAGGTTCTGAAGTACGAGCTCCGGCGTCGCTCCTGAGGTGCCACGAGCCCTCCTACCTGCGCCGATGCTCCTGGCCGTTTCTGACTCGCCGTCAGAAAATCCGACCGCCTGAACTAGGGTTGCGTCGCTATTCCGAACGACCGGGGGGACTCATGAAGGGAATCGTCTACGACGGCGCGACGACCAAACTCGTCGACGGCCTCACACTTCGCGACCCCGGCCCACGCGAGGTCGTGGTCCGGATCGCCGCCGCCGGTCTGTGCCACAGCGACCTGTCGTACATGCACGGTCTGTATCCCGTGCCTTCTCCGGGTGTGTGCGGTCACGAAGCCGCCGGCGTGGTCGACGCGGTGGGCAATGCCGTCACCCACGTGCAACCGGGTGATCACGTGATCGTCGCGACGCTCGCCGCTTGCGGGTTCTGTCAGTACTGCATGGATGGACGACCAACAGCGTGCCGCGCCACCCTCGGCAACTGGAGTCAGCCGTTCACACTCGATGGCCAGCCCGTGTACAACTTCGCGGCCACCAGTGCCTTCGCCGAACGCACGCTCGTGCGCGACGTGCAGTGCGTGAAGATTCCCAAGGACGTTCCGCTCACTTCGGCGGCTCTGGTCGGGTGCGGCGTAGTCACCGGAATGGGTGCAGTTTTCAATCGGGCCAACGTGAAGCGCGGACAATCGGCGATCGTCTTCGGCGTGGGTGGCGTGGGACTCAACGTGATCCAGGCGCTCAAGGTTCAAGGGGCCACCACGATCATCGCGGTGGACACCGTTCCCGAGAAGGAACCCTTGGCTCGTCAGTTCGGTGCCACTCACTTTCTCGACGGCAAGCGCGAGGATCTCGTGGCCGCGGTGAGCGCGATCAAGCCCTACAACGCCGATGCGCCGCGAGGACCATTCAATGCGGGCGGCGTCAATTGGGCCTTCGATTGCGTCGCCCATCCGCAGGTCACCTACAACGCCCTCGAATGCCTCGACTGGGAAGGCACCGTGGTGGTGATCGGCGTGGCCGGACAAACCGCCGAGTTCAAGGGCCTGTACGGACGCCTCACGCAGGTCGATCGCGGCATCATCGGCTGTCGCTACGGCACCGTGAGTCCGCAACGCGACATCCCCTTCATCATCGATCTCTACCGCCGCGGCGAGGTACTCCTCGACGAACTCGTGAGCGCCACGTTCCCGGTTTCGAATTGGGAAGATGCCGTGCACGGACTCGAGAGCGGAAGCGTCGCCCGCGCCGTCATCACGTTCTGAGGTTCGTGCGCGATGAATTCACGACTCACCGGGGTGCTCGACACCGAGGGCAAGACGTTGTGGCAGCTCGTGATCGAGCGCGCCATGCTCACGCCCGACAAGCAGATGGCCCGCGACGAACAAGGACGCACTCTCACGTTCGGTGAGTACAAGAATTGGTGCGAGCGCGTTGCGGCCGGTCTCACCAAACTCGGTGTCGGCGAGGGAACGAATGTGTCGTGGATTCTCCCGTCACGATTCGAATCGCTCGTGCTCACCGGAGCGTTGTCACGACTGGGTGCCGTGCAGAACCCGATCCTGCCGATCTACCGTCATCGCGAAGTCGGCTTCATCACCCGCCAGTCGAACTGTCGCGTTCTGATCGTTCCCGGATCGTTCCGCGGATTCGACTACCCGCCGATGGCCGAGGAAGTCGTCGCGTCGCTCGACCACTCCGTCGACGTCATCGTCGCCGATCCGCACCTGCCCGAGGCCGATCCCGATGCGACCGGACTTCCGCCCTATCGAGCCGATCTGCACGGCCTGCGCTGGTTGTTCTACTCGTCGGGAACGACGGCCGATCCGAAGGGGGCCAAGCACAGCGACTTCAGCATGTCGGCGGCCAACGACGGCATGCAGTGGAGCATGGAGGTCGGTCCCGACGACCGCGCCGCGGTCGTGTTCCCGATCACGCATGTGGGTGGTCTGGTGTGGCTCTTCAACGCCATGCAGACCGGAGTCGAACTCCTCATGGTCGAAACCTTCGATCCGACCCGTACGCCCGAATGGCTCGGCGCCAACGGCTGCACCTGTGCTGGCGCCGGCACGGTGTTCTGGCTCACGTACCTCAATGCGCAACGACAACTACCGGCCGATCAAAGACTGTTGCCCGATGTGCGCATCTTCAACGGTGGCGGGGCACCCAAACCCAAGACGCTGCACGCCGAGATGATGGAGGCGTTCGGTGCGCCACTCATCGGCGGATGGGGACTCACCGAAGCTCCCATCAACACGATGGTGCACGTCGATGATCCCGACGACAAGAAAGCCACCACCGACGGCCGTCCATGTCCTGGCGTCACGATCCGCGTGGTGATGGACGAACGGATCTGTGGCGCCGGCGAAGAAGGCGAGTTGCGCGTCAAGGGTCGCCAGGTGTGCCAGGGCTATCTCGACCCGACTCTCGATCGCGATGCGTTCGACGCCGACGGATGGTTCCGAACTGGCGATCTCGGGGTGGTCGATGCCGACGGATTCGTGAGCATCACCGGTCGATTGAAGGACATCATCATCCGCAAAGGTGAGAACATCTCGGCCAAGGAGATCGAGGATCTCCTGTTCGCCCACCCGGCCGTGGCCGATGCAGCAGTGGTCGGCCTCCCCGATGCCAAAAGCGGAGAGCGCGCCTGCGCGATCGTCGTCTGCAAGCCCGGTCAGTCGATCAGCTTCGACGAGATGGTCGAGTACCTGCGCAACTCGCGACTGTCGATGCACAAGATCCCCGAACAACTGGAAATCGTCGAGGCCCTGCCCCGCAATCCGAGCGGCAAGGTTTTGAAGAAAGACCTGCGAGCGCAATACGGAGGCGCACAATGACCACCAAGTCCACCAAGCCAGCCACCAAGAAGGTGCCCAAGCCCGAAATCAAAGCGGCGCCGATCTACAAGCGCGTGAAGGGACGTCGCGTCTTCATCACGGGTGCCGGCTCCGGAATCGGCAAGGCGACCGCGTTGCGCTTCGCAGCCGAAGGAGCCCACGTGGCCTGCGCCGACCTGAAGGGGGCCAAGGCCACGGCGGCCGAGATCAAGAAGGCCGGCGGCGAAGTGGTTGCCTACGACCTCGACGTGACCGATTCCGCGGCGGTCGAAGCCACGGTGAACAAGGCGGTGAAGGCCCTCGGTGGGCTCGACGTCGTGTGCAACGTCGCCGGCATCGGACACTTCGCCAACAGTCACGAAGAAACTCCCGAGTGGTTCGACCGCATCGTGTCGGTGAATCTCAATGGCACGTTCTACGTGAGTCGGTACACCCTCCCCCATCTGTTGAAGACCCATGCCGCCACCGGACGCGACGGCGTGATCGTCAACACCGCATCCACATCGGGACTCATGGGCGCACCGTGGAGCGCCGCCTACTGCGCGAGCAAAGGTGGCGTCGTGAATCTCACGCGGGCCCTCGCCTACGAGTATCGCGGAAAAGGCGTGCGCGTGAACGCGATCGCACCAGGTGGCACGAACACCAACATCGTCACGTCGTTCATGAGCCTGCCCGAAGGGGCCGATTACAAGATGATGGCCAAGATCATGACTCCGATGGATCAGGCCGAGCCCGACGAAATGGCCAATCTGTTCGTATTCATCGCGTCCGACGAGGGCCGCTACATGACCGGATCCATCGTCGTCCTCGACGGTGGAATCACGTGCTGAGGAAACCATGACCGACTCACTGGTTCGCAACGCCAAAGGCATCTGCGCCGATCGGGTGGTGATCGTCACCGGCGCCGGTCGCGGCCTCGGACGCGCCCACGCTCTCGCCTTCGCCGCCGAGGGCGCCAAGGTGGTCGTGAACGATGTCGGTGCATCGCTCACCGGCGATGGACACGATCGTGGTCCGGCGGCCGAGGTGGTCGACGAAATCCGCGCCATGGGTGGCGAGGCCATCGTCAACGACGACGACGTCAGCGACTGGGACGGCGCCGGTCGCATGATCCGACAGGCCATCGACACCTTCGGCAACCTCCACACGTTGGTGTGCAACGCCGGCATCGTGCGCGATCGCATGATCGTCAACATGTCGGTCGACGAGTGGGACGCAGTGATGAAGGTTCATCTTCGCGGCATGTTCTGCCCGGTTCGTCATGCGATCGACCACTGGCGATCGTTGAGCAAGGCCGGCACACCGGTGGATGCTCGCGTGGTCACCACATCGTCGGGCGCCGGCCTCTTCGGAAGTGTGTCGCAGGGCAACTATTCGGCGGCCAAGGCCGGCATCGCGGCCTTCACGATCGTGTCGGCGGTCGAGCTCGATCGTTACGGCATCAAGATCAACGGCATCGCACCGTCGGCCCGTAGCCGGATGACCGAGGAGGCCTTCGCCGACATGATGAAGAAGCCCGAGTCGGGCTTCGACGCCATGGATCCGGCCAATGTGAGCCCACTCGTCGTCTGGTTGGGTTCTTCGGCCTGCGATGTGAGCGGTCGGATGTTCGAGATCGCCGGCGGTCAATTGTCGGTGGCCGATGGTTGGCAGCACGGAGCCATCGCCGACAAGGGCTCGCGCTACGAACCTTCCGAGATCGGTGCGGTGGTGGGCCGCCTCGTGGCCGAGGGTCCGCGACCGGCTCCGGTCTACGGGGCACCGCAATGAGCAACGACGTTCTCGCGGCCGATGGTCGCGTCATCGGTTCGCGTGCTCTGGCCACGCGCCGAAAACTGCTCGACGCCACCGCGAAACTATTGAGGGAACAAGGCATCCTCGACCTCAGGGTCGTCGACATCACGCGTGAAGTCGGCTCGTCACCGGCGACCTTCTATCAATACTTCAACGATGCCGATGCGGCCATCCTCGCGTTGGCCGAAGAAGCGACCGAAGACGAAAAGCCGCTCGTCGACTTCCTGCGACCGGCCTGGACCAAGAAGGACGGGCTCGAACGCGCAGGAGCGTTCGTGGACGCGTACATCGCGTACTGGGACTCGCATGCCGCGGTGCTCAGAGTTCGAAACCTCAAGGCCGAAGAGGGCGACAAGCGTTTCCGTGCCGTGCGCACCGAAGCCAACCTCCTGATGATGGATGCGCTGCAAGGCATGATTCGGGACGGAGTCGCGTCGGGCCGCCTGCCCGAATCTCTCGATCCGCTCACCACGTCGGCGGCCCTGGTCGCGATGATCGAACGACTACTCGCCTTTCAGAGCGAGATGGCCAAGCGAGGCGCCTCTCGTCAGCAGATCCGCGACACGCTGGCCACTCTGTTGTCGCAGACCCTCACCAGTCGCGGCTGATCACCGCTCACCCAGTTTTCAGAGCGACGGGATCAGAGTCGCGAGTTCGCGGAACTCGTTCATGGTGACGGCCGACGGATCGGCCGACAACACCTGCACGCACACATGATCGGCGCCACCGTCGAGGTGGGCCTTGATGCGGGCATGAATGTCGTCGAGGGTGCCCCACGCGACGATCGCATCGACGAGCCGATCGGAGGGTCCTTCGATGTCGGCATCGGTCCAACCCAGACGACGCAGGTTGTTGGTGTAGTTCGGCAGTCCGAGGTACGTCTTCATGAACCCTCGAGCGACCGCCCGGGCCTCGTCGGCGTTGGTGGAGAACACCACCGCTTGCTCGGGAGCCAACAATGCGTCGGGACCCAGAGCGGCGCGGGCGATGGGCGTGTGCTCCACGGGCACGAAATACGGATGAGCACCCAACGAGCGCTCGGCCGAGAGCTTCAGCATCTTGGGGCCGAGTGCGGCCAGGCAGCGGGCAGGGGGCGTGGACGGCTGCGCCGCGAAGTACAGACCGCGATCCATGGCATCGAGGTAATTCACCATGTTGGTGTACGGCTTGCCGTAGTTGGCTCCGTGGAAGCCCTCGACGGCGGGCTGATGGCTCACGCCGATTCCGAGAAGGAAGCGATCGGGAAAGGCTTCGGTAACAGTCTTCCATCCGGCCTGCATCGTCATCGCGCTGCGCGCGTGCAGCGAGGCGATTCCGGTCGACATGATGAGTCGCTCGGTGGCCGACAAGAGGAGCGACGTCGAGGCGAAGGGTTCGCGGCCCACGGCCTCAGGCACCCAGACCGACCGAAACCCGAGCTCCTCGATCTGCGCCGCGTACTTCTGCGCTTCGCGCATGGGTTGCATGTCGAGTTGGAAGGTCCAGAGACCGAGTTTGCCGAGGGAGTCACGCGTCAATGCCATGCGAGCAACCTAGGTTGCCGCCACCCACGGCACGCCATCGGACGACGGGTTAGTCAGTCCTCGTTCAGCCAGTGATCGATGAGTTTGCGGGCGATGGAGATACCCGGCGGAATCGGGGGCAGCGCGTCCTTGCGATACCAGTTGGCTTCGAGGATCTCGTTGGGGTCGCACACGATGTCGCCCGACACCCAATCGGCACGGAAGCCGAGCATGAGGCTGTGCGGGAACGGCCACGGCTGGCTGCCGAGGTATCGCACGTTGCCCACCGCGACTCCAACCTCCTCGCGTACTTCACGAACCACGGCACCTTCGAGAGTTTCACCGGGCTCGACGAAACCGGCCAGACAACTGAACATCGGTGCGCGGAACTGCACACCTCGCGCGAGCAACGCCTCCTGATCGGGTCCGGGTTCGCCGCGGGTGACGAGAGTGATCATCGCCGGCGCGAGACGAGGGAAGGCCATGAGTCCGCACGATGAGCACTTCATGGCGCGTTCGCCTCGGGCGAGCTCGGTCGGATTTCCGCATCGCCCACAGAATCGGTGAGTCCGCGCCCAGTCGATGATCTGCACGGCTCGACCGGCGACCAACCATTCGTCCTCCGAGGCCCGACCGAAATAACTGAACAGATCGAGTGCACCACCGTCGGACGGGTCGTCGGAACGAGGCACGTCGACACCCCAGTACGCATGACCGTCGAGGTGTCCGAGGAAGTGGCGGCCCCACGACGGATCGGCGATCTCATGGTGCACCCAGACCTTCGACTCCACGACATGGATGTAACGGTGCCCAGCGACGTCGGACGACGGCGCCATGGCCGGTTCGAAGCGACTCCGACGGCTGATCACACCGGGTGCGAACGGTCCGTCGGCCGGCGAGGAGGAGGACTCGGTGGGCATCGAGACCCCACCGTAGGATGAAACTCATGTCGAACTCCAACGCGCGCAAAGTGGTCATCGTCGAAGCGGTCCGCACACCGGTCGGTCGCAAGAACGGAGGACTCGCCACCCTGCATCCGGCCGAGCTCCTCGGCTTGGTCCAGAAGGAAGTCGTGCGCCGCACGGGAATCGACCCGGCCAAGATCGAACAGGTCGTCGGCGGCAACGTGAGCCAGGTCGGCGCGCAGAGTTTCAACATCACCCGCACCGCGTGGCTGTCGGCCGGACTCCCCCTCACCACGGCGTGCACCACGGTCGACACCCAGTGCGGTTCGAGTCAGCAGGCCACGGGTCTGGCGGCTTCTCTCGTCGCCTCAGGTGTGGTCGATGTGGCGATGGCGTGCGGAGTCGAGTCGATGAGTCGGGTTCCGATCGGCAGCAACTCGTCGAAGGGCCTCGGCCTCGGAGTGCCGGTTCCCAAGTCGTACTTCGAGCAATACGAATTCACGTCCCAGTTCGAAGGTGCCGAGCGCATCGCCGACAAGTGGAACATCACACGTGCCGATACCGATGCGTTCGGTCTCGCGTCGCAGGAGCGCGCCGCGCGGGCGTGGGCCGAAGGACGTTTCGACGGCCAGTTCATCGATGTTGATGCCCCCGATCTCGACGAAGAAGGCAAGCCCACCGGCACCTCGCACCGCGTCTCGCGCGACGAAGGAATTCGCGAGACCACACTCGAAAAGCTCGGGACCCTCAAGCCGGTCGCCCGCGAGAACGGCGTGCACACGGCCGGCAACTCGTCGCAGATCTCCGATGGCGCCGCCGCGGTTCTCATGATGACCGAGGACAAGGCCAAGGAACTCGGTCTCAAGCCCCGGGCCTACGTGGTCGACAGTTGCCTCGTCGGCGTCGATCCGGTGCTCATGCTCACCGGACCGATCGACGCGACCGAGCGCCTCCTCGAGCGCAACAACCTCACGATCGATCAGATCGACACGTTCGAGATCAACGAAGCCTTCGCGTCGGTGGTTCTCGCGTGGGCCAAGGAAGTTGGCGCCGACCTCGACAAGACCAACCCCAACGGCGGCGCGATCGCCCTCGGCCACCCCCTCGGTGGCACCGGCGTGATCCTCATGACCAAGGCGTTGTACGAACTCGAGCGCACCGGTGGTCGGTACGGCATCGTCTCGATGTGTTGCGGTGGCGGACTCGGCACCGGAACTCTCATCGAACGCATCTGACCGCGTCGCTTGACCGGACTCGTCGCCACATGGAGACATGCGAGTCCTGGTCTCGGGCATGGTCCTGGTCGTAGCCGTTTCATCATGTGCTGAACCGGCACCACTCCCCGAAGGTGCCAACGCTCGAGTCACGCGGGTGATCGACGGCGACACGATCGACGTGCAGTTCGTCATCGATGACCACACCTCCGACGATCGGGTGCGTCTCATCGGGATCGACACACCGGAGACCAAGAAGCCCGGCTCACCCGTCGAGTGTTTCGGCCCCGAAGCGTCCCACCGAACATCGGAACTCCTGCCGGCGGGAACGCCGGTGATGGTGCACCGCGACGTGGAACCACGCGACGACTACGGCCGGCTTCTCGCCTACGTCATCCGTACAGCCGACGGATTGTTCGTCAACGAGGAGTTGCTCGACGAAGGCTTGGCCACCACCCTGTCGATCGCCCCGAACAACCGATTGCGGTCTCGTTTCGCCATGGTCGAGGCGACCGCTCGCTCCGCGCGCCGGGGATTGTGGGGCTCCTGCTTCCAGGAGGCCGAAGGTATCGTGACGCCGTGACCGAACTCGCCGAACGCCTCGGCTACGACGCCGACACACGGCTGGTGATTCTGTCGTGCGACGACCTCGGTTCGTGCCACGCCGCCAATATCGGCGTCTACTCGGCCATCCGCGATGGTGTCGCAACATGTGCCTCGATCATGGTCCCGGCTCCGTGGGCTCGCCACGCCGCGATGATGTACGCCGGCGAGGACATCGGCGTACACCTCACGCTCAACGCCGAGCACGCGCTCTACCGATGGGGCCCCATCACTCACGCTCCATCCTTGCTTTCGGGCGACGGCGGATTCCCTCGTGAAATCGACGATCTATGGGAACACGCTGACCCGTCCGAGGTCCTGCGCGAATGTCGCGCCCAAATCGAACGGGCGATCCTGTGGGGTTTCGACATCAGTCACCTCGCGCCGCACCTCTCGGCGATCACGCTCCGCCCCGAGTTCTTCGACGTGTATCTCGATCTGGCGGTCGAGTTCCAACTTCCCATCCGCTTGCCCTCCACCATCAGCGAGACCCAGGCGGGCTTCCCATTCCGTCGTCTGGCCGCCGAGGAAGGCGTGGTGTTCCCAGATCACTTCGACCACAGCTGGAACGCCGGCAGTCGCGATCGGGTCTTCACGGCTTTGCGCGATCTACGCCCCGGCGTCACCGAGATCCACGTGCAACCGGCCATCGACACCGCTGAGGTTCGTGCCCTCGCTCCCGAATCGGCTCAGGGCTGGATCGACGACCTCACTCTGGTCACCGCCGATACTTCATTGCGCGCCCTGATCGACGAGCTCGGAGTGGTGCTGATCGGGTATCGCGATCTGCGGACCGCGATGCGCGCCGGTTCACGCTGACGCGTCGAGCAATCGCCTGATCACGCGCGCCGCGTCCCCCGACGACAAGGCGTCGAACAATGGGCCGGTCGGACCGGTGGACTTCAACTTGCCAAGCATGAAGGCTTCGGACGGATCGAGAGCGGCATCGGCGGCCGACACCGTGACCACGACGTCGGCTTCGTCGGGTCCGTCGACGCGTTCGTCGTTCTTGCCCATCACGACGCGGTACTGAATCGTCACGACGACTCCGCCAGGCTCGGATCGCGCAGACGTGCCGGAGGTTCGACACCGGCCGGAATCCCGAGGACTTCGTCGATACCGGAGAAGAGACACGTCTCGACGTCACCATCGGAGGGTGCGCCAACCGCTGACCGAGCCAGCACCCAGTCCTCCCACGGATAGATCGCCGACATTTCGTCGTCGTCGAGGCCGAACCACCACGGCTCGCTGGGATCGACCTGCGTCGCATGAGCGCGGAGCGCGCCGGAGCGCGCCGACATGTGCGAGGCCACGTGGAGCCGCGTCGTGATCCGATCGTCATTGCTCGGCCGGGCGAGCCACTTCTCGTCGTAGGGCGACTTGCCGAGTTTGGCGATCATCGCATGGTGCACGGCCAGCAGACGCGTCTTCGACCACACCGTGTAATACATCTTGAGCGGTTGCCACACCGGCCCGGCCCACGGGTACCACGTGGGATCACCCGCGCGCGCGAAGGCGACGACCGAGATGTCGTGCACCTTCACGTGGTCGGGATGCGGGTAGCCGCGCTGATCGTCGTTGTAGGTGATGAGAACGTGCGGTTTGGTGCGACGGATCACGGCCACCAGACGTCCGACCGATTCGTCGATGTCGGCGTTGTGGAAGCACTCGGGGTGCTGGTTGGCCGGCGAGTCGAGCATTCCGGAGTCGCGATAGCCGAGCATCACGACTTCGTCGAAACCGATGATGCGGGCCGATCGGTCGAGTTCCACCGGCCGGACTCGCGCCATCATCGAACGCTCCTCCTCGGGTGAGAGACCATGGAACGGCTGCCCGGGTTCGCGCAGCGAGGGATTCTGCAGGTCGCCCTCTTCGCCGCCGGTGCAGCACACGAGGATCGTTCTGACGCCAAGATCGTGGTAGGCCGCCAAGGTCGGCGCACCCTTGGACGCCTCGTCATCAGGATGGGCGTGCACCGTGAGGATGCACAACTGCGTGCCATCACCGTCCATGCGCATGCACCGAACGCTACTTGCCGACCTTCGTCGACTCACCGTTGCGCCTAGCGTGACGGATGTGAAAGCGCCGACAGTCAGCCGTCGATGGTCGTCCCTTGCGGTCGTGACGGGCATCGGATCATTGGCATTGGCGCTCGCCGCGTGCTCCCATGACGGCCGCGAGATGCGCCCGCCGCGCCCCGACCAGAATCAGACCATCATCCCGCCCACCGAGCCGGCCACGCAGCCGGTCGGTTTCGACACCGCGGCACCCGACGAGGCCGCCTTCGCGCTGACCCTCCCGTGGACATCGGGCGGCGCGATCCCCGCCGATTACGTGTGCGGTGGCGAGGCCCCGATGATCTCGTGGGCGAACGTTCCCGCCGGAGCGGTCGCTCTGGCGATCGTCGTGACCGACCTCGATGTGCCGATGGCCGATCGTCCCGATCTGCCCTTCGTCCATTGGGCGGTGACCAACATCGATCCAACGCTCTCGACGATGGCGTCGCCACCCGCTGGAGCAATGGAGGCGGCCAACGACTTCTCCGCCCCGACCTCACCGTCGATCGGGTGGGGGGCGCCGTGCCCGCCCTCCGGAGAGACGCACACGTATTCGTTCGAACTCCATGCACTCGGTCAATCGATCGAACTCCCATCGGGCACCCCGGCGGCCGACATGGTGACGGCCATCGAATTGGCCAGCGTCGGTCGGGCCACGGCCTCGGGTGTGGTCGCCGGCTGAGCGCCACCCTCCGCGTTCGGCCGACCACTCCGTGCCACAATCCCCTCATCGGTCCCCTCGCTCCCTCCCTGGGTCTCTTCGAGACCGATGTCGCCGCCCGCCTGACGTGGGCCGATGACCGATTCCGAACCTTGGCCCTGGCCGGTGGTTCGGTGGGCATCGGACGCGCCCCATGGGCCAACGCCGCTCCCGATGTTCGGGCCGCCATCGAACAATCGTGGGTGGAAGCGGCCGGCACCGAGTTCGACACCGAAGCCGTCGTCACCCAAAGCGACGGTCGGGCGGTTCGCCTGCGTTTCGTGCTTGCTCCTCGATTCACCGACGACGGCACACTCATCGGCTATTCGGGTCTGGTCACGCGTTCATCGGACGTGCAGAGAACCGATCCGATCGGTGATTTCCTCGCCCGCACCTCGCAAGCGATTCTGACCGTCGATGCCGATGGCGGAGTCGTTTTCGCCAATGAGCGCGCCTTCCGACTCGTCGGACTCGATCCGTCGGCACACGGCGTTGGTGCGCCGGCCCTTCGGAATCTCGCCTTGGCCATTCGCGATCAGATTCCGCGTTCGGTCATCGAATCCGACGCGGACTGGCGGGGTGAAGTCGGCATTCGTCGATCCGACGGCGAACACCTCACCCTCGACGTGGATGTCGTGACGCGAAGTTCGTCCATGTCGTCGGCCGATGGATTCACCGTTGCGTGTCGGGACACCTCGGCGAGCAGCCGATTGCAGACCGAACTCATTCACCAGGCGACCCACGACGCCCTCACCGGCCTCCCGAACCGCTCTCTGTTCCTGCGCCGACTGGCCGATGCCATCGAACGAAGTCGAGTGCGTCGCACCGGCCTCGCGGTGCTGTACGTCGACATCGACCGCCTCAAGGACGTCAACGACACCCTCGGTCACGAGAACGGAGACGTCCTCATCAACGCGATCGGTCGTCGGATCGTGGCCGCGACCCGACCCGGCGACGTCGTCGCCCGACACGGTGGCGACGAATTCCTCGTGCTGTGCGAAGGCGTCGACGATCACTCGGCGCTCGACATCGCCGAACGAATCCGAACCGCGGTTGCCGAGCCGGTGGTCCTACAAGGTGTCGAGGCCCGAACCGGTGCGAGCATCGGCCTCGTCGTCGGGCGCGGAGACTACGAAGAACCCACCGCCAACGAGGTCGCCCTCGGACTCGTCCGAAACGCCGACACCGCGATGTACCACGCGAAGTCACGCGGGCGTTCGCGTTGCGAGGTGTATTCCACCAACATGCGCGACGAAGCCCGTCGACGATCCGCGCTGGCCGCCGACCTCGAACGTGCCCTCGCCAACCGTCAACTCCACCTCGTCTTCCAGCCGATCGCATCGGTTCCTGGCGGTCGCGTCGTGGCCGTCGAAACCCTCCTGCGTTGGACCCACCCCGACCGGGGGCTCCTCACACCATCGGAGTTCATCGACCTGGCCGACGAATCCGGTTTCATCGTGCCGATCGGCCGCTGGGTACTCGACGAGGCGGCCGCGTCGTTGCGTCACTGGGTCGACCAACGGCGCGTCGATCCTCGCTTCCGGATCCACGTCAACGTGAGCCCCCGCCAGATCGCCGATCCCGGATTCGTGGAGCACACGATCTCGACGATCGAACGTCACGGTCTGCGTCCCGAGAACCTCGTTCTCGAATTCGGTGAACGATCGCTCATGCGCGACGACACCCTTCGCACGCTGCAGTCGATCGAGCGGCTCGGCGTCGGATTGACCATCGATGATTTCGGCACTGGGTATTCGTCGCTGGTGCATCTTCGATCGCTGGCCGCCGACTACCTCAAACTCGACGGCTCGTTCGTCAGGTCGCTCGGGGTCGAAGAGCGCGACGCACCGATCGTGCGCAGTGTGATTCAACTTGCCCACAGCCTCGACATGGCGGTGATCGCCGAGTGGGTCACCGATCCCCGACAACTCGAACGCGTGGAATCGTTGGGTTGCGATTTCGTTCAGGGCAACTTCATCGGTCGACCGGCCGCGGCTGCCGACCTCATCGCACTGCTCAGCCGTTGATCGCCGCCGCGTCGAGGATGTGGGCGAACTTCGCCTGGGCCGCGGCCCGTCGGGTGGGCACATGCTCGAGCGGTGGGTCGCTCGCCCGGTAGTTCTTCAGGATCTGGCGGGCGACCGTGACCTTGTGCACTTCGTCCGGACCGTCGTAGATGCGTGCCGCGCGAGCGGCGCGATACATCGATTCGAGCGGCAGGTCGGTGGTGTAGCCGAGGCTTCCGTGGATCTGGATGGCGCGATCGATCACGTTGTAGAGCACCTTGGCACCCCAGAACTTGATGACACCGATCTCCACGCGCGCATCGCTGTAGTGCTTGCCGGCGGCGTGCAACTGGTCCATCTTCCATGCGGCCTGCAGCGTGAGCAAACGGGCGGCCTGCATCTCGGCATAGCTCTCGGCCACCCAGTCCTGGATCATCTGCTTGTCGGCCAGGATGCTCCCGTGCGTGTAGCGCGTGAGCGCCCGCTCGCACAGCATGTCGAAGGCTCGCTTGCTCTGACCCAACCAGCGCATCGCATGGTGAATACGACCGGGTCCCAGTCGTTTCTGCGCCAATGCAAAACCTTGCCCGATGCCTTCGGCGCCGCCGACGACATTCTCGAACGGAACGCGCACGTTGTCGTAGATGATCTCGGCGTGTCCGCCGGGCTCACCCGTCTTGTGATCGGGCTCACCCATGGTGGGGACGTCTCGCACGATGTTCACGCCGGGCGTGCGGGTGGGCACCACGATCATCGAATACGCCTTGTACGAACTCGTGTCGTCGTCGCCGGTGCGCGCCATCACGATCAGGAAGTCGCTCACCGACGCGTTCGACGAGAACCACTTGTGACCGTTGATCACCCACTCGTCGCCATCGCGCAGCGCGGTGGTCGACAACAACGTCGGGTCGGCACCGGCCTTGGGCTCGGTCATGCTGAAGCACGAACGCAGGCGACCGTCGAGCAGAGGCTGCATCCACTTCTCGCGTTGTTCGGGTGTGCCACCCACGGCGAGAAGTTCGGCGTTGCCGCTGTCGGGCGCGTTGTTGCCGAAGATGCTCGGCGCATAACCGCACTGACCGAGGATCTCGTGCATCAGGCCCAACTTCACCTGACCGAAACCGAGTCCACCCATGTCGGGCGGCAGGTGCGCGGCCCACAGACCGCGCTTCTTGACTTCTTCCTTCAGCGGCGCGGTGATCGCGGCGAACTTCTGCCAACCACCCGGCTCGCGCCAGACATCAGCGAGCGTTTCGAGCGGAATGATCTCGTCGCGCACGAACCCGCGCATCCACTCCAACTTCGCTTCGAATTCCGGTTCGGTCTCGAAGTCCCAGGCCATGTTCCACCCCCGTGATGCGCGCCGACTCGGCGTGTGCCGGACAACCCCCGCGCCCGACCTCACCGACCGTAGCGCGACTGACTACCGTCACTCCTACGGCGAGGACGCGCCGTTTCATGCACCAGACTCCATGAGCAACCTTCCTCCGCCTCCGCTGCCCTCGTGCTACCGGCACGCCGATCGACCCACGGGTCGTTCGTGCACCCGATGCGGGCGACCAGCGTGCGGCGATTGTCTCGTGAGCGCGAGCGTCGGCAGTCATTGCCCCGAATGTCGGCGCGAGGCTCGACCGGCCATGACCACGCGAGCGCGCGATTGGAACGCCCGTCAGCACCAGCTGGTCACTTCGGCACTCATCGGTATCAACGTGGCGGTGTTCGTATGGGTCATCCTGGGCGATGTCGGCGCGGCTGGTTTCGGCAACCGCGTGAGCCCACGCGAATACGACCTCGGACTCAACAAGTATCTGCTTCAGGAAACCCACGAATGGTATCGCCTCGTCACGGCGGGCTTCCTGCACTTCGGCGTACTGCACATCGCCATGAACATGATCCTGCTGTACCAACTCGGATCCATGCTCGAACGTTCGCTCGGGTCGCTGCGGTTCGGACTCTTGTACTTCGCCGCCCTGCTCGGTGGATCACTCGGTGCACTCCTCATCACCGGCGATGGCACCGGCCTGCACGGTGGAGCGTCGGGTGCGGTGTTCGGGCTCATGGCGGCGGCGGCCATCGGTCTGCAACGACGCGGCGTCAACATCTTTCAGACCGGCATCGGCGCCACGCTGGTGATCAACCTCTTGCTCACGTTCACGATCCCGGGTATCTCGATCGGTGGTCACGTGGGTGGCATGGCAGTGGGCGCACTCGGTGGCTTCGTGATGCTCGCCCCACGTCACAAGCCGGTGCCGTCGTGGCTCACGATCGTGCTACCGGTCGCGCTCGGCGTCGCGTGCATCGCGATGAGCGTCACCGTCGTCGGCTGATCGCCACACCCCCGCCCTACTCTCGGCACTGCGACTTCCCGTCCGCCGTGACCTCTCCTGCGAGGTCATCTCACGAGGAGGTCCCATGTCTCATCAGAATCTGCCCGACTCCGCATTCGGATCGGTACCACGTTGCGGAATTGATCCGCTGCATTCACCCGATGCGATTGCTCGCGTCGCCCGCGCCGCCCTTTCGGCCGACGAAACACACGCGATCATCCTTGTCGACGAAGACCTCGTCGGTCACCTGATCATCGCCACCGACTCCGATGTCGACTCGCTACTCCCGTTGATCGCCGAAGCCGACTCGGGAATCACCCGCCTCGTCGTGGCCGAACGCATCGCGGCGCAGTCGTCCATCACCCAGGTGGAGTATCTCCGCTCGAGCGCCCGCACCTACGGGCTCCACGTCGTCGATGTCGTGGTGTTCGACGACACCACGGCCACGAGTCAGGTAGCGGCCGACCGCCGCACGGTCGCCGACAACCGAAGCCCCGAGTTCCGCAAATGACCGAGCAACTCACGGCTCGATACCTCGCGTGCCCCCGACGCCACCGCCAGCGTGCGTCGTTCTTCG
>Ga0075471_10000633_pt1 | contig 21398 bp, 23 predicted proteins | sample DEB19_08_DNA_2_FD_74787 | JGI IMG/M metagenome (GOLD analysis project Ga0075471, IMG submission 74787) | Aqueous microbial communities from the Delaware River and Bay under freshwater to marine salinity gradient to study organic matter... | ecosystem: Environmental > Aquatic > Marine > Coastal ... | reverse complement strand
GATCAACATCTACACCCAGATTGGCCTCGTGACGCTGATCGGCCTCATCGCCAAGCACGGCATCCTGATGGTGGAGTTTGCCAACAAACTGCAGGAGACCAAGGGCTATGACAAAGACATGGCCATCAAGGAAGCTGCCGCCACCCGCCTGCGACCCATCCTGATGACAACTGCCGCCATGGTCATCGGCGTTACGCCGCTGTTGATCGCCAACGGTGCCGGTGCCAAGAGCCGCTTCGACATCGGCGTTGTGATTGCCGCTGGCATGACGATCGGAACGCTGTTCACGCTGTTCATCACGCCGGCGATCTATTCCTTCGTCGCCCGCGACCGGCGCCACATGCACGATCGCGAGAACGCTTCAGGCATGCTGGGAATGCCTGCCAATGATAGCGGGCTGTTGGCGAAGGCGGCGGAGTAGGGCTTGAGGTGCCGCGAGGTGGCCGCCTCAAGCCAGTGAGGCGAGGCCCTTCTGCAAACGCGCCATGGCCTTGCCGATTTCCGCCTCGCTGCAGGCGAAAGACAGGCGGATCGAACCCGGGGCGCCGAAAGCGCTGCCGGGGACGGTGGCGACGTGGTGTTCATCCAGCAGCCAGTCACAGAGCGCATCCGTGGTGTCGAGCAGATGGTTGCCGGCCGTCTTGCCGAGCAGTGCCGAAACATCCGGGAAGGCATAGAAGGTAGCGGGAATGTTGCCGATCCTCACGCCTGGAATGGCACCCAATCCGCCCTGCACCATGTCGCGGCGTAACTGGTATTCCCTGCGCATGCACTCGACCACGTCACGCGAGCCTTCAAGTGCAGCGATGGCGGCACGCTGCACAAATTGGTTGGCGCCGGCGGAGATTGCGCTCTGCATACGCGCCATTGCCTTGGCAATCGGTTCGGGAGCCGCGGCATAGCCAAGCCTCCAACCCGTCATGGCAAAGCCTTTGGAGAAGCCGTTCACCGTTATGGTGCGCTCGCGCATGCCGGGCAGCGATCCGAAGGACTGCATCTTGCCGTCAAAGATGATGTATTCGTAGATCTCGTCTGATAGCACCATGAGATGCGGGTGTGTGCTGACCACGTCTGCCAGTTCCTTAAGCTCCGTCATGTTCCATAGTGCGCCTGAGGGGTTGGACGGCGAGTTGAGCACGATGAGTTTGGTCTTCGGGGTAATGGCCGCAGCGATGCGATGGGCCGGAACCTTGTAATTCTCCACGACGTTGGAATGCAGCAACACGGGGGTTCCGCCGGCGAAACGCACGGTGATCTCGTAGGACACCCAAAAAGGGGCCAGCATGATCACTTCGTCTCCAGGTTCGATGATTGACAGGATGGCGTTTGCGATGGCCTGCTTGGCGCCATTGGCAAGGACGATCTCGTTCGCCGAATAGTCCAGTCCGTTCTCGGCCCTGAGTTTCCTCGACAGCGCGGCGCGCAGTTCCGGGATACCCATGACAGGCGAGTAATGGGTGAGGCCGGCCTTCATAGCCGCCGTGGCCGCTGCCTGGATGTTTTCCGGCGTGTCGAAGTCCGGTTCACCCAGTGTCATGCTGACCACGTCGGCGCCGGTGGCGCGCAATTCGCGCGCGCGCTGCGACATGCGTATGATGGCGCCTTCATCGGCGGTCCTGGAGCGGGAGACGAGGAGCGAGGCAGGGTCGAACTGTGTCATGGTCACTCCCTATACTTCACCACGCTGTGGCGGTCGAGGCTTGCCGGGGTCAGGGTGGCCGGGCATAAGGCGGTCATGCGGAAACAAATTGCCTGTTCGATTCTTCTCGTCGCTGCTCTGGCCCTTGCGGCCTGCAGCCAGCCCGACGTTCGGGTGACGCGCGAAAAACCCATCCCGCAGGTAATGATGACACCGCGGAGTGAGCCGATCTTCTACAATGGCAAGACCTATCGGCTCGACTTCGCGCCGAAGGGCCCGAACCTGTTCGAGATGGCGGTTTCCGGCATGGGGCCATCGCAGCAGAAGGACGCAGCGGCCGTTGCCACCTCGTCGCTTGGCTATTTTGCCTGCCCGGAGGGCCAGAAGGGCAAGTTGCAGGCCAAGCCAGTCTACACCGGGGGCAAATGGCGTATGCAGGCGCGCTGCGGCTGAGGTTCAGTCATTAGTCTCCGGTCACAAGCCGGAAGCCGACGTGGTTGGGCGGCGTTCCTGAGGCACAGCCGCCGTTGAACGGATCACGTACGAAGACCGACAGCACCGTCTCATGCTGGCCCTCCACCTTGTAGGCCGGGCAGTGGCTCGGGTCGAAGCCGCCCTTGGCGCAGGTTGCGGTCCATTCCCATACATTGCCGCCCAGGTCCGATATGCCGTTGGACAGAGTACCGAAGCTGCCGCTCGGGCGAATGACGCCGGAGAGCGCGGGCATCGAGCCATAGTCGGCGGCCCAGGCCATGCGGGGGTCGTCGAACAGCTTCTTGTAACTCTTGCGGGGCAGTGTGGCGGCGATCGTGTTCCATTCCTTCGCCGTGGGCAGCCGGTATTCGCGCTGACCCTGCATATTGATCCAGCCGAGATAGGATTCAACGTCAAAGCGGTTGACGCCGGTCATCGGCATGTCGGGCTCTGTAGCGGTGATGGCGCCGGTCAGGTTTTCGCAGGCGCCGGCATCCGCGCATGCCTTCCACTCACGCTTCGTCACTTCGCGGGCCATCACCTGCAGGGTTGAACCACCCGGCAGCGCCACCGGGTGAAGCCGGGCGTCGTCGAAGGCCGGTTGGCGCAGGCCCAGAAAGGCGCTGGCGGCGAGGCTCATAAGTCCCGCCGCCGTGGCCGTCCACTTCATCATGCTCACAAGGGCAAGCACGGCCGTCTCCTTGAGGTTACGTTGCCTGAGTTACGTTGCCTGTATCGGCCCCGGCTTCTGCACCTGGGTCATCAGGTCGTCGTTCCAGTCGCCTTCCACCACCACATGCGCGGTGGCACCGAGCATCACAGCTTCAATCAGGTTGTGGTTCACATAGGCGTAAATACCCGGCTGCTTGAAGGTGTAGACCATGGCGCCAGCGGAGCCACCCCGGATCAGCCAGGTCTCGAGGTTGGTGTCGGGCATGTCCTTGAAGGAACCCGCTTCCCACACCAGCTCACCGTGCCCACCGATCAGGTGGGGACGCGTGTCGCGCGTCGCCTGGGCATGGATGAACAGAACGGTCTCGCCGACCTTAGCTTTCATCGCATTCTCGCCTGTCAGCGCGCCGGCCTTGCCGTTGAACACCTCGTGTGTAGGGATCAGCGTGCGCATCACCTCCAGCACGTCTGCCATGTCGTCGCCGGCGCTCTCATACTTCTTGAACGTGCCGTCCTTGTCGCGCGGGATGTAGAAATCCTGCTCGCCGACGAAGTAGGCACGGTCATAGTTGAAAGGCTTGCCTTCAGCATCTGTGAGGCCCTCGCGCGGCAGCACCATGATGGCGCCGTTCATGCCATGCGTGACGTGATAGGGGATCATGATGTCGCCGGGCGCGCAGTGATAGACGAAGACACCAGGCTTGGTAGCCTTCCACCGCAGCACCACTTGCTCGCCGGGCATGATCTTGGTGAGCGCGCCGCCACCCAGCGCACCGGTCGCTGCATGGAAGTCGATGTTGTGCTCCATCAGGTTGGTGGCGAGGTTCTGCAGCGTGACTTCGACATAGTCACCCTCGTGGACGACCATCATCGGTCCCGGAACAGAGCCATTGTAGGTGAGGGCCCAGATCTCCGTGCCTTCATCGTCGATCTGCATCTTCTTCTCGACAATCGGCAATGTGATTTCAACAACCTTTGGGCCACCTTTGGCAACCTGGTCATGTTCGGGCATGTGCGGCGGATCAATCAGGATCTGCCGCACGCGCGGCAGCTCGGCGATCTCCGCTGCCACTGCAGGGTCCATCTTCTTTTGGACGGGCGCGGTCTCTTCCGCCTTGGCACCGCCGGTGGCGGCCAGCGTCATCAACCCCGCGAGGCCGGTCGCCTTGAGGAAGCCCCTGCGGCTTTCTGCAGCCTGTTTGAGGATCATGGTCATCGTCGTCTCCTGTTGCCGGAATTTTGTTGTATTCAGAATACAATTTATAGCGCGCGAGGAATTGACGAGGATCAAATAACGTCACGATTTCAGTATGCCGTGAGCCCCAGATGCCGGAGTAGCGCCTCGGGCTTGGCACATATGTCGGCAATCGTATATTTTCCAAGGACTTCGAAGAATGCCTTCTTGGCCTCGGCGATCATGCCCTTCAGCTTGCAAGCGGGGGTAATGATGCAGGTGTTGCACTCAGGGTCGAAGCACTCCACCAGGGGCTGTTCATCCTCGCCGAATTCAACGACCTCGGAGACGTAGATTCGTTCTGCCGGGCGGGCCAATGTGAAACCGCCGGAGCGGCCGCGCTGGGTGACGAGAAAGCCAGCCCGGCCCAGTTCGTTGATCACCTTGATGAGATGATTGCGCGAAATACCGTAGGCATTGGCCACCTCATCGATGGTCACCTTGTTGGGGTGGCGGAGTGCGGCCTGGATCAGGACGCGCAGCGAATAGTCGGTGAACACGCTCAGGCGCATGCAATGCATATAGAGGAAATGCAACCTAAGACAAAGCGTCTAAAGGACTACCGCAGCTTGGCGTAGACGGCATCATCGGCCCAGTCTCCCTTGAACCATTCGCTTTGGCGGAAATGAGCTTCCTTGATGAAGCCTGCCTTCTCCAGTACCCGGCATGATGCAGCGTTACGAGGATCGGCCGATGCGGTGATGCGATGCAGCCTGAAGCTTGCGAAGGCGTGTTGCGCAAGGCCTCCAACTGCCTCGGTGGCGAACCCCCGTCCCCAGAAGGTTCTGGCGATGGTGTAACCCACGCGGGCGAGGCGGGTGTCGTCCGGGTCGATGAACAGTCCGCAATCGCCCACGAAACGGCCAGAAGTCTTTTCTTCCAATGCATACTGGAACCAACCCGTATCTCCCGGATCCATCTTTGCCAGTTCGGCGATGAAGCGGCGGCCATCCTCTTCGGTGTAGCATTCCCAGGACTGGTATCTTGCCACCTCAGGTTCGCTCCGCATCGCAACAAAGGGCGCGAGGTCGCGCAATTCGAACCGCCGCGCGATGAGCCGACTTGTCTCGAAGATCATCCGAATCGCCGGTCGATCCAGTCGCGGGTGCGGAAGTAGCGCCCGATCCACGGCAGGAACCAGGTGTTGCCAGTGTAGAGTGCATGATCGGGAAATTCTGGCCTGTCGAAGGCACAGACATGGTTCACCTTGCCGGCGATCTTGCGCGCCGTCTGGTGACCAAGATAGCTCATCATCGCGATCCCCGAGCCGTTGCAGCCCAGCGCATAGTGCATGTTGTCAAATTTGCCCATGTGCGGCATCTCGTCGAGCGTGAAGGCCACGTTGCCGGTCCAGGCGTGGGTGATCTTCGTGCCCTTCAGTTGCGGAAAGCGATCGGTCATGAAGCCATAGAGTATGGGGGCTGTCTCCACCGGGTCGGTGTGGCCGAACTTGGCGCGCCCGCCGAAGATCAACCGCTTGCCGTCGGGCGACATGCGGTAATAGGTCAGCACGCGGCGGGTATCGGCGAAGGAGCGGTTTTTGGGGCTGATGGTCTTCGCAATATCCGGGGGCAGTTCTTCAGTCGCGATGATGTAGGACCCCACCGGCACCACGCGCCGCTTCAGCTCTGGCGTAACCTCGCCTGTATAGCCATTGGTGGCGATGATCACATCGCCCGCCTCGATCGATCCACGCGGCGTATCCACTCGCCAGCCGGAGCCGGTCTCGGTCAGCTTCGTCGCGGGCGTCCTCGTGGCAATTGGGATGTTGCGCTGCTGGCACAGCGTGAGCAATCCCTTGAAAAACAGGGCCGGGTGCAGATGTCCCGCTCGGCCAACAACCATGCCGCCGCGATAATAGTCGGAGCCGATCTCCTCGCGCTGCCTGTCCGGCGGCACGAGGTAGGCTTCGGACTTCGCCGTTTCGTTCAGCAGGTCAACCTTGTGCGCCATGCTGTCGTAGTGGTTCTTGCACCACGCGCCGAGGAAATAGCCAGCTCGGTGCCAGCCGCATTCGATATTCTCACGCGCGATGAGCTGCTCAATGTGACTAAAGGCATCAGCGGCATCGTTGAGGAAGGGGGCTGCCTCCGCGTCTGACATGGCCTTGGCCATGTAGCGTTTACCGACGTTGACGCCACCCGACACCATGCCGCCATTGCGGGAGGAGCCGCCGAAACCCGGCTCATTGGCGTCGAGCACGATGCAGTCCAGCCCTTCGCGGTGTAGTTCCAGTGCTGCATTGAGGCCGGCATAGCCGGCGCCCACGATGACGACGCGCGTCGCCTTCGGAAGTTCGATCTCGGGGAGTGGTTGCGGTTCATGGGCCTCCCACCAGAAGGGGCGGGCCTTGAAGTCCTTGGTGAACATGGCATTGGTCATGACCGCAGCTTGCGCGATGGAAGCCGGGGAGGCAAGCCGCTGCCTTAGCAACCCGGCCTTGCCAAGGGCACGCGGCTGTGGTCGTAAGGAACATTATGAAATCCCTCATCAAGGCTATCGTCTTCCTCATCATGGGGTTCACCGTCATACTCTATGGCGGGGCCCTGCTGCTGCCGGGCGAGGCACGGGTCGAGAGGTCGGTCGACATCGCCGCGGCGCCGGACAAGGTCTATGCGATCGTGTCCGACCTGCGCCGCCTGCCCGAGTGGTCGCCGTGGATGGACCTCGATCCCGCGACGGCCTTCAGCTTCGAAGGCGCCGGGCAAGGGCCGGGACAGGTGATGCGCTGGGCTTCGAACAATCCCATGGTGGGCAGCGGCACGATGACGTTGACCGATGCACAGCCTGGCGTGCGCGTGGTCACGCGCTCCGACTATGGCGACTTCGGTACCTCCAGCGCCACCATGAACCTTGCGCCGCAAGCGGGCGGCACGCACGTGACCTGGGCCTTCGAGGCGCAACTGCCTGGTGTCTTCGACCGCTGGGCGGGGCTGGGAATCGATGCTTCAGTGGGCGCGGAATACGAGAAGGCACTTCGGAAGCTGAAGGAACTCGTCCAACGGCAACCATGACGGTGATTTAATCAAGGGTTGAGTATTTAACCAAAATGTTGTCGTATGGAAAGCCTTCGGGGGGTTCTCCGTGGTGCGAAACGTCCGTCTTGCTCTTACGCGGGCACTGGCTCTCATCTGTTCAGCGTCTGTGAGCGATGCATCGAATGACTACAAGCGCGGCGGTGGCAAGTGTGCGCCTGGGCAAACGGTGGCCGGCAAGTCCAAGGGGGCGGCAGTAACCCGCAAGGCCACGCAACCGCCGCCCAAGGGCAACCATAAGGGCCGCGACGCATACACGCCGCAACAGCGCGAGAAGATGATGGAGCGGGCGCGCGAGATCTGCCGCAAGAACTATGGCGCGCCCTCGCGTGTCTATCGCATCGACTACAAGAAAAACATGATCTGGTGCGAGCCCCCTTCCTACTGACGTGCAGCCCCGCTGGACGGGCATGCTTTCCACGCTTTGAGCCCGCCGCCCAAATCACCTAAGCTGCACCGCATGAGCGGGGAGATGTGATGTCTGACGGAAGGTTCGCGCTGGTCACGGGGGCGGCGCAGGGCATTGGCTTCGCGGCAGCGAAGAGGTTTCTGGAACTCGGATTCGGCGGCGTATTGCTGCTGGACCGCAACGCTGTGAAACTGGCCGAGGCCGCCGCGAAACTCGCGCCTCTCGGCAGTGTGGAGACGCTGGGCGGCGACCTGATGGACGTAGGCCTTCCCGCCCGCGCGGTTGCGTCCGCCGTCGCCGCATTCGGCCGCCTCGACGTCGTCGTCAATGCAGCGGGCAACACCGAGCGTTGCGGGCTTGACGACACCACGCCCGAGGCATTCGAGCGCCTGTTTGGCGTCAACACGCGCGCGCCGCTGTTCATGATGCAGGAGGCGGTGAAGGTGATGCGTCCCCACCGATCCGGCACCATTATCAACATGTCCTCCATGCTCTCGCACGGCGGGCCTCCTAACCTCACCACCTATTCGGCCACCAAAGCGGCGCTCAATATCCTTACGCGGTCTTCGGCCCAGAAGGTGGCGCGCGATGGCATCCGCATCTTCGCCATCAACCTGGGCTGGGTTAATTCTGATGGCGAACATGCGCTGCAGACGGGCTTCCATGGCATGCCGCAGGACTGGGCTGAGGCCATCGGGCGGCGTATGCCGTCGGGCCGCATGATCACGCCGGACGATGTGGCGGGCCTCGTTGCCTATCTCGTGTCGCCCTCGGCGCAGATGATGACGGGTGCGATCATCGATTATGAGCAGATGCCGGTCTCCGTCTTCGAACAGCATCCCGCACTTGCCCCGGAATGAGCCTCGAAGATCGGACACCGCTCCTTCTCCTCACGCTGTCGATCGCCGCTGTCGGCATCCAGGCGCTGATGCTGTCGCCGCTGCTCACCGACATTGCGGCGGGGCTGGGAACGCAGGCGAAGGAGATCGGCTTCGCGGCTTCGGCCTATGGCGTGGGCGTGGCCACCGCCGCCTTGCTCGCAGCACCGCAACTCGGGCGATGGCCGAAGCGCGGCGCGATCCGCATCGCCTTCGCGGTGCTGGCGGTCTCGCTGTTCCTCTGCGCCTTCGCCTGGGACTGGCGGGTGCTGGCGGGCGCGCAGCTCATCGCAGGCCTTGCCTCCGGTGTCATCATCCCCGCCACCTATGCGCTGACGGGCGACATCACACCGCCCGACCGGCGCTCGCAGGATCTCGGCAAGGTGCTGTTCGGATGGTCCATCGCCATGGTGGCCGGCGTGCCGCTTGCCGCCGTCCTCTCGGCCTTCGTCGGCTGGCGCGGTACCTTTCTGATCGTCGGTCTGGTCGCCGCCATCATGCCTTTCGCCGGAGCGCTCCTGCCCCGGGCCGTATCCTTCGGCGCGCTGGGCGAACGCGTGCGCTACATGGACGTGCTGCGGCTGCCTGGCGCCTGGGTGGGCTACATCTCCACTTTCGCCTACATGATCGCCTTCTACCAGACCTATACCTTCATTGGCGACCATGTGCGCCAGGCGCACGGGGCAGGGGCCTGGCTCGGCGGCACCATCTCGCTTGCCTACGGCACTGGCTTTGGGCTGGGGATCGTCTTCGACAAATGGATCGACCGCAAGGGCCCGGTGCGCATGCTGCCGCTCGGCCTGCTGCTGGTGGGCACCAACTATGTGGTCCTGCCTTTCGCGGCGGAGCGCATCATCACCGTGGCGCTGTGGCCCCTCATCTGGGGGCTTGCCAACCATTTCTGCATGACGACCCTGGTATCCTACATGAACACCCTGTCACCGCGCCTGCGCGGCACAATCATGGGGCTGTTCTCCTTCACCACCTACGTCTCGCTGGGAACCGCAGGCGCCGTCTATGGCCCCGTCTACCAGGCCCGTGGCTTCTACGCCGTGTCGTTCGCCTCTGCCTTGACTTTGGCCGCTGCAGCAGTGATCGCGCTGCGGCGGAGCCTTGCCGTCAGCCCTGGCTCGCAGCAGCTTCCGTGATGATCCAGTTTCGGAAGGCCTTGGTCATCGGCCGTTCCGCTGTCTCACGCCGGGTGATCAGGTGATAGGCGAATTGCGCCGGGCTGCGGAGTGACAGTTCGAAGGGCTTCACCAGCCGGCCCGATGCGAGGTCGTCCGCCACCAGCGTCGAGTCGCCCAGCGCCACGCCATGTCCATCGACGGCCGCCTGCACGGCGAGCGAGGTCTGGCTGAAGTGCAGCCCGCGCGTGTCGTTGAAGTCCTTCACGCCCGCCGCCAGCATCCACATGCGCCAGTTGGGCCAGACGGCGCCCTGCGCCTCCCACTCGAGATGGATGAGCGTGAATTGCAGGAGGTCCTTCGGCTCCTTCAGCGGCTTGGCGCCTTTCAGCAGGTCTGGGCTGCACACCGGGAAGAGCGTGTCGTGGAAGAGTTTCTCCACCACGAGGCCGGGATAGATGCCCTCGCCGAAGCGGATGGCCACGTCTATGTCTTCGCGCTCGAAGTCGAGCGGTTCGGACGACACGTCGATGCGCACATCGGCGCCCGGCATGGATTCGAGGAAGCGGTCGATGCGCGGCACCAGCCACTTGGCGGCAATGGAGGGCGAGGCCGTGACGCGCACCTGCGTGGGGTTCTCCACCTGGCGGAGCTTCTGCAGGGCGCGGGTGAGGCCCTCGAGCGCATCAGCGATGGCGGGCTTCAGGATCTGGCCCTGGCGGGTCAGCTGCATATGGCGGCTGGTGCGCTGGAATAGGAGCACGCCAACGGCCTCCTCGAGTTCCTTGATCTGGTGGCTCACGGCTGCGGGTGTGACGTTCAGCTCGGCGGCCGCCCGCGTGAAGTTGAGGTGGCGGGCTGATGCCTCGAACGCTTTTAACGATTGCAGGCCCGGAATGTGGCGCAACATGGGCGATCCTCAAACATTGTTTGAAGATTAATCTAGAAAGCTTCGTTTGTATAGGCGTGGCTTCGCCCCTATTTTCAGTGCCAGCAACTGAACTCTTAACAAAAGATTGAAGATCATGACCCGCCTCCTCGCTGCCGCCGCGCCCGCGCCCCTCTGGAACAGCTTCGAGGCTGCGATCCGCCACGCCGTCCGTTCGCTCAAGGGCCCCGCCGCCGAGGCTTCGGCTTTCACGGCGCTGGACAGCGAGCAGACCCGCATCCGCCAGTCGGGCCGTATGTGGCTCGTCGGCTGAACCCTCTCTCCCCTGAAGGCCCCGGGGTCACAGCCGGGGCCACTTTTTTGGCCCCTAGCGGCCCTTCCATTGCGGCTTGCGCTTCTCGGCGAAGGCGCGCGCGCCCTCGAGCTGGTCCTCGCTCGAATAGAGCACGTCGACGGTCTTCAGCTTGCGCTTGGTCACCATGTCGAAGGCCTGCTGCACCGGAAGATGCGCTGTTTCGCGGGTGACCTCCTTGATGGCGGCGAACACCAGCGGCGGGCCGCCGGCCAGTTGGTCGGCTACGGCGCGGGCGCGTTCCATCAGCGTGTCGGCCGGCACCACTTCGTTGATCAGTCCCCAGTGTTTTGCTTCCGTGGCATCGATGCGGCGGCCGGTGAACAGCATTTCCATGGCAACCGCATAAGGGATGCGGCGCGGCAGCTTGATCGAGGCGGCATCGGCCACCGTGCCGGAGTTGATCTCAGGCAGCGCGAAGGTCGCATGCTCGGCGGCGATGATGATGTCGCACGAGATCATGATCTCGAAGCCGCCGCCGAAGGCGAGGCCATTGACCGCGCAGATGACGGGCTTGTTGAGGCCGGGAAGCTCCTGCAACCCGCCGAAGCCGCCGACACCATAATCCGAGTCCGGCGCCTCACCCTCCGCCGCTGCCTTCAGGTCCCAGCCGGGGCAGAAGAACTTTTCGCCCGTGCCGGTGAGGATGGCGACGCGCAGCTCCGGGTCGTCACGGAAGCCCGCGAAGATACCACCCATGATGCGGCTCGTGGCGGCGTCGATGGCATTGGCCTTGCCGCGCTCGATCCGCACTTCGAGAACGCGGCCGCGCTTGGTGACGATGATCGGTCCCGTGGTGGTTTCATTGACGGTCATGGCTTCCTCATCTTGATCAGGGCATCGACGGCCATGGCGCCGTCTTTGAGAACGAGCAGGGGGTTCACGTCGACTTCCTCGATGAGCCCACGATTGGCATTGGCAAAGTCGGCCACCGCCTCGACGGCGCGGAACACGGCTTCATGGTCACCCGACCTGCCGCGGAAGCCTTCGACCAGTGTCCAGACCTTCAGCGTCCTCAGGGCGCGTTCGATCTCCGTGCGCGTGGTCGGCAGGATCAGCGTCACCGAGTCCTTCAGGAGTTCCGTGAGAATGCCGCCCGCACCCACCACGAGTGCTGTGCCGAACTGCGGGTCTGAGGTAAGGCCGATGATCAGCTCGGCGACCGCACCCGTCACCATGCGCTCGACGAGAACGTCCGGCGCGAGCTTGGCCATCCGCTGCGCGGCGTCTTTCACCTCGGTAGGCGTGCGCAGGTTCAGCGCTACGCCGCCCGCTTCGGTCTTGTGGGCGATGGTGGCGGAGGAGACCTTCAGCGTCACAGGATAGCCGATCTTCTCTGCAGCGGTGACAGCGTCCTCGGCCGGGCAGACGATGCCCTCGGGAACAGCGAGGCCGTGCTTCTTAAGCAGCTCCTTGGCGGCAGATTCACTGAAGATGTGCTCGTCGCTGCCCTTCTTGACCGGTGGCAGCATCTCCGGCGGCGTCTCGCTGCGCGCCCAGTTGCGGCCGATGAAGGCGGCTGCCTCGAAGGCCGTGAGCGCGTCATCGAGGCCCATCATGGGTGCCACACGCGAGGCCGAGAGTTCATCCGCCAACGACAGCGGCATGCCTTCCGACAGCGATGCGACGACCGCGGCACGGGCCCCCGTGGCCTTGGACGCGGCGGCCATGGCGCGTGCCGTGGTGGCCCAGCTGTCTGGCTTCATCTTGGGGTGTGTGGGCGTGTCCAGGATCACCATCCCCACGTCGAAGCCACCCTTCAGCACTTCGGTGAAGGTGGCTGTCAGCTTCTCCTGCTGGCCCCAGATGAAGGTGTGGTAGTCGAGCGGATTGTCGATTGCCACGTATTCGTTGAGCGTGGCAGCCACGCGCGGCTTCGTCTCGGCGTTGAAAGGCGGGAAGGACACCTTCTTTTCCAGTGCCATGTCGGCCACCAGGGCGGCTTCGCCGCCTGAGCATGAGAGGGAAACCAGCCGTGAATCCGCGATAGGCCCACCATTGTGCAGGAACTTCAGCGTTTCGGCGAAGGCGGAGACGGACTTCATCCTCGCAATGCCATAGCGCTCGAACAGCGCGTCATAGAGCGTGTCGGCCCCGGCGAGGGAAGAGGTGTGGCTCATCGCCACCTTGGCACCCTGTTCGGAGCGCCCGGTCTTGAGCACCACGACGGGCATCTTGCGCTGGCGGGCGATGGCGGCAGCCCTCGCAAAGGCCGCGACATCCGGCAGGCCCTCGACATGAAGGCCGATGGCCGAGATGCGCGCGTCAGCGGAGAGTGTTTCCACCATGTCATGCATGCCCACGTCCACCTGGTTGCCGATGGAGAACACGGCGGCGACGGGCAGGCCGCGCATCATCATCGTGAAGTTGCAGGCGATGTTGCCGGACTGGGTAATCAGCGCGACGCCCCGCTCCACCTGTTCCAGCCCCGATTCGTCTGGCCACAGTGCGGCGCGGGAGAGAGTGTTGACGAAGCCGTAGCAGTTCGGCCCCATCAGGGGCATGCCGTTGGCGGCGGCCAGCAGCTTGCGCTGGAGTTCCGTGTTGCCGGTCTCGGCGAAGCCCGCGGCATAGATCACCGCGCCACCGCAGCCCTTGGCTGCGAGTGCGCGCACCACCTCGATGGTTGGCTCGTTCTTCACCGCGATGAAGGCGGCGTCGACGGTTTCCGGAATCTCGTCGGGTGATTTTAGCGTCGGGATGCCGGAGAGCTCCTCGCGCTTCGGGTGCACGGCATGGATGGTGCCGGTGAAGCCAAGCTCCTTTGTTCGGCGAATGGCGATAGCACACTCATTGCCACCGATGAAGGCGATTGACCTGGGGTTGAGGAGGCGGCTGAGGGATTTCATGTTCTCTGTTCTCGAGACGCCGTCACCTCACCCTTACGGCTGTCACCCCGGCGCAGGCCGGGGTCCAGCTTTGGGAGGGTGTCGCGGGTGAGGAAAGCGGAATTCCGGCCTTCGCCGGGATGACGGCATCTGGGAGTGTGATGGACTTCATCAACCCCCCAGCGGCCTGAGCAGTGCACGGCTTATGATATGTCGCTGGATTTCGCTCGTTCCCTCCCAGATGCGCTCCACGCGGGCGTCGCGCCAGATGCGCTCGAGCGGCAGGTCCGACATGAGTCCCATGCCGCCGTGGATCTGGATCGCCTCGTCGGCGACAAAGGCCAGCATCTCGGTTGCCTTCAGCTTGGCCATGGCCATGTCCATGTCGGTTACAGTCTTCTGGTCAAACTTCCATGCGGCCTCGAGCGTCAGCAGTTCAGATGCCTTCAGTTCCAGCGCCATGTCCGCGAGCTTAAAGGACACGCCCTGGAACTTGCCGATCTGCTGGCCAAACTGCTGGCGGTCGACCGCATATTGCTTGGCATGGTCGAGCGCGCGCTCGGCGCGGCCGATGCAGGTGGCAGCGACCTGAAGGCGCGTGGCGCCCAGCCAGTCGTTCGCCACCTCGAAGCCCTTGTGCATTTCTCCAAGGATCTGGCTCTTGTGCACCCGACAGTCATTGAACTCGAGGATGCAGTTGTTGTAGCCGCGGTGCGACACGTTCTTGTAGCCAGGACGCACGGTGAAGCCGGGCGTACCCATGTCGATCAGGAAGGCGGTGATCAGCTTCTTCTTGCCGCGAGGCGTGTCTTCCTCTCCGGTGGCAGCGAAGAGGATGACGAAGCTCGCCTCGTCCGCGTGGCTGATGAAGTGCTTGGTGCCGTTGATGACGAAATCATCACCATCCTGTTTCGCGAAGGTCTTCATGCCGCGCAGGTCGGAACCCACGCCGGGCTCTGTCATGGCGAGGCAGTCTGACTTCTCGCCGCGCACGGCCGGGAGGAGATACTTGTCGCGCTGTTCGCCCTCGCAGGCCATCAGGATGTTGGAAGGGCGGGCGACACAGGTCCAGTGCAGGGCATAGTTGGCGCGGCCCAGCTCCTTCTCGTAGAGCACCCAGGTCAGCGTATCCAATCCGGCGCCGCCCACTTCGGCAGGCATGTTGGCGGCATAGAGACCGGCCCCAATGGCCTTGGCCTTGATCTTGTCGCGGAGCTCGTGGCGGAGAACGCCAGTCTCCTCGATCTCGGCCTCGTGTGGGTAGAGCTCGTTCTCGACGAAGTCACGCGTCGTCTTGACGATCATCTGTTGCTCGTCGGTGAGATTGAAATCCATAACTCAGCTCACTTGATGTGGAAGGTCTCGACATGGCCGTCGATGGCGATGTCCTGGCCGTTGATCATGAAGGCGGCGGGGGAGGCGAGGAATACCGCCAGTGCCGCGACTTCGTCGGCCTCCGTCAGCCGTTCAAGCGACTGGTTGCCGACAATCTCTCTTGCCACGACGTCGAAGGGCACGCCGCGCACGCCGGCCTCGCCCTGGATCACGCGGTTGATGCGGTCGCCCTTGACCGAGCCCGGGCAGATCGCATTGGAGCGGCAGCCATAAGGGCCGAGCTCGATTGCCAGCGACTTGGTGAGTCCGATGACGCCCCACTTGGCCGCTGCATAGGGCGTGCGGTTGCCGAAGCCGTGCTGGCCCGCATTCGACGACATGTTGAGGATAAGGCCCGACTTCTGCACCTTCATCACCGGTGCGGCGCGCCGCGCACAGAGGAAGTAGGAATCGAGGCAGACCTCGAGGCACTCGCGCCAGCCGTCGAGCTCGATGTCCTCGACCGGCGCGGTCGGGCCCTTGATGCCGGCGTTGTTCACCATCACGTCGAGGCCGCCGAGGTCTTCGAGGGCGTCGTCGAACCAGGCGTCGATCTCACCCTCGCTCCGCACATTCACCTTGCTGGCGGCGATATCCGGGAATTCGCGGCGGAATTGCTCCAGCGCCGCTTCGTTCACGTCGCAGATATGGACCTTCGCACCTTCCGCCGCGAAGGCACGGGCAATCGACTTGCCGATGCCGTCCGCCGCGGCGGTGATCATCACGCGTTGCTGTGCCATGGTGTTCCTCCCTGTGGCCGCTGTCTCAGGCTTTTTTCTTGCGGGCCTTCATCTCACGCTCGAGCACGAGGCCCGAGCCGATCTTGTGTTTCTTGAAGACCTTCATCATGTCGACCAGCACGGCATTTCGCTTTGCCTCGATTTCCGCGACTTTGCGCCCGGCGGCCTGGGCTTCGCAACCCTCGACGAGCCGGGTCTCCAGCGCTTCGTTCCATTTGGGGAACTTGAGGTCAGTCCAGTCCAGCTCCAGCGTCGGGTCGAACTGCTTGATGAAGTCGCGCATTCCGCCAGGGCCTCCGGCCAGGTGATAGGTCATGAAGGAACCCATGAAGGCCCAGCGCATGCCGGCCGAATAGACGATCGAGTCATCAATGTCGCCCGTGGTGCCGATGTCCTTGTTGAGGATGTGCAGCGCCTCGCGCCACAGGGCCTCCTGCAGGCGATCGCAGATATAGCCCATGATCTCCTTCTTCAGCCGCAGCACATGCATCCCGATTGCCTCGAAATATTCCGCCGCGCGGTCCATGGCCTGCGTCGAGGTCTTCTCGCCGGGCACGAGCTCGACGAGGGGCAGGAGATAGACCGGGTTGAACGGGTGGCCGATGACCACGCGTTCCGGGTACCGGCACTGGCTCTGCAGGTTGGTCGGCAGGAAACCCGAGGATGAGGACGAGATCACTACATGGGGTGCGGCCACCGCGTCGATGTCGCGGAACAGCTTGATTTTCAGTTCCTCGCGCTCGGGTGCGGCCTCATGGATGAAGTCGGCCTTTGCTGCCATCACCTTCAGGTCGGTGGTGAAGCTGAGCTTGCCCTTTTTCTTGGGCTTGCCCAGCAGCGCCTCGAGTGACGGCCAGGCGGTCTTGATTTGGGCCTTCAGCCGCTCCGCCGCCGCGGGCGAGACGTCATAGGCGATGACATCGTAACCACGGAACAGGAGGCGTGCCGCCCAGCCCGCGCCGATAAGGCCGGTGCCGGCGATGCCGACGGTCTTGATCTTTGGAGACTTGCGTTTCTCGGTCTTGGTTTTCTGCGCAGAAGGCTTGGTCATGTTATTTGCTCCGCGGCTTCAGCTTGAGGATTTCGCGGCCCTCGTCCGGCGAGGCGACGTTGGTGCCGAGCAGCTGGATGATTTTCACCGCCTTCTCGACCAGCGTGCCGTTCGAGGCGTGGACACCCCGCTCGAGCCAGAGATTGTCCTCGAGGCCCACGCGCACGTGGCCGCCCAGCAGCACGGCCTGCGCCACGGCGGGGAACTCGTTGCGGCCGATGCCGAAGGCCGCCCATACGGCACCCTCGGGCAGCTGGTTCTTCTGGTAGGCCATGGTCTCCGTGTCATAGGGCGCACCCCACGGGATGCCAAGGCAGAGCTGGAACATCGGCGGGCCGTCGATGAGGCCCTCGGCGACGAGTTGCTTGCCAAACCAGAGGTTACCGGAATCGAATATCTCCATCTCGGGTTTCACGCCATAGGACTTGATGAGTCGGGCCTGCTCGCGCAGCTGGGCGGGTGTCTGGATCACGATTGTGTTGCCATCGCCGAAGTTCAGCGTGCCGCAGTCGAGCGTGCAGATTTCCGGGCGGAGTTCCTTTACGTGGATGAGGCGCTCCTCGGGGCCCACGCAGTCGGTGCCGGGGCCGAAGTCGAGTGGTCTTTCGCCTGAGCCCACTTCCACGTCGCCGCCCATGCCGGCGGTGAGGTTGATGATGACCTCCTTGTTCTTCGCCCGGATGCGCTCCATCACCTCGGCGTAGTATGCCACCTTGCGCGAGCCCTTGCCGGTCGAGGGTTCACGCACGTGGCAGTGAACGACCGTTGCACCGGCATTTGCCGCCTCGAGGGCCGAGTTGGCGATCTGCTCCGGCGTCACCGGAATGGCCGGGTGTTTGCCGACGGTATCGCCCGCTCCAGTGACCGCGCAGGTGATGATGACTTTGGGCTGCATGGAATCCTCCTATCTTGTAGCGCCGGAGGCTAGGCCCGCGCCAAAATGATCGTTTGACTTTTTCCGCCATAGGATTTCCTATTTCCGCCATGACGAGATATGACGTGGCGTTCCTCCTCGTGCCGAAGTTTTCCATGATCGCTCTCTATGGCGCGCTGGAGCCCCTGCGTGTGGCCAATCGTTTCGCAGGTGCGAATACCTTCTCCTGGCGGTTCGTCTCGGTGGATGGCCAGCCGGTCGCCGCATCAAACGATATCCCGGTCTCCGCTTCAGGTAGCCTCGTGGACATCGGCAGGCCGGACATGGTGGTGATCTCCGCGAGTTACGAGCCGGAGAAGGGCATCACGCGGTCCATGCTCTCCGCCGTGAAAGCGCTGGCGCGAAAGCGTGTGCTGCTGGCGGCCATCGACACCGGCCCATTCCTGCTTGCGGAGGCGGGCCTGCTCGACGACTACCGCGCTACGTGCCACTGGGAGAGCCTGCCGGGCTTCCGTGAGAGCTATTCGCGGGTCCACGCCGAGCAGGCACTCTACGTGACGGACCGTGACCGCATGACCTGTGCCGGCGGTGCCGCCGCCATCGACATGATGCTGGACTGGATCGGCCGTCTGATGGGAAGGCCGCTGGCCGTTCTGGTGGCTGACCAGTTGGTGCATTACCGCTCGGCCGAGCAGCCGGCCCAGGCGCGGCTTCCAGCTGCCGCGCGCTACGGCACCACGGACGCCCGCCTGCTGCGCATCATCACCGCCATGGAAGAGCAGGGTGAGGACCCTCTGGATGCCGAGGGTCTTGCGGAGATGGCCGGGATTTCCGTTCGACACATGGAGCGCCTGTTTGCGGGCAAGCTGGGCGAGCGGCCGATGGGCTTCTACCTGAAGCTCCGGCTCGAAAAGGCCGAACGGCTGATTACCTATTCCACCATGAGCATGCAGGAAATCGCCGTGGCCTGCGGGTTCTCCTCGCTGCCGCTGTTCTCGCGCAGCTTCCGGGCGCGGTATGGAAGGCCGCCATCGGCGCTGCGGGCGAAAGCGATCACGTGAGCAACCCATTTTCAACTTTGCCCGGCCTGACACTGTCCGGCGGGCCAAAGGTGAAGGCGAGTGCAGGCGGCATGGCTTCTAGAGTGCGTCCAGATACTCACGCACCCTTCTGAAAACGCTTTGGAACATCTCCGGCGTCAGCACGCCGGTGTTCGTATTATAGCGTGAGCAGTGGTAACTGTCGAACAGGCGAAGGCCGCCGATCTGGTGTTCGCCGCCGTGCGAGAAGGGATGGGCGGATTTCTTCGCGCCGAGCGCGGTCAGCACGCCGTCATGGGCAATGCGGCCCAGAGCCACGATGGCCTTCAGCTCAAGCAGCGTTTCGATCCGTGCACGGAGGAACTGGTTGCAGGTCTTGATTTCGGCTGGTAGTGGCTTGTTCTGAGGCGGTACGCAACGCACCGCGTTGGCGATCATTGTATCCGCGAGGGCAAGCCCGTCCTTCGGGTCGGCGTGGAACTGCCCCGTTGCGAAGCCGAAGTGGATGAGCGTGCCGTAAAGAAGCTCGCCCGCATAGTCGCCGGTAAAGGGGCGGCCGGTACGGTTGGCTCCAGAGACGCCCGGCGCAAGGCCCGCGATCAAAAGGCGTGCGTCTTGCGTGCCGAAGGTTGGTACCGGCGCGTTGAACCATTCCGGATGCAGCTTGCGCTGCTCATTCCGATAGGCGGCGAGGCGCGGGCAGAGAGCACAGTCACGTTCCGGTTCGCGCATGTTAGCTTCAGATGTCGGCAAAGTCCTCGAAACTTTCGCGCGTGTTTTGCGGGGCAGGGCGCTCGCGGCGCTCGGAGGGATCGCGGCCGATCTCGTCGCGCAGTTCGGCAAGATCGATGAACTGGTCCGTCTGGCGGCGCAGTTCGTCGGCGATCATCGGCGGCCGGGTGGTGAGGGTCGAGACCACGGTGACGCGACGCCCCTTGGCCTGCACCGCAGCGACGAGCGAACGGAAGTCGCCGTCGCCGGAGAACAGCACGATGTGGTCGAGCTGATCGGACAGCTGCATCGCATCGACGGCGAGTTCAATATCCATGTTGCCCTTCACCTTGCGGCGGCCAGTGGCGTCGGTGAATTCCTTGGCGGGCTTGGTGACCACGCGATAGCCGTTGTAGTCGAGCCAGTCGATTAGCGGCTTGATCGGTGAATATTCAGCGTCATCGAGGAGTGCCGTGTAATAGATGGCGCGGACCAGCCGCGAACGTTTGCGGAAGAAGCCCAGCAGCCGCTTGTAGTCGATATCGAAGCCCAGTGTCTTGGCGGTGGCGTAAAGATTGGATCCGTCGATGAAAAGCGCAACGCGCTCGTCCGCGTAAAAATGCATGAATGAAAACTCCCAAACGTGTATGGCATCGATTTAGACAGCCATCCAACAGCGCTCAAGAGAAATGATTCTCATTGCCCTCGGTTCCAATAGCACAGGTCCCTGGGGAACTCCCCGCGAAGCGGTGGAAGAGGCGCTGCGCCGTCTCGTTTCCGGCGGAATCGTCGTAAAGGCTGCATCTAGGCTTCTCGCCACCGCGCCCTTCGGTGTCACCGATCAGCCGGATTTCGTGAATGCCGTTGCGGAAGTCGGCACGCAGCTTCCTCCCGCCGAGTTGCTGGCCCAGCTTCATGAGATCGAACGGCAGTCCGGGCGTCAGCGCACGCTCCGTTGGGGTCCGCGCACGCTCGATCTCGACCTGATTGACTATCATGGGTTGATCAGGCGCGATACGCCGCCGGTGCTGCCGCACCCCGGCATCGCCGAACGCATCTTCGTGCTGGCCCCCATTGCCGAGATCGCACCCGAATGGCGGCATCCGGAAAGCCATCTCTCCGCTGCGGAGATGCTCGCGCGGCTCGATCGCGCGGGCGAGGGACGATTGCTCTGACTGCGATGTTCCAGTTATGTTCCAAAATGAGCAAGATTACGTCAGCGATAACGCTACCTTAACCTAACCAAGCCACTTTGCATGTGTCAGTTTGTTCTGGAGTTCGGGCATGTCGTCCAAGCCTTGCTTTACCACCTGGTCGTCTCTCGCCAGGCCGCATTTTCTGGTTTCCGCCGCCGCCGCTGTCATGCTCACCGCCTGCTCCGCAGACACCGAGCGCTTTGCTTCCAATCCTTCGGATGCAGATCCGGTCTACACTGCGAGCGTGCCGAAGAACGTGAATGCCTCGAACGTCGGCATGTCCGACACGGGTGTGTCGTCGAAGCCTCTGGCGAGCGCCTCTTCTCAGCCGCCATCCTACGACTACAGCAAGTCCTATCAGGCTCCGCAGTATCGCCAGCCGCCGGCCGCGCAGCCGCAGGCGGCCACCGCTGCTTCAGCAACGGGCGGCACCGTGACGGTGGGCCCCGGCATGACGCTCTATGCAGTGGCGCGTGCCAACAATCTCTCGGTCGCCGAACTCGCGGCGGTCAACGGCATCAAGGCGCCTTACTCGGTGCACACCGGCCAGGTGCTTCGCCTGCCGGGTGGCACGGCTTCCCGCGTTGCCTCGCAGAACGCCATTCCGCCGGACAACACCAGTTTCGCCGAGCCGGCGGAGACGCCCATCGCGCCGAAGCCCGGCGCGCCTGCCACTGCAGCAGCGCCCGCCAAGCCCTTCAAGTCGGGCCCGTCGGTCGCCGATTCCGGCACGGGTGAGTTGCACACGGTTGCCACGGGCGACACGCTGTTCTCGCTCGGCCGCAAGTTCGGCATCTCGCCCTATGCCATCGCCGATGCCAACGGCCTGCCGCACACCGCGCAGCTGGTGCTGGGCCAGAAGGTGAGGATCCCCG
>Ga0075471_10000631_pt1 | contig 21407 bp, 14 predicted proteins | sample DEB19_08_DNA_2_FD_74787 | JGI IMG/M metagenome (GOLD analysis project Ga0075471, IMG submission 74787) | Aqueous microbial communities from the Delaware River and Bay under freshwater to marine salinity gradient to study organic matter... | ecosystem: Environmental > Aquatic > Marine > Coastal ... | reverse complement strand
GTCAGGTGGTGCTTTCACAGATGGCGGTGGGACGGTATTGGATTGCGATTGGAGCCAATCGCGAGGCGGCGCTGATCTCCGGCGTGCCGGTGAATCGTCCGCGCATTCTGGCACATGCCCTGCTTGGCTCGCTGACAGGCCTCGCGGCGGTCTTTAATTGCTCGCGGCTTGGCAGCGCCGATCCCAATGCAGGCGTGGGGTTTGAGTTGAGCGCCATCGCCGCCGTGGTAGTTGGGGGCACAAGCTTGATGGGTGGGTATGGGAGTATCATGAAAAGCTTCATGGGCGTGCTGATCATCGCCACGCTAGAGGCGGGACTGATTCAAATCGGGGCCTCGGAGCCGATGAAACGCGTCGTGACTGGCGCGGTGATCGTGGCCGCGGTGCTCGCGGATACTTGGCGACGAAAGTGAGGGTGTCTCAAGGGTACCTACAGGCAGATTCCATCTGCAATCTGCGATCCAATCACTCGTTTCATTCTCATGAAGCACCTTTTGCTCATTCTTTCGTCATTCCTCATTCTTGATTCATCCTTTTCGGCGCCGCCGAACATCCTCGTCATCCTCGTCGATGACATGGGCTTTAGCGATCTCGGTTGCTACGGCAGCGAGATCCCGACGCCGAACCTCGATGGGCTTGCAGCGGGTGGGTTGCGCTTCACGCAGTTTTATAATACAGCGCGTTGCAGCACCACGCGGGCGTCTTTGATGACTGGTTTGTATCCACATCAGGCCGGCATGGGTTATCTCGATGGCTTAAAGCTGCCAGATTCAAAAGGCACGCATGCGAAGCTCAATGACCGCTGCGTGACGATGGCGGAGGTGCTCGAGGAGGCTGGCTATCACACGTCAATCGTTGGGAAATGGCATCTCGGGCAGCAAAACGGCACGCCGCCCTGGGAACGCGGCTTCCAGCGCACGGCGACGACGCAGTTTGGCGAACTGTATTTCGCGAAGGAGCGCAGCAAGGATGCCTGCAAGTGGGTATACCTCGATGGGCGCAAGGTCGCAGCCGATTCGCCAGAGATCGGTCGCGGCCAGTGGTATTCCACCTTTATGTTCACCGACTGGGCACTGAAATTCCTCGATGACGCGAAGGCGAGCGGGAGGCCTTTCTTCCAATACTTCGCACATGGAGCGCCGCATTTCCCTCTGAAGGCACCCAAAGACGTGATCGCCAAGTATCGCGGCAAATACAAGATCGGCTGGGACAAGCTGCGCGAAGCTCGACATCAAAAACAGATCGAACTCAGCATTGTCGATGCGCAATGGCCGCTCGCGCCGCGTCCGGCGGATGTGCCAGCGTGGGATTCGCTCAGCGAGGAGGACAAGGACCGCTACGACCTGCTCATGTCGATCTACGCCGCTATGCTCGACTGCGTGGATCAAAGCGTAGGCCGCATGATCGCGGGACTAAAGGAGCGAGGCATGTTTGAGAACACGCTCATCTTTTTCATGAGCGACAACGGCGGCAACGCCGAAGGTGGACCACGCGGCATCACGCAGGGCCCCGATCTCGGCGGACCGGACAGCCATGTCTTTCTTGGCATGACTTGGGCCACGCTGAACAACACACCCTTTCGACGCTACAAGCACTTCACCCACGAAGGTGGCATCAGCTCACCGCTCATCGTGCATTGGCCAGCGGGCATTCCAGCGACACGAAACGGCAAGCTCGAACACCAACCCACCCACCTCATCGACATCATGGCCACCGCCTGCGAGGTAACCGGCGCAGTCTATCCCGGTGAGTTCAAAGGGCACAAGATTTTGCCTGCAGAAGGTCTCTCGCTGATGCCTGCGATTCAAGGCGAGCCACTGCATCGCGTGAAGCCGATCTTTTGGATGCACGAAGGCAATCGCGCCCTGCGCAGCGGCCCTTGGAAGCTCGTGAAGAAGTTTAAAGGCCCTTGGGAGCTTTATAACATCGACGACGACCGCACGGAGCAGCAGGATATCATCAACAAATTCCCCGCGCTGAGCCAGCACCTCATCCGCCAGTGGGAAGACTGGGCCGCGAGCAGTTTTGTTGACGAATGGATCGGCGAAGTTCGCAGCGACTGGGGGGAAGAAAATCGTCCAAAAAGTGCGAAAAAAAGACCGTGAGGTGCTCGCGAAATCTCGCGAAGCAGGGTCTTGGCGAACTTGATCAGCGAATTTCTCGGCTGATCAAAACCCTAGCACGCCAACGCTGGCATGATGTACTTTTCCGTCCATCACTTACCCGGTTCTAAATACAATTCGCGATTCAAAGATAAATCTTGGATATGTTCGAGGCTGTCTGGGGGGACGTCATTTAAAAAAATCCGGTCACGGCCCTTTCCAAGAAGGTTTCGCCTGCTAGCGTGCCGGTTCGTCCGTAACGGCTCTGGAAGCTCGCGGGCGGCCCAACCCCATGCCTGCCCTTACTGAAGAAATCCCTTTGCTCTTGAAGCAGTTCGATCCACGCATCCGCCAGGAAGCGGAACGATTGGTGGATGATGATGCTGTAGTGGGCATCGACTTGCTCGAAGAAGAGATGATGGCGGAGGTCAAGCTCGACAAGCAGGCGGCAAATGTGCGTTGGCTGCTAACGCCGCGCGGCTGGCTGGGCGAGTGCGATGCGGGTGAGAAGGAGCTGGAGGACCTCGCCCTCTGCGCTTCGCTGGTAGCGGTGCAGCGCCGAGAAGCGAGGGGCACGCTTCCGGCACCGCATGCGGCGGAGGAGGATTTTGAGGATGTGATCACGGCCAAGCTGGGCCGGGCACTCGATTCAAACGAGGAGAACTACCTCGCGAAGCTCGAGAAACGCTACGAGCGGCTGGTGCTCACGGGTAAGATTTTTGACCAAGACATGGTGCGTCTGCACCCGAAGTGGCAGATCAAGAGCACGGAACCAATCAACTTGTGGCCAGAGCAGCCGAAGACTTTGCGCCAGTTCTGGAACTACATCGCCGTGGCTTTAGCAGAGAAGGGACTCGCCGCACCGGCTTTTCTGCGCGGTATCGCTGATGTCGAGAGCACTCGCGAGTCGCTGAAAGACTGGAGGCATGAGAGCACGGTGCCACAATGGCGGGCACGCATCAGGCAGTTCAATGAATCGCGTATCGCCAAAATGCCGCCACGGCTGCGCTCGCTCGATTTCCGTCTGATCATCAGTGTGCACGAAGCGCGCCTGCAGGTGCGTGACCATGCGCTTGAGAAGCCTGAATTTCAAAATGTGCATCCACTGGAGGTGGAGCGCTTTGGGAAACAATTGCGGGACGGGCATGTGATGACCTCCGCGGCCTCGGAGCTTCTGCTGGTGAATTGTTTGACGCTGAGCGAGGGCGGCAGCACCGGGCCTTTCCGGCTGGAGGGAGAATCACACGCCTCATGGCTCGCAGGCCTGTTTCAAAAGCCTGCACTGCATGACCTGCTGCTGAATCGCGATGAAGTGCCGCTGGAGCGTGTGGCGGAGCCTTTGAAGTGGAGCAGTCGCGAGAGCGACGACGGACGGAAGCTGCTCATGAGCCTCGTCACAACCGCAGACGAGCCCGCGCCGATGCCGCTGCGCATCCTGCGTGGCGTGGAGAATTTTTACCTCAGCCGCGACCAGCTTTTCAGCGGTCCGCCATGGCTCGGAGACGAGTCTTTGATCGAAAGCGAGATCGCCCTGCCGATGGAGGCGGTGGCGACGCCCGAGGGCATTTCCTTCCTCGGCGGCCTGGAGGTGCCGGTGCCGCCCAGCATTGCCTCACGGGTAAAGCATGAGGCCTTGCGCGTGAAAATCACCGCCGCGTGCAAGGCCAGACCCTCCGCAGGCGGTGGCACGGAGTATGCGACCTTCAAGCTCGAAGCGATGGGCGCGGACGGCCGTGCCCGCGAGGTGCTCACACCACGCGGCTGGTCGCCGCTCGTGCCCGACGATGCCGAGAACGACGAGATCATCGTGCGGGATCGCGATGCACTGCGCACCGCCGAGCGTATCGTGCAGGAGGGCCGCTTCGCGTGGGACTTTGAGACCAGCGGCTTCCGCCATCGCATGGCAAAGGATTTTCCCGACTGGTTCCACCACTGGGGCACGACATTGCCGGAAAACATTGACCTGCAGGCCGATGAGCAGCTTGAAAGCATTCTTGCCGATCCGCTCATCGCACGCGTGCGCCTCGAGGCGAAGCAAGGCGGCGACATCGACTGGTTGGACCTGCGTATTGTCTTCGACATCGAGGGTGCGGACCTGAAGCCCGCTGACGTTCGCCGACTCCTCGCTGCGAAGGGCGAATACGTGCGCCTTGCGGACGGCTCGTGGCGTCGCGTGAAGCTTGAACTCACCGACGAACAGCTCACCATGCTCGACAGCCTCGGCATCGACTTGGAAGCCGATGGTAGCGACACGCATCGACTGCATTGGCGACAGCTCGCGCAGGAAAAAGCCGCTGAAATTGTCAATCCGAAGGCTTGGGAAAAAATTGTACAGCGCTTGGAGGATGCAAAGCTCGACGCTAAACCGCCTGTTCCTGCGGAGCTAACCGTCACACTGCGTCCATATCAGGTCGAGGGTTATCAATTCCTCACCTACCTCACACTGAACCGCTTTGGTGGCATCCTCGCCGATGACATGGGTCTCGGCAAAACGCTCCAGAGCATTGCGTGGGTGCTGTGGCTGAAATCGCGCAAGCCCGCCGGTGGCCCGCATCTACCGTGCCTCGTCGTCTGCCCAAAATCCGTGCTCGACGTGTGGGCTCTGGAATTCCAAAAAGGTGCTCCAAGCCTCCGCGTGCTCGTGCTGCATGACCGAGATCTTTTTGACCTAAAACTCGTGCAGGAACAGATCGACGTGCTGGTGCTCAACTACGCCCAGCTCCGCAGCTTCGGCGAAGAACTCGCCCTCGTGCGCTTCCTCGCGTGCATCCTCGATGAAGGTCAGCACATCAAAAATCCCGATTCGCAGACTGCTCGCAGCGCCCGCGGCCTCCGTGCTGATAACCGCCTTGTGCTAAGCGGCACACCGCTCGAAAACCGCCTGCTCGACCTCTGGAGCCTCATGACCTTCGCCACGCCCGGAGCGCTCGGCGACCGCAACTACTTCCACCGCAACTTTGACCGCCGCAAAGATACCAAGGCCAGCGAACGCCTCGCCGCGCGTCTGCGCCCGTTCCTGCTCCGCCGCACCAAGGCGCAAGTCGCCCGCGATCTGCCCTCACGCACCGAGGAAACGCTCATCAGCGAGATGAGCGGCCGCCAGGCCGAGCTCTACAAGGAAGAACTCGCCCGCGCCCAGATGCTCGTGCTCAGCAGCAGCGGCTTCGACATGGTGAACAAGCGCCGCTTTGCCCTCTTGCAGGCCTTGACGCGACTCCGCCAGATCTGCTGCCATCCCAGCCTCGTCGATAAAACCGCCGAGAACGAGGAAAGCGCCAAACTCACCGCCACGCTCGAGCGCATTGAGGAACTGCATGCCGAAGGCCACAAGGTGCTGCTCTTCAGCCAGTTCGTCAGCATGCTCAAAATCATCCGCACGAAGCTGGAGGAGATGAAACTGCCCTACCACTGGCTCACCGGCGCCAGCACCGATCGTGCGAGCATCGTGAAGGCCTTCCAGGAGGACGAAAAGGCCAGCGTGTTCCTCTTGAGCCTCAAAGCCGGCGGCAGCGGTCTCAACCTTACCTCCGCCAGCTACGTCATCCTCTACGACCCGTGGTGGAACCCCGCCGTCGAAAACCAGGCCATCGACCGGGCCCACCGTATCGGCCAGACGCAACCCGTCATCGCCTACCGCATGCTCACCCGCAGTACGATCGAGGAAAAGATCATGACCTTGCAGCAGAAGAAAAACCTCATGATCAGCAACGTCCTCGGCGAAGGCGGCTTCACGAACCTCCTGCAGAAGGAAGACTTCGAGTTCCTGTTCGATATCGAGGCATCAAAGATTGGATAATTTCCTATTACAGCGCAACAAGGCTATCTTTGTGACTCTACTTTTCACTCATTCCCACTGGCTTTTTTGCACGCCGACGAGGCTCATGCTGAGGCCGATGATGACGTGCACTAAGAGCACGAAGCCCGCGATGGTCGGTGCAACGAGATCGGTGGCGGTGACTTGTTTCACCGCATCGTAAAAGGCAGTGCTACGCATGCTGGTGAGGCTGCCACTCCAACTCCAAAAGGCAGCAATGACTGGCTGCACCCAGTTTTCCAGCCAATCGGGCAACGTCAGCACCGCTCCGGAGAGTGGGAGCTGAAAGCCAACAAGGTAGATGCTCAAAATGGTGGCTTTTTCCGGTGTGCGGCTGGTGGCGGAAATCCCCAGACACACGCTGGTCATCGCGGCGGAGGCCAGCAAAAGCAACGCCAGCTTGATGACAAGATCGCCCGGCAACCCGCCGGTGATCATCTCGACAAAAAGCCCCATCCAGAGGCTTTGTGCCAACACGAAGATGCCAAGAAAGATGACCTTGCTGCCCACATAGGCTAACGGACTGAGGCCGCCAAGCTTCTCGCGCTCAAGGATGAGTCGCTCGGAGGCAATCTCACGCGCTGCGTTGTTGCTCGCCATCAGCGTGACAAGCACTACTTGGAGCATGATGAGGCCACTGACGAGGCTTCCGGCATTCAGTTGCTCGATTTGATGCTGTGCACGCTTCGCCAGTTCGATGCCGATGTTTTGATCCTGATAGGTCGAGAGAGCCCGCAGCGGCTTGATACCATCCAATGCGAAGATGCCCACCAGCAGCGGAAAGCCCACAAGCATGGCGAGATGCAGCCACACCTGCGATTTGTCTCGGCGAAAGATGGTCCAACGACGGCGCAGCAGTTCAAAAAGCTGCGTTGTAACGGCCGGCAGTTCGATCGGCGGAAACTCATGATGCCGAATGATGTCCTCCTCGGGCTCTTTCGCCTCATCGACAACCTTGGGAGCCTTCGCCTTCGCTTCAAAACCAAACTGCTGGTAGTAGCTCTCGCGTTTGCGGTTCCATGACGTGGCCCATTCTTCCGCCGGACGGTCGCCGAGGCAGCGATAGACATCCTCGGGGTGCTCGACGCCGAAGTAGTGGGTTAGCACCCGCGGCGGCCCGTGATAAACCAGACGGCCCTGATACATCACCATGACACTGTCGTAGTCTCCGAGGCTTGCGAGGCTGTGCGTGACATTGATGACGACACGCTTCGGATGCCCACGGGAGAGCTTGTGGAGCAGCTTCGTGATCTCCGCCTCGCTCTTCGGATCGAGACCGCTCGTCACCTCATCGCACAGCAGCAGGCAGGGATCAGTGACAAGCTCCAACGCCAGGCCGAGGCGACGCTTTTGACCACCGGAGAGCACTTTCACGCGACGTTCGGCGAGGTCCGTCAAACCGGTGACCTCCAAAATGTAATCAAGCGCCGGGATGAACTCGTCCGTGTCCGCGAGTTGCGTGCGCAGCGCCATGGCGCTGGCGATGCTTTCCTCCACCGTGAGTAGATCGTAGGCCACGCTGAACTGCGGCACATACCCGAGATCGCCCGGATGCAGGTCCTCCTCGTCTTTCAAATCACGCTCGTCCCACTTCAGCTCCCCCTCGGTTTGCTCCAGGATACCAGTGATGACTTTGAGCAACGTGGTCTTCCCACAGCCCGAAGGCCCCACGATGGCCAGCAGGTGCTCCGGCGGCACGATAAAACTCACCTCATCGAGGAGGCGCAGCGTGTCATTTTCTTCCGTGTCGCCCGGGCCGGGCACTTCAAGTCGGACGTTGAGAGCTTCTAACATATGGTTAGCATTTAGCGTTTCCCCAGCATCTCGCCAACTTCATTCCTGTTCTCACCATGCGCCGCCGCTCCAGCCCACGTCGTTCCTCGCCTTTTCAATGGCTTTGGTGGCTAGGGGGGGTGCTGTTCATCGCAGTGATCATCGTGGCGATGGCAATGCCGGCGCTAGTAGTGGGTTATTTGCAGAGCTTCGTGCGAAGCGAGAGCTTCCGCGTGAAGCTGGAGGAGATGATTGAGTCGAAAACGGGCGGCTCTGCCAAGCTGGCGGATATTCAATGGCAGGACAATGCAGCACGCATGAACGAGGCCTCCATCGAAACAACCTCCGGTTTGCAAATCGAGGCGGTGGGCGTGCATGCCGCTTTGGACTTCAGCGCCATCCGCCGTGGCTCATGGAGTATTCAAAGCGCGGGAGCGGATTCATTGATCGTCACGAAGCATCCCGCGAATGCGAAAGCCACACGGTCGGAGCCAAGCAGGACCGATGAAAACGCTTTGCCAAGGTGGCTGAGCCAGTACGTCCCGAAGGCGACCGCAGTGGATGGTTTCGATGCGGAACGCTTTACCTACTCCCAAAACGGCTGGCAGGTCGAGGGGACGCGTTTGCACTTTGGTCGCTACAACAGTGCCTCGACGAGCCAAGAGCGCTTCTCATTTCCCGGCACGCTCGAAGGCGGCATGCTGTGCATGCCGGTGACGCCAGCGGGTCAAAAAGAGCCGCTGAAGCTCGACATCGGACGAGCGAGCTTTCGCCTGACCGACGAGAAGCTGCAAATCAGCGAGTCCACGCTGCGCTGGAAGGATCGCAGCAAGGGTACGCTGCGTGGCATTGTGCGTTTTGGCGGCGAGTGGCAGATGTTTGCGCATGCCGAGCAGGTGCCGGCGGCGGAGTTTTTGAGCGAGGAATGGCAAAAGCATCTCAGCGGGCATTTTGAAGGGGATGCGGAACTTTCGGGAGCCGAAGGCCAGCCGATGAATTGGAAGGTAGATGTGGCGTTGAAGAACGGCGTTCTCTCCTCGCTGCCGATTCTCGACAAGTTGGCCACTTACACCCGCATGGAGCGCTTCAAGCGGCTGGCACTCGACATCGCCACAGCCACCGTGAACCCGCACCGCAGCGGCGGCACGCGGCTGGAGAAGATCGTGATTCAATCGAACGGCCTCATGCGTCTCGAAGGCACACTCACACTTCTGCCGGGCGACGCCATTGAGGGCGATTTCATGGTTGGTGTGACGCCAGAAACAGTTCGCTCGTTGCCGGGAGCGCAAAATCGCGTCTTTATCGAATCCAATCCGAAGGGACCTCCTGGCCTAAATTGGGCCCACGTTAAAGTCACGGGGACACGCACAGCACCGCAGGAGGATTTGAGCTCACGCTTGCTTGGTGCCGCAGGCATGTCCCTGCTGCTCGATACACCTGGATCGATTATGAATCAGGCGAGCGATACGCTCTTGAAGCCTGTGCTTGGTCAAGACGCGGCCAAATTGCCAAGTCAAATCCTCAACGGCAACACAAAGACGTTCGAAGAAGGTGTCAAAAACGGCGCCGATCTCATCAACAAGGTCATTCCCCTATTTCCTGGCAAATGAACGTTCATCACCTTGAGCTTTTCTATTACGTGGCCACACACGGCGGCGTGAGTGCAGCGGCGCGGCAGATGCCCTATGGCATCCAGCAACCGGCCATCAGCGCTCAAATTCTGCAACTGGAAGACGTGCTCGGCGTCATGCTCTACCAGCGGCGCCCCTTCCAGCTCACACGTGAAGGGCAGCTGCTTTTTGATCACATTGCACCCTTCTTCAGAGGGCTCGGTGATGTGGCGGACCGCATCCGCGGCGGAGGAGAGACACGCCTGCGCATCGCCGCACCGGAGATCGTGCAACGCGAATACTTGCCAGAACTCTGCGCCCGCATGCAGCGGCGGGTGAAAGGCTTTCACTTCACGCTCACTGACGGTCGCCAGCATCAGATCGAGCAATTGGTGGCCGCTCAGGAGATTGACATCGGCTTCTCGACGTTGGCCGATAAGTGGCCGCCAAATGTGGAGACGCGCGAACTGCTGCGGCTTCCGATGTGTTTGCTCCTTCCTTCGAAAAGCAACCTCAAGAATGCGGCGCAGCTTTGGCAAAAAGAACGCATCGATATGCCGCTCATCACCCTGACCACCAACGATCCTCTCGTGAGGGAGTTCCAATCTGGACTGCGCCAGCTTGGTGTAGAATGGATCACAAGCCTCGAAGTGGGCAGCCTTGATACGATCGCGCGATACGTTGACAGCGGCTTTGGGATCGGTCTCTCGCTGCAAATGCCGCGCATGAAAACGCCTGTCGGAGTGCGCATGCTGCCATTAGAGGATTTCCCATCGCTTGCCTTTGGCGCGATGTGGATTGGGAGACTCACACCTCTCGGCGAGATTTTTCTCGAAGAGGCCCAAGGAATCGCCAAGGAACTCAAGGCGTCTTGATCGCCTCTTGAACCAGCGGAGCAAATTCCCGAAAGCTCCACACGGACTTTGACACCCCCCACGCCGTGTCTTGTTTAAAAGTCATGTCGAGATCGCAGACCATGAAGTCTTCCACTTGCCGCCGCGTGCGGGCCATGATCTCGCCAGCAGGATCGACCACATAACTCTCTCCATAGCCGATGCCTGCATAGCGAGTGATTCCAGACTTTGCTGGATCAAGCACAACGTTGTTCGCCCGCACCCAATAGACGCTGTTCTCTACAGCTCGAGCGCTGTGATCCGCACGAACCTTCATAAAGTGGCTAATGAGACTTTTGTCACTGATGTAGTTGAAATGCGGTGAGAAGATGATGCGCGCACCTTTCAGCGCCAAGATGCGCGCGGGCTCAATGTAGCCACCATCAGCGCAGATGAGCACGCCGAATTTCACGCCGTCAATCTCCCACACCGGGAAGTCACGTCCTTGCTTGTGAAATTTCATGTAAGCGGCACATTTGCTGTAAGTGCCAAGGTTATGGCCGTGGTGGGCCACGACGACAGTGTTGTAGAGATCGGCGCCACGAAGTTCGTTGAAGCCAACAATCGCTGCGGCAGCGTGACGGGCGGTAATGTCAAGCACACGCCGCATCTGCAATGAATCAACGGCAAATGCACTCTTCCGCGCCAACTCCTCGGTGTCCGGATAACCGGTCAAAAAGCACTCTGGAAAGGTCACGATTCTTGCGCCGGCCTCATCGGCCCGCTTTAGACCCTCCTCCAAACGGGCAAGGTTGTGTTCCAAATCCCCAACCCAAGCCTCAAACTGGCAGTGTGCGATCTTCATGTGGCCTAAACGATCTTTCGAAGCCGTTTTCGCCATCAGAAACAATTTCGCCCTTGGCGGGAAAATGGACGTTTGATAGTCTCTCAATCATCATTGCATGAACCAGCAACTCGTCATCCGCATCTGCGTCGCACTGCTCGTCACTATTGTCGGTCTACTACTTTGGAAGCAACTGATGCAGTCGAGCGATGGGACGAAGCTTGTTGGTTTGATCCTGCTTGGAGCAGGCGGCGGCATTGTCGCGGTAAAATTCCTGCTACCATGGATCGGTGATGCGTTTGGTGAATCGATGTATTCCTCAGGGGAAGTCATTGAGCAGGACGAAATGGCGAAGGCGGCGGCCTGCATTTCCCAAGGCAACTATGCAGGTGCGATCGGGCACTATGAAAAAATGCTTGAGGACAAACCGGATGATTCCTTTCCGATAGCGGAAATCGCGAAGGTTCACGCGGAGCGCCTGCATGATCCGCGAGCAGCGCTGGAGACATTGAGTAAGCACCTGCAAATCCGTGACTGGCCGGTGGACGATGCGGCCTTCCTCATGTTTCGCATCTCGGATGTATATCTGACACATCTACACGACTTTGCAGCAGCGCGGGACACACTTGAGCAGGTGATCGGCCAGTTTCCAAACACACGGCACAGTGCCAATGCACACCACAAGATCACCGAAATCGAACAGGTGGAGTTTGCCCACCTACAATCACAGAGAGCCAAGACCGCCGCGACTCCAATGGAGCAAAAAAAATCGTAAACCCAGATGCAAAAAGCACTTCAGCGATGGCTAGCAGCCTGCCCGCTGATGGCGTTGGCAGCGTCGGCAGCTGCCGGGATTGTGCTGACCGATCTAGATGTGTTCGGCGCGCGAAGTTGGGTTTTGGGCGCATCGTTCGTGATGTTGTCCATCGTTCTTGCATTTCCACGGCGATGGCTGCTGATCGTGGCCTGCTCTCTCTCCTTTGCTGCGCTGCATGTCGGGCAGTTGAAAGGTTCCTTCGAACATCCGCTGCGCCTGCATATGTTGGCAGTGGATCGTTCTATGTCCGCTGTGGTGGAGGGCAGCCTGATGCCGGATCATGTCTCTTCAAAGCCAGTGAGCCTGTGGGCGATTTGTGAAACCACGCGGGTGACGCTCGAGGATGGCAGTGATTGGCCGCTGCGGGCGCGCCTCAAGATCCTGCTGCCACCTAGTGCATATTTTCCCGGTGCAGGCACTTACCGGATGAACGGCGTTCTGCGTCTCCCTGCCGGTGAGCAGGCACCCGGCACGTTTGATGCCGCAGATCATGCGTTGCGCAGTGGATTCGCCGCGGAACTGCGGGCCTCCACTTTGGAAAAAGTCTCTGATGATGGCGCAGGATGGTCTTGCGCGCTGCTCGACGCGGCAGAGAAAAGCCGACGCTGGATCAGCCAGCAAATCATGCTCGATCTCGAGGATGATCCAAAACTTTCTGGGGTAATCCGAGCGATGGCTCTGGGCGTAGCAGACGAGGCGCAAGATGAAATCGAGGACGCATTTCGTGACAGCGGCACGCTGCATGTCTTTGCCGTTAGCGGCCTACATGTAGCGATGCTGGGCATGATCGCCTGGCAGGTGCTCAAGCTGCTACGATTGCGACGTGGCATCTCACTAGCAGCGATGGTGCTAATCGTGTTTGCCTATGCCTTCATCACCGGCTGGAGGCCATCGGCGGCACGCGCGGCACTGATGGTGGCGGTCGTGTTCTGTGGGCCCTCAGTCGACCGTGAATCCAGCGTGCAAAACAACCTTGGGCTCGCCTCGTTGCTGCTGCTCGGAATGGACACACAACAGCTTTTCATGCCCGGCTTTCAGCTTTCGTTTGGTGTGCTGTGGGCGATCGCCGCGCTCACGGGTGTGCTCATGAAGCTCACGGCACGTTGGATGACATTGGATCCCTTTTTACCGGTCGAGTTTGCCTCGTTGAGGCACCAATTGGCACTGGCTTTTCGCCGCTGGCTGATTGGCAACGCCTGCGTCTCGGTGTCCGCATGGCTAGGCAGCTTGCCGTTCATCCTACTGCACTTCCAAACGGTGACGCCTGTGGCTCTGATCGCAAACAGCGTACTCGTGCCACTCTCAGTCGCCGCCCTAGCAATCACTTGCCTAAGCGTGCTGGCGGCACTGGTGACGCTCACTGGTCTACAAATCGCCATCAACAATGCCAACTGGCTGGTGGCCAAAGCCATGGTGGCCTCTGCAACGTGGTTTGCGAGTCTGCCGGGAGCAAATTTTAACCTCAACTCTCCCATGTCAGCCACTGATAACACAGCGATCACTTGGCGTGTGCTACCCGTGGCTGATGGTGGCGCGGCGCATCACCTACACCTGAATCAGACGAACTGGCTGCTGGACACCGGCCCCGCAGAAGACTTCCGCTGGCTGCTGCATCCTTATTTGAGACACCAAGGTATCAACCGGCTCGATGGCATCATCCTGAGCCACAATGACTCGCAGCACATCGGCGCAGCAGAGGAAGTTTGGCGGACTTTTCAAAGACCTAAGGTGGTTTGCAGCACGCGCGAGCCCGGACCTTATGATTCAAGCCAGACTGTTATGCGCCGCCTAGAGTCATGGTTGGACCTGCAAAAGCTCACCACTGGTGATTCGATTCCCCTCAGCAGCGAATCTCGTCTGCACTGCCTGCATCCTTCTGCCACCAGCCGATCCATGCGCGGCGATGACCGTGCGATGGTGCTGCTGGCTCAATTGCAAGGGTGGCGGCTATTGTGGATGAGCGATGCCGGATGGCTCACTGAACAGGCTCTGCGCGAGTCGGGTCAAGAACTGCGCTGTGATGTGCTTTTGTTGAGCAACCACGAGACGGATGCTTCGAGCACAGAAGACTTTTTAGAGGCGGCACAGCCCAGGCTTGTCATTCGGGGCAGCCGTGGATTGGCAGCCGAAAGCAAAATGTCCCAGAAAGACACTTTGGCCGCATGGTGCGCCCGTGTGGGCGTGCCGATGCTTGAGACCACGGATGCAGGTAGCGTTTTGCTCAACTTGAAGTCCCATCAGCTGCACTGCAGTCCAAAAAACGGCCGGGAGATCACTTTGGAGAAACGTTAGGTATTGGCATTGGCACGCCCATGGGCGGCGCATCGGGACGTTCCCCCAAGCGTGCGGTGACCTCTCGCATGCGGTTATTGCGAATCACTTCGAGTTTCACCACAGAACCCGGAGGCTGCGTGCGGATGATTTGAAGCAGATCCGCTGGCATGCGGAAGGACATACCCTGAAATTTGGTGACCACATCCCCCGGCTTCAACCCGGCAATCGCCGCAGGTGAATTCGGATCGACATGCGAGACCATGGCTCCGCTCTCGGAGGAGCCCCAGGCAGGATCAACCTCAGCCGGCTCAGTGATCACAGCCAAGCCCAGGTATCCACGGCCCAGCATGCTGATGCCAGAAAGCCGAGCTTTTTCTCGCTGCTCGTAAGCCTTTTTGATGGCATCAACCACCACCTTGACCTCGTTGGAGGGCACCGAAAGGCTGATGCCTTGCCAGATTTGCACCCGATCGTCACCCTGATAAATGGCCACATTCACCCCGACGATGCGTCCACTGGTATCCACCAGTGGACCGCCGGAATTGCCCGGATTGATCACTGCATCAGTTTGGAGGTAGTCCATTCGGCTGTCGCTGAGATGGCGGTCGCGGGCGCTGATGATGCCCTGCGTGACGGTGCCGCTCAAACCAAAAGGATTGCCGACCGCGAAAACGATATGACCAACCTTGGCCTCGTCCGAGTTGGCGAATGACAGGGCCGGAAAATCCTTCCGATCGCTCTCGATGCGTAGCAAGGCAATGTCGCGCTCCTCATCATACCCAAGTACTTTCGCGGCGTACTCCTTGTTGTCGTTGGTGGTGATGGAGAATTCAGATACATCCTCAATCACATGGTAGTTGGTGACCACCAGACCATCTTTGCTGATGATGGCACCTGATCCCATGCCGCGAACCGGTTCTTCACGAGCGCCGACTATGCCAAAAGGAAAAAGCATCAACGAACCTTGTCGCACTTTGCGTGTTGTCACACTCACCACCGAGGGAAGCACCGCCTCGGCCAACCGCGAGAAGGTATTATTCATGTCCGCCAGCGCACGTGCATCCTTCAGATGGATTTTTGGCCCTGCATCATCAGGCGGCGCCTCTCCCTTGAGCAACTTGTTGAGCCCATAGTCTGGCGTCTGAGGCCGTGACGACAGATAAAGCCCAGCTGCGATCGCAAGGATCGCAGCGGCCATGATGATCCGGCGGGTGAGTTCCATGCATTCACCCTTGGCCAGCCAATCTCACAATTCAATGGCACTTGCGAGCCATAGGCAACAGGGCTTCGGCCCATAACAGGACAGCAGCCCAAAAAACCCATAGCGTGTGGCAAGATGAGAGAGATCACACGGCTTTGATTGCCAATTCTGCCTGCTTTGCCATTCTAGCCTCTCCATGACCTCACCCGCCCTTTGTTACTGCCCGGATCTCTACAACTACCAGCGTCGCAAAACGCGACCTGTGATGGTGGGCAGGGTGCAGATCGGCGGCGGGGCTCCCATTGTCGTCCAGAGCATGCTTACTAGTGACACGCGTGACGCCGAGGCCTGCGTGAAAGAGACTCTCGGCCTCGCCAAGGTCGGCTGCCAAATCGTCCGCGTCACTGCACAGACCCGCCTCATCGCTGAAAATCTTCAGCACATCCGCGATGGTATCCGCGCCGCAGGCTGCGACGTGCCGCTCGTGGCCGATATTCACTTCAAACCGGATGCCGCCATGGAAGCTGTGAAGTGGGTGGAGAAGGTGCGGGTGAACCCTGGCAACTACGCGGACAAGAAGAAGTTCGCTGTCAAAGAATACACAGACGAGGAATACGCAGCCGAGGTAGCTTCTATGGAGGAGCAGTTCGTGCCGCTGGTGAAGGAATGCATCCGCCTGAACCGTGCCATGCGCATTGGCACGAATCATGGTTCCCTCAGTGACCGCATCATGAACCGCTGGGGTGACACACCGCTCGGCATGGTGGAGAGCGCTCTCGAATTCGCCCGTATCGCTAGGGCGCAGGGCTTTCACAACTTTCTTTTCTCGATGAAGGCCAGCAATCCGAAGGTCATGATTGAGGCTTATCGGCTGCTCGTAGCCAAGCTGGAAGAGCAAGGCGCGGATTGGAACTATCCTTTGCATCTCGGCGTGACGGAAGCCGGCGATGGCGAGGACGGCCGCATCAAGAGTGCTATCGGCATCGGCTCGCTGTTGGCGGATGGCATCGGCGACACCGTGCGCGTCTCTTTGACCGAGGACGCCATCTTTGAGATTCCCGTGGCCCAGCAGCTCGTGAAACCTTACAACGAAGATTCACCCGCGAAGCAAGAGCGCATCGAAAACGCCCCGCCGGTCAGCTACGACCCGTTTGACTATGTGCGCCGTCAGTCACAGGTCATCGCCGTTGGCGGCGTGAAGCTCGGCAGGCATGAAACGGTGCCTGTTTTCACCACACGGACCAAATGGGATGCCGTCGCGCACAAGATGGACAAGCTCGGAGACTACAAGCCCGAAATCGTGATCGAGGACAGTGGTGTAGCAGAAGTCGATCCGCGTGATGAGGCCGCCATCGCCGCTTTGAATACCTCCCCAGAGCCGAAACTCGTCACGGCCAAAGACGATCTGAACATTGGTGTCATCGCCGCCTTCCGCCTGCTCGCGGCCAAGCTCGACAAAAAGCATCCCATCCTGCTCAAGGACACGCTGCAAGCCTCCAGTGGCGATGACTTCACCAAAAATCTCCTCACCGCCGCCACGCACATCGGCTCGCTGCTTTGCGATGGCATCGGTGATGCCGTCATCGTCAATGGTGAGGCCGCCCCCGGCCAAAGCCTGCGCATCAGCTACAACATCCTGCAAGCCGCCGGCGTGCGCATTTTCAAAACGGATTACGTCGCCTGCCCGAGCTGCGGCCGCACGCTCTTCAACTTGCAAACAACCACGCAGAAAATTCGCGCTGCCACCGGCCATCTCAAAGGCGTGCGCATCGCCGTCATGGGCTGCATCGTCAACGGCCCCGGCGAAATGGCGGACGCGGACTTCGGCTACGTCGGCGGAGCTCCCGGCAAGATCAATCTCTACGTCGGCAAGACCGCGGTGAAGTTCAACATCCCCGAGGAGGAGGCCGTCGAGCGGCTCATTGACCTCATCAAGGAGCACGACCGCTGGTTTGATGCTCCATCCCCCGCCGCGTGACGCGGCTGTCATTATGAACGCACTCCGCTCCTGGCTGCAAAGCGTGCTTCACAGCACGGGGCGGATCATCTCGCTCGGGCGTTCGGTGGTTTCGGACAGCGCTCTCGATCCGTTTCCGCTGCGCCGTTCGCTGCTCGGGTATGGCAGGCGCACCTTCAGGTCGGATCTTCACGCCGGGCTCACTGTGGCGATGATCGACATTCCACAAGGGATGGCCTACGCCCTCATTGCCGGACTGCCGCTGCATTATGGCATCACTTGCTCAGCAGTTGCCTCAATCGTTGCCCCGCTGCTCGCCAGTTCGAGGCAGACCATCATAGGTCCCACAAACGCGACAGCGTTCATGGTCTTTTCCTACTTCTCCGCTTACCCGCAGCTTGAACGTCTCAGCGCGATGCCGTTGCTCGTCTTCATGACTGCGGCACTGCTGCTAGCCGGGGCATTCTTACGTGTGGCAGATCTCACACAATACATCAGCCGCACTGTTGTCGTTGCTTATATGACCGGCGCCGCGGTGCTGATCAGCGCCAGCCAGTTACCCGCACTGATCGGCATCCCTAAAGAGGTGCTTAATGAAGGGCTCACGCCCGCCATCACCCTGCCTGGCCATCTTTACCGCATCATCATGCACTTGCCGAAGGCCCACTGGGTGAGCGTGCTGTGTGCTGCTTTCACGCTCATCCTATATTTTGTTGTGAGGAAGCTACGCCCGCGCTGGCCGGTGTTTGCCATCACGCTCATCACCCTATCACTCAGCTTCTGGTTGCTCGCCGGCTTTGGCATCCATGTCGCCACCTTCGCCGATGCCACCTTCACTTGGCGGGAGCTATTGCCTGTATTCCCTGATTTTGTGTCCGCGAATGCTCTGACCGAATCGAGCCGCCTCTTTGGTCTTGCACTTGCCATCGCTTTCCTCACCACCATGGAGATGAGCGTCATGGGTCGCACGCTGTCCAGCCGCACCGGCCATCGCGTGGATCAAAATCAAGATATGCTAAGCTTGGGCGCCGCCAATCTCGCCTGTGCCTATCTTAGCGGCATGCCGGCCTCATGCTCGCTCACGCGCTCAGCCCTGAATTTTCTCAGCGGAGCCCGGACGGCCTTTGCCAGCATGTGGAACGGCTTCTTCTGCCTGACTGGTGCTGTCACGCTCGGCTCCGCAGTCGCCTACATCCCGCGCGCAGCACTGGCCGCGCTCGTTGTGTGCGTCTCCGTATCCCTCTTCAACAAGCGCCACATCCAGATCTGCCTTCAGGCCACCCATTCGGACGCGCTGGTCTTCGTCATCACGCTCGCCGCCACCTGCATGCTGCCGCTTCATGTGGCCATTTTTCTTGGAGTGGCCGTCTCGGTCATCCTCTACCTGCGCAAGGCCAGCCGACCTCAGCTCATCGAATACTCTTTCAATGAAGAGGGAAATCTAGCCGAAGCTAGCAAGGGCCGCCAACATCCTTCGATCTCCATCGTTCATGTCGAGGGTGAGCTTTTCTTCGGCGCTGCCGAGCTATTCCGCACGCAAATGCAGCGAACCCTCGCCGACCCAAACCTGCGCATCATCATCCTACGCCTCAAAAACGCACGCCATCTCGATGCCACTAGCGTTTTGGCCCTCGAAGAGCTTCTACGGGCGCTACGGGCTGATGATCGCCACCTCATTATCAGTGGTGCCAGCAAGGATGTATATCGCGTGCTAAAAAATTCTGGTCTCGTCGAGTTTGTCGGACGGGACAACATCTTCCTCGCTAGCCCGACCAATCCCAATCTTTCCACCCGCCACGCCCTGCAACGTGCTCAGGACATTCTCGGCATCAAAGACGCCGATGTGCGTATCTACTTCGACCCCGCGAAGCAGGCAAAGCCGTGATCACTCTCCCAGCGGCGGAACTGGCGCCACCATTGGTAGGGGTGCCACAATGTTCACGGGCCACGGTGCAAACTTCTCAATGATGCCCGGCGCCAGCTCCTTCCCGGCCTCGTAGGCCTTGCGGAACATCTCCAGCTTCGCGTCAATGTTGTCCACGTGATGCAGGGCCACTGCCTCCGGTGTTTTCGGCAACACCGGCGAACCAAACTCCAGTGCCCCATGATGCGCTGCGATCAAATGCAACAGATGCAGTCTCACCGAGTCGGACGGCGGCTCCAGATGCAGCCAATCCACGGCTTCGGGACGCTCCATCAGTTCACGCCAGAGCTTGTTCACGACCTCCAGCCCCAACGGAATATGTCCAAGCATCTCCGCCGTGAGATTGTAAGGCTGAGCAAAGCTGTTCTCTGCATGCACATTCTCCCAGAGCTTGCCGCAATCATGAAATAGCACGCCCGCAATCATGAGATCACGGTTCAGCATGGGATAAACCCCGCAAATGGTGGCCGCGCAGCGCATCATCTGTGCCACATGTTCCACTAGGCCGCCACGACGAGCATGATGGTTCCGACGTGCCGCTGCAGTCCGTTTGAACCTCTCGCTATGTTTTTCCAAAAACAGGCAGCAAAGCACTTTTAGACGCGGATCACAGATTTCAGACGCGAAAGAGCAAATGGCATCGAAGTCCGCCGCCTGCCGGGATGCCAACTCCGGATTTCCATTCAGCAGCGTCTGCTTTTCTTCTTCGGTCAAAAGCCGCATTTGCGGTTGCTTCGGCTCCAAACCATATTTTCCCGTATCGATCCACTGCGCCGCCAACTCGATGAAGACACCACGTGTGAGTTGCCCAGCCTCCATAAACACAGGGTTGCTGTCAAAAACGCGCCAAACCATCCAATCACTCGCGTCCACCAGCCTCAGCTCCAGATACGGCGCCCCTCCACCAGTTGTTTTTTCCGACTTCTGCTCCACCTGTGCATGCAAGCGGTAAGGCTGCGGCTGCATCGAGGCGATCTGCTTCAATTGCGACAGCGTGAGCAGGTCGAGTTCAGTAGCTTCATTCATCGTACGACGCTAGCGTTAGCATCGCAGACTGTCACTGGCGAATCGTTTGAAGCGGTGAAGGCATGCGCTATCACCAACAGTAATGAATTGGATCACCGAACACACCCTCCTTCCCGGCGAGACCTGGATGCTCGTGCTCGCCACACTTGGGGCGATGTGCATCGGCATGTCCAAGGCGGGGCTTTCCGGCACCTCCACGCTCAATGTCGTGCTCATGGCGAAGATCTTCGGAGCGAAAGAATCCGTTGGAGTGATCCTGCCCATGCTCATCGCAGCGGACTTCATGGGCTACTTCATCAACCGTAAAGGTGGCTCCTGGCGGCGCATCGTGCCAATCCTCCCACCCGCGATCGCGGGCGTCGTCGTCGGTTGGGTGCTGCTTGGCAAATTTGACAACGCCATGGCTCGCATCGTCATCGGCTGGATCATCCTGTTGCTGCTGGCCTTCAACTGGCTGCTCAACAAACGCCGTCAGGACTTCATCACACTCACCGAGCATCAGGGTTTCACTTGGACAATGGGCTTCACTGCCGGCGTCGTCACCATGCTAGCGAATGCCGCCGGGCCAGTGATGACTGTTTACCTCCTTGCGCAGCATTTGGAGAAGAAGGACCACCTCGGTGTCTTCAGCCGCTACTTTCTCTTTGTGAATCTCTTCAAAGTACCCTTCAGCACCGATCTAGGCATCATCAACACAAAGTCGCTCCTGACCAACCTCGCACTCATGCCCGGCGTGGTGCTCGGCGTCTTCCTCGGCTGGTGGATTTTGAAAAGACTGCCGCAGAAGCTTTTCGAAAACGTCCTCTTCTGGATGACCGCCTTCGCTGCCGTGTGGCTCATCCGTGGTTGAGCGGCATCGCCGCCGCCACTTTCCGCTTCCAGCTCGCGAAGATATCGCTCGCCATCGCGTGAGCTTCTTCGGCCTCGACGTGCTCGGTGACGTTTTGCGATGCGGGAAGCCACGCAGGTGTGCTTTGCTCGCCAATGTGATCCTGCTGCTCGCTACGCAGGAAGGCGCGAAGGTTCACAGTGAGCTGGTTCGAGCGGCGATCATGATTCGCGATGGCCTCGGCGCAGACTTCGTGGGTGACACCATCGATTTGGATAGTGCCTAGGCCGTGTTTGAAAACCTGATGATAGGCAAAACAGTGGTGATGGAGTAGAGGACGAGGTCGATGAAAACACAACGCTTTGCATGGTGGGGGCCGCTCAAAGAGCGGCTCAAAAAAATG
>Ga0075471_10000630_pt1 | contig 21412 bp, 20 predicted proteins | sample DEB19_08_DNA_2_FD_74787 | JGI IMG/M metagenome (GOLD analysis project Ga0075471, IMG submission 74787) | Aqueous microbial communities from the Delaware River and Bay under freshwater to marine salinity gradient to study organic matter... | ecosystem: Environmental > Aquatic > Marine > Coastal ... | reverse complement strand
CTCGAAGTCATGGCCGAGCCGAAGATCACGCAGGCCGCCATCGGTTTGCTCGAAACCGTCAGCCAAGCTCCGCGCAAGCCCTGGCACCTCAGCGCCGGACCGGCCACGAAGAGCCTCGTCGATCTCGGCCCGCTGGCTTACTGGCGCTTGAACGAGTTCACCGGCCCCGTGGCGGTCGATGCCACCTTGCATGAACATCAGGCCACCTACGAAGGCGGTGTCGCCTACTACCTCGATGGTCCGCACGCCTCGAAATTCTGCGGCGGCGAGGTCAACCGCGCCCCACACTTCGTTGGCGGTCGCCTCACCACCGAGTTCGCCCAGCTTGGTGAGGACTACACCCTCTCGATGTGGATCTGGAACGGCATGCCGAATGAGGGGCGCGACTTCTGCGGCTGGTTTTATTCCCGCGATCATAACCAAGGCACCAGTGCCTTTGGCGAACACCTTGGTATAGGCGGCAAAAGTGGGCACACTGGGAAGCTTGTTCTCCAAGTAGGCCAAAACCTATTCATCGGCAAAACCGAGCTTCCTCGCTGGAGTTGGCAGCACATCGCCCTCGTGCGAAAAAGCGGCAAAGCGCGGGTCTATCTTAACGGTGCCCTCGATCTCGAAGCCGATGCTCCAGCCGTAAAAATCCCCGCCATCTTCCTAGGAGGTCGCAGCGACAACACCGACAACTGGGAAGGACGCCTCGATGAAATCGCCGTGTTCGACAAAGCGCTGAGCAGTCAGGAGATTGTTCAGCTCAGTCTGCGGTGAATCACACACTTGAAGGCCTCACCCGCACCATCTGCTTCACCGTAGCCCGACCATTCGGCCATGGTTTGATAGCCAAGCTCATCAAAGCTAACTTCACGGCACCAAGCGCGGTAGTCGGTGAAATTGATGTCTGCCGTCAAATCCATGCGGCCTGGACTTTGTAGCACGTCCGGCCAGTAAAGACGCTGATGCATCAAGTAGCCGCGCAGCGTGCCACTAGGCCGCCGGTGATACAAAGCGGGAAACTCATCGCCGTAGTCGATGGTGAGCATCTGGCCGCGTTTCCAGTGCGGTGACCACTTGTTCAGCCATTCGCGGATGCTGGGATGAATCTCGCAGCGCTGGCCTTCAGCGAAGGTCGTATGCTTCAGCGCCGAAAACGGCTGCGGATCGATTTCGAGCGGCCGCAGCTCCTCAGGCACCCAAACTTCATGCCATCTTCCGTTTCGCCACTCGATCAACGTGACCGGAAAAGCATCGAGAAGCTCATTGTGATAAATCCACGCATCACCGCCCATCGCCGCGAGCGCGGATTCGAGCGTTTCATGCCACGTCACGCCCTTGAGCCGCTTCTGCTGCTGCTCACGCAGTACGGGCGAGGTCTCGACAATGTGAAACCGCATCTGCCAGCGCCGCCATAGACCCAGATATCGCTGTACCTGTTCCATGAGTTGCCCATTCCCCGCGCCGAGCTCAATGACATTTCGAGCATCCTTCAGCCACGCTGCGATGCGTTTGCCGAGCGCCATTGAAAGTGTGGCCGCAGTGCTGAAGTCTCCACGAGCACCAACAGTCTTGATGTTCCGCGTGTAGTAGCCACGCTGCGGATCAAACAGCGCGCGGCTCATGAAGCGGGCAAAGGGCTCAGAGATCATAGCGAAATTTTCACCTTACACAGCAGGCGCGCCATTGGCCAAACCAACACGTGGTAGACGAACGTCAGCTCAGCCCAAGCCCGCGGACTGACACCGCACGTGAACAGAACTGCAAGCAGGTGTTTCATGGAAGAGTCTCGTTCTGAAGGAATCGTTGGTAGAGATAGGAGGCTGCGAGTGCGATGACGGCGACCATCAGAAGCGCGCCGACGCGGTAAATACTGCCGATGTTCGCGAGGTCGTGCAGGAACAGTTTGATCAATGCCACAGCAAGCCATGCGATGCCGGTGTAGCGCATGGTCGCCGTTTTTTTCCAGATGCCGAGGCTGAGCAAGGTAAGAGCAAAGAGCGACCACGCGACGGTCGTCACCATGTCACGTGGGAAGCTATCGCCAAAGCGAAGCACATCCACCGTGGTGCCAAGTGTGGTGTAGAAATAGGCGATCTCGTAGTTCATGAGCAGAAATACAAGCACGGTGCCGAGACTCAGGAAGCCAGTGCGCAGGCGAACCCGCCGCCACTGATGCGCAGGCGGCTGCAAGAACCATGCAGCAGCAAATTGAGCGAGGGCGGTAAGCGAGAGCGCGTAGAGCGGCCAGTTCATCAACGCGCTATCGCCACGCACTTGGCCGAACCAGAGATCGGTATTCATCAGCAACCGAGCAAAGGCGGCAATCAGCAATGCAGCTCCAGTAAGGCGCAGGCCATCGTGCGGCACGCGGCGGAAGAGCCAGCATAGCGCCGCTCCCTCTAGGGCCCAGCCAAGGGTGATCCACTGGCGTTCAAACTGCACTGGGAAAACCAGTGTGATAAAAAAAAGCGCCACACCTCCATACCACGCGAGCTGCGTTAACCGGGCGGGATTCTGCAGTGTATGGTTTTTCAAAATGAACATCTGCAGTGCTAGCGGTGGCAGCGCGAAAGCGAGTGGTAGAAGCCCCATCGCGCCATTTGGCCATGCAAGTGTCACCACACGATACACAAGCCCAAAGAAGCCGAGACCTGCTGCGGCGGAGGAGATCCACGGCAGCCTGCGCTCCACGTGCTGCGTGTGGTAGAGCAATGGATGCAGAGTGAAGAGGACGTAGAAGCCGAGATACCACAACAGTGGCAGCACCGGCGAATCTGCATCGAAGCTCTGCGCATGCCAGCACCACGTCAGCGCGAGAATGCAGCCGAGAGCTGCCGGAACAAGCTGCGTGATGCCGCTCACGCGTGCGAGGCCGAGCATGAAAGCTGTGAGGATCAACGCGAGACCGAAAATGGGCGAGGGATTCGCCACCTGGAGATGTAACGTGGCTGCGACGAGCAGGGCGAACGGCATCACCGCCGCGCAAACTGGAAGTGAAGCTGCGAATGGCGCCTGCGGACGTTTTTTCGACAGCCAACTGCCCACTCCGATGAAGAGTAAGCTGAATCCACCGAGCACGGTAAGGAAGGGCGCGAGGCTGAATACGGCGTTCGAGGGGAGTCGTGCAAAGAGCCATAGGCCCACACTGATCAGAGTGAGGACCAGCGCAGCCAGCACTGGCGCGAGGGCACCGGTCGCGATGGCCACGCCAATGACGAGAGCATCTGCGAGCAGCACTGCGGGCCATAATGCGAGGCTGGGTTCATTTAGGCAAAGCAGCGGCAACATCATGAGTGCGAGCGAGATGACCGGCGTCCAGCTCATGAAGCCGTTCACGCTTTCACCACGGCGCTGCCAAAGCACCGCAAAGGCTGTGTGCGCTACGCCAAACAAAAGATAAAGTCCCAGTGCCCATGGCAGCAGATCCGTTTTGAGACTCGACGTGGTCCATAGCATCAAATGCAGAAAGCCGAGGCCTGCGCTGACACCCTGCGCCATTTTCACACGCGGCCGCAGCCACACGAGGGTCATCACGAGCGCTGAAACGCCGAACACGAGCGCGTAGAGCACACTGGGGCGATTTGAGATGCTAGGGTAAAGCATGAAAAGAAAAGCTGCCCCCATTGTTCCGGCGCAAAGCATTAGTGCGCCGGTTGCGGGTGCCTCCTCATCGTTTCTCATCCAGATCACAGCCGCCGTGAAGAGCGCAGCAAAACCTGCTAGGACACTTACGGGAATCCAAGTCGCGGAGCCGTAGGCATAGCCACTGCTGGCGAAGAACTTGAGCATCCACCCAAACTGCGTGACGAGCACGCCACAGGCTACAAGTGGCACGAGGTGATGCCAGCGTGTGTGCTTCACCACGGCCAGCGTCCCGATGCAGAGCAAAGAGATGTAGCTCCACAGGCCGAAAGGGTTGTCATGGCCGGTGGAGCATAGAACTGGCGTCCAAAAGCCGCCCAGCAACCCGAGGATGGCCACAACCTGTGCCTTGAGCCGCACCGCGAATAGGAAGGCAGTCACTGTCACCGCCGCCATGAATCCAAACGTGAACAATGCATCATCCAGTGGAGCAATGCGCCAGATGGCATGTGCGGTGAAGCTGACGCCATAAAGCATGACGATGCCCGTAGCGATGAGCGTCTGGGCCAGTGTGATGTATCGCGGACGCCGATGCATGATAACACCACCCATGATGAGTCCGATGCCCGTGATAAGGCCCATCGCCATGCGCAGGGCAGGGGAGATCCAACCCTGCTCCATACTGTGTTTGACAAAGAACACGACGCCTAGAAACAACGCCAGCCCACCAACCCACGCGAAAAGCTTTGCGCCCAAGAATTGCTCCAAGTTGATTTCAGTTTCTTTGGGCGGCACCTGAAGCCGGCTGGGAGTTGGAGGCAGGATTTCGCGTTGTGGCTGAGGTGGTGGGTAACAAGTCGGTAATGGAGGTGGGACACTCTTCCCAACAGGTTGATCCATAGAAACCGACGCCTCGACCTCAGGTTTCGATTTGGGTGTAGAGGCTGGTTTGCCATCTTCCAGCTCGCTGAGGCGGCTGGACAGCTTATGGAGTTGCTCAAACTGCTTCAAACCGAGCTCTCGCAGGCGTTCGGTTTCTAGGCGTAGCGCTCGCGTTTCACGTTGGGCATGCCTAGCAAACACCAGCGCACAGGTCGTCACGATGATGACCGCCGCCGTCGCGACGATCAAGAGGGGAAGGATGATTTCAGGCATCACGCCAAACATTCTGCCGGGAAACGGGAATGCGGTAAATTGATAATCCGCTCCCGATCATTGATGGAAGCGATGTGGGTTCAATCTTTCTTGGGATGGTCCATCTTCATGTAGGTGCGCCCCTGAAGTTCGCCGTCGGGAGGATGAAAGGTTTCGATTTTCATCTCCTTAAGGGTGGTGGCTCCGTCCACTTCCTGCACTTTGGTGACTTGGAAGCGCTTGATCAACTTGCTGTTCCAGTCGTAGGCTTCCATTTTTGCCGCACCGCCGCTTCCCTGATGAACCCAGATGTCCACGGTCCAGTAGGGTCCTTGGCGCTTGAGATTCGGATTCGTGACGCGGACCTTCCAGCACTTTTGGCCGGTGACACGCTCCTCACCGAGATGTTGTGGTCGTGGCCAGTAGAGGAAGGCGAGTGAGAGATCGAGGTAGTTCAACTCCATGCCGCGCACCTTTTTGTCCATCTGGGAGGTGGGAACCTCGCTGGCGCCGCTAGGTTTCACCTGATATAGGGTGGCGGGAGTCGTGTTGAGATCGAGTTGGACGATCTCTGCAGGAGGGTTTTGAAAACGGAAGCACATCACCTGCCTCTCCATCGTCAACTCCAAAGGCTCCACGCGACCGCTGGCATCGTCACGCAGCGTGCCATTCATCTTATGGTTTTGAAGGGCATAACTAAGGCGCACGATGCTCAGGATCTGCTCGGCGGTCTTGGGTTCGGGATCTTCAGCTCGAAGGCATGAGCCGATCACGAAGAGGCAGAGAAGCGTGAGGCGTTTCATGAGGATGATGGGGAGGGACGCTTTGACATGAGCGCAGTGTCCTCTATTCAATGAGTGCAACCTTCATGCGGCGCCAGCGCTTTCTCTTCATCGGCCTCGGTCTGCTCACGCTCTGGCGCTGGGCGCTGCTGCCGACACTCGAACTTTCACCTGACGAGGCCACGCTGGCTCTCGCGGCGAGGCATGGCACTCCATCGCAGGCACCGCTTCTGGTGGCGATAGTCCACCTGAGCACTACGCTGTTTGGAGTAAGCGAGTTTGGGGTGCGATTCTTTGCGCCGTTGATGGCATGGCTGGCATCGTTCGCTGTCTGGCGGTTCACACGGGGTTTGTGGGATTCCATGATCGCCGGATGGGCGGTGGTGGTGCTGAACGTGCTGCCGGCTTTCAATCTCGCCGCAGTGTCACTTACGCCAGGAACAGTTCTTTTTACGCTCACGGCGGCTGCGATGCTGTGTCTGCGGCTGGCGCTTCTGCATGCGTCGCCGTTGCACTGGGCGTGGTTCGCCACTGGTGGCTGTGCGGCCGCTGCAGTGATGGTGGCTCCGCCGGGTGTTGCGTTGGTCGCTGGTATCTCTGCCTCGATTGCTTGGCCAAAACGGCTTCGGCATTACCTGAAAGCGCCGGGTTTCAGCGTAATCCTAGTCATGTGGGGCACGGCTGTGATGCTCACCCAAGGCTGGCGCGTGCTGGAAATGCCTGCGATGGCCCTGGCTCCAAACGTCTTTCGCTGGATCATGCTCGCCTCGCCGATGCTGATCACTTTGCTAGTTCTGCTGGCTAGGATCATTGTGCCCAACGCGGCGCTGGTCGGGATGTGGGCGATGCCACTGGGCTTCATGCTACCGATGGCGCTGCTGGATCTGCTCTACGGACCTTGGGATCGCTGGCCGGATACAGGCGGGGCGGCTTGGCTGCTGCCCGCCGCCGTTGTGCTCGCACACCAAGGGGCGGTATTTCGTGCGCTGCCGAGCGAACAAAAGATTAGCCTACGCACCATCGCGATTGTGTGTGCGGCGCTGCAGAGCGTGTTTTTGATGCAGAGCGATCTTCTGCGCACGCTTGGCGTGCCGTGGCGCTTTGCGGGCCATCTGGCGCAGCAGGCGGAATGGAGCCGTTTTTTCATCGCCGATCCTTCTTCGGTCATGCGAGGCTGGCGGGAAAGTGCCCGGCTCTTTGATGCGGCGCTCGAAAAAGCCCCCACGGCCCTCGCAATGGCTTCGAATGCGCGAATGGGTGCGCAACTCGACTTCTACGGCAAGCGCGATTCGCGCTGTGTGCAGCTCAACGAGCTCCAGAGAGGGCATAATGTGCTTTTCATCACGGACGAGGTCGTGGCCGTGGAACCACCGCCGGAGATGCAGGCCCTTTTTGCCTCGTGGGAATTGCTTTCCGTGGCGCGGGTGATGCACGCGGGCAATGAAGTGCGTTGGCTGAAAATCTTCTCTTGCCACGACTTCCGACCGCCCGAATCCTGAAGTTCCAATGCCCGTCACTCCCTCCATCTCCGTCGTTGTCCCTCTTTACAATGAAGAAGGGAATGTGGCGGAATTGCAGCGCCAAATTGAGGCCGAGCTGAAAGGTCGCGAATACGAGATCGTGCTGGTCGATGATGCCTCCACAGACAACACGCTGGCCAACATTCCCGGCGGTGAGCATGTGCGTGTGATTCAGTTTGAGAAAAACAGCGGCCAGAGCGCCGCGATGCACGCGGGAATCCAGCACGCGCGCGGCGAAATCATCGTGACTCTCGATGGCGATTTGCAAAACGATCCAGCGGACATCTCCGCCATGATTACCTTGCTCAATCAAGGCTGGGACCTCGTGTGTGGCTACCGCCAGAAGCGCAAGGACACCGCCTTCAAACGCCTCCAAAGTCGCATCGCCAATGTGGTGCGCTCACGCTTTGTGGGGGATGGCGTTCGAGACACCGGATGCACTCTCAAAGTCATGCGTCGCGACTGTCGCGAGGCTTTGCTGCTTTTTAACGGCATGCACCGCTTCATTCCCGCGCTTATTCGCAACATGGGATGGCGTGTCACCGAATGGCCTGTGAACCACCGTCCGCGTTTGAGCGGCATCAGCAAATATGGCTTTGGAAACCGCGCTTGGCGTGCCACGATGGACATGATTGGTGTCCGCTGGCTCAACAGCCGCCGCACGCAGTATCGAATCAAGCAGCCATGAGCGTTAAGGCACTACAGTGAAGCGGTAGATCGTCTCCGTTTCATAACGCTCGCCTGGCTGCAGCAGTGTGCTTGGGAAGGCGGACTGGTTTGGCGAGTCCGGAAAATGCTGTGTCTCAAGGCAGAGGCCGCTACGGAAAGGATGTGTCACGCCACCTTTGCCTATCTGTGTGCCATCGAGGAAGTTTCCGGTATAAAGCTGCATGCCAGGCTCGGTCGTCAGCACCTCCATCAGGCGGCCGCTGGCGGGATCGACAAGGCTTGCGGCCAGCCTCAGGAGTCCCGGCCGGCCTTCGACAACGAAACAATGATCATAACCATGCCCGAGTCGCAGCTGCGGCTCGTCCGCATCGATGCGTGAACCGATGATCTCAGGTGAGCGAAAATCGAGCACAGTATCCTCCACGCTAGAGATTTCACCCGTGGGAATCAGCGTGTCATCCACGGGGATAAAGGTCTGGGCGGATAGACACAGCTTGTGGTTCAGAATCGTGCTGGAGTCATGTCCTGCAAGGTTGAAGTAGGCGTGATTGGTGAGGTTCACATGCGTGGGAGCGTCCGTCACGGCCTCGTAGCGGATCGAAAGCTCATTAGCAGGATTCAGTATGAAAGTAACATGCACGGTGAGATTGCCCGGATACCCCTCTTCGCCATGCGGGCTTAAGCGGGAGAAACGCACCCCGTCTGTAATGATCTCCGCTTCCCATAGGAATTTGCCAAAGCCCATTACGCCGCCGTGTAGGTGATGGCAGCCGCCGTCATTGCGCTCGAGTTGGTAAACCTCGTCACCCACGGGCAAGCGACCATCGCGGATGCGGTTGCCGTAGCGGCCTGTGGTGCAGCCAAAGTGGGAGCGTCCATTCTCATAGCCTCGGACATCATCGTAGCCAAGGGTGACATCCTTCAGCAGGCCCAAGCGATCCGGTACATGCAGCTGCACGAGGGTCGCTCCGTAATCGGTGAGGGCCACGCTCATGCCATCTTGCACCTGCAGCACATACAGGGCGGCCTCACGACCATCCGACAGCTTTCCAAAGGGCTTCTTCGTGATTTCAATCATGTTGCCATCGTAGCGGTGATCCGCAGGATGTCACGCACGATGCCGTGCACGAGCTCGCCGCCCATCCACGCGATGGCGGTAATCGCGGCCGTGATAGTAGAAGGTGAGCCGCTCATGCTCGAGGCCCTTGCCCTTGGAAGAGGGAAAAATCATCAAGCACCACAAGGATGCCGACGAGCCGCTTGTTTTGCACTGCCCGCATGCCGCAGCCTTTGAAACATACGAGAGCAGACGCTAGCAAGGATACGCTTGCAGCGGGCGTTCATGGCGCGACTCTTGCTGTCGTATGAAAAAGCTCCTTCTCGCCATCCTCTGTTCATTTACCGCTGTTTTGGCTGAAGACGTGCCGGGGTTGAAGATCCTCAAAATTGGCGATCCCGCGCCCGCCTTTGAACTTATCGGTATTGATGAGGAAAAGCATACACTGGCCGAGTACGCGAAGGCCGATCTGTTGATGGTCGCCTTCATCAGTAACCACTGCCCCACCTCGCAGGGCATCGAAAGCCGCCTGAAAAAGCTCGTTGCCGATTACAAAGGCAAGCTGCAGGTCGTTGCCATCAATCCCAACGATCCCGGCGCCTTGCGTGCCGATGAACTCGGCTACTCGGCCTACAACGATAGCTTCCCGGAGATGAAAAAGCATGCCGCGGAGCAAAAGTTCACCTTTCCCTACCTTTTCGACGGCGAGACTCAGGCCATCGCCAAGGCCTACGGATGCCTCGCCACGCCTCACATTTTCCTTTTCGACAAGGAGCGGAAGCTTCGCTACCAAGGGCGATTCGATGACTCACGCTATGCCGATGAGGCAAGCGTGTCCGCGCCGGATGCACGAAATGCTGTTGAGGCTCTCGCCGCTGGTAAAAACGTGCCGGTGGCCGAGACCAAGCCTCACGGCTGCTCCACCAAATGGATCGAGAAACGCAAGGCCGTCGCCGCCGACAACGAGAAATGGGAGAAAGGCAGCGTCGAGGTTGAAACCATTACGTCAGCCGGCATCGCTGAGCTTCGCAAGAATGCCACCAAGAAGCTACGCCTCTTCAATGTGTGGGCGACATGGTGCGGACCTTGCGCAGAGGAGTTTCACGAGTTCGTCAACACGCAACGGAAGTTCGGCCTGCGTGACTTTGAGTTCATCAGCATCAGCATCGATGATCCTAAGACCATCACCGATGTAAAGACCTTCCTCGAAGAGAAGAACGCCATCGTGCATGACCGTCTGAAGCCCTCCCTCAAAGCCGAGGGTCGCAAAGGCAATGCCTACGTCTTCCAAGGCGCCAGCCACGACGAGCTCATCAAGGCCCTCGACCCCGAATGGCCCGGCCCCATCCCCCACACCATCCTCGTCGCCCCTGGCGGTGAAATCGTCTTCCGCCACAACGGCGAAATCAATGGCGACGAACTCCGCTCCAAGGTGCTGGAGATCCTCGGCCACTACTGGACGCCGGAGACGAAGTGACCCATCCAGGAGGCTCCGCTCCTTCGCTATGTCCACCTTCGCCCAAATAACCGCGCCACCTTACTACGCCGTGATCTTCACGTCGCAGCGCACGGAGGGCGATCAAGGCTACTGCGACATGGCCGAGCGCATGGTGGAGCTGGCGCATGAGCAACCGGGCTTCCTCGGTGTGGAAAGCGCACGCGGTGCAGGCGGTTTCGGCATCACGGTGTCGTATTGGGAAAGAACGCAGGCCATCGCGGCGTGGAAAGCGCATGCCGAGCACCGCATCGCGCAGGAGGCTGGGAAGACGACTTGGTATGCCGATGATCAACTGCGCGTGGCCAAGGTGGATAGAGCGTATGGGAAATCGCAATGACCGGCGCGGCGACAGCGTTTAAAGTCGCATGAAACACGCCCTTGCCGTCTTTTTCATCTCTTCGGTCCTTTTTGCTGCGACTCCGCCTGCGTTCCAATACGAATCCGGCGACATCAAGGTGAGCCTCCCGACCGCCGATGAGCCGCGCGTGAAGCAGTTCGGCGCGGAGTCGATCAAGGCGGCGGTAAAGTATCTCGATGATGGCTCGACTTGTTGGGTTCGCGAAAAAAGCTGCGTGAACTGCCACACGACGGGGCCTTACCTCAGCGAGCGTCCCGCTTTGATTCCGCAACTCGGCAAGCCGAGCGAGGAGATCGTGGCGGACTTCATCGATTTCGTGCCGAAGGAGGTCAAAGAGGTGAAGGAGACAGCCACGAAGAGCGGCTACAAGCACATGCCGGGTGCTTTTTCGGCTGTGTGGCGCTCGCTGGGCCTCGCGGAGTGGGACAAACATCTCATCGGCAAAACGAGTGAGCCCACCGAGCGGTCCATCCGCGACATGTTTGAGCGGCAGGCTGCCAGCGGCGCCTTTGTGAGCCATGGCGAAGTCGAAATCCCGCACATCACGACCGACTTCGAACTCTCGCTGCAAGCCGCACGCACCATCACCGCGGCACCCGGATGGCTCGCTGACCTCAAGGACGAAAAACTGCTCGGAAAGGTCGAGAAACTCAAAACTTGGTTGCGCACCGCCGAGCCGAAGAACGACTGGGATCGTGTTTTGAGCCTCCAACTTGGCTTTTACATGCCGGAGCTCGTTTCCGCCGAAAAGCGCGATTCTGCGCTCAAGCTGCTCTCTTCCAAACAACATGCTGACGGCGGCTGGTGCACACGGGACTTCTCCACACTGAACGACTGGCACTACGAAGTCAGCTCAACCGTACAAAAGCTCATCACGGGCCTGCCCGATGCCGCGAAACCCAAAAGCGATGCCTACATGACTGCGCTTGCAGTTGTGTTGATGCGTCAAAGCGGCGTATCCGCTAAGGACGAGCGGCTACAGAAAGCCGTCTCATGGCTCAAAAAGGAACAGCGCGTGTCTGGGCGGTGGTGGATGCACTCTCTGTATCGCGGCAACTACCACTACAGCACTTACATCGCGACCTGCCAAGCGCTGAAGGCGCTGGCGTTATGTGATGAATTGCCTGTGCTGGGCGCAGAGTAAGCATGATCAGGGTCGAATATCTAGAGCCATGGATAAGGGGGCTGTCGTCAAAACGAGACATATTAAGCGCTTTGCTTCAGCAACCTGTCCACCTCTTCCAACGTCGTCACGGGTGCTTGGCATGTGAAGTTTTGGCAGACGTAAACGGTGGGTTTGCCTTCGACGGTTTTCATGCCGGCAATCGCTTCATTGTGCTTAGCAAGCCATAGTTGAGCTTCCCCGCCATCAGCGTGAAGCAGGGCGGCGTTGGGCAAAAACTGGCGGTGAATGTGATTGGCGAGTTTTTGGAAATCTGGATTCGACCGCTCACCAACGATGACAATTTGAGTTTTGCCGTTGTGTAGGAGCTCGAAGGCCATTGACATCACAGGAACGCTCGAAGCGCTTTTTTCGAGTGTGGAACCAAAAAGGGTAAAAATCTTTTCAGCTTGTGCCTTGTAACTGTCCTTCGCTAGGAGGGCGCTGAGGCGCACAAGATTGAGTGCGGCAAGGGAGTTTGGGGAGGGCTCGGCACCATCGTAGTCTTCTTTGATACGCAAAACGCTGTTCGGCATATCCGTGTGGACACTGAAGTACCCGCCGTTTTTCGTGTCGAGAAACTGCGCGTCCATCTCGCTTTGCAACGAAACGGCCCACTGAAGCCATTTCACATCGAAGGTGGCTTCGTAGAGGTCGAGCAAGCCGTGGATGAGGCAGGCATGGTCAATGGAGAAGGCCTTCGGGCCACGCTGGCCTTCTCGCCAAGAGCGGTGCAGGTCTTTGCCGGGTGCGGCGCACAGTTGGTCGTGAATGAACTGCGCGGCCTGGGCGGCGAGCGCGATCATCTCCGCATCGCCGAGCGCGGCACCACAGCGGGCGAGGCTAGCGATGGCGAGGCCGTTCCAAGCGGTGATGATTTTGTCATCCCGATGCGGGCGTGGGCGCTTGTTACGTGCCTCGATGAGCTTTTCGATGGCGGCGTCGATGATGGTTTTGACCTCATCGGGGGTCTTCTTGAAGTATTCACCGGTCTTTTTGAAGGAAACGGCGCGGTAAAGGGTGTTAAGACCTTTCAATTCGCCGTGCGGATCGCTCTCAGGGCGGGCATTGCCATCGCGGCGGGCGCCGTAAGCGTAGCGGAAGATGTTGCCGTGCTCCTTGCCGAGGATCTCGTCGATTTCGGCGGCTTTCCAAACGTAGAATGCGCCTTCGGTTTTGTGCGCGGCATCGGCCGTGGCGAGGCTGTCGGCGTCCTCAGCGGAAAAGAAGCCACCACCCCTGTGGCGGAGGTCACGTTTCAGATAAGCGACGGTGCTGCGGATGATGGTTTCAAAGAGTATGTTGCCCTCGGTGAGCTTCCACGCGTCAATGTAGGCGCTGAGGAGCTGGCCCTGATCGTAAAGCATTTTTTCGTAGTGCGGGATGTGCCAGTAGGCATCGACGCTGTAGCGATGGAAGCCGCCACCTAGGTGATCCCGCATGCCACCATTGGCCATGCCACGCAGCGTCTTGACGGTCATTTCCATGGCCCAGTCGCCCTCATGGCTGCGCTCCTTGTCCTCGCGTTTGGCGAAGATGCGATGGATGCGCATGAGAAGGTTCAAAGCCGTGGGCCGCGGGAATTTCGGCGCGCCGCCGAACCCGCCCTCGTGGTAATCAAAGCTGCCGCTTAGATCATCGTAGGCTTTTTGCAGCACGGCCTGCGGTTCGATGCCACTGACCTCTTGATTTTCGTTGTCGAGATGTTCTTGGAGCTTCTCAATGGACTTGCTGGCGCGGTCCTCGACGCCCGTGCGGTCTTCCTTCCAGATTTTCGACAGTTCGGTGAGAAGGTGTTTAAAGCCGATGCGACCTGGCGTGTCCTCCGGCGGGTAGTAGGTGCCACCGTAAAAGGGCTTCAAATCCGGCGTGAGAAAGACGCTCATTGGCCAGCCGCCCTGACCGCTGGCAGCTTGGACGTAGGTCATGTAGGTGAGGTCCACGTCGGGGCGCTCTTCGCGATCCACCTTCACCGGTATGAAGCTTTCGTTGATTTGTTTCGCGATTTCCTCGTTCTCAAAGGACTCACGCTCCATGACGTGGCACCAGTGGCAGGTGGAGTAACCGGAGGAGAGGAAAATGGGCTTGTCTTGCTCCTTGGCTAGTTTGAAAGCCGCTTCACCCCACGGCAGCCAGTTCACGGGATTGTGCGCATGCTGCAGCAGGTAAGGCGAGCGCTCTTTGGCGAGGGCGTTGGTGTGCTTGGGCGAGGTGGGGGTTGTTTCGCTCATGGTGGGTGTGAAGCGAACGTTCCCGCGATGACAAAGGTTGCAAGGGCGCTCTCAGTCTTCGTCTGAGTCATCCGACAGGCTGCACAGGCATTTCAAGTTTTACCGAGATCTCAGGCGGTCCATGCGGATCTGCCCCCGGCCTGCTTTCTTGTTCTCTGCCCTGAATCGCCCATCCTGTCGATCAAGAACCTCTGCGCCGGTTTCAGCTTCGGGGCTTGGCTTGGGGTATTTCCGAATTGGCGGAGGTCAGGCTTCGTGGTCTTAAGACGGTTCTAAAACATCTCACCATCCTTTCCTCTGATTGACGTGGCCGCGGCCCTCCGCACATTAATAATCCGTTTTTTATAGACCGCCGTGAGCCAATCGCATCCCACCGACGACCTTCGCGTCGCTGAAATCCTCCCGCTCATCCAGCCTGCGCTGCTCATGCATGAGTACCCGCTGCGTGATGCCGAGGCTGCCTTCGTCGAAGAATCCCGCAAGAAGTCGGAAGCCATCCTCAATCTCAAGGATGACCGCCTTCTCGTCGTTGTCGGCCCGTGTTCAATTCACGATCCAAAGTCCGCCCTCGAGTATGGTCGCCTCATCGTTGCCGCACGTGCGAAGCATCGTGCGGATCTTGAGATCGTGATGCGGGTCTATTTCGAAAAACCACGCACCACCGTCGGCTGGAAAGGTTTCATCAATGATCCGCATCTCGACGGGAGCTTCGACATCAACAACGGTCTGCGCGGCGCTCGTGGTTTGTTGCTGGAACTCACGCAGATGGGAATTCCTGCTGGCACGGAGTTTCTTGATGTCATCACACCGCAGTACATCGCCGACGTGGTCGTCTGGGGCGCGATTGGAGCGCGCACGACGGAAAGTCAGGTGCATCGTCAACTGGCTTCTGGCTTAAGCATGCCCGTCGGGTTCAAAAACGGCACCGATGGCGGAATCCAAGTCGCTCTGGATGCCATCGAGGCGGCGAAAGGCCAACACAGTTTTCTTTCAGTGACGAAGGACGGTGTCGCCGCGATCGTCAGCACAAAGGGAAACAACGCCTGTCACGTCATCCTGCGCGGCGGCAAAGGAGGCACCAACTATGACGCCGCGTCCATCAAGACGGCCTCCGATCAACTCGCCGCACGTGGTCTTCCCGGCAGTGCCATGATTGACTGCAGTCACGGCAACAGCCTCAAGGACTATCGCAAGCAGCCGCTCGTCAGTGCTTCACTAAGCGAACAAATTGCCACCGGCAGCAAGGCGATCACTGGCGTCATGATTGAGAGTCATCTCATCGAGGGTCGCCAAGACTGTAAGCTAGGCGTGCCGCTTACCTACGGCCAGAGCATTACCGACGCCTGCGTGAACTGGACCACCACTGAAACGATGCTCGACGAGCTCGCCGCCGCTGTTCGTGAGCGACGCAAAAAGGCATGAACTTAACCCGCGAAGACTTCAAGCGCCTTTCGGAGGCACGCATCCTTGTCATAGGCGATGTGATGCTTGATCACTTCATCTGGGGCCATGTGCGCCGCATCTCTCCAGAGGCTCCGGTGCCTGTCGTGGAGGTCACGCGCGAAGAATTTTACCCCGGTGGTGCGGCAAACGTCGCCCGCAATATCTCGCCCTTTTCGCCACACACATACTTGATGGGTCGTGTTGGACGAGATAGTGCCGCTCAGCGCTTGCGAGATCTTTTGGTCTCCGAGAAAGTCGATCCTGCGCCATTGTTGGTGCATGACACGTTACCGACGATCTCCAAAGCCCGCGTCTCTGCCCGCCAGCAGCAAATCGTGCGCGTTGATCGCGAAAAACAGCTGCCGCTGACTTCTGATGAGCTGGGCGAGATCGAGAAGCGCCTACGAGTCATCGCTCCGAACCTCGATGCCATCATTCTGGAAGACTATGGCAAAGGTTTCGTCACCATCGATTTGATGAAGCTCGTGTCGTCGATCGCAATGGAGCATGGCCTCATCGTCACCGTCGATCCCTCTCCGCGCAATGCCCTGCCATGGCGCGGTGTCACGCTCGTGAAGCCGAATCGGCTCGAAGCTTTTGCCGCTGCGGGTCTTGAAGATCACCTGATACCCGGACCTCCAGCCCAAAACATCGAACTGCTCGAAGTCGGCCGTCTCCTGCTGGAAAAATGGGACGTGAGCAGTGTGCTCGTCACCCTTGGTGAGCATGGAATGATGCTCTTTGAGCGTGGACAAAGTCCGCATCATATTCCCACTCGTGCGCGTGAAGTTTACGATGTTTCCGGCGCGGGCGATACCGCCATTGCACTGCTCACTTTGGCACTCGCGGCCGGTTTCACGCTGCAGGATGCCGCGGACATCGCGAACCACGCCAGCGGCATCGTTGTTGGAAAACTCGGCACCGCCACCTTGACCCCGGACGAGCTTCTGGCAGCCTTTTTGTGACATGAGCGACTTCACTTCTCTTTTCCAAACGCATCTTGGTGAGCATCAGGAAGCGATCTTGAAGCTGAATGCGATGCAGGATCAAATCGCCCCAATGGCCGCCGCTTGGCTGACCGCACTCCAAAGCGGTAAAAAAATCCTGTTCTTTGGCAACGGTGGCAGCGCTGCAGACGCACAGCATCTCGCCGCTGAGCTTGTCGTGCGTTATCGCGTCAATCGTCCTGCCCTCGCAGGCATCGCTCTGACGACCGATACCTCCATCCTCACTGCACACAGCAACGACTTCGGCTTCGAGACCGTCTTTTCGCGACAGATCGAGGCTCTCGCCCAACCGGGCGATGTCGCACTGGGTATTTCTACGAGCGGAACAAGCAAAAATGTCCTTCTCGCCCTTCAAGCTGCCAACCATCGCGGTTGTGTCACCATTGCCTTCACCGGCGAGAAAGGCGCGGATTGTGCCGCTGAGGCTAAGCTGGCATTCAAAGCTCCGTCAGCCATCACAGCACGCATACAGGAGTGCCATCTCCTGATCGGCCACTTGCTCTGCGATTTTGTCGAAAAGGCCCATGCCTAGTTTGGAGTCGTATCCTAGCGAGAAGGGATGGCAACGCGCCGCCCCAGAGCTGACTGAGGCACCCAAGCGAAAAGTACCCGAAGGCGCGGTTGGTGATTCAAGCTGGCTATGAAGTGTAGCATATGAACCAGAAAGCGCATCGGCAACACCACTCGATGCCCGCCCCCTGACGAGGTAAGAGCCATAAGATCCAAGGAATGAAAGCAAACGGAAAGGTTCTTGAGGAAGGAAGGCAGCAATGCAGTGGTGGCATGGATGGATGAAATACAACCCAACGATGCCGCGAGTGACCACTATGAGCTGCTGGACAGCGGTGGAGGCCGTGTGCTCGAAAAGTGGGGTTCAGTGATCTGTTCAAGGCCAGGTCAGCAAATCTGGTGGCGTCGCAAACTGTCGGGCAGCGAGTGGAGGAAGGCGGCCGATTTCAAACGTGATGTCAAGCAGCCGGTGAAAACACGAATGGGGAGCCTCATGTTTCTCATCGGCGGCCCAGGGGGCAGCCCTCGGGCTCTGGGACCGGAGTTGCGTGAATCGTGGGATCGCGTCACGGCGATGTGCGCGGCTTTTTCGACGAAGATGCGTCGTCCTGCCCGCGTGCTGCATCTTTTTGGTGGTGTTGGTGGTCACACATTGGCCGCAGCGCTCGGTGGTGCGAGCGTGGCGCATGTGGAGGCGCATCAGGAATCGCTCTCGCGTGCTCGCGAGAATGCCTCGCTGAATGCCACGGCGCTCGCCAGCCGTGACATTCGCTGGGTGCTGGATGATCCAGTGAAGTTTGCGCAGCGTGAGAAGGCTCAAAACGCCCGCCACGATCTCCTTATCGTCGATCCGCACAGCTCTCGCGAGGCAAAGCATGGCTTCGAGCCGGAGCGTGACCTCGCTTCACTCATCACCACGGCGAGCGGGTTGCTGAGTGATGCTCCGCTGGGTCTCGTGGTGGTCTGCCGCCAGAGCAATCTTTCGCCGACGACATTGCAAAACCTCCTCAAACACGAACTTAGCATCTTTGGCGGCAGCTTCGAGTGCGGCGAGCTTTTGATCCGCGGTGCCGAGAGCGTGCCACCGGTGCCGTGCGGCACGTTTGGCGTGTGGCAGAAGTGACGATGAATCAGCCGCGACGCTGCTGATAGTGTCCTTGAACCGGTTTCGGCTTGTTGATGGAGGCGCGGCGCAGCTTGTCCATCATGGCGATGCCCATGCCGTGCTCAAACATGGGCTCGGCGATGATCTCATCGACGCCGAGCTCATCGAGTCGGCGCAGGCAGTGGAAGAAGCGCACGGCGGCCTCGGGCAGTTTTCCGCTGCCGGGGCTGAGCATCATGACCTCTTCCCAATCGTGGAGTCCGACATAGCCATCACGCTCCTCGCCGCTGAGACTGAGCAAGGCATAGGTTTTGCCTTCTTCAGGCTGGAAATCGGAGGGACGAGTGAGTAGGCGCAGCGGCGTGCGCGGGGCGTAGTGCTTCGCGAGCTGGCCGGGAGCATCGGTGGCCTCGTCGAGCACGGTGCGGCTGCCAAGCTGCACTTTACCGTAGGGCTTCAAATCGTCCGGCGTGAGCGGACCAGGGCGCACAATGGTGATGACGGGCTTTGGACTGCCGGACTCGATGCGAATGATGGTCGATTCGAGGCCGTGCAGGCTCGCGCCGCCATCGACGATGAGCGGGATGCGGCCGTCGAGCTCGGTGAGCACGGCATTCGCGCTCGTGGGGCTGATAGAGCCGAAGCGGTTCGCACTCGGCGCGGCGAGCGGTTTGTCGAGCGTGGCGACGATGCGGCGGAAGACGGGATTGCTGCTCACGCGGACGGCCACGGTGGGCAGTCCAGCGGTGACGAGATCAGGCACGACAGGTTTTTTCGGCAGCAGAAGGGTCAGCGGACCGGGCCAGAAGCGCTCGGTGAGCTGCTTCACGACCGGCGCGATGTCCGCCGGCACGTCGGCGACGGTGTCGAGCAGATTTTTGTGCGGCAGATGAACGATGAGCGGATCAAAGGTCGGCCGCTCCTTGGCCTCGAAAATCTTCGCGACGGCCGCGGCATCAAGCGCATTGGCTGCGAGGCCGTAAACGGTCTCCGTGGGCAGTGCGACAACCTCTCCACTGCGAAGCAAACGCACCGCCTCCTCGACCGCTTGGTGCAGAAGTGGCGGCTCGTCGGTTGGGAGAATCGGAGTGGACATGCAAAGAATCAGGAAATGCCGCAGCGTCCCTTATATGGAAGGCGTCATTTTGTCGGGCTTTCGATCATCGCCCAAGCATTGTGGTTGTGGATGGACTCGAAGTTTTCGGCCTCGACACGGAACCAAGTGAGGCGTGGATGGCTTTTGGCCTTCTGGGCGACATTGCGCACAAGATCCTCGACGAAGACGGGATTGTCGTAAGCGGCCTCAGTGACAAATTTCTCATCGGGACGCTTCAGCAAGCTGTAGAGCTGGGCACTGGCGGAGGCCTCGACGAGCTCGATGAGGTCCTCGATCCACACGGGCTCGCTGAAACGCACAGCGAGGGTGACGATGCCGCGTTGGTTGTGGGCTCCGCGGGCGCTGATGGCCTTGGAACAGGGGCAGAGCGTGGTCACGGGCACCTCGACGGTCAAAACGAAGTCGCTGGAGTCCTTGTCGGCGTTCACTTCGAAGACAACGCCGTAGTCGAGTAGGCCTTCGGCTCCGGAAACGGGCGCTTTTTTGGCTCGGAAGTAGGGAAAACGGAACTCGACGTGCGCCTTGTCGGCATGGAGTTTTTTGATGAGCTCCATCGGCATGCCGGCAATGGTGGCCACAGTGAGCTCGCTGCCATGGGCATGTAGCACCTCAACAAAACGGCTCATGTGAGTGCCTTTGTAGTGATGCGGCAGATCGACAGCGAGGGACACAGTCGCTACGGTGTGTTGCAAGGCGCTATCCCGATCCCGAATGCGGAGAGGGAAACGCAGACTACGCACGCCGACGCGGTCGATCGGGAGTTGCCGATCGTCGCGTTCACTCTGGGTGTCTTTGAGGTCTGACATGGAGAAAGGCAGGAGAGACAAAAATCCCACTGCCGCGCATGCAACAGTGGGATCAAAGTGGGGGATCAACCAGTGCCGGGTCAGGGCAGGAGGTTGACAGAACGGGCACGTTTCACTTCGCGGACAACCTTGCGGTGAAGCCAAGCCGGCAAACCAGTGACACGCCGTGGAATCAGTTTACCAGACTCCGAGGTGAAACGGGCGAGGATTTCGGGATTGGTATAAACCACCTTTTCTACCGGGATGTCCACACGGCGGCGTGGCATCTTGCGGTTGTGGCGGCGCAGGCTGATCAGACGTTCTTTGGTCTTCGGTTGCATGTTGAGGAGCGGATTAGCGGATTTCGCGATGAAGCGTGCGCTTCTTCATGAAGGGATTGAATTTCACCTTTTCGAGGCGATTCGGGGTGCGAACACTCTTCTTGTTGCGCGTGGTCACGTAGCGCGAGGTCGGCATTCCTGCGGCCTTGGCTTCGGTGCATTCGAGGATGATGATGTCTCGCGGCATAAAATTGGGGGTGTGAGGCTAGGTTACTCTTTGCTAAAGTCAAGCGACTCTCCGGAGTTGTTTGAATTCGAGGAGCTGGAGGTGGTTTCCTCCTCGTCCTTGTCGTCGTCTTTGTCGTCATCGGCACCATCGTCGAGGCCGAAAAGGCTGTGGACGGGACGGTTCCAGGTGTTCCGGCGGCCTTCACGCTCGATTTTCTCCTGCCAAGCGATGCCGTAGCGGGCGAAGGGCATGGCCTCAAGTCGTTCTTCCATGATTTTTTGGCCCGAGCCCTCACAAATGCCGTAAGTTCCGTTTCCGATGCGCTTAAGCGCCTCGTTGATCTCATAAAGAGCGTCCTGCTCCTTGCCTAGGAGACTCAGGGCGAAGTCGCGATCGTAGGCATCACTGCCAGCGTCTGCTTGGTGCATCCCGAAAGCGGAGGAGTCGCCGCCATCACGAATGGTTTCGGCGGAAACACCTTCGATAGAGTTCATATAAGCATCACGCAGTTCGATGAGGCGCTGCTTCTGTTTTTTGAGAAAAGGCGTCATTTTCACCGGCCCCTTGGCGATCTCGATGGTGGCACCTTCTTCTTCTTGCATGCGCCGCGGAGTGCCTGTTTTGGGGCCAGCGCTGACCTTGCCTTTTGGAATGGCGACGGAAGACTTGCTGCTTGGCTTGGAGGCTTTGGGCGCAGGCGGAGCAGGTTTTTTTTCGGGGGCCTTAGCTGCGGGCTTCGTGGAGACCTTTTTGGCGGGCGTGGCCGGGGCCTTTTGGGGGGCGACTTTTTTCGCTGGCTTGGCGAGCGCCTTGGGAGTGACTTTTTTCGCAGGGGCTGCTTTCTTCGCAGGGGCTGCTTTCTTCGCAGGGGCTGCCTTCTTCGCAGGGGCTGCCTTCTTCGCAGGGGCTGCCTTCTTCGCAGGGGCTGCCTTCTTCGCAGGGGCTGCCTTCTTC
>Ga0075471_10000629_pt1 | contig 21431 bp, 15 predicted proteins | sample DEB19_08_DNA_2_FD_74787 | JGI IMG/M metagenome (GOLD analysis project Ga0075471, IMG submission 74787) | Aqueous microbial communities from the Delaware River and Bay under freshwater to marine salinity gradient to study organic matter... | ecosystem: Environmental > Aquatic > Marine > Coastal ... | reverse complement strand
AGCGGTGGGCGATGGTAAAGGTGTTCGCACTAATGGTGCAGCCGCAGGCATCCCGCAGGTCGATGCCACCCTCGAGGTGGTGGGCGATCACATTGGCGCTTAGCGTGATGCCGTAACAATCTCGGTCGAGGATTAGCGCGGTGCCGTTGCACTCTTCAATCATGTTTCCACTGACCACGGATCCATAAGTATTCTCGATGATGATGCCGTGGCGTAGGTGATCGTCGATGTTGTTACCGTTCATGCATAGATTAAAGGAATTCACACAGCTGAGGGCATCCTGATTTTCCTCAAAGTGGTTCGCGTTCACCACGATGTCGTGGCAGTCGAAGATTTCGATGCCGCGCTTGCGATTGTAGGTCAGGATGCAGTCGGCGATTCGTGGATCCTCGAAACAACTTTTCAGGTTCACGCCATGCCCTCCATGGTGGTCGATGGACAGGCCTTCGAGGTAGATCTCTTGGACGCACTCTGCGAAAATGCCGTCACCGCTTTTTTCTGTGCCGCTGATGCGCAGATCGGCCATCTGAACGCGCCAAAGGCGGCTTTGGGAGTCTTTGTCGAGGTTCTTTGGGCGGAGGATGAAGGCGGGAGCGCCATTTTCGTTCAGGTTTCGGATGTGCGTGGCAGCTCCAGCACCCATGATGCGGGTGTCTCCCGTTGTGACCTGCAAAGGCTCGGTGATTTCGTAGAGACCCGGTGGGAGGGTCAGCAGTCCACCAGCCTCGGGAAGGGCATCAAGGGCAGCCTGCAGGTCGGGGAATTTCGATGCGTCCACCGTGCTCGGTGCTGAAACAGCGGCCAAACAGGGGGAGACAAGGGCGGCGAAGAGCAAAAACGGCTTCATGGTGGCTGATACGCACTTCCTACGGGGCTTTTGGCTGGGTTTGTCCTCAGTGGATATGTCATGTGAACAAAACCTGGGGTTTGCGGGGCGGCGTTTCCCACTGGTGCTACACTGGGCTGACCTAGACTCTGGAATGACAGCACCATCCATGGGGCGGAAGAGGCACCATGAGTCCTGAGAAGGGGAGGGAGAGCTTATTTTTTGGCCGCTCTGGGTCGAGCGCTGTGGAACGCCGATGCGGGCATTCCTTTGGATTCGTCAGAAAGCTAGCTACTCCTAAATGAATGATGCCGGATGCCCCGTAAAATGGAGGTTTCGGGCTCATGGCATGTTTGAAACTCATGCATTCAAGATGGGCGATTTCATCCTGCAGTTGTGACGAGAGAGTCACGTAAAATGAGCTGTTCCTTGCTGTCTTTTCAAGCGTTCCACGACGGGTTGATTCGTTTTCGGAAGTGAAGCGAATGCGGGCAAGGATTCGAATGAAGGTGTCGACAAGCCGAACAGAGATTGTCTCTTCTGATTGTGAACAACCTGTTAAAAAGTCATCGGATCGAAGGAGAAAATTGGGAAAAAGGGTTTGGAACAGTTGATGTGTGCCAGCCAGAGGGCAGTCGCACCCTTTTTCAGTAGGTTAGGGGATTTTGCTTGCCATTAGGGTGGATTTTTGGCACGAAACTTTCAGTCCTAACATCATGGAAACGCCCCCAATGCCGCTGCAACTTTTTAACCTGCGGGAAGGCTCTGTCTCCGGCACGGCCAACCAAACGCTTGTGGATGCCTTTGCGGCCGATTTCCAAGGCTTGAAGCACTTTGGAACCAAATTGGGGGATGTTCTCGGAGTCGGGGCTCCTTGGACTGGTGCCCTCCAAGAAGAGGATTTCACCCTCAGCTTCGTGCATTTCAATGCTGGAACTGGAGCGCTGGATGCGGGTGCCGGGGCCATGATCGGTGAGAAACGCTCCTTGTTGGACATGCTGAATCGAATCAGCGAACGCGAATTCTGATCCTAAGCGATGGCCACTACGATCATACCTTCCCTTCGTTCTGCTTTGGAGCGCCTCAAGCACGCTGGCGCGGTCAACGGCTTGCTGCTTGGCTGGCGTCGGCAGATCCTCATTCATTTACTGCCCTACGAAGACTTTCGGGCGGAGCGTGCGCTGCACATGCTGCTCGATGCGGTGGGCCACTTTGCCAGTGGCGGAGATCGTGAGGTGAAGTCATTGTGGTTCGGTTATCAGGGCGTCTTTGCCTTGGCCTTGTTTCGTGGGGAAACAACCCTCCTCATTTTGCATACAAAGGCTGCGGAGGTGGATTTTCTCCGCAGTGCCGCCTCTACTTTCCTCGATGATACGCAACTGCTCGTTGAAGCGGTGCTGAATCCGCAGGAGGTGGTGCAGGAGACCGGGCCGCCGCTCGTCTAATCTGCGGCATATGCCATTAAACGCATCACAGGCTGAAAGGATGACGCGCTGGCCGGCGAATGAAGAGGCTCGTTTGAGTCAAGCAACGTGACCCGCCTTCATCGACTCATTTTTTTAGATTCAATAGATTCAACCATGCTCACCAATACCTCCCAGCCTCGACGCCAGTTCCTCCAAACCACCGCCATCCTGACCGCTGCTGGAACGCTGCGGGCCCAGCAGAAAGTGGACTCCAATGAAACACTGCGTATCGGCCTTGTCGGTTGCGGCGGGCGTGGCACCGGCGCTGCCGCGCAGGCACTTCGGGCGGATTACAACGCCAAGCTCGTCGCCATGGCGGATGCCTTCGACACACAGATCGAAAACAGCATCAAGAACCTCTCGACGCAGTTCCCCGACCGTGTCGATGTGAAGCCAGATAAGAAGTTCACCGGTCTCGATGCTTACCAGAAACTGATCGACAGCGGAGTCGATGTGGTGCTGCTCGCGACGCCACCGGGATTTCGTCCGCTGCATCTCACTGCGGCTGTCGAAGCTGGGAAGCACATCTTCTGTGAAAAACCGATGGCCGTCGATGCCGCAGGTTATCGCGTGGCACAGGCCGCAGTTGAGAAGGCGAAACAGAAGAAGCTCAATCTCGTGGCAGGTTTCTGCTGGCGCTACGCCACCAGTCGCATGGAGGCTTACAAGCGCCTCCATGATGGCCAGATCGGTGACGTCACCAGCATTCTCGCCACCTATTACGCGGGTCCAGTCAAGCCCATGCCGCCTGCCAGCGGTCGCCCGGCAGGCATGGGCGATGTCGAATGGCAGGTGCGGAACTGGTACAACTTCTCATGGCTTAGCGGGGATTCGCTGGTCGAGCAGGCCGTGCACAGTCTCGACAAGATTTGCTGGGCCATGAAGGATAAGCCGCCAGTCTCTGTGATCGCCACGGGTGGTCGTCAGATCCCCAATGAAGGCGGAAACATCTTCGATCATTTCCATGCGGCCTTTGAGTGGGAAGGCGGCATCCTTTGCCACATCACCAACCGACAGATCGTCGGTTGTCACAATGAAGTAATCGATGTCGTCAGCGGCACGAAGGGACGCTTGGTAATCGGCAGGGGCTCAGCTCCCTTCATTGATGGAGAGCAGCGCTGGCGCTGGCGTGGGGACGAGAAGAACATGTACGACCTCGAGCATGAGGCGCTCTTCAATGCGATCCGCAAAGGTGATGTCATCAATGATGGAGACCGCATGATGAGCAGCACTCTTATTGCCATCATGGGGCGTGAGGCTGCCTACACCGGACAGAAAATCCAATGGGCAGCCGATGCACCGCCAACAGCTGCACCTGAGGAGCGTAAGTCGAGAAAGGAAAAGGCTGGCAAGGACACTGCAGCGTCCGCGAAAGCCTCCTCGGTGATGGCCATCTTGTCCTCCCAGCAGGACCTCGCCCCTGACAATCTACAGTTCGGTGATGCATTCGATGCGGGCCCCATCCCACGTCCTGGTGTGACGAAGTTCGTTTGATCGTCCGACCCGACTTACCGGGGATTTTTGTTTTGCGGCCTGCCGCCTTTCCCATTATGCCCGGAAATTCATGAAACCTTCTTGGTCCATTCGCCTCGTTCGGGCGATGTTTTTCGCGTTGTCCGTCTTTGTCGGCATCGCCGTTGCCCTTGGCATGGAGGAGCCTGCTTGGGTTGGGGCGCTGTTTGGGTTGGCTTACATGGGACTGCTGCTCGGGCTGGACGTGGTTTTCGCACGGTTTACACTGCGTGACTTTTCTCATGCTACCGTAGGCCTAGCCATCGGACTATTCTGTGCCTGGTTGGTCACTCGCATTGGCATCTTTCAACTCGCTTACTTTCAAAGTCAGCCCAACGCGGACATGATGCGCACGATCATTGAGCTGTGCATCCATGGCTCACTGGCTTTCCTCGGCATCAGTTTTGCCTTACGAAGTGATCGGGATCATTTCGCGTTCCTGATTCCTTTTGTGCGCTTTCGTCTCGAAGGCTCTGAAGGCGAGCCCGTGGTGCTGGATCAAAGTGTGGCTAGTGACAGTCGTGTGCTGCGGCTGCTTGCTACCGGTTTTCTGAGTGGTACCGTCGTTGTGCCACGATTTGTGCTCGATGAGCTTCAGCGTCTGGCGGATTCGGATGACCTCATCCATTCCCAAAAGGGAAAGCGCGGCCTCGAGCTGATCGAAAAGCTTCGGGGGTTGCCTGATGCCCGTGTTTCGGTGCATGAAAACGCGGGCGGAGCTGAGCTTCCGATCGATGTCCGGCTGGTTTCCCTAGCACGTGAAGTCAACGCTCGCTTGCTCACAAACGACGAGGCTCTCGCCAAGGTTGCTCGCCTGCGTGGAATCACGGTGTTGAGTTTTCCGGAACTGATTGCGGCGCTCTCGGTAGAGCTTGGCTTGGGCGATGAACTCACACTTGCCCTAACGAAGTCCGGCAAGGAAAAACATCAGGCTGTGGGCTACTTGGAAAATGGCACGATGATCGTTGTGAACCAAGCCGCCGCCCTGCTCGGACAAACCGTGGATGTGGTGGTCTGTGGTGCATATACCACCTCAGCAGGTCGTTTGATCTTTGCCGAACTCAAGCCGAAGTCTTGAAGACTTGCCAATGCTGGAACAGCAGGCTTAAGCCTTTGAAAGATGGCTGCGACTCACCGCGACTCCTTAGCCCGTTTTCACCCGCCAACCTGATCCATGAAACTGAAACACATATTGCTTCTCACACTCGTCACGGCCTCGCTCGGCCTCGCCGCGGAAAACAACATGCCACCGAAAGGCTTTACCGCTCTTTTCAACGGCAAAGACCTCTCCGGCTGGTATGGCTGGGGCACCCAAGATCCCACTGATCTGGGAAAAATGACGCCCGAGCAGCAGGCAGAATATAAAAAGAAGTCGGTCGAAGGCGGACTGAAGGATGCGAAGGGCAACGACAAAGGTGACCACATCTACGCCCACTGGAAGGTCGAAAATGGGGAGCTTGTGAATGATGGCAAAGGTCTCTATTTGACCACGGACAAGGACTACGGCGACTTTGAGCTGTGGGTTGATTATAAAATGCTGCCGCTAGGTGACAGCGGCATCTACCTGCGCGGCATTCCGCAGGTGCAGATCTGGGACTTTACCGAGAAAGATGAGAAAGCGGTTTCTCTCGGTAAACCCTATGGCTCCGGAGGTCTCTGGAACAATAAGAACCTCGAGGGCAAGAACCCGCTCAAGCTCATGGACAAGCCCATCGGCGAGTGGAATCGCTTTTACATTAAGATGATTGGTGAGCGTGTTACTGTGAAGCTGAACGGCGAGGTTGTAGTGAACAATGCCCCTCTGGAAAACTATTTTGCCAACGCCAAAGCAGGCTACAAGGCCTATGTGAAGGCAGATCCGAAAGCGGCCAAAACCGCGGAGAAAAAGCCAAACGGCTGGATCCCCGATCCCGCCTTTGCCAAGGGGCCCATCCAACTGCAGACCCACGGCAGTGAGATCCGCTGGCGCAATGTCTTCGTTCGCGAGATCCCCGCTGAGGAGGTTAACAAGGCCCTAGCCTCACGCGATTCTGAAGGTTTCGTCGAACACATCAATGGCAAAGACCTCAGCAACTGGCAGGGCGCTGTGGAGAGTTACGAAGTCAAAGACGGTGCCATCACCTGCAAGCCAGGCAAGGGCGGTGACCTGCTGACCAAGGATGAATTCGAAAACGGTATCATTCGTGTCGAGTTCAAGCTACCCAAAGCCGGCAATAACGGTATCGCTCTGCGCACGCCTCTCGGTGGGCATTCTGCATCCGATGGCCTCGAACTCCAAGTGATCGACAGTGATGGTTACAACGAGAAGATGGCTGCAGCTGGCAAGAAAGGCCTCGAACCTTATCAATATCATGGTTCCATCTACCACTGCGTGGGAGCCAAGCACGGCTACCTGCGACCTGCTGGCGAATGGAACTTCCAGGAAATCGAGGTGCAGGGTCAGCGCATCAAGGTGACCTTGAACGGCACTAAGATCCTCGACGCCGATATCGCCACTTTTGACCGTAGCCAGATCAAAAATCCACCCAAGGGCCTCGACCGCACCAAGGGTCACATCGGATTCGCTGGCCACAGTGATCCCGTCGTTTTCCGCAGCTTCAAAGTAAAGAAGAGGTGAGTGTAAGGTTTAGATCTCCGATTTTCACGAAGGGCCGGACTTGTTCCGGCCCTTTGAATTTCCGCTGATCAGAAAAAGCTGGAGCGGGTGATGGGAATCGAACCCACGTATCAAGCTTGGGAAGCTCGTGTTCTACCATTGAACTACACCCGCAAAGGATGGATCTCACTCAAGAGTGGGCGTGAGTGATGATTTGTCAATGTATGGCCGCGAATTGACGCAGGGCATGGCTTGAATGTTGGTGGATGGAGGCGCATGCTCAGTCTTTTGTCATGCCACTCCTCGATGATCTGCTCGCTGATGAATCACGCCGCCAACAAGAGTTTCCCGTGGTCCGGGAGCATGTGTTCCTAGCTCATGCGGGGGTGACAATCCTGCCGCGGCGAGTCACAAAGATTATGCAGGAGCACCTCGAGGCGAGTTGCCTGCGTATGCAGGAGTATCCCGAGGCATGGAAGGCCGTGACAGAAACTCGGGGCATTGCAGCGCGGCTCATCGCTGCCCGGTCCTCCGAAATCTCCCTGATCGGTCCCACCTCCGTGGGGCTCAGTCTTGTGGCAAGTGGGCTTCCATGGAGGGCAGGGGACGAGATCGTCATCAACCCGGATGATTATCCGGCGAATGTGTATCCATGGCGGGATCTGGAGCGTCACGGGGTGGTGATTCGTGAATTGCGACCCGAGAGACTCGGTGAGATCACGCCCCAGCTCGTCGAGGAGGCTCTTACGCCGCGCACAAGGCTGGTTGCTCTAGCCTCGTGCCATTACTTGAGTGGATATCGCATCGATGTCGATGCCATCGGCCGATTGGTGCGAGGCCGTGGTATTTGGTTTTGTCTTGATGCGATTCAAACCGTCGGTGCTTTCGACACAAGAGTGGATCATGTCGATTTTCTCTCCGCTGATTCACACAAGTGGATGCTGGGCCCCATGACAGCAGGTCTTTTTTATGTGCGTGACGAATGGCAGGAAATCCTGAGGCCCGGCCTCTTGGGCTCTTGGAATGTGCGCAGCCCAAACTTCATCGCCCAGTCTGGCATCGAGTTTGAACGTGGAGGGAGGCGCTATGAGCCGGGTGCTTTGAATATCAATGGCATCCTCGGCATGCGTGCGGGCATCGAACTGATCGAGGAGATGGGCATCAACGCGATCAGTCATCAATTGCTTCAGCTCAAAAAGCGGCTGCATGAGCGGCTCGCTCCGCTGGGGTTTGAGTTTCTCGGGCCTTCGCCTGACAGCCCGTCAGCTTCTGGAATCACAACGGTCTGGCACCCGCAGTTGAAATTGGAAACCATTCAGCAAGGTCTCGCCACGCAACAGATTTCCGTCTCGCTTCGGCACACGCGGGACGGCCGTTCCCACATTCGCTTCAGTCCACACTTTTATAATACGCTCGTCGAAATGGATCGTGTGGCAGATGTCATAGAGACCCTTGTGGCCGATCAGTGAGGTGGAGCTGCCGTTGTGTTAGGGTCATTGGCTGTTCCGGCTGAGAGATCAGGAAGCTTTTTGGATCGTAGGGCGTCTAGCACTTGATTCACGGCTTCCTCGAGCGTGATAGCAGAATTGTCGATAATGGTGGCACCATCGGGGATCACGAGCGGGCTGGATTGACGGGCCTTGTCCATGCGATCGCGTTCAGCAAGATTATCGGTTTGGCCTTGGGCACGGCGGCGGGTGGCGCGGACCTCCTCGGAGGCGTCGATGTAGATTTTGTAAGGGCTGTCGGGGAAGACGACGCTGCCGATGTCACGCCCTTCCATGACGAGGGAGCCGAGGCGGATCAGGGCGCGCTGATCCGCGACGAGGCGTGCCCGCACCTCTGGAATGCGGGCAATGAGCGAAACCGCAGCATTGACGGCATCACTGTTGAGTTGATCGGCCGCCAAATCATGACCATCGAGGCGGACGTGGGTCTGCCCATCAAGAATGGGGCATTCAAAGACGATGGAAGGCAAATCGGCGATGACTGCCGCGGCATCGTCTGGGTCCATGCCACGGTGCAGAACAGCCCAAGTGAAGGCGCGATACATGTTGCCAGTGCCCACAAAGATGTAACCAAGCCTTTTGGCAACGAGTCGCGCGATGCTGCTTTTGCCTGAGGCCGCTGGGCCGTCGATGGTGATGACTACAGACATGCCGAATGGATGAAGGTTAATGCGGCGTGGTGCTGGAAGGCGGCGGACTGGTTTGCACTCCAGCAACACCCTGTAGGAACAGGTCGAGGTGGTGCTCGAAGCCTGGGTAGCTGGTGGCAATGCACTCACTGCCCTCAATCGTTGTAGTGCCTTCAGCGAACAGGCCCGCGATGGCGAAGGCCATAGCGATGCGGTGATCACCAAAGCAGGGAAGCGTGGCTCCATGCAGTTTGGCGCCTCCTTCGATTTCCATGCCATCGGGACGTTCGGTGACGTTAACGCCCATGAGGCGCAGGTTGTGGGCAACGGCGGCGATGCGGTCGGTCTCCTTCACTCGGAGCTCCTCAGCATCGCGAATGAGCGTTTTGCCACGGGCGAGAGCTCCAGCGACGGCAAGAATGGGTAGTTCATCGATCACATTGGGGATTTCGGTCCCACCGATAACGGTGGCGCTCAGCTCGCCGCCTTTGACGAGGATGTTTCCACGTGGTTCTCCCTCCGATTGCAGCTCGGAGCGAGTCACCTGCGCACCCATTCTCAGTAGGACATCGAGGATGCCGGTGCGGGTCGGATTGAGCCCCACATTCTTGATCACGATCTGTGAGCCTGGTGACGCGGCAACGGCAACGAGCCAGAAAGCGGCGCTGGAAATGTCTCCTGGCACCACAATGTCACGAGCCTGCGGCTCTTGCGGTCCATCAACGCTCACGGCATCTTTTTCACGTTGCCATCGGATGCCGAAGTGACTGAAGAGCCGCTCGGTGTGGTTCCGTGTCGCGACCGGTTCGATAACCGTGGTTTTTCCCTGCGCGAAGAGGCCGGCGAGCAGCACTGCGCTCTTTACCTGAGCACTGGCGACGGGTAATTTGTAGTGCAGGGGTAGCAAATGACCGCCGGTGACCTTCAGCGGCGCACAGATTTTTTCGCCTTGGCCTTCGATTCGGGCTCCCATTTGGCCAAGTGGATCTGCGACGCGCTTCATGGGTCGCTTGGACAGCGAAGGATCGCCGAAGAGCTCAGTGGTAAAGCTTTGTCCGGCAAGAATGCCGCAAAGAAGGCGGGTGGTGGTGCCGGAGTTGCCGCAATCAATCGGATGTGCCGGAGCTTGAAGCTTCGCACCCTTGCCAGTAATGGCGAGCTTTACCAGTCCAATGCCCTCGACCTCCTCGAGGGGCTGCACTTCGGCACCGAGTGCCTGCATGGCCTTCACGGTGCATAGGCAGTCCTCACTGGGCAGAAAGCCGTCGATGACGGTTGTTCCTTTGGCGAGGCCAGCAAACATCGCGGAGCGATGGGAGATGCTTTTGTCCCCCGGGACAGTGATTTCGGCTGGGATGCTCTTGAGTTTTCGGGATTTGAGGGTGGCCATGCGAAAAGAATCCGCCGTTTTGGATGTAAGGCGGTAGGCTTCATGGCCCATGCCTGTGAGTATTTCAACCGGCTTGCAGACTCATGTTTCCGCCAAACAGTGTCGGGTGTCCACGTTCTCATGAAAGCCCTCTGTCTTCTTACCGCCTCGCTTTGGATGCTGATTTCTGCTGCCTCGGGGCAGATCGTGAGCCGATTTGGGACCAAGGGGTATGTCGAACATACGCCCGGTGACTTGCCTTTGGTTCTGTGCTCGCCCCACGGTGGGAGGCTGAAGCCGAGTGACATTCCGAATCGCCTTTACGGTGTGACGACCGAGGATGCCAATACGCAGGAGCTCACAAGGGCGGTGGCGGAGGAAATTGCTGCGCTGGGTGGCCATCGCCCCCATGTGATCCTGAGCCATTTGCACCGTAGCAAGCTCGATCCCAATCGCGAAGTCCATGAAGCGGCTCAGGGTAATGCCGATGCCACCAAAAGTTGGGAGGAATATCATCATTTCATCGAACAGGCTTGCGATGCGGAGGTGAAGAGACATGGCATGGTCTTCCTGATTGACATGCATGGGCAAAACCATCCCGGACAGCGGGTGGAGTTGGGTTACCTGCACAAATCAGAAGATCTTTCCCAGCCTCTGGAAAGGCTCAATGCGCCGGATTTTGTGGCAAAAAGTAGCTTGGCGCACCTGATGCGTCGCTCGAACTTGCCCTATTCGGACCTTCTTCGGGGGAGATGCAGTTTTGGAGCCCTGCTGGAGGCGCGCGGCTATCACTCCACACCGAGCCCGCGATTGCCTGTGCCGGATCAGCCTTACTTCAGCGGTGGCTACACGGTCGCTAGGCATTGCAAGCCTCCCACAACAGGTTTTCAGCTCGAGGCGAACCGTGTTCGCTTGCGCGACACAGACACCCACCGAAGAAGATTTGCTCAAACGCTTGCAGGCGCACTCGAGGAATATCTCCGAGTCCATCTGGGCATTAAGCTGAAGTGATTCAATGCTCTTGATGTGGCAGCAGATGGGCTCAGCGGCCAAGTGGCAGAAGATGAATGGGGTGCGACATGTCATGCCATTATGAATCTTGCGGTCGCCGAAGATATCGGATGTGGCGTGTCTCGGGGATCTGACAGAACCGGTTAGCATCTAAGCGGAACCTTCCGTTGGCTGAGTCATTTTTATCTTTTATCTTTTGGCTCATCATCTTTTATTGCGTGGCCCGTGTTCCGATTCCTCCGTCGCCTGATCCTTCTTTTGATCGCCAGTTTTGTGCTGGCGGTGGGATTGTATTCGAATTCAGAGTCCTTCAGTCGGCGGTGGCGTGGCTTTGTGACGGGTGAGCTAGCCAAACATGGTGTCTTTCTCGACTTCGAACGGCTCACCATCAGCCCATTTGGAGGTCTTATTGCCAAGGAGGTGCGGCTTTTCAATGACTTTACCCGAGTCAACGAAATCGCGCGGGTGGACCGGCTTAATGTGTCACTGGATCTCGCCCTTCTGATGGAGGGGGAGGTAAGCGTGGAGTCTTTGGAATTGAGCCACGCGGGCATTGCGCTCCCGGTCGATCCCCAGATGCCCGAGCAGACGGTGATCGAGCTGAAGGATTTCAATGCGAAGGCAGTGCTCAATGGCAACCAACTGGAAATTCGGCAAGCGGAAGGAGTTCTCTCGGGCATTCGGCTGGACATCCGAGGCGTGCTCACCTTGCCAAAGCCGGACGATCAACCGGAAAAGTCGCGCCAGAGTGCCTTGAAACGCCTAAGCCTCATGCGTGACCATCGCGTGCAGATTCAAAACGGGCTGGATTGGCTGGCGCGCTTTCAGTCTCCAGAGAAGCCGCTGATCAGCCTTGAGGTCAGTGGTGATCTGAATAAACCGCAGGAACTCAAGGCAGGCCTTTCCTTTCGCGCTTCGAACTTGCGCTTCGAGGACTACACTTGGACGGAGTGGATCGCCGACGCCGAGTATGACGGTGGCCTGATTGACCTGAAGCGACTGCATTTGAGTGACCATCTCGGCAGCATTGAAGCCACAGCCACTTGGCGTCTAGGGGCAGAAAGTGCTCGTTTCCGACTGAGCTCAAGCGCAGATATTCCGGCGCTTGCCCGAACATTTTTCGATGTCGACGGCCTGCGGGAGGCGGTTTTTTATGAGCCACCTCAGCTCGCATTGGAAGGTTTTTGGCATCCGGGGATAAACAAGGGCAAAGCCAAGCAGGATCAGGTCTTCCCGGCGGAAGTCACCGGCAGGCTAGACTGCAAGCGCTTCGGCAGTCGCGGGGCGATTTTTGAGGGCTTGAGCGCGAGCATTGGTGTGAATCAGGATGGCTTTTATGTGCGTGATGCCATTTTGAAGCACAAGACCGGTCAGGTTCTGATGCAGCTGATGCAGCACCGCACCCAAGGCGTGAAGTATGATGCCATTCTACGCATGGACCCAAACGTGCTGCTGCCGTTTGTCCTACGCGAGAAGACGCGTGATGTGATCCGGCGCTTCCAGTTTGATGAAAAGTCTCATATCGACGTGCGTGTCTCAGGCGAAGGACCGTCGTTTGTGCTCCAAGATGGAGTGAACTCCGGACATGGCCTGCTGCGGCGGTTTCGCTACAACGGTGTCTATTTGGATGAAATGGAAGCGGATCTCGCTTTTCAAGGGTTCTTCCAAAATTTCCGCAACGTGCGAATCAAGCATCCTGCGGGACCCGCGGTGGCAGAGGACATCTTCCTCAACGATGAGGAGAAATGGGTGAGGGTGACCCATGTGCAGGCTGCCACGGACACAGCTGACCTCCTCCGCTGTTTTGCCTCAAAAACCGCCGCACACATCGCCAAGTATCAACTTACCCATGGCACGGAAGTGAAGGTAAATGGAACCATCGGCATTCGTGATCCGAAGTTCAACGACTATACGGTGAACTTCCGCAATCCCACTGGCAGAGGAAATTATGAGCTGTTCGGCGAGGATCACACCATCGATGCGCCCGATGGTGAGTTGACGATCAAGAACAGCGTTCTCAGCTTTGATGTGAAGGGCCGCTTGAACGATCGCCCTCTTCGAGCAGTGGGACAAACCGATCTCAAACCTGAGGTAAAGGACTACCGGGTGGACGTTACAGCCGGGCTTTTTCCTTATGAGGTCTTTGGCAAACGTCTTCCTTTTACCGGAGTGACTGCAGCGGTCTTGGGGCGGGGCAATCAGGTGGATTTTGACATCAAGGCAGCGGTCCTCGGTGGCGGCATCACATTGAAGGGAAAGCTCGATGAATCACGCGAGCCGAACCCTTATGCCGGCGAGCTCAGGTTGGATGCCTTGAGTTTTCGCCAATTCGCCCAAAACTACTCAAAACAGGACGATACAAGCGAGGGCGATCTCAGCGGACATCTCCAATTTACCGGTCGAATGAACGATTGGAAGGCATTGAACGGAAGCGGTGTCATCATCATCGTGAACGGAAATCTCATGTCCGTTCCCATTTTGGGTCCGCTCACGCCCCTGCTCGGAGCGGTGTTGCCCAAGCCCATCGCGGGCTACAACATCGCCAAGGAGGCCTCCTGCAATTTCACGGTTGCCGATGGTTTTTTGAACACGAAGGATCTTGTTGCCCTCACGACCAGTTTCCGCATCACTTCAAGAGGGAGGGTCGACATTATCCGGGATGAGATCGATTTTGATGCGGAGGTGCGGGTGCGGGGGCTGCTGGCCATTCCGACTTTTTTGCTGAGTGAGCTGCTCGCCTACAGAGGGACTGGCACCGTTGCAGATACCAAATGGTCTCCCAAATTGCTTGGTGGTGGCAGCCGTGATGTCGCGCCACCCCGACAACCGCCAAAGCGCCGCTCGCTTTTTGGAGATTGACCGTCAGTAAAGCTCCACTGGTGACCTCTTACCATCTTCAACGCTGAGCACTCTGGCTTTTTCCTCGCCCAAGGTGTCGATGCGCAACTGCCAGATATCCCGGTTGATGGAAGCAAAGCGGTCGAGGTCGAACGTGTCAGGAGATACAAGACGCTTTTTGGTCTTCTCGATTCGCATAAGTGCATCGTGGATGACCGGTGCCTCAACGCCTTCGAGATGCTGGCGGGCGAGTTCGACCATTTCGATGCGATGGCAGATCATCACGATATCATTTCCAGCACGCACTGCTTCTTGAATCGCCTGCTCGAAGGTTACCTCATTTAAAATCGCTCCCATATCGAGGTCGTCAGTCATGGCGAGGCCATCAAAAGCATACTGATGACGCAGCAGCTTTGTGACGATGTTGTAAGAGAGGCTCGCGGGCCAGCGGCCGCGGTCGGGGTCATAGGCCGTGTAGTTGCTGTGGCAGGTCATGACGCTGTCGAGCTCTGGTAGCAGAGCGGAGTAAGGCAGCAGTTCGCTTTTCTCCATGTCCTCACGGCTTTTGGTGATGACGGGGAGAAACTCATGCGGATCGCATTGGGCAGGGCCGTAGCCAGGGAAGTGCTTGCCGCAGCTCAAGATTCCTTCTTTGCGCATCGCGCGGTTGAAGAGCCCGGCATTCGTGATGACTTGCTGCGGATCTTTACCGTAAGTGCGGCCTTTCAAAGAGTTATCTGCAGCATCGTCGTAGCTGATGTCGAGCACGGGGCAGAGATCGAGATTGAAACCAAACAGCCGAAGAATCTGACCGGTCAGCTTACCATGGCGCTTGATGAGCTCAGGGTCTCCCTTGTCACGCAAGGATTGAGCATTAGGCGGCTCCTCACCGATTAAACGCAGTCGAGAAACGCGACCGCCTTCTTGGTCAATGGTGATGAATGGCTCGATGTCCGACAGATTGCGAAGATCGTCAATGAGTTTGCGGAGCTGCGCCGGACTCTGGATGTTGCGGCCGAACAAGATGAAACCACCAGGCTGAAGTTTTCTGAGGCGAGCGGCAGTTTCGGGGTCCAGTTCTGTGCCAGGAACGCCCATGAGGAGGAGTTGGCCGAGGAGTTTGGAGGAGGACATAAAGAGGTAAATGGAAGCTTAGAGCGAATTTAAGAGTCTATTTGGCTCAATTTGAAAGACTGTTCAAAAGAATAGTTGGTATTAGAAGGCCTGTTTTTCTCCCTGAAATGGTGTCAAGGCTCGTTTTGCTAAAAGTTTGAGGAGAAAAAGTGTTTTCAACCTATCAAATATGAGACTCAAGGCTTCTTTTTGGAAAAGAAGGCCGTGATGGTTGACGGCGATGGCAAAAGTTTTTAATCTAGTCCTGTTCATGAGGGTAACTTCAGGACCACAGATGCAGCTCTCCTCAGCTCCGCATTTCGTGCCAACGGTCCTCAATAGTTGTTGGTTGCTGGATCGCCATGGAACCCTCCGGTGAAAACACCGGAGGGTTCTTTGTTTAAGCAGTCCAAGCCCATGAAGTCCAAACCCAAGCTCGTTGTGCATGACTCTGTGAACAGATTGTGAGTGGGTTGTTTAAGACTCGTTCAACTCTCGCCAAGTTGCTTGGCCCACTCGATGGCACGCAGCATGCCAGTGGCTTTGTTAATCGTCTCGCGGTATTCATACGCAGGGTCGGAATCAGCGACTACGCCAGCGCCTGCTTGAACGTAGGCTTTGCCATCCTTTACCACGCAGGTTCGCAGTGCGATGCACGAGTCGAGATTGCCATCAAATCCGAAATAGCCGACCGCACCAGCATAGGCACAGCGTTTGCTCTTTTCGCACTCGTTGATGATTTCCATCGCGCGGACCTTTGGTGAGCCGCTCACGGTTCCAGCGGGGAAGGTGGCCCGCATCACATCGTAGGCAGATTTGTCCGAGCGTAGGCGGCCATCTACGTTTGAAACGATATGCATGACGTGCGAGTAGCGCTCAATGACCATCAGGTCACTGACGTGAACGCTGCCATATTCCGCCACGCGGCCAACATCATTGCGTGCAAGATCGACCAGCATGATGTGCTCGGCTCGCTCCTTCGGGTCGTGCAACAGATCCTGGGCTAGCGCATCGTCCTCGCCTTGCGTTTTGCCCCTCCATCTTGTGCCGGCGATGGGGCGGATGTCGATACGGCCATCCATGCACTTTACATGGACCTCCGGCGAGCTGCCGACGAGTGCGAAACCCTGCGGGAAGTCCAGACAGAACATATAGGGGCTGGGATTCACATGCCGCAGCGCACGAAAGAGGTCGATCGTGCTACCGCTGTAAGCCGTTTCGAAGCGCTGTGAGGGCACGCCTTGGAAAATGTCCCCTGCGGCAATGTATTCCTTCATCTTGCGCACCATGTCTTCGTATTCCTCGCGGGTGGTGTTGCCGCTCGGCGCGGGCAGTTGTTCATGGCTTAGCGGTGCAAAGGCCTGTAATGGTTTTGAGGCGAGCGGACGTTCCAGTTTGTTCATCATGTCCCCAATCTGCGTCTTGGCCCACTCGTAAGCCTTTTTGAGGTCCGCGTGCTCATCGGTATGAACGTTCGCGATAATCGAGAGGCGTCGTGTGCGGTGATCAAAGACCAGCACCGTGTCAGTAATCATGAAAACCATGTCCGGCAGGCCGAGTTCGTCCTTCGGCGGCGGCGGCAGTGTTGGCTCAAAAAAGCGCACCATGTCGTAAGCCAAGTAACCGACTGCGCCTCCGTGAAAAACCGGCAGGGCCGGCGAATCATGAGGACGGAAGGGTTTCATCAGAACTTCGAGTTCTGACAACGGATCGACTTGGGTTGTGAAATGGCGCTTTTGGCCTCTTTCTTCTATTTCGATATCCTTACCTCGTGCCGTAAAAATGATGCGAGGAGAGCTGCCGAGCAGAGAGTAGCGTCCCGAATGCTGTGTGAGCTCGGCAGACTCTAGCAGGAAGGCGCAGCGGCCGTCGTGTATTTTTTGGAAGGCTGAGAGCGGCGTCTCATAATCGGCGGTGAGTTCCGCCACGACAGGCACGAGACTTCCCTTTTCCGCGAGTGACTGGAAGGTGGAAAAATCGGGCTGAAGGTGAAGCTGGGGCATGAACGGGCGGATTCTGGATGCGAAAGACGGCGCTGGCAATGCCGGAAGCCGTGGACTCAGACCATGTGCTTGCCGAGCATGTAGTCGAGATTCCGCTCGACGATTTCTCCCATGCTCTGGCAGGAGTCAAAAAGGTGTGTTTGGTGGTAGTCACTGAGTTCGGCACGGAGTTGCACCACCTTTTCGAAGGGTTCCACGGCATTCTTTTTCATGCAACGCAACAGAGCGGAAAGTCGCTGGTGCTCGGATAGGTAGCGGCGAGAGATCAGGCTGCGTTCCTCTTCCTGGTACTGTTTCATGGTGGGAAAGTTCAAGCAGGTGGAGCAGAGCTGCACGATGGGATTGTTCTCCTTGAAAAACTGGGGCAGATACAGGCTCTTTCTACCCTCGTAGCTCTGCTGGTCGAAGTCGATCGCACGAACACGATACTGAACTTCCTCAAAGTCCGGCGTCATGTCGATCACATAGTTGTAGCTGCGCATGTCGCCCAGCAGGCGAATGAAGCATCGCTCGCTGAATTTCACGAATTCCTTAGCGATGCGAACGCGGTTCAAATCCGGGCGGTGCAGGTAGTCGCGCATGAAAACATCCCCTGGGAGACCTGCGATATGCTCCTCCACCAGCGTGCCGCCGCGGTGCATCAGGTAATTGATTCGGTTTGGCGAAAGCAAATGCTCCAATTCCAAGCCATACACGCGAGACGCGTCAGCCGTCTTGACGTAAAAATGGTCGTAGTTGTCATTGTATTGGTTCACCACACGGACGCGAAAGGGCCGTGAGTTGCCGAATTCACAGTAGTCCACCCGTTCCACAAACAAATGAGGCACCGCGTGGTAATCACCAGTGCGCAGGAGCGAGTAGATGCTGGTGAGCTTTGGATAGATTTCCTGCTGCACCTCGCGTGGGTAGAGCACACTGCTCCAGTATGTTGCGTTGCCTTCCTTGTCGTAAAGCGGATAACTCTCAGAGAAGTTACGCAGGTCGTTGTAGGTTGTCGGCAGCGCGTCACAGCGACCAAACTGGTCGAGGTACTCGATCAACTCGTCGGTGACAGGGATGAAGTTCTTCCGGCGGGTGATTTCGGTCATGAGCGATGATGTCGCAGCAGGTCCAGTGCCCTTTGGCGACCTTTTTGCTATTCGATGAGGTAGAGAATGCGTCCACAGGAGTCGCAGTGCGTAAGACCTGTCGCCTGCTTCAGCGATTGAATGGTGCTACTCACCACTTTCACATGACAGCCGTTGCAGGTGCCATTTTCCACAGCCGCCACCGCATCTGCCTTCTTGTTGAAAATGCGTGCGTAGAGCTCCAGCGTATCAGGGTCGACCGGTTCTGCCAGTTTTTGGCGCTCGGCCTGCAAATCGTTTACGCGGGCCTGAATGCCCGCCGCACGTTCGTCGAGCGCTTTCAGCTCCGTATCCACGCGGGCCTGCGTTTCCGCCAGCTTGGCTTGGGCTTGTTTTAGCGTTGCCTTGGAAGCTTCGAGTGCCTCCATCTGCTCGAGCTCGTTGTCCTCAAGTGTTCTCACATCATTCTGATAACGCTGGATCTCATGTCCGAGTGCTGCGAATTCGTCATTCTTCCGCGTCTCAAATTGCTGGTCTTGAAGGCGCTTGATCGTGCCGTTCCGTGTCTGAATATCCAACTCGATGCCTTTGATTTTCACCTCGATCTCCTTCATCGTCTGAGTGGCTTTTTCGACCAATGCCTGGTCGCCTGCAAGTTGCGTTTTGGCTCGCGTTTGCTGCAGCGGGATGTCTTTGAGTTCTTTTTGGAACTTCAGGATGCGTTGATCGCGTTCCTGGACCTGGAGGAGTTGGGTGAGCACTTCAAGCATGTGAGGTCATCTTGGCGGGGTAGGGCAGAACTTCCAAGCTCAAAGTTCAGGCTGTGTGCCTGCGTTTGGCTTTTAGCGCTTTCTCCACCTCACCAAGTGGCAGCGTATTGATCACATCTTCTCGCCGCAGCCAACCTTTGCGGGCGGCACGGATGCCGAAGATCACGTCCTTCAGCCCCTGTGTGCTGTGTGCGTCTGGATTGATGCTGCATTTCACGCCCTTCTCCCGGGCCAGCTTCCACCAGCGCCAGTCCATGTCGAGCCGCCAGCCACTGGCATTCAGCTCGATGATGGTGCCTGTGGCGGCTGCGGCATCGAGAATAGCCGACACATTGACGGCATAGGAAGGACGTTGAAGCAGCAAACGGCCCGTGAGATGCCCGATCATCGTGATGTAAGGATTTTCGATCGCTTTGATGATACGCTTTGTCATCTCGGCCTCCGGCAGGTTGAAGACGTTGTGCACGCTCGCGACCGCATAATCGAGCTGTGCGAGAATTTCGTCCGGAAAGTCCAGCGAGCCATCTTTGAGGATGTCCACCTCACTGCCGGTGAAGATGCGAAAGCCTTCAAACTCCGCGTTCAGCTCACGTATCTCCGCAATCTGGGCCTGTAGACGTTTTTCATCGAGTCCGTTTGCCTGGAACGAGGCCTTGCTGTGATCGGCGATGCCAAAATACTGCATACCGAGGTCATGCGCGGCCTCCGCCATCTCGCGCAGCGTGGCACGGCCGTCGCTGTAGGTGCTGTGATTATGAAAAACGCCGCGTAGGTTCTCTAATTCGATCAGTCGTGGCAGTTTACCGTGCTCCGCGGCTTCGATTTCGCCGGTGTTCTCGCGTAGTTCGGGCTCAATGTAGTCCAGACCGAGCGTGCGATAGATGTCACGCTCGTCCTCGATCTCCGGCACACTCACGCCATCCTTCGTTGATGTGAAGCCGTATTCATTGAGCGAGAGGCCGTAATCGAGCGCCCGTCCGCGGATGGCCACATTGTGCTCCTTGCTGCCGGTGAAGTAAGCCAACGCAAAGGGAAACTCCGCGCTCGAAACCGCCCGCAAGTCGCATTGCAGTCCTTCCTTTACATGAACGCTAGCTTTCGTCGGGCCTTTGGCGATCACGTCGATGACTTGAGGAAGCTGAACAAAAGTCTCGATGACCTTATCCGGCTGTTTGGTGGCTACGAGGAAGTCCAAATCATGCACCGTTTCCTTTCCGCGGCGGAAACTGCCGCAAATCTCTACCCGTGAGGCATTCTGGTGCTCGCGTAGGGCTTCGAGAATCGCCTGCACGATGGGATAGACCTGGTCGAGGCGGAACTCCGAGGCGTGTTGCTCGTGGAAGGCGATGTTTTCGAGGATCTTCTTCACCGTTTTGTCGCCAAAGCCAGAAATCGCCGCCGCTGTGCCGTCCTCACATACGCGCTTGAGATCGGCGAGGCTGCTCACGCCGAGCTGCGAGTGCAAAGCGGTCACTTTCTTCGGCCCGAGGCCTTGGATGTCGAAGAGCTCGAACAGCGTGTCCGGGAATTCTGCCTTCAGCTTCTCATAAAACTCGAGTCGGCCTGTCGTCGCCATCTCGTGCAGCTTGTCCCGCAGCGCCTCGCCGAGGCCTTTGATGCCTGCGAGCTGATTTTCCGCCGCCAGTTTCATGATGTCGCCGCTGAAGCTCTCCACAATTTCCGCTCCGGTGCGGTAGGCACGCGTCTTGAAGGGATTTTCATTCTTCAATTCGAGCAGCGTGGCAATGCGTTCAAAGATAGCGGAGGCGTCTTGGCGGGTCATTAGATAGTTAGTCAAGGCTCCGCTGTCAGGATGGTCAAGGAAGGATCAAGGTTTGACGCGCAAAGTGGTGTCCAGAGAACGTTAATGCAGACTGTTTTTTCACCATGAGCCTTCGCGTCACTTCTTGTCTCTTCGCCCTCTTAACCTCGCTCTTTGCGGAGAACTTCCCAGCCATCTACGACACCGAAAAAGGCGCGCCCATGTCCGCCGAGGAGGCCGCGGCCACCATGGAGCTGCCGTCAGGCTTTAAGTGCCTCGTCTTTGCTGCGGAGCCGGATGTGCGCCAGCCCATCGCGATGGCGTGGGATGCGAAGGGCCGCCTGTGGGTCGCGGAAAACTACACCTACGCCGAAAATCCCATCCGCTGGGACACGAAGTTGCGCGACCGCGTTATCATCCTCGAAGACAAGGACGGCGATGGCAAACACGACGGCCGCAAGGTCTTCTGGGAAGGCGGCAGCTACCTCACCAGCGTGGAAAACGGCTACGGCGGCGTGTGGGTGCTGCACAACGGCACGCTCAGCTTCATCGCGGATCAAAACGGCGACGACACACCCGATGGCGAGCCCGAGGTGCTGCTCGATGGCTTCAACGTGAAGACCATCGGCCACAACATCGTCAACGGCCTGCGCTGGGGCCCTGATGGATGGCTTTATGGCCGCCACGGCATCACCGACACCTCCGCCGTCGGCGCACCCGGCACGCCGCTGGAAAAGCGCACCAAGATCAACTGCGGCATCTGGCGCTACCATCCCACTCGGAAGGTCTTTGAAGTCGTCTGCCACGGCGGCACGAACTCCTGGGGCCACGATTGGAATGCCGACGGCGAGCTCTTCTGGATCAACACCGTGATCGGCCACCTCTGGCACGGCATTCCCGGCGCCTACTACCGCCGCATGTTCGGCACGCACCTCAATCCGCACGTCTATGAAGTCATCGA